>WNFF01005002.1_pt1 | contig 17136 bp, 16 predicted proteins | sample 5400441 | NCBI WGS metagenome assembly WNFF01 (sample SAMN13153345, study PRJNA577476) | soil metagenome | isolation source: 120 cm saprolite under Douglas fir tree site 2 hole 3 replicate 1 | place: USA:California | collected 2015-04-18 | reverse complement strand
TTGCTGCCCATGCTTCGAGACGCTCGCGTCGCTCGCTCCTCAGCATGAGGTTGTTGTGTTTCAACGAGTTAGACCTCATCCCCGCGTAACGGCTTCGCCGTTATCGCTGGAGGAGGTCACCAACGGGTCGCGCGAATGCACGCCCGATGACAGGCTCCGTGGCCGTCTCGAAGGATGGGCCGCAATACCGATTTGTGATTCCAGGTACTAGAACCACGCTGCCGGTGCGGACGCGGGAGAGACGTGTGGCTTGGCGAAGATGGATCGCTATCGCGTTGGTGCTGGTGATAGCCATGACGCTGGCTGCCTACTTTCGTCCCGATCGCGCCATTCGCGTCGCCACCGGCGCCGTCGCCGACAGTGTCTGCGCCAAGACCTTCGTATCGGGGCTCGATCCTCAAGCCGTATTCGCGGAGACGATGGACCGTCCCGGCATCCGCCGGTTGCGGTGGCTGATGCGATATCAACTTGATCGCGCCGCCAAGACCGTCGACGCTTCCGTGATAGGCCTGCTTGGCAGCCGCGCCGCATTTCATGACGGCTTCGGTTGCGTCCTGCTGCGCGGATCGAATGCGCCCTATCTGCTCAAGAGCGATGTTGAAGCGCTGAAGGTACCGAAGAACCCGCCGCTGCTGCCGGAGCTTGCCGGCCCCGATATCGTGCAGCCGTCTGGCCCGGCACTAAAAGCCGCACTCGATCATGCCTTCGAAGAACCCGCGGAGCCGCCGTTTCGGCGAACCAAAGCGGTCGTCGTGGTCCATGAGGGCAGAGCGATCGCCGAGCGTTATGCCGATGGTGTCGGCGTCGATACGCCACTGCCCGGTTTTTCCATGACCAAGTCGGTGGTCAACGCCTTGCTTGGCATTCTGACGCAACAGGGCCGGATCTCGCCGTCGCTGCCGGCGCCGATACCCGAGTGGCGCGGCCCGAACGATCCGCGCCGCGAAATCGAGGTCGAGCATTTGATGCGAATGACCACGGGTCTGGCGCTCGATGAAACCAATACCGGCTTCGATCCCTCCAACCAGATGTACTTATACGGCGACATGGCCGGCTTTGCCGTGACCGCCCCGATGATCGCTCCGCCGGGAACGCGGTGGCATTACTCCAGTGCGACCACCCAGCTATTGGCGCGGATCGTCCGCGACGCCGTGGGTGGACCGGAACAGACGCTGGCATTCGCGTGGCGCGAGCTGTTCAATCCATTGGGCATGCGCAACGTGACGCTGCAGTTCGATGCGAGCGGCACGCTGCAGGGATCAGCCAACATGCTGGCCAGCGCCAGGGACTGGGCGCGCTTTGGCTTGCTCTATCTCAATGACGGCGTGGTCGGCGGAAAACGTCTTCTTCACGAGGACTGGGTGGACTTTTCAGCCGCCGCCACGCTCAACACTGATTACGGCGCCGGTTTCTGGACCAATCGCAGTGAACACGAAAACGCCAGGGGGCGGGTGCGGATGGGCATTCCACGCGACGCGTTCTTTGCATTCGGGTTTCTCGGCCAGCGCATCGTGATCCTGCCGTCGCAGCATCTTGTCGTCGTTCGCCTCGGCGACAGCGTCGATCCTGCCGGAGACATCCGCGGTCTCGAACGTCTGGTCAGCGAGGTAATCGCAGCCACCCAACCGTGATGAAATGTTTGATGCGCGCGCGGCCTCCCGCATGGTCATGACGTCGCTCTGAAGTGCGCTGTTTCTCGCGCGCCGCGAAGGGAGACGGCGGATTCGCATGTCGTCATCTTTCGAGGCTGGCCGAAGCAGACCGTACAATCGCACCGTCGGGCGCGCGCCTGTCGATGACGCCGAGCCCAAGTCGCGTAATACTACGGGTTTTTCGAACGACAAAATTGTCTCGGTAGATCGGTTGTTCTCCGTAAATGGAAAAAATGCCGCGGGTTCTTAAGGTCTGCGCTGTACTCATCGGTCAGCGCCGTACCGGAGAGATGAAATGCTGCCAGGATTCCGCAATATCGCTATCATCGCCAAGATTGCGGTTCCAGCGACGATCATTGCCGTCGTCTCGATCGGGATCGTGCTCTATGCCTCACTGGCGGTGACCCATCTGTCGGACACCGCGGCGGCCCTGGTGGATGGAAACGCCACGCGGGTGCAGCTTGCCCTTCAGGCCGAAAGCAATTTCAATAGCGCAGCCATCAGCGAAAAAAACGTCATCCTCAGCGCCGCCGACGACAAGGCGGCAAAGGCGCATATCGAGACCTACGGCAGGGCCACCACAGCCACCCTCGACGCGATCGGCCGCTTTGAGACCATCACCCCGGCTGCGGATCAGCGCGCCCTCATCGAAACCTTTCGTACCGCCGTCGGCAACCGGCGGGAGGCGAGCGCCAAGGTGTTCGAACTCGCCCTCGCCGGCAAGGCGAATGAGGCCTTCGACTATTCGCGCGGCGTGGCGGCAAAACACCGCCAGATTGCCATCGAGACGGTTGGCAAGCTCATTGCCATGAACGTGGAGAAAATGCAGGCGGCGCGCGACGCGAGCGTCGCCATGGCCGCGCAAACCCGGGCGTGGCTGGTGATCGGTGCCGCAGCGGGGCTGATCTGCGCGTTCGGCGTCCTCGGCTGGATCGCGCTCTATCAGATTTCCCGACCGCTCGCCTTTATGACCCGTGAGATGACCAAGCTCGCCAACGGCGATCTCGACATCGAGATCGAGGGCGCCGACCGGGCCGATGAGGTTGGCGGGCTCGCACGGTCGCTGCAGGTCTTCAAGGAGAATGCGGTTACCGCGCGGCGCCTTGAGGCCGAGCAGCGGCAAGAGCAGGTCCAGAAAGAGAGCCGTCAGCAGGCCGTCGAAGAGTACATCGCGGTTTTCGACCGGCAGGTGTGCGAGGCACTGGATACGCTGAGCGCCGCTTCGACGGAGATGCATGCCACCGCCGGAAGCATGTCGAGCACGGCCGTGGAGACCAGCAAACAGACGACCGCCGTTGCGACAGCCTCGGACCAGGCCTCGGCCAATGTGGCGACTGTCGCGGCGGCGACCGAGCAGCTGCATGCCTCGACCAACGAGATTTCTCGTCAGGTGACACAGTCGGCCGAATTTGCCCGCACGGCGGTGGTCGAGGCAGAGCGCACCAACGCCACCATCCAGGGCCTGGCCGAGACGGCGCAGAAGATCGGCGAGGTGGTTTCGCTGATTCAGAACATCGCTTCCCAGACCAACCTGCTGGCGCTCAACGCCACCATCGAAGCCGCGCGGGCCGGCGAAGCCGGCAGGGGCTTCGCGGTGGTGGCAAGCGAGGTGAAGGCGCTGGCCAACCAGACCGCCAAGGCGACCGAGGATATCTCGACGCAGATCGCCGCCATTCAGGGTGAGACCGGCCTTGCGGTCGATGCGATCAAGGCGATTGGCGGCACCATCCGCCAAATGAACGAGATCGCATCGGCCATCGCCGCGGCGGTGGAGGAGCAAGGTGCCGCGACCCGGGATATTTCCCACAACATCCAATTAGTGGCGCAGGGCACCAACGGAGTAGCAACCAATATCGCCGGGGTGAACGAGGCGGCCCAGGAAACCGGCACGGCCGCCGGGCAGGTGCTCACCGCCGCCGACGATCTCAGCCGCCAGGCGGACAAACTGCGGACGAATGTGAACGGCTTCCTCGGCAAGATCCGCGCAGCCTGACAAGCGAGCGCGGCTTATCGCGCGCTATCATCAGCCGCATCCTGTTGCCGCACCGCGCGGGCCACGAGAAGCTTTCGGCTTCGCGCGGGGAGCTGGTACGCGTCAGCGCCCGACCGAATACGGACCGCCCTTTTCAAGCGCGCGTTTATAGGCCGGGCGGGCGTGAATGGTTTCCAGAAATGCCATCGCCTTGGGATGACCCTGGTCGAGTCCGCCGCGCGCGGCAGCGGCTTCGAGCGGAAAACTCATCTGGATGTCGGCGGCGGTGAACGCACTGCCGGCGAACCATTCGCTGTTGCCGAGTTCGCCTTCCCAGAACGCCATGTGCTGCTTGAGCTGCGGATTGACCAGCGTGGTCAGCGCCTGATTGCAGACCTTGCGTACCAGCGGGCGCAGCAGCGCCGGCGTGCGCTTCGGCATCAACGTGAACAACAGCTTCAGCAACAGCGGCGGCATCGCCGATCCTTCCGCATAGTGCAGCCAATAGGTGTAGCGCAGCCGCTCCGGCGTTTTCGGCGGCGGTATCAGCCGTCCCTCGCCATAGGTGTCGATGAGGTATTCGGCGATCGCGCCCGACTCCGCGATGGTGTTGCCGTGGTCGGTAATGACAGGCGACTTTCCGAGCGGATGGACCGCGCGCAGCTCCGCCGGCGCGCGCATGTCCGGCTGACGCTGATAGCGGACGATCTCGTAGGCCACACCGAGTTCCTCCAGCAGCCACAGCACGCGCTGGGAGCGGGAATTGTTGAGATGATGGACGGTCAGCATGGCGATTTCCCCAGGGCATTGGCGACGATTGGATGTGCTGACCTCGTAGCAGCGGGCGGCGAGGTTGGCGATTGGACGTTGATCCGCATGCCGCCACCGAGTAGGGCCGCGCCGGCTCGGGATATTTTACCCGGGCGATATTGACATTTATATTTGTCCGGGTATAAATCAAACAATCAGAAATTCAGAGTATTGAGCGATGATCCACAGAGTTCCACGGGGTTTCACCGCCTTCTTGGGTCACCAAAGACTGGTTTCTGGCCCACTGGCCGAGGTCGCGCTTGCCGTCCTGAAGGCGTCCCAGAGTGCGGTTGCGGAGCCCATCGTCATCTTTGACGATGCCAACGGCCGGCCGATCGACCTGGATCTGCGCGGCACCGAACGAGATATCGTTGCGCGCCTGCCCCAACCCGCTTCGAATTCGGAAATACCTGCCGATGATCTATCGGCGGAGCCGCGCGGGCGCGGGCGGCCCAAACTCGGCGTCGTCGCCCGCGAGGTGACGCTGTTGCCCCGGCACTGGGAATGGCTCGGGGCACAGCCCGGCGGCGCGTCGGTGGCGCTGCGAAAGCTCGTCGAGGAGGCACGTCGCGCCAGCGGTGACCGCGATCGCGGCCGGGCGGCAAGAGACGCGGCCTATCATTTCATGTCCGTGATGGCCGGCAATCTCCCGGGCTTCGAGGAAGCCTCGCGCGCGTTGTTCGCGGACGACCGGCGACGTTTTGCGGAGCTCATTGCCGGCTGGCCCGGCGATATCCGTGACCACGTCGTCAGGCTCGCTTTCAGCGATCGCATCGAACCGCCCAACGCTTGAACGCGCAAGCGCGATCGACCGCCAACCTGCCCTCTGAACCCCAGCTCCGCCACGGCCACGTTGCCGTGGCATCGATCGGTCCCGCCGGATCAACAAGGAAAATCCGTGTCCACCTCCCCGCCCCTCTGGAAAACATTTCTTGTCTTCCTCGCGCCCATGATGCTGAGCAACATTCTGCAATCGTTGTTCGGCACCATTAACAACATTTACCTCGGTCAGATGATCGGGGTCGATGCGCTCGCGGCGGTCTGATCTGACTTTCCTCGCGGTCCCAGAGTATTATGGTCGTCATCATGACTGTGGACGCGCTGGCGGGGCTGCGCCAGAATGCGCCGACAAGAAAACGGGAGGCCGCCTTGACCAGGACGTCGCCGCAATTCATGTTCGATGTCGGTAGCCCCAATGCGTTCCTCAGTCACGAGGCGATCCCGGGAATCGAAAAGCGCACCGGCGTGAAATTCGAATATTTCCCGATCCTGCTCGGCGGCATCTTCAAGGCCACCAACAACAAATCCCCCGCCGAATCGCTTGCCGGCATCAAGAACAAGCCGGAGTTCCAGGCGCTGGAGACCGAGCGCTTCGTGCAGCGCTTTCACGTCAGGCCCTACACGATGAATCCGTTCTTTCCGGTCAACACCCTCAACCTGATGCGCGCCGCGGTCGCAGCACAGCTCGAGGGCGTGTTCGAGAAATATGTCGACGCTGCGTTTCATCACATGTGGGTGGACCCGAAGAAAATGGACGACCCTGAAGTGGCGATCAAGGCGTTCGCGGCCTCCGGCCTCGATGCAGCAAGGCTGTTCGCGCGCGCCCAGGACCCCGACGTCAAGGCGAGGCTGATCGAGAACACGCAAGCCGCGGTCGAGCGCGGCGCCTTCGGCTCGCCGACTTTCTTTGTCGGCAAGGAAATGTTTTTCGGCAAGGAGCAGCTGCGCGAGGTCGAGGAACTGGTCGCGGGCAAATAGCCACACCGTCCCTCACCCGTCATTGCGAGCGAAGCGAAGCAATCCATCCTTTGCGGATGTAACATGGATTGCTTCGCTTCGCTCGCAATGACGGGGAGCGAGCGGAGAGGCTCGAAAGGCCGGATGGAGAACGCAAAAATGCAGAAGCGAAATGCAACCGTCGCGGTGATCGGCGCCGGCGATTATATCGGCGCCGAGATCGCGAAGAAATTCGCCGCCGAAGGATTCATCGTATTCGCCGGACGGCGCGACGACGCCAAGCTCGCGCCGCTGGTCAGGCAGATCGAGGCCGCGGGCGGATCGATTGTCGCGCGCGCGCTCGACGCGCGCAAGGAGGACGAGGTCGCGGCATTCCTCAATGAGGCCGACAAGCATGCGCCGCTGGAAGTCTGCATTTTCAACGTCGGCGCCAACGTCAACTTTCCCATACTGGAAACCACCGACCGCGTGTTCCGCAAGGTGTGGGAAATGGCCTGCTGGGCCGGCTTTGTCGCCGGCCGCGAATCGGCGCGGCTGATGCTGCCGCGAGGCAAGGGCAACATCTTCTTTACCGGCGCCACCGCCTCCTTGCGCGGCGGCAGCGGCTTTGCGGCCTTCGCCAGCGCCAAATTCGGATTGCGCGCGGTGGCGCAAGCGATGGCGCGCGAACTCGGACCGAAGAACATCCACGTCGCCCATTTGATCATCGATTCCGGCGTCGATACCGCCTGGGTGCGCGAACGCCGCGAGCAGCTCTTGGGCAAGGAAGCGCTCAACAATCCGGATTTGCTGATGCCGCCGGCGTCGGTCGCAGCCTCGTACTGGCAGCTTTACCAGCAGCCGCGCAGCGCCTGGGCCTTTGAGCTGGAAATCCGCCCGTTCGGGGAAAAGTGGTAGGAAGGCGCGAGTGGCGAGTGGCGAGTGGCGATTAGTGGATGATGGATGGTGGGTAGCGGATAGTGCGGAGCGAACAGGGCGTGTAAATCACCCTATTCGCCACTCACTATTCGCCATTCTTCAAGAGCAACAACAAAAAGGAACTCGGCAATGCGCATTCTCGTGGTCGGCGCCGGCGCCATCGGTGGGTATTTCGGCGGCAGGATGCTGCGGGCCGGCCGCGACGTGACATTTCTCGTCCGCCCGCGGCGCGCGGCTGAGCTGGCTGAAGTAGGCCTTGTGATCAAAAGCCCGAATGGCGACGTCACGCTGAAAAATCCGCCGGCGCTACAGGCGGATCAACTTGACGAAAAATTCGACGTGGTCTTGTTGAGCTGCAAGGCGTTCGATCTCGACGATGCGATCAAGTCGTTTGCGCCCGCGGTCGGACCGCAGACGGCGATTGTGCCGCTGCTCAACGGCATGCTGCATCTGGACGTGCTGGACGGCAAATTCGGACGCGAGCGGGTGCTCGGCGGCCTTTGCGCGATCGCCGCCACGCTCAACGACAAGCGCGAAGTCGTTCAGCTCAACCTGCTGCAGTCGCTCAATTTCGGGGAGCGCAACGGTCAGCTATCGGATCGGGTCCGCGCCATCGCCGAGGCGATGGCGGCTGGCAATTTCGGCTCGGTGGCCAGTGAGAATATCGTTCAGGAGATGTGGGAGAAGTGGGTGTTCCTCGCCACGCTCGCGGCCTGTACCTGCCTGATGCGCAGCTCGGTCGGGAATATCCTGGCAGCACCGGGCGGCAAGGACTTTGTTCTCGGCATGCTCGATGAAAGCAGCGCGGTCGCGACGGCCGAGGGCCATGATCCGCGCGGTCCGTTCTTTGAACGCGCGCGCGGGATGCTGACCACTGATGGATCGCAGTTGACGGCATCCATGTTCCGCGACATCAAAGCCGGTGCCGCCGTCGAAGCCGACCATGTGATCGGCGACTTGATCGCGCGCGGCGATGCCGCGAAGGTTCCGGTGCCGAAGCTGCGCACCGCCTACACGCATCTGAAGGCGTATGAGAACCAGCGCGGGTAGAGTCCTCATCCAGAGGAGCGCGACGGGCGCGCTTCTCAGCGAAATCGCGCAGTTGCCGTGACGGCACCGGATGCGGCCCCGCGTCCAACACTATCTCCGCGTCACCGTTAACGTCCCGCCGCCGCCATTGTGGCGGTAGAAAAAATCGTAAAGGCCGGGAATGCCGATGACGGCGTCGTTGACGAAGATGAACAGTTCGCCGTCGCGGGTAGGCTTGATGTTGGCCTGGATCTTGTAATCGTCGGAGTCGGGATCGAGAAAAACCTCTTCGCCGCCGACGCCGCCGTAACGCAGCACAATCCGGAACCAGTCCTGCGTCAGTTCGCGTCGCAGCGGCACGCCAAGTCCGAGCAAAATCCGATGATACCAAATCGGCGGTTCGTTGGCGGAGAAGCCGCCATCCGAGACCGGAAGGCCGGCGTCGGTCCAGGGCATCGTCGACTTGACCTCCACATGGTATCGCGCGCCATTGCCTTCGAGAAAAATGCCGGTCGGTTTGCAAATGTCCGACGTATTGAACTCGACCGTTCTGGACTCCGGGTCTGTCTTTGGATTTGCCCTGCCCCTTGCGAGGCCCGTAGCGCTGCCGCTCTCTTGGCAAATCAGTCCCGCCACATCCTGGATATTGTAGAGTAAGTGGCTGACAAGAGAGAGCCCGAGATACGCGAACAGCAGCGCAAAGAGAGCCGGCGCCCAGCGGCGCTTCAGGCCCTCATGAAACCATATGTAGGTCCGATGGCTGCGCAGCCGGTAAATGCCATTGTCCGGCAAACCCGATGGCGCGGACGGGGTTTTCCGCCAGATCGCGCCCATGCGATTCGAAATGCGCGAGGCGATCCGCATTCCCCATAGGATGAAGAAGGCAACAAGAAGTGAAAGCAAGACGAACGGAATCGGCGCACGGGCGTAGCCGTCGACCCAGGTCGACGCGAAGCCAGGCAGGAACCCACCGACAAGGCGGATGATGTCGGATATCCAGCGCACCGGGCTGCGAAACTCGTCGGCGCGTTGCGCCCCGCTGATCAGCGGAAACGCCAGCAGCCATACCGTGGCGCCGACGGTTGCGAAATAGACGATGCGGCGTTTCCAGATTTCGTTCCAGATGTGCTCCTGCGCGTCCGCGCGGGTCTTTGCCGCCTCGCCGGTCTCGAAGCCAAATTGATCGGGCGTGACGATCTCGCCGCTGATCCTGACGATGTCGTAGGTGGCAGGCAGGCCGATCGGCGCGTAGGCGTGCGCATGGTTCGCGATTCGCCTGAAGACGGTCTCGTGGATTTTCGGACGTTCGATCGTAACTTCGTCGTCTTCTTTTTTCGAATACTTGTAATTGCAGAGTTGAACCAGCTTGCGCGGGCCGTAGCGGTAATAGGCGCCAAGTCCCGCCCGCGGGTCGTAGATTCGTCCGTCCTTGTCGCCCATCGAGATGGCATTCTTGAAGGCATCGGGGTCGGCGGGCGGATTCCCTTGGTCCGACTTGAACTTCAGACCGCAGCGTTGCGCTTCGTTGAGCATCCAGACCAGAGGAATATAGGCCAGCGCGTCATCCGGGTAACCGCCGCCGACATTGGAATGGACACCGGCGAACCAGACCTGGCTGATTTGCTCGTCCGCGATGTGCCGCTCCTTGCTCGGATCGAACTCCGAGGGCGGAATGATTTTTTCGTCCCATAGTTCGGGATGAAACGTGGTGCGCTCTTCGTCGAGCGAAAGCGCCTGGCAGACGCGCAGCACGCGCTCGCGGTCGAGCGTGTGGGTGGGAAGCTCAAGCGGCATGATCCACCGGCTGACGCCGCGCGTCATCTCGTCCATCGGCAGGCCATAGGCGGCCACCGTGTCCCACACCCCGACGAAGCGGATGTGCTTGACCTGGCGATTGTCGCGCTTGTCGTACGTGATCGGCAGCAGCGCGTTCCGAATTGCCCGGAACCAGTCCTCGGGATGCCAGGGCCACAGCGTGTGGTAGCGCTCGCCGCGATAATTCCGGTAGGCGGCGATCGCCTTGTTATCGAGCTCGGCTTCGCTGCCGGCGGATACCAGACCCTGATTGAGAATCAGGCCGATGACGACACGGATGGTGAAGGCGCCGCGACTGAAGCCGAAGCCGTAGATATCGTCGCTGTCGCTCTGGTAGTTGCGGCAGGCGAATTTGTAGATGTCGATGACGTTCCGCTTCAGGCCGAAGCCGAACGCGCCGCCAAGAATCGCCCACGGCTTGAACGTGGAGGTGCCGACGCCGTCGTCGTAGAATGCGATCTGGTCATTTCCCGACAGGTCCAACGCCTCGAAGGTGCGCCGGACATTTGTGCGCCAGACCTTCGCCGCGGAATTGCCCGTGCCGTCGGACAGCAGAACAATGTTTCGGCTCACGCAATTACCCCCCGCCGCGTCATCAAGCAATTATCTGCTAGCTAGGCCAAGAGCCCCGCGAATGTTTGCGGGGTTAAGTCTTTGAAATTCCTGGAGCGGGCGAAGGGATTCGAACCCTCGACCCCGACCTTGGCAAGGTCGTGCTCTACCACTGAGCTACACCCGCATCCGAGAGATTGGCGGCGATCACTCACCGGCAACGCGCAGAGCTATGCCAAATGCGGCCCTCGAATGCAACAGCCCGCGCGCGATCTTCGAATCGGGCCGAATAGCCCGATATCGGGAGGTATTGCGGGTAAATCAGTCCGAAACGAGCTGCGAACGCCCGCCCGGCTCCTTTGTCGCGGCTTCCGGGAACCCGGCGGGGAGGTTGGCCATCGTGCTGCGCCGCGATTCGAGCCATTTGCCAAACGAGGAATGTTCCGGTCTGCTCATCGCGACGGCCGGTGTCGCCGCGCCGCAGAATTCGCAGGCTTGCGATCGCTGGCGCCTTCCACCCAGACCGGATAGTTGTTGAAATCGCGAACGATTTCCCAGACCTGTGGGGCAGACTGTTCGAACACGGTGCTGTAATATGCCTTAGTATGCCTGGGCCATTTCCCGATCCCTGCGTTGGAGCTGAACGTCACGCGACCATGGGCTTCCGAACACGGGCCGGCCACCCGATCTCCGATCGAATGACCCCGCTGGCGTTTTCGCGGGCCCACTGGAAGCGATTGAAATTTCCGAACAAACCGCCACTTAGGTGAAGAGAACGTCTGAACCACCACCTTGGGGCGTGCTAGAACAGGCCCCAATCCAGATACGCCCCAATCCAGATACACCAGGCGAGGATTCCGTGACGATAGTAGAGCAGGGTAGCGTGCCGACGCCGCAGGCGGCGACCGATCTGATCAAGGAGACGACCACCCAGACGTTCGTGAAGGACGTCATCGAGGAGTCAAAGCGCCAGCCGGTGCTGATCGACTTCTGGGCGCCGTGGTGCGGCCCCTGCCGCCAGCTCACGCCGATCATCGAGAAGGCGGTCCGTGCGGCAAAGGGCAGGGTCAAGCTGGTCAAGATGAACATCGACGAACATCCGGCGATTCCGGGCCAGATGGGTATCCAGTCGATCCCGGCCGTGATCGCTTTCGTCAACGGCCAGCCCGCCGATGGTTTCATGGGCGCGGTTCCGGAAAGCCAGGTCACCGCCTTTATCGACAAGCTGACCGCCGGCATGCCCGGTGCGGGCGAGCCCAATATCGCTGACATCCTCAAGGAGGCCGACGCGGTGTTGGCCGAGGGCGATCCCGCCACCGCGGCATCGATCTATGCCGAGGTGCTGGCGGCGGACGCCACCAATATCGCAGCCCTTGCGGGGCTTGCGAAATGCTACGTGGCGACCGGCGCCATCGAACAGGCCAGGCAGACCCTGGCCATGGTGCCGGAATCGAAACGCGGTGACGCTGCCGTCAAGGCCGTGCAGGCCTCGATCGATCTCGCCGAGCAGGCCAAGGCGCTCGGCCCGGTGACCGAGCTGGAGCAGAAGGTCGCCGCAAACCCGCTCGATCATCAGGCGCGGTTCGATCTTGCGACCGCGCTCAATGCCAGCGGCAATCGTCCTGAAGCCACCAACCAGCTGCTCGAAATCGTCAAGCGCGACCGTAAATGGAATGAGGACGGCGCGCGAAAGCAGCTGGTGCAGTTCTTCGAGGCGTGGGGCCCGACCGATGAGGCCACCGTGGATGGACGAAAGCGGCTGTCGACCATTCTCTTTTCATAGATATCTCATGCATTAGCACCGGGGCCGCAAATGCCGATCAATGCCGATTATCGCGGGCCCGGCGACCTTCCCGAGGTGATACCGGTGTTTCCTCTGCCCGGCGCGCTGCTGCTGCCGCGCGGCCAGATGCCGCTCAACATCTTCGAGCCGCGCTATCTGGCGATGGTGGACGATGCACTGCGCGACGGCCATCGGCTGATCGGAATGATCCAGCCGGACGTTTCCCACTCGCAGAACGAGCCCAGACCGGCGCTGTTTAGCGTCGGCTGCGTCGGGCGCATCACCCAGCTCGCCGAGGCCGGCGACGGCCGCTACATTCTCGAACTCACCGGCATCTCGCGCTTCAAGGTGGTCGAGGAAATCACGGCGCTGACGGCATATCGGCAATGCCAGGTGGATTATTTCCCCTACATCGACGACTTCACCGCGCGCAAAGGCGAGGAAGCGGTGGACCGCGAGGCGCTGCTCGAGGTGCTGACCGATTTTCTCCAGGCCAACAATCTCAAGGTCGACTGGGAAGGCGTCGAGAGCGCGCCCAACGAGGCGCTGGTCAATGCGCTGGCGATGATGTCGCCCTATGGCCCGCCGGAAAAGCAGGCGATGCTTGAGGCGCCCGATCTCAAGACCCGCGCCGAGATCCTGATCGCCGTGACCGAAATGGATCTCGCGAAGAAGCGCACCAGCGGCGACCCGCCGCTGCAATGAGATTTTACGATCGTCATTCCCGGGCGTGAGCGAAGCGAAACGAACCTGGAATGACGGCTTAGAAATTCCGATCGCCGCATCATCCAGACGATGACCAGCAACATCCGCTACCTTACCCACCCGCAGGTCAACATAGAGCCGGCTGTGCCGGTTCCGTCATGGCGCTTGAGCGAGGTCGGAAGAACACGCACGCAGGCGCTGGCGAACGCCGGATCGCTCGCAGGCACAACGCAGATCGTCTGCAGCGGCGAGCGAAAGGCAATGGAGACGGCCGGGATCATTGCGGCAAAATTGAACGTCACCGTCGAAGTGCGGGAGGCGATGCACGAGAATGATCGATCGGCGACGGGTTTCCTGGCCCCTGACGAGTTTGAGACGGTCGCCAATCGGTTTTTCGCACAACCCCTCGTCAGCATCCGGGGATGGGAGCGCGCCATCGATGCCCAGCTGCGCATCGTCCGCGAGGTCGAACTCGTGCTGGCCCGAGATCGAGCGGGCGACGTGCTCTTCGTCGGCCACGGCGCCGTCGGCACCCTGTTGTTTTGTCACTACTCGGGTGTTGCGATCGATCGAGCCTACGATCAACCCGCCGGCGGCGGTCATTACTTCGCGTTGCTCAATGAGGGGCGGCGCGTGCTGCATCCATGGCGCCGGATGGAATGCTTGCCTGCGTGAGGCGTCGACCTCCGCTCTGACAGCAGCGGCGCCCTGATGGTTCCACCAAAAACCCTGACGGTTCCGAATGGTGGGTCAGTTTGAATAAGGCAGCCGTGCGGTAATTACTTCCGGTCTAGAAGTATATGCGAACAAAGCGCATATTTATGGAATGTCAACGCAGCACCCAAAGCGCCTCTGGGACCCAAACCAGCTCGCCAAGTCGACCATTGATATCGCGACGGACGAGAAGCCTGACCGCGATCCTACGCCAGAAGAGCAGGGCAAGGACCCTGCTGCGGTGGCCTTGGGTAGGAAGGGTGGGAAGGCGCGGGCCAAAAATCTGACCGCAGAACGACGGTCAGAGATCGCTAAGCGGGCGGCGCAGAAACGTTGGCCTTCTTAGGGGCTTCGACGAAATTCAATAACCCGCACAGATGCTCTTGTCTCCCAATCTTGACGTGGGCTGTTGCCACGCCAAAGCTTTCCACTGCAAATGGTGAGAACATCCCCTTCAAGATAACACCCGCAAGCGGATTCTTATGCGCCTTGGCCTGTCTAATGGCCGATTCAACAAGCTCCTCTGTCGCCTCGCCTAGATCTATTCTGTGGCCCCAAGGAAACTTGATCCATCCGTTGATGGGCTGCGGCTTAGCCGCCACGTCAAAATAGCCTCGAAGATAGACCGCTAGCTTGGGGAGCATGGCAGGCACCATTGGAACGCCTAGATTGTCTGACATGGTGCCGATCAGGATGTCTTGCCCCTTTCCTATCTCCCGGAGGTCCTCGCAAAAGACGGCCACCGCCCTAATAATCTTCATCACCCGAACCGTGGCGGTGTCAGCTGTGGCGAAGGCAGGATTACCGTGCCGCCTGTAGTATCTACAGTTTTTGAGGTTTCTTTAGCCGGCGGAACCACAGGCCAATTTAAGTCGTGAAACTCATTGGACTTTGACTTTTTAGCAAAAGGGGAAGCGTGAAAATCAAGCTCAGCGTCGATGGCAAAGAGCAGGTTGCTGATCGTATCCAGAGTCCAGTTTCCGGGACCAGCTAGCCATTTGGTTAGCTGCGATGGCTTCTTGCCAATGCGCTCTGCCAAATCTTTGCGCTTCCACTTGTTTTCGCGGGCCGCTTGCTCAACGGCCTTAATCACCGCTTCATAAATTCGGTTGCGGAATCTTTGCTCAAAATAGGACGCCTCATACCTGCGATCCACGACACTAAACTCCCACTCGTTTGTCGGCATTCTTGGTTATGTAGTCGGAATAGATTTTCCCGCGGAGCGGATCTGACTTGAACAAGTCAGCCCAAATTTTCTCACATTCGCCGATCTCATTCCAAAATTCTTGCGACCACTTACCTTTCATCTTGTTACGGAGTTGATAGTTCGTGCCCACGAAAACATCTGGCTCAGCAAACCGCCCAAACACACGAATCGAGGGCTTCGGACGAACGCTTTTCAACTCCCATACTTCTTGCTTCTGCGGGTCCAGCCATTTCATCAAATTCCAGTTGATGTAGCCGCCCTCAACGAAATGGGACATGTCAGCTTCCAGCTTGGCCCACCGGTTGATGTCCTTGGGCTCGGTTCTTTCCAACCGTAGCTCTGTGTCCAACTCTTTCTCGAGCAAGAAGCACCGTGGCTCGCTAGTCCAGAAGGCCCGTGATTTGACCGGCACTAGCCTGCCCGCTTCCAGGTGCTTTTTGATCTCGTCCCGAATTAACATATAAGTGAATCTGCCTTGATGCAAGGGCGGTGATAGACTAGAAGATGCGTCGGTTCGACTCATGCAACTAGTGGTTAAGAGGAACTTTCCCCGCAAATAAAATGATCACAATGCTTAGCGCTAAGCATAAAGGGTCATATTGTCCGGCCATGAACAAACTGGACCGAAAGACGAGCGCCCAAATCCTTCATCTCCTTTGCGAGGGGCAATCGATCCGCGCTGTGACCCGGCTGACCGGGGCCAGCAAGAACACGGTCAGCAAGTTGCTGGTCGATGCAGGTCGCGCCTGCGGTCATCTCAAGATCGCGTACCTGCAGGCGAGTTCAGAGGGGACGAAATTTGGAGTTTCGTTCGGGTCAAGCACAACAACATGGCGCGGGCCAAGGTCGTCTCCGCCGATGCAGGCGATGTCTGGACGTGGATTGGGCTGGATGCCGACACCAAGTTGATTTGCAGCTTCTCATTGGGGATCGCAGCTACGGTGCCGCACGGTTCGCGCTGACGCGCGCCCCGGAACGACGGCTTGGAAATTCCAGGGCATGATCCGGAAAAAGCCTGCCCCGCACTTGGATAGCGGGGTGGGAACCGGTTTTCCCTCGGAACAAACGCGAAGCGTTTGCCCGGAGATCATGCTCCCAACGCTCCGGCTGCGGCGGTCGCATAGCGTCGGTTCCGCAAAAAAATAAGCCCCTGGGCGAGCACGTAAGCACTCGAAAGGGCGGACTGCGGCTCTCCGGCAGCTTAAATTGCAACCATGCCGTGTCGCTGATTCGCAGTGCGCGCAACAGGCCCGGCAAGTTGCCAGCGCCTGCGAAGGATAAAGCGGCCGCCTCGATCACAAATGCAGCCGACACTTTCGCCCGATGATGTTTGCCGTACGCGTTGTGCGGCCATTCGCGAGTGCTTCTGCGTTTGAAGGCTTGATTCTGTAGCATTGAAATTCGGCGACCTGGCAAGAGCCACCCTCACCCGTGCCAGTAGAGGGTGGGCCACGTCGCTGTCCGGAGCCCGCGTTGGGCGCGTTTCCTCCCAGACTGCCCGGCGGCCGAGCGCCGCCGGGCTCCTTTTTGGTCGGATATTCCATGCCGCCAGCAATTCCGACGGCGCATGATCCGGGGCAACACATCTGTCAGACCGACTGTCGCTTCTTCCCAAAAACATAATGCCGGCTCAAAAGCGCCGCACCGATTTAATGAGGCATTGGCGTCAACGGGCGTAGCGTCGCGGAAAACCCAGTCGAGGGAGATGCCCCATGAACGATCGCGTAAGCTGCCGCGAGATGGAATTGCTGTGTCGGCACCGCGCCGCGCTTGACCCTCGGCACAATTGGAAGTGGCTTGGCGAAGCAGACCGCTGGAGAGATCTTGCGCGCGGCGAGGCTGATGCTCGTCATGCCGGGCATCCGGGCCCGATGGCGATGGGTCCAAATACCATCAAAGGCGATTGCCGAAACAGGGAGCGCTCCGGGGCAGGGGATACGCCGCCGGTTCACAAGTCGCCGCGCTAATACCCCGCCACCGCCAGCGCGACCACCGCGCTCAGCGCCACCCATCCGAAATGCCGGCCGCGTAGCGCCCAGGCATTGGCCAGTGCGGCAAACCCGAACACCGCGGCGAGGGTTACGACAATCCAGTGCCGCGCCGGCTCCGACGCCATCCAGGGAGCCGCGATCAGCAGCACGCCGCCGCCAATCCATGCCACGGTGCCGGCCTGCCAGACCAGACGGATCAGGTTGCGCAGCCGCGGCGGCTCGATGGTGGCGCGGACAAACACCCTGGTTTC
>WNFF01001860.1_pt1 | contig 17140 bp, 18 predicted proteins | sample 5400441 | NCBI WGS metagenome assembly WNFF01 (sample SAMN13153345, study PRJNA577476) | soil metagenome | isolation source: 120 cm saprolite under Douglas fir tree site 2 hole 3 replicate 1 | place: USA:California | collected 2015-04-18 | reverse complement strand
GCAAATCTACTCAGCCTTAAACAGAAAAGACGACACGTTCAAATGGCTGCAAACGGCCTATGACGATCACGCGGTTTGGATGGGATATCTCGCCGTCGATCCGATTTTTGACCGATACCGCTCGGATGAACGCTTTAAAGATCTTCTCCGGCGCGTAGGCCTGCCGTGACTGGCCGTCCGCAACGCTCTTCGAGACGCGATCGTGCCCGAACCGCGCATTTCATCTGATCGATGAGAATCTTGGATGGTTGGTCGGCAACTCGGAGACGATTCGGGACCTTAGCTTTGATGCAAGGCTGCTGGTCACAAGGCTCGCGCGGATCGAAGCATCCCCCTTCAACTCGCGAATACCTAACGCCGAAATAACACCCTGCGCTACAATACCCCCACTGTAATTTGCGGCACCAGGTCCCTTCCTCGGTCTCGGGAGAACGGCTCCTCATCACCATGCAGCGCTGCAATAATGGCAGCTGGGAATAAGAAAGGTTTTCCGCGGGTACCCCTTCGTGCACCAGCAAGACTTCAGCGCATCTCCCGCGCTCCGCTCGCGCAAATCAGAGCGCATTCTTCTGCTTCTCTTTCTCCTCTCGCTTCCATTCCTCAATCCCTGGGTGCGCGGCGACGGCGTCGGCTATTACGCCTTTGCCCGCGCTCCGCTGATCCAGCACAGTCTCGATTTCACCGAAGACTACCAACATGCCAACGCCAGTTTCCGCGGCCCGCGCCTCGACGAAAACAACCTGCCCAGATCTGACTTTCGAACGCCCACCGGCCACCTCGACAACCATTTCACCGTCGGCCCCGCGATTCTCTGGGCGCCTTTTCTTCTTTTCACGCATGCCGGCGTCCTCCTCGCGCGCGCCTTGGGTTCTTCCGTCTCCGCCGACGGTTTCTCCGCTCCCTACCGCATTGCCATCGCCCTCGCCACCGCCCTCTACGGTTTTCTCGGCTTGCTCTTGTCCTTCCGCATCGCCCGCCAATATGTCGTAGAGCGCTGGGCGCTTATCGCCACGCTCGCCGCCTGGTGGGCCAGTTCGCTCCCCGTCTACATGTATTTCAATCCCTCCTGGTCCCACGCGCATTCCGCTTTCGCCGTTGCCCTTTTCTTTTGGTATTGGCACGAAACGCGCACCTTCCGCACGCTCGCCCAGTGGCTGCTCCTCGCCCTGATCTCCGGCCTCATGCTCAACGTTTACTACGCCAACGCCATGGTCCTCGCCGTCCTCGCCGTCGAAGCCCTCCGCCAATATCGCGCCGCGTTCCGTCATCACACCGCCCCCGCTCAAACCTCTGTAATGCCACGCATCCCCGAACTTCTCCTCCGCCACTTTCTCTTCGCCGCCACTCTCTTCGTTAGTCTTCTCCCTACTTTCATCTCCCGCTATCTGGTTTACGGAAGCCCTTTCGAATCCGCTTATATTCCACTCCGCGACTGGCTCTGGTCCTCGCCTGTTTTCTTCAGCGTGCTCTTCTCTTCCAATCACGGCCTTTTTTTCTGGACTCCCATTCTTCTTCTCGCCCTCGCGGGGCTTTTTCTCTTCGCCCGCCGCGAACCGCGCCTCGGCGTTCCGTTGCTTGCCGCCTTTTTCGCTTTTTATGTTTTCATCTCCTGCTACCCCGATTGGGCTGGCATCTCCTCTTACGGCAACCGTTTTTTCATTTCCCTCACTTCTTTTTTCATTCTCGGCCTCGCTGTTTTTTTCGATCGCGCCGCGCAACTCTTCCGTTCCCCCCGCGCCGCATTCCTCGCCGCGCTCACACTTCTTGCCGCCGCTTCTCTCTGGAACGCCGGCCTGATGTTCCAGTGGGGCTCGCATCTCATTCCCGCGCGCGGCCCCGTCTCTTTTTCAGAAATCGTCCGCAATCAATTCTTCGTCGTCCCCCGCCAGCTCTCCGCCGATTTCCAACGCTACTTTTTCAAGCGCAAAGCCCTGATGCAGCAAATCGAAGACCGCGACAATAAGCAACTGGAAGAAAATCCCCCGCCTCCCTGAAATCTCCTTTAACACCCGCACCTTTTCTTCTCCAATGTTCTTGGAGGGGCGCAATAGATTGCGCCCCTCCGCCACGCAGCTGTCCAACTTGCTTCGTCTTCTTTCTTTTCCTCCTCGTTTTCCGCGGCCTCCGCGTCTCTGCATCCCTCCCCGCCTTCTTTCTTTTCCAATTTCCATTTTCTTGTTTCTGCCCTCTTCCGCCTCTTCCTCTCTTTTCTTTGGTACTCTTATCAAGGGTTCGTCCGCTTTCAGGAGATTTCGCTTCTCACGCATGGCATCCGTCACGACTACGAACGCCGTAAACCCCGATCCCAGCGGGGTCGGGCCATCCACCACCGCACTCCCGCCGCGCTCCGCTACCATTCGAATCGAACCGCCCCGCGGGCTCTTCGAACTCCGCCTCCGTGAAGTCTGGGCCTATCGCGAACTGCTCTATTTTTTCGTCTGGCGCGACGTAAAAATCCGCTACAAACAAACCGCCATCGGCATTCTCTGGGTGGTTTTGCAGCCTGTCCTCAACATGCTCGTCTTCACTCTCTTCTTCGGCCACCTCGCCAAGCTCCCTTCCGACGGCCTCCCTTATCCCGTTTTTTATTTCGCTGCGCTCGTGCCGTGGACCTATTTCGCGTACGCCCTGTCGATGACCACCAACGTAGTCGTCGACAACCAGCGCCTCATCACCAAAGTCTATTTCCCGCGCCTCATTCTTCCCATTTCCGCCGCGCTTTCCGGTCTCGTGGACTTTGCCATAGGATTCTGCGTTCTGGCCCTATTTACCGTCGCTTACGGAATCCGCCCGACGCTGGCAGCGCTGTGGCTCCCCGCCCTGCTGGCCCTCGCGGTGTTCACCGCGCTCGGCGTGGGACTGTGGATGTCGGCGCTGAATGCGCTTTATCGCGACGTGCGCTACGTGATTCCCTTCGTGATGCAGTTCTGGATGTTCGCCTCGCCCGTGGCCTATCCCAGCACCCTCGTCCCGGAAAAGTGGCGCTGGCTGTACGGTTTGAACCCCATGGCGGGCGTCATCGACGGCTTCCGCTGGGCGATCACCGGGCGAGGGCACGCTCCCAGTCTGCTGCTTCTGGTTTCCAGCGCCGCCGTCGCGCTGGTGGTGCTCGGGGGACTTTTTTTCTTCAATCGCATGGAGACCGCGGTGGCGGATCGGGTTTGAGGCGAGTTCCAAATTTGTCACCGCGGAAAAATCGGAGCGCGCTTCTTCATCATGACGACGGCAAAGATTCGCTTCGCTGAGGTTCGATCGGGGGCGCCGGAGCGCGGCTCGTGGGCTTCGCGTGCCCTGGAACATCCGTTTTTCGCGTGGGCGGGGATGCGGGCGCCTCGGGCGCAGCATACTATGGCGGAACACGACGCAATGGAGCGGTTTGCGCGGGGATGCCGGAGCGTTGTGGAGATCGGGGTGGCGGAGGGAGCGTCGGCGGTGGCGCTGCGGAGCGCGATGGATCCGGCGGGGACCTTGTACCTGGTGGACCCGTTTCATCTTTCGCGGGTGCCGATGCTGAATTTCCTGCGCCGGGCGGCGCGGCGGGCGGTTTCGCGGAACGGGGGGGCGCAAGCCGTGTGGATCGAAGAGTTCAGCCATGAAGCGGCGCGCCAATGGAGCCGCCCCATCGATTTCCTCCTAATTGATGGCGACCATCGGGAGAGCGCCGTCGAGCAAGATTGGAGCGACTGGAGTCCCCACGTTGTTGAAAAAGGAGTGGCCGTTTTTCACGACGCCCGCCTTTTCGCCAACGGCTGGACCTCCCCCGATTACGGTCCCGTGCGCTTTGTCGATCGCGCGTTCCGCAACAATCCTTCCTCGCCGTGGACTATCGTCCACGAAGTCGATTCCCTCGTCATCGTCACGAGAAATGGACGCGCGGCACCATGACTAACGGCGTCACTCACGGCCCAGCCCTCGAAACGCAGCCGGCGCCCAATCTCTCCGGTCGCATCCCGGAACTGGACGGGCTGCGCGGCTTGGCCATCCTCATGGTGATCCTTTGCCACTACGTGGGCGTGGCGGACAGCCGGCCTCTCGGAGCCTGGGCGCACCGCTTTCTCTCGGCCTTCAGCGCCGGATGGAGCGGCGTGGACCTCTTCTTCGTCCTCTCCGGGTTCTTGATCGGCGGCATCCTTCTGGATGCCCGCGGGGCGCCGCACTACTTCCGGGCGTTTTATATGCGCAGGGTGTTCCGGATTCTGCCGATTTATTACTTTTGGACGCTGCTTTTCGGTGCCATCGTCATTACGGTGCTGGTCTTTTTCCCGGGCCGCCTGGGCGTCAACTCCGGCGACCTCCTCCGCGTTCCCCTCCAGCTACTCTTCCTCCAGAACGTTTTCATCGGCATGCCGTACTTTACCTGGAACTGGTTCGTGGTCACCTGGTCGCTGGCCGTGGAGGAACAATTTTACCTGCTGGCCCCGCCGCTGATTCGCTTCCTTTCGCTGCGCCGCATCGTCGCGGCGCTCGCCGCTACCATCATTCTGTGCCCCGTGCTGCGGTTTATGCTCTTCCGCTACTGGGCGCTGGGCACGTATTTCTGTGCTTATCTGATGCCCTGCCGCGCAGACTCGCTTTCCTGCGGGATGCTCATAGCGCTGGCCTGGCGCGACGCGCGCTTTCGCGAATTCCTTCGCACCCACGCCGCGCTGCTGCGGCGGGTCCTGTACGTGCTTTTCCTGGGCGCTGGCGGGCTGCTCTGGTGGCTGGCGCACCCCATCAACGCCGTCACGGTCACCATCGGCTACACCTGGCTGGCCCTTTTTTACAGCGCCCTCATGCTCACGGTGGTTTCGCAACCCGGCGGCTGGCTTGCCGCCGCGGCGCGCTGGCGGTTTCTCGGCTGGCTCGGCGGCATCTCCTACTGCGTCTACCTGCTCCATTTCACTTTCGTCCTTCTCGCACATCGTGTTCTTCTCCATACCGACCTGGAAATTTATGATCTCCGCGGCGTGCTGGTATCCCTTCTCGCGCTGGCCCTGACCTTTGGCGCGGCCACGCTGTCCTGGCGCTTCTTTGAAAAGCCGCTGATCCGCCGCGGCCACGGCTATTCTTATGGGGAGAGCGCCGCGGAATCCGCCCCCCCAGGTTTCGTGATGGATCCCGCCACGGTGGGAGAAGGTAGAAGATGAGCACAGCGGTGATTTACGGCGAAGGGCTTGGCAAGGAGTACCGGCGCGGCTTGCAAGTCGACGACGGCCTGCGCCACTCCATCGAAGCCTTTCTTCGGTCGCCGCTGGCTTCGCTTCGCCGCAAGAAGAACGAGATGTTTTGGGCGCTCAAGGACGTGTCGCTGGAAGTCCGCGAAGGCGAAGTCCTGGGCTTGATCGGGCGGAACGGCGCGGGCAAGACCACGCTGCTGAAGATTTTGTCGCGCATCACGCGCCCGACCACCGGCTGGGCGGAGATTCGCGGCCGCGTCGGGTCGCTCCTGGAAGTCGGCACGGGCTTCCATCCGGAGCTGACGGGGCGGGAGAACACGTACCTGAGCGGCGCGATCCTGGGGATGAGCAAAGCGGAGATCGAGCGCAAGTTCGATGAAATCGTGGCGTTCGCGGAACTGGAAAAATTCATCGATACGCCCGTGAAGCACTACTCCTCCGGCATGTACGTGCGGCTGGCGTTTGCGGTGGCCGCGCACCTGGAGCCGGAAATCCTCCTCGTCGATGAAGTCCTCGCCGTCGGCGACATTAATTTCCAGAAAAAATGTCTCGGCAAAATGGGCGACGTGGCCAGAGCCGGGCGCACCGTCGTCCTCGTCAGCCATCAGCTCAATCAGATTCGCCGCCTCTGCCATCGCGTCATTTGGATTGACGCCGCCTCCGTCCGCCAGGACGGCTCTCCGGAAGCGGTTGTCAACGCCTACGAGGCCGCCATGAGCAAGAGCGAGGGGGATCCCGTTGGCTCCCGGACAGGGGACCATGCCCGAGGACATTTCACCGGCTGGGAAATCGCTAATCGGAAGAGTTCCTCGCCCCACTTGCTCGACTTTCTGGGCCCCGTGACGGTGCGATTTACGCTTAAGCTGAATGAGCCGATTAAGCGCGGTACTCACGGAATCGCGCTTTATAACGCGGATCGCCAATTATTGTGGGGCTGGGCCGCATACGAGCTAGACCTCGAGACTGGCGTCCATGACTTCGTCTATCAATTCCCTATGCTCCCGCTGAAACCGGGCATTTACACGTGGATGGTGAGCTTCTTCGACCGCGAGGAGCTAATCGACGTGGGAGACCTGACGCCAGAATTCCATGTCGTCACTCCATCCTTTCAACACCCGCTCGATGAATGGAGTGGTTTGCTAAACTTGCCTTCGGAATTCACAGTGCATTCCCGCTCAACGGCGCTCACTTCGCGGCCGTTAGGGTGAGCACCAGGACCTAGAAATGGCCCTAGAACGTTTACTGGTACCGGTATACCTGCCGCGCTGGCTTCTCAAGTCCGTTGTCAAGGTGAAGCGTGCGTTCCTTCCGCCGGCGCGTATCAATGAAGCATTCACCGAGCAATTCAGTCAGTTCAAAGAACAAAGCTCCGTGGATGGCCGGTTTGAGCCGAAGCAAGCGGATTGGTTTCCTTGCCTGAACGACAACACTGCTGAGACAGGGTTTGATCCGCACTACGTTCTGCATACCTCCTGGGCAGCGCGAGTGCTGGCAAAAACCAAGCCCAAGGTTCACGTGAGCTTTGGCGATTCTCTATACTTTGTCGGGATGACGTCCGCGTTTACGTCGATGACTTTTTGCGACATAAGAGAATCAAGACTGCCGTTCCGCGACATCCAGGAACACCGCGCCGACTTAACCAGTCTGCCGCCATCCTGGACCGCCACATTGCCATCCCTCTCCTGTATGCATGTTTTAGAGCACATTGGGCTGGGGCGATATGGAGACGCGCTTGATGCCAGCGGGGACCGCAAGGCCGCGGCGGAACTGGCGCGTGTACTGGCTCCGGGCGGGCAACTCCTGATGGTAGTCCCGATGGAAGACCCTCCGCGGGTGTGCTTTAACGCCCACAGGTTGTACTCTTATTCGCAAGTCATGGACTTGTTTCCGGACCTTTCTCTTCTGGAGTTCACGTTGATAACCAACGAAGGGCAATTTTTTGAGAATGCCGATCCCCGTTTGTTGGAGGGACGCAAGTATGCGTGCGGATGCTTCCGTTACACAAAATGACGAAAGATGAGTTTCGATCGCTAGGCCGTCCGCTCGTACGCAAGTGGCAGAATTTTTACGGAGCCAGCAGGGAAAAATTGCGGGAAAAACTGGCCGCGCCGGGCGTGACGAGTTATCTGATGGGTGGTTGCGCGAATCAGATTTTCCAGTACGCGACGGGCCTGGCGCTGGCGCGGCGGCTGGGCGTGGACCTCAAGCTCGACGTCTCCTGGTACGAAACGGCAACGCCAAGCCAGCCCCGCATGTACTCGCTGGGGCTGTTCAAAGGCGTGGACGCGCGAGTGGTCCACAGCCTGTGGGGCCGGATCATCCGCGAAGAGGGGTTTCCGTACAAGCCTGAACTATTTGAGAACGCGCCGCGAAAGTGCTCGCTGGTCGGTTATTGGCAGTGTGAGAAGTATTTTTTCGGACTGCGCGACGAACTGCAAGAGCGCTTGCGGCCCCGCGAGCCGCTCCCGGCACGGTCGCTGGCGACCGAGCGGGCCATCCTGGACGCCGGCGAACGATCGGTGTTCATCACTGTGCGGCGCACCGATTATGTGGGAAATCCCTATCACGTGCTCCTGCCAATGGACTACTACCGCGAAGCGGCCGCGCTGATAGCCGCCAAGGTGCCCGATCCGGTATTCTTCATTTTCTCGGATGATCCGGAGTGGTGCGAAGCGAATTTCAAGCTGCCCTATCATACGACGATTGCCGGAAACTTCGACCGGACAGTCGGGGATCACCTCGGGCGGGAAGATGCAGAGCTCTACCTGATGCGCCAGTGTGGCCACGCGATTATGGCCAATAGTTCGTATAGCTGGTGGGGTGCGTGGCTTGGCGCCGATATAAAGGGCGGCATCGTAATTGCGCCAAAGAGCTGGATTGGACCGGCGTTTAAGGACGACGCGCGAGACATCGTGTCGGCTCGATGGATGAGATTATGAAACACGGCTATTGTGATGGGTTGGGATATGGCCAAAAGTCGCGAGCGGGTGCTACATCGGTCGGGGTTTCATCAAGAGTGAGCCGGGCGATCAAGGACTGGTTCCGTCCGTTCGTCCTCCCTGGCGTGCACGGATGGCAGTGGCTTCATGACTATTGCAGGAGAAAATTGCCTGGGTATCGGGATCGCCGGAGGCTCCTGCGCGACGGAACAGCAATTCTAAAAGACGTTCACGGCACTCGATTCGTTCTGTATCCGTGGGACCGGCGCAATCTCCTAGATATGGTCAGTCGTATTTATGATGCGACGGAGTTCCAGGTCATACCACGTTTGGTGAAGCCTGGGGATGTTGCTTTCGATGTTGGAGCCCACGCCGGAATCTACAGCGTTCTGCTGAGCCGACTTTGCGGCAGCTCGGGCCGTGTACATGCATTCGAGCCGGTTCACGACACGTACTGGAGACTTCGCGAGACGCTTGCACTGAATCGATGTGACAACGTGGTCCCCGTTGAAAAAGCAGTCTGTGATCGCGATGGCGTGGTGCAAATGAATTTGTTTGAAGCGCACAACTCCGAGTGGAACAGTCTCGGGACACCGATGATGGATGGTCCAAATGGCACCCGGGTGTCGCCTTCGTTTCACATAGAAGTTGGCGCAGTGACCTTGGATCAATTCTGCAGTTCGGAGCGGATCGAGCGCATTCATTTCTTGAAGGTGGATGTGGAAGGGTTTGAGTTGGCGGTCTTTCAGGGCGCCGACCGCTTGTTAAGGGAACACCGGATTGATTGCATCTGCTTCGAAATCTCGAAAGAGCCGCTGAGGGGCGCGGGCGTCGAGAGCCGCCAGGTTTTTAAAATATTGGCCGACCATGGATACCTGGCCTATCGTTTCGATGGATCGCTCGGAAGGTTTCAGGGTCCGATTCATGACACGTCGGAGTCCTGGGCAAACTTCTTTGCCTCGCGAGCGGATTTATCGGACCCACCATGAGTTCTCCCACGGTCACCGTCGTGATGAGCGTTTTCAATGGCGACGAGTTCCTATCGGAAACGATGGATAGTGTACTGAATCAGACCTTCCGCGACTTTGAATTCGTCATTGTTGATGATGGTTCAACAGATGCGACACCCGATATTCTTTCGAAATACGCTCTCCGTGATGGCAGAATCCGCGTTTTGCGCGAAGGAAAGAAAGGACGCTCGGCAGCGCTCAATCTCGGGATCAGCCTGGCCAATGGAAAGTATGTTGCCAACATCGATGCCGATGATTTGGCGATGCCCGGGCGGCTCGAAGAACAAGTCGCGTTCATGGAAAGAAACCCGGAAGTCGGAGTTTTGGGCAGCGCTTATGAAGTCATTACCGATTCTGGGGACGTAATCGATACCATTCGGCATCCGCTGAAGGATTCAGAAATACGATCAGCAATGCTTCGCGATAACCCGATATGCCACTCGTCAGTTATTCTGAGAAAAGACATTGCGCTCGCCGTGGGAGGCTATCGCAGCGCCTTCGAGCCTTCTGAGGATTATGACCTGTGGCTGAGGATGAGCGAGCGGAGCAGGCTCGCCAATCTACCTAACGTATTGGTGCGATATCGGGTTCACGCGAATCAGTTGTCTGTCCGCAAACTAGAGCATCAGAGATTATGCGTTCTGGCCGCCAGCACTGCGGCGGCGTTCAGAACGCAGGGCAGGCCGGACCCCTTCTCGGGGGAAGAGCAGATAACTCCCGAGCTATTGAACAAACTTGGTGTGACAACAGCGGAGATCCAAGACTGTCTCCGGGCGAGTCACAGGAATTCGGTCATGGATCCTATACGACGTGCCTTCCGCGTCCGCGTCTGGCATCCTCTGCTGAACCTCACCCGGCCCATTCGGCATGCTTTGGGATTGCGGCAAAAGAGTGCCAAAGCCGCCGTCGCACGGTTCGAGAACTCCAGCCCTGGACCGCTCGTGTTCGATGTTGGCGCCAACACTGGGGCCAAGACTGAGCAATATCTTAGGAACGGCGCAAGAGTCGTGTGCTTCGAACCGCAGTCAGCCTGCGTTGACGCCTTGCGAGAGCGCTTTCGCGGCAATGGCCGCGTTGTCGTCGTTCCCACGGCTCTCGGAGCCCACATCGGTGAAGCTGAGATGTTGATCTGTACCCAGGAGAACGCAATTTCGACGTTCGCAGGCGCGTGGAGGACGGGGCGGTTCAAAGACAAGACATGGGATCGAGCTGAAGTCGTTCCGGTCACGACTCTTGACGCAGCGATCGAACGGCACGGTATGCCTTTTTACTGCAAGATCGACGTCGAAGGCTTCGAGCAGTCCGTCCTTTCAGGCTTGACGCGTCAGATCCCCGTTGTCTCGTTCGAGTTCTGTGCCGAAGGCCTGGATCAAACCCAGGCTTGCCTGGATTTACTGTCCCGCCTTGGATACATCGCCTTCAATGCATGCTTGGGCGAAACCAGGGTCTATGTCCTGCGCGCCGCAGTCTCCGCTGCGGAGCTGATCAACCATTTGAGGAGCATTAGCGATCCGCTCGCTTGGGGAGATGTTTACGCCGCAGTGGGTTCGAGAATACCTGACTCCAGACTGCTTCCAAGGCTCCCTCCGCGCTAAGCACGCTGCGGTGAAAGGTTGACCAAGGCTTCTTAAGGCGTCAAGTTGAATGGCATGAAGATCGTACACATCAGCACGGAGGACAACGGCGGGGGAGCGTCGCGGGCGGCGTACCGGCTGCACGATGGGTTGCGGCGGGCGGGTAAAGATTCGCGGATGTATGTGCTGGATAAATACACCAGCGACGAGCGGGTCAAGCAGTTTCAATCGGCGCGGGGCGCGATGGCGTGGGTGGCGCGAAACGCGCGGCGATTGCGCCTGAAGATGGCGATGCGGCGGTACGCCAAAACGGCGCCGCCGGAGCGGACGTTTTTCAGCGAAGACCGCACGCCGTTTTATAAGGACGCTTGCCGGCAAATGCCTGAAGCGGAGTTGGTGAACCTCCACTGGATGCCGGGATTCCTGGACCTGGGGGCGTTTTTCGGGTGGCTGCCGGGGGAGACGCCGGTGGTGTGGACGCTGCACGACATGGCCAGCTTTACCGGAGGATGCTGCCACGCGATGGGGTGCGAGCGGTTTACGCAGCAGTGCGGAGCTTGCCCGCAACTTGGTTCCTCGGATGAGAGCGATTTAACTCGCGAGGTGTGGCGGCGCAAACAGAAGTATTACGCTGCGCTCGATCCAAGCAAGTTTCATATCGTGACGCCGAGCCGGTGGCTGGGAGAGGAAGTGAGGCGCAGTCCGCTGCTGGGGCGGTTTCCACGGTCGGTGATCCCTTATGGGCTGGATACGGAAGTATTTCAGCCGCGGGACCGGCGATTCAGCCGGGAGGTATTGGGGATACCACAGGACGCGAAGGTGATCCTGTTTGTGTCGAATGGGCTGCACGTACACTTGAAGGGATTCAAGCACTTGATGGCCGCGCTGGAAGGGATGGACGCGGGGAGCGCGGACCCGGGCGGGATATTTCTGCTGTGCCTGGGATTTGGCGCGGCGCCGGCGCTGGAACGGTTTCCGCACACGCACATCGCGTCGATAAACGAGGACCGGGCGCTGTCGATGGTGTATAGCGCCGCGGATGTCTTTGTGCTGCCGTCGCTGGCGGATAATTTGCCGAATACGATGCTGGAGGCAATGGCTTGCGGAACGCCGGTGGCGGCGTTCGCGGCGGGAGGGATTCCAGAAGCGGTGCGGCCGGGAGTGACGGGATTGCTGGCGCGGGTAGGAGACGCGGGGGAGTTGCGCGGGGCGATGGTGGAGTTGCTGGGGAACGAGCCGAAGCGGCGGGAAATGTCGGCGAACTGCCGGCGCATCGCGCTGGCAGAATATGGATTGAGCGTTCAGACGGGGCGGTACGCGGAGTTGTATGCGGAGATGCTGGGGCGAGAGGAAAGACCTTAACGCAAAGGGCCTATACTCTCTGTGCCCTCTGCGCTCTCCGCGAACTCTGTGTAAAATCCTTCTTTTTCCCATTCAACCTTCAACTGTCGACCGTCAACCTCCGCCCTTTCCGTCCGCGACTTGAGAGGCGCGGCGGGGCGGTGTAAAATGAGCTTTTCCGGCCAAGGAGTCCCCCATGGACGAATCCAAACCTCAGAAACAATTTCCCATTTGCCCGAGTTGCGGTAGCCACAAAGTTCGCCGATCGGTGAGAAAGGGTGCCCAAGATTTTGTCCTTCGCCATTTGCTATTTCAAGTTCCGTATCGCTGCCAGGCCTGCGATCACCGGTTTTTTGGGTTTCGCCAATCGCGCCACGAGCCGGAGCCTCCGGCGCCAAGCCCGCCCACTGACCCTCGTTTTTCATCCAAATAAAATTTGACATCACGTGACTGATATGCTAATTCAGTCTGTGTATGCTGGCCCTGCGCCTCGATGGACCTGCCCTGACCACGTCGGGGAGGTTCCGGCCTTGTCCCAACCCGTAGGGGCGGCGCTTGCCTGCCCCGACCCGCTCGGGGCCCCGTCCGCCTCCGGCAGGAAAGGGTCGAGTCGAGCGCTTGTCCCGAGAGCCACATTTGCACCATTTTGGTGCAACGTAAGTCCTTTAGATGCAACACTTATGGAATGCGCGCAAGTGTTGATTCTAAACCACTTACATAAACCCTAAGTCCTTTAGATGCAACACTTATGGGCCCCTTGTATGTGTTGCAAAACAAAGAACTTGCGCAATACCTAAGTCCTTTAGATGCAACACTTACAAAAAACATAGGGGGGTGGGGGGCTTATGATTAAACCAAAAACCTTTTCTCCTGCCCCGTTTTCAGACCGGTCCGCTATCTGACCCATGCTGACCATTTTCACCACCGCCAAACCCTTCCGCGGCCACACCGCCATCATCCAGCGCAACGCGCTACAGTCCTGGAAGGCGCTGCACCCCGAGATCGAAATCATACTGTTTGGCGAGGACGATGGGGCGGCGGAGGCGGCGCGGGAGTTCGGGCTGCGCCACGAGGCGCCGGTGGAGCGCAACGCGTGGGGCTCGAAGCGGCTGGACTATATGTTCGCGCGGGCGCAGGCCATCGCGCGGCACGAGACGCTGTGCTACATCAACTGCGACATTATATTGATGCAGGATTTCCGGCGGGCGGTGGAGCGGGTGCGCGCGATGCACCGGGAATTCCTGATGGTGGGGCGGCGGTGGGATACGGATGTCACCGAGCCACTGTCCTTCGCCCGCCCGGATGGACAAGCTACGGATTGGGCGGGGGAGTTGCGGGAGTTGGCGCTGCGGCGCGGGCGGAGATGCACGGCGGAATGGATCGACTACTTCGTGTTCTCGCGCGGGCTGTATGGGGCGGACATGCCGCCGTTTGTGCTGCGGGTGTTCTGGGACAACTGGCTGGTGTGGAAAGCGCTGGACGCGGGGAGGCCGGTGGTGGATGCGTCGCGCGCGGTGATGGCGGTGCACCAGAACCATGACTACAGCTACCATCCGCAGGGGAAGGCGGGGGTGTGGAGCGGGGAAGAAGCGGGACTGAACGGGCAAATGGCGGGGGGGTGGCGGCACTTGCGCACCATCGCCGACGCCACCGAAGTGCTTCCGCCGGAGAGATTGAGGCGCAACTGGGGGCGGCACTGGTCGGCGGCGAAGCGGTACGCGCGGCAGGCGGGGCGCGTGCTACGGAATGATGTGTGGCACCCGGTGTGGTTTGCGATGCTGAATTTGACGCGGCCGGTGCGGCGGTCGCTGCGGGAGGCTTTGCGGCATTCGAGGCGGGAGTGAAGGCTTGCTTGCGGGCGGATTTGCGGACGCCGGGCTAAGTTGACACGGCCGGAGGGGAGCAAGTTTTCGTCCGCGCTTGCTTAGTTGCTTGCTTCCAGGCTTCTCTCCATTACAATCGCTGGGCTTGTATGCGGGGGGAACATGAGCTTCAGCGGGCGCGTGGAGGAGATACGGACGGGGTTCGAGCGGCCGTTTTGGGTAGCGAACATCACCGAAATCTTTGAGCGCCTGTCTTATTATGGCGCCTTCGCCTCGCTCGCCAACTATCTTCACGAAAAGCTGAATTTCCCCACTGAACAAACCGGCACGCTGACCGGAATCTTCGGCGGCATGGTGTGGTTCCTGGCGATCTTCGGAGGCGCCATCGCCGACCGGCTGGGTTTCCGCCGCGCGTTATCCCTCGCTTACCTGATCCTTGCTGGCGCGTATTTTCTGCTCGGCTCGATTGGCTCGCCGTGGCTGGCTCCGGTGAGAGCCGTTATTCCGCCGGTAATTTTTGTGGGATTTATCCTGATTTTGCCGGCGCTGGGCATCTCGATGGTAAAGCCCTGCGTGGTGGGGACAACGGCGCGCGCTTCCAAGGAAAACGTGCGCTCCATCGGCTACTCCATTTACTACACCATGGTGAATATCGGCGGGGCCTCCGGCCCCTATGTAGCTTCCTGGGCGCACCGTCATCTTGGTGTCGAAAATGTGTTCCGCGTCGCGGCTCTCAGCGTTTTCGCGATGTTCTTCGCGGTTTTGATTTTCTTCCGTGAACCGAAGAAGATCGGTGACGGTCCCATTCCCAGCGTCGCCGAAACGCTGCGGAATTTCTTCACCGTTCTCTCCAACCCCAGGTTCATGCTCTTCTTGCTGATTTTCACGGGGTACTGGATCGTTTTCTGGCAGCAGTACATCACTCTTCCTGGTTATATTCATGGCTATATCAGCGCCGACGCCGACGTTGAGCTGGTCCTTATTACCGACGGGCTCGCCGTGATTTGTCTCACGGTGCTAATCAACTATTTCATTCGCAAAATACCTGCATTCCAGTGCGTCATTCTTGGCACTCTGGTGTCCTCCCTGGCCTGGCTGGTCGTTGCTTTTCAGCCTACTGTCGTCGGCGCGGTCGTCTCCATTTTCGTTCTCGCACTCGGCGAAATGATCCAGCAGCCCCGATACTACGAATACATCTCCCGCCTCGCACCTGCCGGACAACAGGGCACCTACATGGGCTTCGCATTTCTGCCCATCGGCATCGGCTCGCTCGTAGGCGGGTGGTTCGGCGGCCGCGTCATGCACCAGTTTGGGGAAGTCGCCCACCAGCCCCAGCGCGTCTGGTGGGTCATTTCCGGCGTGGGCGTACTGACCGCTTTACTTTTGTGGATTTACGACCGCGTAGTCAAACCGTCCGCGCAGGAAGTGTCCGCGTGAATCCGGCGGAGCTTGAAACGGAAGCAGGATTTTTCTTAACTGTGAACTCAGAACTGAAAACTTTTCTCAATTGACCATGCGGCGGAGCGAGGCGAGCGCCTCGCGGGCCAGCGAATAGCGCGGCTCGATTTCCAGCGCTTCCTGGAAGCAGCGCATGGCGTGGCTGTACATTTCTTTTCCGAGATAGGCGCGGCCCAGGTTGTAATGCGGAAAGTGGCGCGGCTCGTAGCGGCGCGCTTCGGTGGCGCGTTCGAGCCAGGGAATGGCTTCCTCGAACTGGCCGAGTTCGATCAGGTAAGCGCCGATGTCGTTGTAAGGATTGCCGAATTCGGGGTCGAGTTCGATGGCGCGCTTGCATTCGGCAATGGCCTCTTCAACGCGCCCCTGGAAATGATACGTCCAGCCCAGGAAGGTATGGGCCTCGGCGGTGGGATGCAGGTCCAGCGACGATTGATAGAGTTCGACGGCGCGATCATAATCGCCTTCCATCTGCGCCTGGTAGGCGTCCTGCAGGACTTCCCATGCCTGCGAGAGGGTCTCCATGCTCATGGAGCATAGTTAGCACAGGGCATCGCCAGGGTCAAAAGTACGAAAGGATCGGGCGTGCCGGAGAGGAACCTGTACCATGTGACGGGTAAGGAGTGGAAATTGAGGCGGCAAATGGAGAGAATAGCGGGGTATCAGCGCGGCTTCAGCATCTGGCAAAAAACGCATAGTTAGACGAGGGGGTAATGTGAAGCGGAATTATCTGATTTTTGGGATCGTTACTCTGGCGGTGGCCGGAGCACTCCTGGCGCAGGAGCAGCCGGAAAAAACAGCGCCAAAAAAAGGGGCGAGTCACGGCGCGGCGAGAGCAGCAGCCGTTGCGCGCGGCAAGGAAGTATTTGAAAAGAGCTGCGCTCTGTGCCATTTGGCGGATAGCGACGCGAAGAAAATCGGGCCGGGGCTCAAGGGCCTTTCGAAGCGCGGAACTTTCACGGTGAATGGCGCCAAAGTGACGACGGAAGCGCTGACAACGTGGATCGAAAACGGGGATTCGATGATGCCGGGCATGAAGGAATCGCTGGAGCCCGCGCAAATCAAGGACGTCGTCGCTTACGTCAAGACACTCTGAGCCCTGGTTCGCGGCCCTTCGACCGGCGTTGTCGTTCTTGTCTTAGTTTCACGGAACACGGATCACGGGAAACGAAGCACCACAAAAGAGAAAAGCCCCCGAGGGCGTGATCGCTCAAGCCGCCGGGGGCCTAAACCCAAAGAAAATTGCGCCTACTTCAGGACGGCGTCTTTGAACGCCTTCGACGGACGCAGGCGAACCACGGTCTTCGCCTTGATCTTAATCGCCTCGCCGGTTTGTGGGTTGCGGCCCATGCGCGCCTTGCGGTGCGCCTTGACAACGCGGCCGATTCCCGGGATCACGAACTTGCCCGCCGCGCCCTTGGCTTCTTTTACGGCGAGCTTGAACAGCTCTTCAAAGAAAAGAGCGGCGGTTTTCTTCGCTGTGCCGACTTTCTCGGCGATGTGTCCCACAACCTTGGTCTTGCTCAGTGGCTTGGCTGCCATCTAGTATGCTTATCCTCCTGATTTTTTCTTTTCACTCCGATGCGATCGAAGCAGGCCGCGAGCCGACTACCCCCGTTACTCTCCGAAAAACCCGGGCCGTAAGGGACTATAGCCAAGCCGGGAAGAGAACGCAAGGAAAAACCGCAAAAAAGGCCCGAAAAATGCAAGTTTTTTTGAGGGCGTGTGGAAATCCCCTGTAAAAACGCGGCTTTGGCGCGTTCCCGAACCCGGAAGAGCATTGGAACCGCCATGCTGTGCTCCATGCTAGATTCTGAGAGGAGGAGACGGGGCGCTGAA
>WNFF01002362.1_pt1 | contig 17147 bp, 9 predicted proteins | sample 5400441 | NCBI WGS metagenome assembly WNFF01 (sample SAMN13153345, study PRJNA577476) | soil metagenome | isolation source: 120 cm saprolite under Douglas fir tree site 2 hole 3 replicate 1 | place: USA:California | collected 2015-04-18 | reverse complement strand
GCGCGCCGGCGAGAAGTTCCTGACGGACAAAGTCCCCGACGGCGTCTTGTCGGACCAGATGTCCCGCTATCAGTTCACCAATCCCAGCGTGGCATCGACAGCCCACAAGGCGATCGCGCTGCACCCAATCCCATTCCTCGGCGAAGTCCTCCGGAACATTGATAGCCGGCGCATCAGCGCCGTCGAATACACGCTCTTCGTCTCGCGGGCGAAGAGCTTCTCCGACGTCGACAACGTGATCGAGCAAATCGAGCGTTTTCGGGATTTGCCGGAAGACATGCAGGCACTCGTCGTGAAGACCTGCGATTCCTTCAAGCTGTCGGGCATCCGGCGCTCCAGCATGTACAACACCATCCGACTCGACAGGTCCTACGCGCTCAAGATGTTTGCGCTTTCGCGGCTGCTCGAACTTAACGATGAGGGAGGCCTAGCGATCCGCAAGGGCTCGCTCAAGCAGTTTCGCAACTATCTGTCCGACTACGCTCGCGAGGGGGCTTACATCGATTTCCAGAACGAGAAGGACTGGATTGCTTATTTCGGCGATCCCGAGGCCAAACCGACAGTCGATACCGCGCTCGAATATTATATCAACAAGGGTGACGTGGCTGCAGCTATCGCGACGAAGAAGAAGACGGCGAAGACGGCGAAGGAGTTCGCGGAATTTCGGGACATGGTCGTGTCCGAGAAAGCCGTCCATGACTACCTCGAAAACCATCTGGAGGTGATCGGGGCGACAATCGGCGCCAAGCTGAAGCTCGCCGAAAAAGGGCGAGAGTACCCCACGACTGTGGGTCGAATCGACCTGCTGGCGATCGACACGAACACCGACGATTACGTGATAATCGAGCTAAAGAAGGGCCGAAGCGCCGACAAGGTCTATGGGCAATGCTCGCGTTACATGGGCTGGGTCCGCAAGAACGTCGCGACCGAAGGTAACAAGGTACACGGCGTCATCGTGGCGCGAAAAATCGATGACAAGCTGAAGGCGGCACGCGACGCGCACGACACCAAAGTTCATCTCATCGAGTTCGAGATGAAGATCGGCGCGAGGGCGGTGTAGGGGGTTTCCGGGTGGCGATCTCCTCAGAATGGCAGAAATTCATCGCGGAGTACGGTGCCGACGGCGCCTATTGGTATTTTCCGAAGGGTGGGACCGCCGACAAAGACGAGTTTCGCGAACAGTTCCGGGTGTTCGATCTCTTCGAAGGCGAGGTCTTCACGCCAGAACTTCAGGCCAGAATCGGGGCCGAGTTGAGGTCCGAAGGTCTGACTACGGCGGGCGACGACTTTCCTCGACAGATCAAGCGCGTTTTCGAGAACATGGGTCTGTGCTGGATAGAGGAAGATCGGCCGATCCGGGTCACGCCGGCAGGCCGTCTGTACCTCGAAGAGCCCTCCCGGCCGCAGCAAGGTGTTGGACCAACAGGTCTGGCGCTACCAGATGCCAAGCCCCGTGAATGCCAGCGACACCACGGCAGGGATCGAGCTTCACCCCCATGCATTCTTTGTCGAAACCCTACTGAAGTGCGATGGCGAGATCAGCGGTGAGGAGTTCGTGCTGTTCATATCGCGCGCTCGTTCGCACGCCGATTTGAAGAAAGCCGTCGATCGGATCCAATCGTGGCGGGACCTTCCGATGCCGGCACGTGACGAGATCATTCAAGAGCTGAGGAGGAAAACTGACTATCCCAAGATCAGGGCGCAGACTCGCAAAACACAAAGGGGTGTCCGAAATCATCCACTTCGCAAGCGAGCCGGACTGCATCGCTTTTTACGGAGATCCGGAACGGAAGGGGACGCAGATCGACGCGCTAGAGCATTACATTGACGTTTCCGATGTCGAGAACGCGGTGAAGGTGTTCAAGAAGTTGCCGAAGGAAGTCCGTGGCGAGATGACGCCCGAGGAGTTCGAAGAGGCTCAGTTTCAGGAAAAGCATCTCGAGGAGTACCTGGAAAAGCACCTCGACAAGATCGAGCCGGGCCTAAAGTGGCGCGGACGGCAATTCAAGACCACGGTGGGGTCCATCGATCTGTTCGCCGAGGCCAAGAACGGGGATTTGGTCGTCATAGAGTTGAAAAAGGGCCTCGCGGCCGACAAGGTGTTCGGCCAAGTTTGCCGTTACATGGGCTGCATAAAATTCGAACAGCCGAAAAAGGGCCCGAAGAAGGTCCGCGGCTACATCGTTGGCCGGGAGATCGACATGAAACTCAACTACGCCGCCAAGGTGGTCGACAGCGGTCTGATCGGATTGCAAGTGTTCGAATTCAAGGGCGAGAAGGGCAAGGAAGACTGGATACAGGTCTCGGCCGCCTAGCGAACATTTTGCAAACCGCCAATTTAGCGGAATCTACATTCATGACGAAAACACGTGGTGAGCGGCTGCGAATCGCACGCGAACGGCTCTTCAAATCGGCCCGCGTCGCCGCCAAAGCCCTCGATATTGCATTTTCGACCTACTGGCAGCACGAGCGCGCGGAATTGCCCGGCGGCCGCGAGTACGGTCCCAACGAAGCCAACTTGTACGCGATGCGTTTCAGAGTCACGCCCGAATGGCTGCTGACCGGTCGGGGCAAGGGGATCGGGGTGACCGACCCGATCGTGCCGCCGGACGCGCTGAAAGTGCCGGTGGTGGGCTATGTCGGCGCCGGCGCGGAGGTGCATTTTTACGCGCTGGTGCGGGGCGAGCTCGACGAGGTCGATCTTCCCAAAGGGGCGCCGGAGTCGACCGTGGCGGTGGAGATCCGCGGCGAGAGCCTGGGGAGCATTTTCAACCGCTGGCTCGTGTACTACGATTCCGTCCATCGGCCGGTGACGCCCGAGCTGATCGGCGAGCTGTGCGTTGTCGGGCTGGAGGACGGCCGCATCCTCGTCAAACAAATACAGCGCGGCCGCAGCAATGGGCTGTTCAATCTCGTCTCCTTGACTGACAAGCCCATTGAAGATGTTCCAGTCGAATGGGCAGCGAAGATCAACAACATATCGCCCCGACCCGTCGGTGGAGCGAGCATGCGAACATGACGCGCTATTGCGCGATTGAGCGCAGGGCCGCGCGGTACCCGATCAAGCCGCCCGGGCGTACCTGACCGTCATCGCCCGCAATCCGGAAGCCGTGCGCAAGGCGCTCGATTCGCGACATCGGCCGCGACTGTGATTTGCTCGGTGCCCCTCACCCCACCCCTCTCCCCGTGAAGAACGGGGAGAGGGGGCAGACCGAGCCAGCCTCGAGAGTGTCGGACATTACGCCGCGACCGGAATTGTTCGGAATCAAGTTCCGTCCGGAATAACCCGCCGAGGCATCGGCGGCGGGGGATAGCGCCCGATCATCACGTTCCAATAGGCCCAGGAACGTTCGTCGATGATGCCGGGCGGCGCGTGCTCCAGCGCTTCGCGAAAGTCATCGAGATCGAGATAGCGCTGCACCATCGCGATCTCCTCCAGCGTGCCGTAGGCCATCAGATAGGCAAGAAAGCGGATGGGGTTGGCCAAAGCCTTTTCGGGTGACTCGAACCAGACCACGCGGGACGCCACCGTGAGCATATCCCTGCTATGGGGAAGCGGCTTCATGGCGCGGCGTCCCGCGCTTTAATGGCTTTCAGGACAGGCAATTCTTGCGGGCTCGTCTCCTTCACGGCTTTAACAAGATCGCGCCGGACGTCCTGGGGCAGCTCGGCCAGGGCCGGATCGTCATGATAGGAAATGGCCTTGAGCGAAATCAAAGGGCTGAACTGACCGCCATAGATGACGGCTGCCGCGGCGAGCATCATGGGCAAGGGTATCTTGGCCTTGGTCAACAAGGCGTGGATGTCGAGGTTAGAGCGATAGCCGTGCCGCCGTACAGGGTGAAGTGGTCGGGAGTTTGGGCGAGCTCCGGCCACAGGCGGTGTTGTGGGGACGGCAGGATATCGAGGCGCGGAGCGAATACCTTCCACATATGCAATTCTATCACATTTGTGGCGTTTCCAATAGGTTAGAAGAACTTTTGCGCTGCTCACGCCACGTCAGACGACGTCGCGGGGGCGGATTGCTCAATCCGTGGCGGCGCAATTCGCGGCGCGAGAGAACGCGCATTCGAGATCTCTCGGGCCGGATCGAGTCCGTTCATCCTTCGAGGGCCTCGCGTAGCTCGGCCACCTCAGGATGACGGATCATGGACTGGTGCTTGTAGTAAGATTGATCGAGCAGTATCGGCGGCTCATTGCGTCGCTTAAATCTCGACAAAAACTGCGATTCCCGGCCGCTAGCTCAGGAAGGAGCAGACCGCACTTGCGGCACGGCTCTTCCATCTCATCGGTGCACGCACTACGCCGCCTGCTTGGACAGCCGGGCCACCTCGCGCTGCACCAGATTCGAATAAACCCCCTTGCGGCGCAACAGCGTCTGCGGCGGGCCATCCTCGCAGACCCGCCCCGCCTGCAGCACCACGATGCGATCGAAATTCCGCAGGGTCGAGAGCCGATGGGCGATGGCGACGACGGTGCGGCCGCCCATCAGCCGGTCGAGCGCCTGCCGCACCGCTTCCTCGGACTCGCTGTCGAGGGCCGAGGTCGCCTCGTCGAGGAGCAGAATCGGCGCATCCTTCAGGAACGCACGGGCAATACCGATGCGCTGGCGCTGGCCGGGCGAAAGCTTGATGCCGCGGTCGCCGACGATGGTGGCCGCGCCATTGGGCAGGTCCTCGATGAAGTCACAATTGGCGGCCGCGATCGCCTCGAGCACCTCGCCGTCGGAGGCCTCCGGCCGGCCATAGCGGATGTTCTCCATGATCGAGCGGTGAAACAGCGAGATGTCCTGGGGCACGACGGCAATGGCCGTGCGCAGGCTCTCCTGCGTCACGCGGGCGATGTCCTGGCCGCCGAGCAGGATGCGACCGCCTTGCAGGTCGTAGAAGCGCTGCAGCAACAGGAACAGGGTCGACTTGCCGCAACCGGACTGGCCGACCAGACCGACGCGCTCGCCGCGCTGGACGCGCAGGCTGAAGTCGGAGAAGACCCTGCGTCCATCGGGATAAGCGAAAGAAACGTTCTCGAAGGCGACGGATGCGCCCGAGCGCGCCAGCGACGTCGCCTGCGGGTGATCGCGCAGGTGATGCGGGATCAGCAGGGTTGCGAGCGCCTCCGCGAGCCGCGCCACGTGCTGCGCGACGTCGACCAGCGCCACCGCCAGGTCCCGCGTGGCGTGCAAGATCGAAAGGCCGAGCGTGCACACGAGAACGACGTCGCCTGCCGAGGCGGATCCGTTCTGCCAAAGCATGATGGCCCAGGCGAGGAGCGCGATGGTCAGGACCACGGTCACCACGGCGTGGAACAGACGCAGCTTTTCCAGATAGCGCAGGCTGCGCCGCCGCGCCGCCATCTCGCGGTCGATGGTGGCGTCGAGGCGCCTGTGCTCGCGCCGGGTACCGCAGAATGCCCATACCAGGGGCATGTTGCCGACGACGTCGACCATCTCGCCATCGACCGCGGCGGCCTTGTCGGCGAATTCGTGGTGCAGGGGCCTGCCGGCGGCGGCGCGCCGACAGATCGTGAACACCAGAATACCGGCGAGGACCGTCAGCGTGGCCGCCATCGGCGCGCTGACCGTGGCGACGAACACGATCGCGACGACGGTCGCCGCGCAGGGCGGCAATACGTTCCAAACGAACATGTTCTCGAGCGTATAGACGGCATTCGAGGTGGCCGTGATCCGGCTGGTCAATGTCCCGGGCATGCGCTCGGCGAAATAGCCCGGCGAATGGCCGGTCAGGTGGCGGAACAAATCGCGGCGCAGGTCGCCGGTGACCGCGACGAAGGTGGAGCTCGCGATCCAGCTGGCGAGCCGCCACAGCAGATTGTCCGCGGCGATCAAAGAGACGAGCAGAAGAAAGCCGAACCAGGCATTGGCGGCGTTGGCGCTGAGCCCCCCCGCCAGGATGTCGACGAGCACCTTGACCGCGTATTGCGCGCCCACGGAGCAGCCCACCGCCGCGATCACGGCGGCCAAGATCGCACCGTGCGCCGCCCGGCGCACCGTGATGTAGCGACCCAGAAACGCCAGGGGGCGGTCGGCGTACCGACAAACGTCTTCCATGCGGCCTGGCTCTCCCGTGGGCTGCAACCATTGCAACGCGGGACGCGGCCGGCGGTTTCCTGAATGGGAGGCATGCGTGTTCGCGGGGGCACGCGTTATGGCGGGCTGCACGGGGGCCTGCGGTTCCCGGCGATTCGGGCGACTTCGGGATATCCCCGCGTCAGCCGATGGGCACCAAGCTAAGGTCTCTCGGTGTCATCGTCCGCGTAGGCGGACGATCCAGTAATCCGGGAACCGGCGTAGCAGGCACTGACTTCGCCTCGATCGCTCGCACCTGGGGTTACCGGATGCCCGCCTACGCGGGCATGACAGCGAAGAGGTTTCCCCGTCAGCCGGCGTCGGGTCGGGTCTCGGGGAACTGCAGCCAAACCAAGGCAAGACCCAGGACGGAAATGAACGCCAGGCCGCAGAACGCAGCCCCGCTGCCGAAATGGTCGACGGTATAGCCGGCCAGCGTGGTGCTGATCGCGGCGCCGATCCCGACCGCACTGCCGACGATGCCGAGCCCGAGATTGAAGCGCCCGGTGCCGCGCGTGATGTCCGCGACCACGAGCGGCAGCGTCACGCCGAGGACGGCGGCGCAGACCCCGTCGAGGACCTGCACGGCGACGACCAGGTAGGGGTCGGCCACCAGCGCAAACAGAACCCCGCGCAGCGCCAGCGCCGAAAAGCACAGCAGCAGGAGCGGCCGCCGCCCCCAGGAATCGGCCAACCGTCCGACCGAGGGCGCAAATCCCGCGACGATGAGCTGCGGCACCACGATGCAGGCCCCGATCAGGGTCGACGCCCATTCGCTCGAGCGCAGCGTCAGGATACTGCCCATCAGCGGGAGCATGGCCGCGTTCGCCAGCTGGAACAGCAAGATGCAGCCGGCAAATACCAGCAGCCGGCGATCGCTCAGCAGGCAGCGAATGCTGGCGCTCCCGGCCTTGCGCCCGTCGCGCTTCGGGCGATCGACCTCGTTCGTGCGCATGCGGGCCAGCGCCAGAATGGCCGGTGCCGCAAGCGCCGCGGTGAGAATGAACACGCCCTGGATCGATATGAAATATCCGCATGCTCCCATGGCCGCGGCGGCGACGCCGTTGCCGATCGAGGCGAAGCGCGCATTGCGCCCGAGCCGCTCGCCCAGCGCCGCGTAGCCGACCAGACCAAGGCTGAGCGCGGCGATGACCGGACCCAGCACGCAGCTCGCGGCGGCATGCACGACGCGGGTCGCCATCACGACCGAGAAGCTCGGCCAGATCGCAAGCGTCAGCGCACTCAGGCAAATCGCCGCGACCGCAATCGCCGCGACCAGGCGCGCCGAGCGCACCGCGTCGACCAGCGCGCCGCCCGGCATCTGGGCGGCCAGCGCCACCAGGCCGCCGGCGGTCAGCACCAGGCCGATGTCGAACTGCGCCCAATGCCGCGCGGTGAGGTAGATCGCAAGGAACGGACCGAAGCCGGTCTGGATATCGGCGAGGAAAAAAGTGAAGGCGTCGAGCGCGCGCGCGCTCGACTGCGACGCCGCGGCATGCGCCGTCGGCGTCGTTTGCTTCGATGCCACCGGCGGCGCAAGTCGGTCCGCGGCGTCGCGGTCGAGCCGACCGCCGTCAAATTCCAGCGCGAGTGTGGACAGCCCGTTGTCTCCGGCGCCGTCGGGGAATTACGGCGTCGGTGTTCGGCCGAATGCCCCGTGCATCGGCCTCCCCTCTATCAGCCTTCTTGGCGCATCTATGCTCGGAGGCGAGACTAAGGAACGCTCCTCGGAGCTGCGCTCTGTCGTGCCGTCATCAATACACCGAAACCGGCGAAAATGAGAAGCCCCCGGCGTTTCCGACAATTTCGTTTGTGCGCACCAAAGTTCCAATGACGGAACTCGCGACTTACCCGCTAGGGTTCTCTCGGCTGTCATCGTCCGCCCCCGGGTCCGGCCTGCGGCCGGCCCGAGGGCAAGCTCCGGCGGACGATCCAGTAATCCGGGAACCGGCGTAGCAGTCACTGACTTCGCCTTGATCGCTCGCACCTGGGGTTACTGGATGCCCGCCTGCGCGGGCATGACAGCGGAGAGGTTTCGCTTTGGCCCTAATTTAATTTAGCGCACATGCGCTTGCGCGGGGACGAGCGGCCTCCGCACTTCGCGCCGCCGCTCTGGGCCACGCCGGCCATTAGAACTCGGGAACTTTCGCCTTCCCGCGCGGTTGGGCGCGCATGGCGGAGCATGCGATTCATCCCCCGATCCATCTCGTCATGCATCCCGATGAGCCGATCCGCTCGCTCGAGGCGGCGGCAAAAGTCGTGCGGCGCCATGCCGGCGAGCATCCCGATCGCAACGCGCAGGTCCTGCTCAATCGGATCGAAGCCGCCTCGACGAGCGAGCAGGCGGACGACGCCGGCAAGGCCTTCCGCGCCTGGGCGCAAGCACACGGCCTGCTGCTGGTCCCGCCGGAGAACGGCACGGCAAGCTGATGCCACCTCCGCTCGTCCCCGCGTAAGCGGGGACCCAGTAACTACCGGACGCGAAATAGTGTCGCCGATGGCGATCCCGCCGGAGACGACATAAGACCGGAGCATATCCCCACCCGGCCTCTGGAATACTGGGACCCCGCGCGGGGACGACAGGAGCCGATCACTTGCGCTCGAGCATCGCCGCGATCGCCGTCACCTGGTTGCGGGCATAGGCCGGCAGCCCGGCGCTGATCGAGCGGCCGCTGTTGAACGAGCTCTTGCCGGCGAGCACCTGGGCGGGCACCAGATTGCGCAGCACCGGCACGTTGCCGAACTCCTTCTTCTTGCCGAGCACGTTGCTTTCCACCGCCAGCGCCATGAAGACGGTCACGACGGTCCGGTTGGCGTCGCTCGGATGCCGCTGGAACACGGCGATCAGCTTGCCGAACTGCATCACCTGGTTGATGTAATAGATGTTCTGCTCGAGGGCGCCGACCGGGGCGGTGTCGAGACCGGTCAAACCGGCAAAGCCCATCTCGGTCACTTCCGCCGCCGGCCGCAACGTGAGCTCGCTCTCGAGCTCGAGGTAGTCGGCGATCTGCTTCGAGCCCTCCCTGAGCTTGTTGGCGAGCTGGATGCCGATCGGCAGCTTGCCTTCGAACTGATAACGCGAGCGAATGCAGATCGTGACCGGCCTCGCCTCGCACCAGCGCCGCAGCGGATGCTGGTTGTGCACGGCGCGCGGATCCTTCGGCGATACCGCCTCGGCCGGCGTCACCAGGCGGTGCTTGATCGCCGAATCGATCCGCTCGATGAATGAAAGCGACACCAGGCTTTGCAGATCGAGCGTCTCCGGCGCCCGCGCCAACGCGAAGCGGGCCTCGGCCACGTACATATGGAGCTTTTCCTTGAAGCGCTTGCGCACGCCGTCGACGGTGACCTCGACCGTGGGCTCGGCATAGCTCGGATAGGGCGTCAGGAATTGCTTCTCGATCGGCCGCGCCTGCGCCCAGTCCTCGAACCGGATGAGGCCGGCGTCGGGATCGATGAGCTCGTCGCTCGGCCGATCGAGGAATGCGATGGTTTTCGGCTTCAGGTCGGCGACGGCGAGGCCGGCGGGCGAGGTCGCCTCCGCGATCCGAAACTCCTGCGCGTCGGATCGTGCCTGCGAGATCGCGGCAAAAGCCGTCAGCGCCACGGCGACAGGCATCAGGCTGCGCATGACGTGGGTCTTTCAGTAGTATCGCCGATAACCCCAGATATAACCGGGGTCGATACGCTGCGGTGTCTGGTATTCGCGACCATACGGATCGCGCGGCGGCGGCGCCTGGTATCGCGGGTCGCGCGCGGAAGGGCCGGACTGCCCGTAATACGGCCCGGGCGCTCGCTGATCGCGCGGTGCCGGCACATAGCGCCCGCTGTTGTCGTAATAATAGTACTCGTTGTTGTCGCGGCGCCGGTCATAATAATAGTAGCCGCCGCTGTAGCCGAACGGATTCGGGTTGGGCGCTACACCGTAATAGCCGCGCTCGACGTCGGCGTTCTCGCGCGACACGAGATTGTATTGGGTATCGATCATCCGGCCCTGGCGATCGACGCGGTAGCATTCGGTGATCGCCCTGCCGCCGGCGCGCTGCGGGTCGCCCGGTTCGAGCTCGGACTTGCACGCGAGCTGGCGCTTGGCCTCGGGCGACGGCGGGGCGAGCGCGACCCTCGGCGCGACGTTCGCCCAGGCCGCCTGGATCACCGGCTCGAAGATCGGAACCGCGACGCCGCCGCCGGTTACACCGCCGCCGAGCGTGCGGCGCTTGCCGTCGGCATTGTCGTAGCCGATCCAGACCGCGACGGTGACGTCGTTGGTGAAGCCGACGAACCAGGCATCGTTCTCGTCGTCGGTCGTTCCGGTCTTGCCGGCGACATAGGGCGAGAGACTGGAGATCGCGCGCGCCGTGCCCCGCGCCACCACGCCCTGCATCATGGTCTTGAGCTGGTAGAAGGCGGCGCGGTCGACCGAGCTGACCATGGTCGCCGACTTCGGATCGTGGCGATAGACGACCAAGCCCCCGCGCTCGATGGAATCGATCACGTGCGGCGACGGATGCAGGCCTTCGTTGGCGATGGTCGCGTAGAAGGCCGCGAGATCGACCGGCCGCACCGGCTCCGCGCCCAGCACGAACGGATAGTAGCGCAGGCATTCGCGATAGATCTGGGCTTCCAGGGCGAGCCGGCAGAGGCGGTCGAGGCTCGCCTCCGGGGTGCTCTCGATGCCGCCGTCGAGCAGGTGCACGGTCGCGAGGTTGCGCGAATTCTCGAGCGCGCGGCGCAAGGTCAGGATGCCGCCGCCGCCGCCGCCGTAATTCTTCGGGGTCCAGTAATCGCGCTCGCGGGCGCGGCCCGCGCCGATTGGCGGCAAGGTGATCGGGTCGTCGGCCAGGAGCGTGTTCGGCTGCAGGCCTTTGCCGAGCGCGGCGAGATAGCTCAGCGGCTTGATCGCGGAGCCGGGTTGGCGCACCGCCTGGGTCGCGCGATTGAGCTGGCTCAGCGGATAGGAGAATCCGCCGGTCATCGCGAGAATGCGGCCGGTCTTGTTCTCCAGGACGATGATCGTTCCCTGCACCTGCGGGCGCACGCGCAGCTCCGCCCGCACCGCGGTCTTGCCCTTCCCTTCGGCGATGCGGACCAGGACCACGTCATGGAGCGCGAGCTTGCGCTGCGCCGCGCCGTTGTCGATGGAAAACGGCAGGACGCGGCCATCGGCCAGGCCGACCTTCCAGGCCTCGCCCTTCTTGCCGCTCGGTTTCTCCACCACCACCGCCGGCGTCCAGTGCACGTCGTAGAGCGGCAGCCGGGCATTGGCGAGCGCCTGTTGCCAAGGCGGTCTGCGATCGGCGTTCTTCTGGTCGGCTGCGATCCGCTGAACGGCTTTGGCGAGGCTCGCCTCCGCGGCGCGGAACTGAACGCGGCCGGCACCGCGCTCGTAGCGCCAAAGCCCCTCCTGCAGCGCCTCCTCGACGGCCCGTTGCAATGGCTGGTTTATGGTCGAGCGCACGGTATAGGAATTGGCGGTGATGGCGTCGATGCCGGCCACCGACTTCGCCTCGCGCGCGACCTGATCGACGAAGTGGAAGCCGATGTCGCGGCGCGGCCGCTCGTAGGCCACCATCGTCGGCAGTGCGGGCAATCCGCGCGCCGGCTCGCTGTCCGCAAGCATCCCGTTCTCGCGCATCCGACCGAGCACGTAGGCGAGCCGCTCCTGCGCGCGCGCGGCATGCCGGTCGGGGCTGAAATAGTTCGGGCCCTTGGTGAGGCCGGCGAGCAGCGCCCCTTCCTCGAGCGTGAGCTCCTTCGCCGGCTTGCCGAAATAGCCGCGCGCGGCGAGCTCGATGCCCCAGGAGCCGCGGCCGAGATAGACGGAATTGAGATAGAGCTCGAGAATCTCGTCCTTGCTCAGCGTCTGCTCGACCCGCGAGGCCACCAGCATCTCGCGGATCTTGCGTTCGTAGGTGAGGTCTTCCCCCACCAGCAGGTTCTTCACGATCTGCTGGGTGATGGTCGAGCCGCCTTGCGGACGCCCGGACTGCGCGAGGTTGCCGATGAAGGCACGAGCCATGCCGCGCACGTCGATGCCCTTGTGCTGGAAAAAGCGCTTGTCCTCGGCGGCAACGAAGGCCTCGCGCACGTATGCCGGGATGTCCGCGAGCGCGACCCAGACGCGGCGCTGGTTCTCCTCGAACACTTCCGCGAAGCGCTCGCCCTTGCGGTCGAGCACGACGCTCGCGCCCGGGAGCTTGAGGCCCTTGAGCTTGTTGTGATCGGGCAGGTCGGCCGCCGCCTTGTTGTAGAAATCGATGACCTCGCCAAGATCGAGGGCCGGCTTGGGGACCTTCTCGTTCTTGCAGAACTGCCGGTAGGCGGTTTGCAGATCGGTAAAATTGATGCCGCGGAACGCCTTGCTCTCGCCGATCGCCTGCGGATCGTCCAACGCGGTGGCGATGAGGTCGTCGATGTTGAAATTCTCGATGTCGAATGCCTTGAGCGTATGGGCGCAGCCTGCCTGCAGAAGCTGCGCGACCTGCTGCTGGTCCTGGTCACGGTCGAACCGGGTCTTCAATGCATCCGGCGTGGTGGTGACCTGGCTGAGCGCCAAGGCGGTGGCAAAGATTTTGACCAGGAGCGTTTCCATCGGACCTTGCGGAAGCTCAAGACCTTGCGCGAAACCTTGGGCGAGGCCAGCCCTGGCGGGAGTCAGCGCTACGAAAAGGGCTTTTTGGGGAGTCTTGTTCCCTCGGCGCTAAAATTTAGTCCTCGGTCAGGGATCGGCCGACGACATGGTCGATCCCCGACCGATCGTAGCGATTCGGCCAGCGCCTGAATATATCCTCTTGAAATAATATTAAGATTTGCCCCCGCTGGCGGATTTGCCGCCGGGGCGACCCCCATCGGCCGCGACAAGCGTGAAAAAAAGACGGGGCCGCCGGACGGCGGCCCCGGGCGAACTCGTTTCAACCGATCTTGCGACCGGGGACGCGTTCTACTCCGCCGCCGGCAATTGCGCCGGCTGCTGCGCCTCGGCCGCGGCGGCCTTGGCGGCGGCCTCCCGCTCGCGCTCCTCGAGGATGAGCGCGTCGCGCTTGCCCGCGACCTCGCGTAGCCCGTTCATCACCGCGCCGGTACCCGCCGGAATCAGGCGGCCGACGATGACGTTCTCCTTGAGTCCCTCGAGCGTGTCGATCTTGCCGTTGACGGCGGCCTCGGTGAGGACGCGCGTGGTCTCCTGGAACGACGCCGCCGAGATGAACGAGCGGGTCTGCAGCGAGGCCTTGGTGATGCCCAGCAGCACCGGATGGCCGACCGCCCCCTTCTTGCCCTGCTCGCGCGCCTGCGCATTGATCTCGTCGAGCTCGATCTTGTCGATCTGCTCGCCCTGGATCAGCTCGGTCTCGCCGGCGTCGTCGATCTCGACCTTCTGCAGCATCTGGCGGACGATCACCTCGATGTGCTTGTCGTTGATGGCGACGCCCTGCAGCCGGTAGACGTCCTGGATTTCATTGACCAGATAGGAGGCGAGCTCCTCGACGCCCTTGATCGCGAGGATGTCGTGCGGCGCCGGATTGCCCTCGACGATCGCGTCGCCCTTCTCGATCATGTCGCCGTCCTGCAGATGGATGTGCTTGCCCTTCGGGATCAGGTATTCCCTCGGCTCCTCGTCCTTGTCGGCCGGCTCGATGATGATGCGGCGCTTGTTCTTGTAATCGCGCCCGTAGCGGATGGTGCCGGAGGCTTCCGCGATGATCGCCGCCTCCTTCGGCCGGCGCGCCTCGAACAGCTCCGCCACCCGCGGCAGACCGCCGGTGATGTCGCGGGTCTTGGCGCTCTCGGTCGGGATGCGCGCGATGACGTCGCCCGCCTGCACGTGCGTCCCCGGATCGACCGAGATGATGGCGTCGACGGCGAGCTGGTAGCGCGCCTCGCCGCCGCGGGCGAGCTTCATGATCTTGTTGGTCTTGTCCTTGATCACCATCGCCGGGCGCAGATCGACCCCGCGCGCCGACCGCCAGTCGGTCACCACGCGCTTGGCGATGCCGGTCGATTCGTCGAGCGTCTCCGACATCGATTGGCCTTCGACTAGGTCCTCGAAGCCGATGGTGCCGTCGACCTCGGTCAGGATCGGCCTGGTGTACGGGTCCCACTCGGCGATGCGTTGGCCGCGCCTGATCTTGTCGCCTTCGTCGACCAGGACCCGGGCGCCGTACGGGATGCGATGCACCGCGCGCTCGGTGCCGTCGGGATCGAGCACCGCCATGACCATGTTGCGGGCCATGGCGACGGTCTGGCCGTCGGAGTTCTTCACCATGCTCCTGTTCTTGATCTTGATCTTGCCCTCGAAGTTCGACTCGATGAACGACTGCTCCGAGATCTGGGCGGCGCCGCCGATGTGGAAGGTGCGCATGGTGAGCTGCGTGCCCGGCTCGCCGATCGATTGCGCGGCGATGACGCCCACCGCCTCGCCCATGTTGACCGGCGTGCCGCGCGCAAGGTCGCGCCCGTAGCACTTGCCGCAGACCCCGCTGGTCGTCTCGCAGGTGAGCACCGAACGGATGCGCAGCTCCTGCACGCTCGCGCCGACGATCGCCTCGACCTGCGGCTCCTCGAGCAGGGTGCCCTTCTTGACGACCACCTTGTGCGAGGACGGATCGCGCACGTCTTCCGCGGTGGTGCGGCCGAGAATGCGGCTGGCGAGCGAGGCCACCACCCTGCCGGCATCGATGATGGCGCGCACCTTGATCCCCGACGACGTGCCGCAGTCCTCGGAGGTGATGATGCAATCCTGCGCGACGTCGACGAGCCGCCGGGTCAGATAGCCCGAGTTGGCGGTCTTGAGCGCGGTGTCGGCGAGACCCTTGCGCGCGCCGTGCGTCGAGTTGAAGTACTCGAGCACCGACAGCCCTTCCTTGAAGTTCGAGATGATCGGGCTCTCGATGATCTCGCCCGAGGGCTTCGCCATCAAGCCGCGCATGCCGGCGAGCTGGCGCATCTGCTGCGGCGAGCCGCGCGCGCCGGAATGGGCCATCATGTAGATCGAGTTGATCTCGGCCGAGCGGCCGCCCTCGACCCGTTCGACGGAGGAGATCTGGTGCATCATTTCGTCGGCGATCTGATCGGTCGCCTTCGACCAGGCGTCGACCACCTTGTTGTACTTCTCGCCTTGCGTGATCAGGCCGTCGTTGTATTGCTGCTCGAACTCCTGGGCGAGCGTACGCGTCTGCTCGATGATCTTCCACTTCGTGCTCGGGACCACCATGTCGTCCTTGCCGAACGAGATGCCGGCCTTGAAGGCATGGTGAAAGCCGAGCGCCATGATCCGGTCGCAGAAGATCACCGTCTCCTTCTGCCCGCAGTGGCGGTACACCTGATCGATCATGCTGGAGATTTCCCGCTTCGTCATCAGCTTGTTGACGAGGTCGAAGGGAATCTTCCCGCTCTTCGGCAGCACCTGGCCGAGCATCACCCGGCCCGGGGTCGTTTCGTACCACTGGCGGACCGGCTTCTCCTTCTCGTCGAGGCCGATCCAGCGCCACTTGATCTTGGTGTGCAGGTCGACGACCCGCGAGTGCAGCGCGTGCTCGATCTCGGCGATGTCGCCGAACACCTTGAGCTGCTTCTGCCGCTTCTCGTCGCCCTCGCGCATGATCGAGAGATAGTAGAGGCCGAGCACGATGTCCTGCGACGGCACGATGATCGGCGAGCCGTTGGCGGGGTGCAGGATGTTGTTGGTCGACATCATCAGGACGCGCGCCTCGAGCTGCGCCTCGAGCGAGAGCGGCACGTGCACCGCCATCTGGTCGCCGTCGAAGTCGGCGTTGAACGCCGCGCAGACCAGCGGATGCAGCTGGATCGCCTTGCCTTCGATCAGCACCGGCTCGAACGCCTGGATGCCCAAGCGGTGCAGCGTGGGCGCGCGGTTGAGCAGCACCGGATGCTCGCGAATGACCTCGTCGAGAATGTCCCAGACCTCGGGCTTCTCCTTCTCGACCAGCTTCTTCGCTTGCTTCACGGTGGTGGACAGGCCCTTGGCGTCGAGCCGCGAGTAGATGAACGGCTTGAACAGCTCGAGCGCCATCTTCTTCGGCAGCCCGCACTGGTGCAGCTTGAGCTCGGGCCCGACCACGATCACGGAGCGCCCGGAATAGTCGACGCGCTTGCCGAGCAGGTTCTGCCGGAACCGGCCCTGCTTGCCCTTGAGCATGTCGGCGAGCGACTTGAGCGGCCGCTTGTTGGCGCCGGTGATGACGCGGCCGCGCCGCCCGTTGTCGAACAGCGCGTCGACCGCCTCCTGCAGCATCCGCTTCTCGTTGCGGATGATGATATCGGGAGCGCGCAGCTCGATCAGCCGCTTCAAGCGGTTGTTGCGGTTGATGACGCGCCGATAGAGATCGTTGAGATCGGAGGTGGCGAAGCGCCCGCCGTCGAGCGGCACGAGCGGCCGCAGATCCGGCGGGATCACCGGCACTTGCGTCAAGATCATCCATTCCGGCCGGTTGCCGGACTGCTGGAAGGCTTCGACGATCTTGAGCCGCTTGGCGATCTTCTTCTTCTTGATGTCGGAATCGGAGCCGGCGATCTCCGCCCGCAGGTCGGCCTGCATCTTGTCGAGATCGAGCGCCTTGAGCATCTCGCGGATGGCTTCGGCGCCGATCATGGCGGTGAAGCTGTCGCCGCCGAACTGCTCCTGCGCCTTGAGGTATTCGTCCTCGCTCAAGAGCTGGCGATCCTCGAGCGGGGTCAGTCCCGGCTCGAGCACCACGTAGCTCTCGAAATAGAGGATGCGCTCGAGCGACTTGAGCGTCATGTCGAGCAAGAGCCCGATGCGCGACGGCAGCGACTTGAGGAACCAGATATGCGCCACCGGCGCGGCCAGCTCGATGTGGCCCATGCGCTCGCGCCGAACGCGCGAGAGCGTGACCTCGACCGAGCATTTCTCGCAGATGATGCCCTTGTACTTCATGCGCTTGTACTTGCCGCACAAGCACTCGTAGTCCTTGATCGGCCCGAAGATGCGCGCGCAGAACAACCCGTCGCGCTCGGGCTTGAAGGTCCGGTAGTTGATGGTCTCCGGCTTCTTGATCTCGCCGTACGACCACGACAGAATCTT
>WNFF01013163.1_pt1 | contig 17148 bp, 16 predicted proteins | sample 5400441 | NCBI WGS metagenome assembly WNFF01 (sample SAMN13153345, study PRJNA577476) | soil metagenome | isolation source: 120 cm saprolite under Douglas fir tree site 2 hole 3 replicate 1 | place: USA:California | collected 2015-04-18 | reverse complement strand
CGGCTGTCCACGCCGGATTCAAGTTGAGTTGCATACCTGTCTGGTTGGCTGATGCCACTGTCCACGCATGACCGGTGGTTACATCGACGACGGCGATGGCAGATTGTAAGCTCTGCATGGATATGTTGGCCTGATGATCACCGGCATTTGTACGCATCACGAAAGCGATTTTGCGACTATCGGGCGACCAGACGGGCGCATAGCCATGACCCCCATCGGCGTCGGCCAAGCGTTGTTGCTGTCCCCCGGCACTATTCATCACCCATAAGCCGGCAGGCAGAAACGGGGTGGGGCTGTCGGCGAGACGCTCATAGACAATGCTCTTGCCATCGGGTGACCAGGTGAAGAGAGCCGCGAGAGTATTGCAAGGCGCTCCGCAAGCTCCGCTCAGTGATCCACCGGGATTGCTGAATAGATGCCTGACGCCGCTGCCATTGCTGCTCATCAACCAGGTATCACTTCCCAGGTCAAGACCAGCTGTGGTTGAATAGATGATCTGTGACCCATCGGGCGATGGGGCGGCATCGATCAAATACGCCGAGGGCACGCCAATGTCAATATTTTCATGCGCACCGCTGGCGGCATCGACTTCCCATAGACCTGGATTCCAGACATTGCCATCCATTGGAGCGGTGGGACCCAAAGGAAACATCGGGCGATAGAGAAAAGTATGACCAGTAGTGCCACTGTTGCTACCGGTGGCACCGGCTGGCAGCCAGTGGAGAAAGTTGCCGAGCACGGCGGGGGGAGTCAGACTGAGCGTCATGTGCTGTGTGTCATATATCCATACCTGCTCGCCGTGATCGCGTGTTCCATTGATCGCCAGGTAACGTCCATCGGGCGAGAGCTGCATGTTTAACACGCTGTCGGACTCGGCAAGGCCAAAATCATCACCAAATGCTGCGACAGGCTGCGGATTTCCGAGCGGTTGCCCACTGCTTCCCTTTAGAGCGCGTGCCAGCACAAAGCCGGTGGACTGTTTGAGTGTGTAGTAGAGATATGCGGCCGCAGGTTGCGCCGGAGCCCGATTGATCGTGCCCTGATTGATGACGCTCGCACCTCCTGCATTGACTCTGTGTTCACCCCGCACAAAAAAAACTGCTGCTATCCCCGCCAGAACCAGCAGGAACAGTATGGTCAGTGACGCCCATCGCATATGCTACTCCATTCTTTTGGACTACACATCATAGTTTTTCATTGATATATAAGTGTATCGGCACGTCATTGCATAAGGTGAATGGAGATATGCAACAACAAAGCGCAACAATCAGGCGTTTGACTCTGTCAAACGCCTGATTGTTGCGCTTTGTTGTTGCATATCTCTCAAGAAAGCAAAAACCTGCTAGCCAATTGCATGGCCAGGGGGCGGTAGATGTGCTCGTAGCAGCCAACAAAACGTACCGTTTCACCACCCCAGCCGCGCTTGAAACGATAGACACCCGCCATTGGCTCATGCTCGTTATCTGTTTCTGGAATGCCCCAGAAGTCGTAGCGTGTTGCTCCTCGCTCTTTGGCCCAGCGGATGGCCTCCCATTGCAGCAGGTAATTGGGCATCAGGTTGCGCTGGTGATTGCTCGATGCGCCATAGAGGTAGATGGCCTGTTTCGCCACTGAGCATACAAAGATACCTGCCAGCAGTTGTCCATTGTACTCCGCTAAAAACAAGCGGGCCTGTTGTCGTGGAACGAAAATTTGCCATGCGCGCAGGTAATAGTCCAGGGTATGTATACCAAACTGGTCGCGCTCACTGGTCGCCTGCAATAAAGCATACCAGGACTGGACATCCCCGGTGGTCTGCGCCGCTCTCACCGTGACGCCTTTACGCTCAGCGAGCCGCAGGTTGTAACGCCACTTCTCTTTCATTTGTGCCAACAGCGTAGCCTCATCAGGGAGCAGGTTTAGCACGATGGTGCGGACAGGTTGTACGGCAGGAACGGGATACCATGGCATAGAGAGAGTTCCAGCAAGGCTGAGGTTGCTTACTGTTACCTCGCGGTTTGGCTCCATACGTAGAGCTATAGCTCCTCGCCGGCGGAGTTGGGTGTTGAGCTGTGTAAAGAAAGCCTGGCACATGAGCGGGTCTGTCCAGTCAATTACCGGACCCTTTGGGATGTAGGCAAGATGCCCGGCCCACAGGGGCATATGAGCGGCGGTTCGACACAAAACCTGGGCTGCAGCAACTATCTGCGGCACCCCCTCCCCGTGCCATAGCGCGAAGCGTAAGGGATGCCAGCCTGCGCGCTTTTCACCCCTTTTCAGTTCTCCCCAGCCCCAGCTTTGCAGCAAATGCCCATCAGGGTGGTCGTTCATAAACCGATCCCACTGCTCGGATTGGGCAGCAGAAACAGCTCGCAAGGTGTAGCCACTTGCTCCCCTTGCCCGCAGGCAATGCACCGGCATACAACTATCTCCGACAATTATTCATGGCAGGGCGAGGACAAGCCATCGCCCCTACTATGGACGCTCTTCACAGGCGGCTTCACCATAGGCATAGTAGGGGCGATGGCTTGTCCTCGCCCTGAACCCCGACTTTTCAATCGCCCTGCCGCACCAATCTCCGGCAACAAAACCTCTGTGTCCCATCCTCCCCATAGTGCTATAATACCATTTAGCAGGTTGTATTGCCCTGCATTGAGAAAATGGGAGATATACCCAAGACGAATGTTGTTGGTGCTCTTGAGCAGGAGGAGGCAGACGGTGAAAATTGTGATCCTTGGATGTGGCCGTGTTGGCGCGACGCTGGCGACGATGATGGATCGTGAAGGAGATACCGTTTCGATTATCGATTATAGCAACGAGGCTTTTCGCCGCCTGGAAGCGGATTTCGGCGGCACGACGGTGATCGGCAATGGCGTGGACGAGGAGATACTGATACGCGCCGGTATCAAAGAGGCTGATGCTTTCGCCGCGGTCACCAATGGCGATAATCGTAACATCATGGCCAGTCAAATTGCGAAGGAGATCTTCAATATCAAGAAGGTGGTCTGCCGCATCTACGATCCTATACGCGAGAGTACCTATAATGAACTTGGCCTCGAGACCATCTGTCCTACGGTAATTGGCGCACAAATGCTTTTTAAAGCGCTCTCCAGTGATAAACAGGTGGGAAAAGAAGGAAAAGAATAGAGGAAACTGTATGTACATTATTGTCGGTGGAGGTGGGGATGTCGGCTACTACCTCACCAAAAGCTTATTAAGTCAGGGACACGAGGTGCTGCTGTTAGAAAAGGGGGGCACGCGTTTTCAAGCACTGGCCGAAGAGCTTGGTCAATCGGTGTATCGCGGCGATGCCTGCGAGGCGCGCACGATGGAGGAGGTTGGTGTAAGCCGTGCGGACGTGGTGATTGCGGTTACCGGTGAAGACGACGACAACCTGGTGATTTGCCAGATGGCTAAAAAACGCTTCAAGGTTGCGCGTACGATTGCACGGTTGAACAATCCGAAAAACGAGCTACTTTTTCAGAAGCTGGGCATTGATGTGACGGTCAGTCCGACGAAGTCCATTCTCTCATTGATCGAAGCAGAGCTGCCTGGTTCGATTTTTGTGACGCTTTTGACGCTGAAGAGGGCGGGATTGGATATCATGGAGGTGCGTATGCCGCCAGATTCTCCAATTGTGGGGAAGACGCTGAGTGCGATTAAACTTCCGCGTAGTGGGAATATTGCTTTGATTATTCGTGACAACGAGTATATTGTTCCCACTGCTGAGACGAAGATTTTAGGCAACGACGAGGTCTATGCGCTGGTAAATCGTGAGGGGGAGCAGGCATTGCGTGATGCGCTTGGCGCAACACGCTGACTTATACCCTCAAAATGAACAAAAGATATATTCTTCCTTTTTGCAGTGAGAAAGTGACAAGTCAGGCCAATGCGCTGCATTGGCCTGACTTGTCACTTTCTCACTGCAAAAACATCGTATTGTAGAGCGACTGCGTCGCTTCACTCTTCTTCATCCTTCACAGGGGGAGGTTCTTTTGTATCAGGGACAGGGCGTAAGAGGTCCATATGATGATCTAGATGGATGGGGTTGCCTTTTATAGGGGAACGAGGCGTAGCTGGCTGAGCATTTTCTTCTTGCGCTTGTATTTCCAGGTGAGGTGGGTCGCCAGAGGTAGTGTTTGTCCTCCTCGATCTAAGCGGAAAACCGGTCTTCGAGCGCCGCATGACCCATGGCCTGCGCTTGTGGGCAAGCATCTGATCAGCCGTCTCGCCGTGTAGAGACTTATAGAGGCTGGCAATCACCACCCAGGTGGCCGCCACAATCGGTGTAGCCAGCAGGGCTCCAAATGCTCCAAACAACTGCGCCCCGACAATCAAGGCCAGCACCGAGGCAACCGGGTGCAGACCGACAGCATGACCAACAATACGCGGGCCGAGAATGTTGCTCTCAACCATCTGAATGGCAATAAAGTAAATGATGATCAAGAACGTGCGCGGGAATGGTTCTGGTAAAAGCAGTGATAGGAGGATAGCCGGGACAGAGGCCAGGGCTGGCCCTACCATTGGAATGGTCTCGAAGAGAAAGGCCAGCACGCCAACGATTAGCGCGTAATTACGCAAGCCCAACCAGAAACACCCCACGCCGGCCAGCACGCCAATGATGACTGCCAGGGTCAATTGCCCGCGAATATAGTTGCCCACCACGCGATTGAGGGCATCTTCAAACAAAAGCACATGTTTCTTTGAACGCTCAGGCACGATACTAAACAGGTTATTGCGAATGTTTTTGCCATCCAGGGTGAGGTAAAAACTGAGCACAAGGAGGAGGAGGATATCGATGAGCGTGTTGGTTACAATAAATGCAATATTTACCACATTGGTTGCCGCTGTTGATGCAAAAGTAATGGCCTGCGCCTTGATTTGATTTTGCGCATCATCGATGTTCGTCGCCGGTATACCATTGTTTATAAGGAAGTTCTTAAACGCAACATACTGAGCTGGCAGAGCGTTGAAGAAGTTAGTGACTGTGGTTTGGAAGGTAAACACCTGCTGAATGAGCGAGAAGATGAGTGCATATGATAATGCACCGAGAGCTGCCAGCACGACAACATACATAATTATGGCCGCGACTACACGTGGCAAGCCTCGGGCATGCAGGAAGTTCACTGCTGGTGTGAGCAAGAAGGCGACGGCCATTGAAAGGAGTAGCAAGACGAGGGCGTGGACAAATTGCCCCAGGAGGAGGCCCCAGGCAAACCAGGCTATGATGCCAATACAGATGATACTCACCAGGATGTCTCGTGTTCGCTGCCAGTTGACTTTTTCCATGCCATTCGTTCCTTTGATAGCATTTGATAGCATTTCGACGCCATATATTTCTATAACCTATCACTATTTTGACAGGTTTCAGCCAAAAGTACAAGCATTTTTCCAGGCAGTTGTTAAGATACAAAAACGAACTTGACCCTCTCGCCTCGCGAGGCGAGAGGGTCAAGTTCGTTTTTGTATCTTACAACTGCACATTTTCACCTGGACGGGCGGGACGAAATTGACCATTATCATTGATAAAAACAAAGTGGCTATCCTGGACGTTCACAATCATATCCAACTTGCCATCTCCATTGACATCCTTGAAAGTAAGCGTTACTACTGCCAGGTCCTGTCCAGGACCAATCAAGGTCGGGCCAACATAGACCTTTGCTTTTGAAGGATCACCTCCCTGAAACTCAATGACCTCTATATGACGGTTTACATTTATGGCAATAAAGTGACTGGGGTTAGCTGCTGAATCGCTATGGCCTACCACCATGTCTGTCTGGTATGTACGAGGACGCCCATAGTGCCAATCATCCCGCGTGACCTGCCACCAACTTGCCAACATGGTCAACACAACCCACCCTACTAGCATCGTAAACATGGCCATTCCCACAAATACCATCCAATGGACGCGAAGTCTACCACGGCCTTCTACCAGGTGGTCAATGTGCCGGATGTCAACTTCATCGGTATGCACTTCACGACGCCGATTTCCCTGAACCACGGGTAGGTTCGTCTGTGTTGCCGTGCTACGAGGTGGAATGGTGGACTTCTTGCTCGTCCCGTAGTACCCCTGGCTCGAAAGTACGCGTACATCGGCGGGAACACGTCCCACTTCCGTTCTTACATCGGCGAGCCTTTGATAGTGTATTGAGCTGTTTGGTAGGCGAGGAGGCCAGGAATCATCGTAATCTTCATCGTCATCCTGGTAGGCATCCACTATCTTTACCGGTTTTCGCTGCGGTGCAGAAGCGTACTTGCTGCGCCTCTGACTTTGTCTGTAATCCACATCAATACCGTCCTCTCAAATATATTTTGTTTGATTGTGCTTAATAAATATCATTGAAACGCTTGTTCTAGAACAAGTATACTGAAAAGAACGGCTTATTGCAAGCTTTTTCAGGTCAATTTAGAACGAATTTTCTATTTCCCTGAACATTCATAAAAAACATGAATCACTACATTTTATGCCATAAAAGTGCCTCAAACCTGATATCGACCATTCATGCCGCTTCCTCACTTTTCAGTTTGGGGCAGGCAATGCCTGCCCCAAACTGAATTTTATCAGGGAAAGCGGCCATTTGGGTGAAAAACGCAGTTTTTCACCCAAATGGCCGCTTTTCCCTGATAAAATTCGGGGTAACTTATGATACTTACAGACCCTGCGAGAACCAAAAGTGCTGTACTACAAGAAAAATATGTGATATACTGGTGGTAACAAACATTACTCGCGTGCTCTCTACCTGGCAGTAATAATAGCATCTCCTGCATCCCCACTCCTGCGCACGTCCAGTACGCCCTGGTCTGAGCTATCAACTTTCAATGCAAGAACTTGTTGACATTCCATGGAGGAACTGTGCTCATGACCACGATTTCGACGAAACCTGTCTACCTATATAACACGCTGACTAGAAGCAAAGAGCTGTTCAAGCCGCTCGATCCGTCCCGCGTGAGAATCTACACTTGCGGCCCTACTGTCTATCGCGATATACATGTTGGCAACTTCCGCGCCTTTATGACGCCGGATTGGCTGCGCCGTATGCTCGAATATAATGGCTACGAGGTCTTCCTTGTACGAAATATCACCGATGTTGGGCATCTGCAAAACGATGATATAGAGACGGGCGAAGACAAACTGGAGCATGAGGCCCGCACCACTGGCCGCTCCGCTTACGAGATAGCCGCGCACTACACGCAGAACTATCTCAGAGACTCAGAGGAGTTGAACATCCTGCCGCCGTATCTCAATCCCAAGGCGACCGATCATATCCCAGAGATGCTGGCTATGACGGAGAAGCTTATCGAAAAGGGTCTGGCCTACGTAGCAGGTGGCAATGTCTACTACGATGTCAGCCGTTTCCCCAGCTATGGTGTACTATCGGGCAATACCGTTGAGAACCTGAGAGAGGGCGGGCACGGGCGACAGCAGATGGAGATTGCCGAGGACAAAGACGCCCCTGAGGATTTCGCGCTGTGGAAGCACGGCGAAGAAAGCCGCCAGATGAACTGGCCGAGTCCCTGGGGTACCGGTTTCCCCGGCTGGCATATCGAGTGCTCCGCGATGGCAACCAAATACCTGGGCGTGCAATTCGATATTCACACCGGCGGTATCGATTTGAAGTTTCCACATCATGAAGACGAAATCGCCCAGAGTCAGGGTGTAAGCGGCAAACAGCCAGTACAGGTCTGGATGCATAACGAATTTTTGATCTTCGGAAGCATCAAGATGTCACGCTCAAAGGGAAACGTCATTCTGGTAAGCACGCTCAAAGAGCGCGGCTTTGATCCCATGGCTTATCGCTACCTGCTGCTGACTGCGCATTATCGCTCGAAGTTGCACTTCACTGACGAGTCCATTACAGCAGCGCAAAATGGTCTGAACAATCTGCGCGATGACCTTGCTGCCCTGCCTGCCGCCGGGCAATGTGCCGGTGCCGGTGCGTGGTCAGTTGAGGCGCAAGCAGTGCGTGACCACTTCCAGAGCGCGATCAACGATGACCTGGACCTGCCTACCGCGCTGAGCATTACCCGTGAAGTAGCGCGTAACAACAAGATCGCTCCTGCTGAACGGCGTCGCTTGATCCTCGATTTTGACCGCGTACTGGGCCTGCGTCTCGACACCGTCGAGGCAAAAACACCCCTTGTACTCAGCGACGAGATACGAGAGCTAGTCAGGCAGCGTGACGAGGCGCGAGCAGCACACGATTGGCAACGCTCCGACCAGTTGCGCGACCTGCTGAAAGAACGCGGCTATGAGGTTCGAGACACCTCCCAGGGTACAGAGTTAGTGTAGTTGTCTATCGAAGAAAAGCACAGTGCTTGTGCTTTTCTTCGATAGACAACATCCTCGACAGTCAGATAAACGACTAAGCAAATAGACCTGAACTAACATCCAGGTCCATGTTCTCCAACGGTATTATCTTGTTTACGGACAAAGGTATGTTATAATTCACTGTAGGTAGGAGTACGGAAAGAGAATGCCACCGAAAATCAGAGAGCTAAAAGCGAAACTTTCTAAAGCTGGATTTACTATCCGAAAAGGAAAAGGGAGTCATACCATCTGGAAACATCCAGCACTCTCAGGAGTGACAGTCACTATATCAGGAAAAGACGGAAACGACGCCAAACCCTATCTCATCGAAGAGGTTCAAGACGCCTTAAAGAAGCTAGAAAGGACATAGCGCATGGTAGAAACAAAGTACTACTCCATCAACATCCAATGGAGCAATCGGGATCAGGCATACATTGCAAATGTACCAGAACTCCCAGGATGCAAAACACATGGGGACACCTACGAAGAAGCTTTTAACAACATACTCGATGTGATGGAATTGTGGATAGAAGCAGCAGAAGAAGCAGGAGAACCAATTCCGCAACCAATGGTTGCAGCATAAAAGCTCTACAAAAACACCCAGGTCTATGTTGCCCAACGGTAACTGCTTGGGTATTTTTGTTGCACAGAGTAAGAACATCATACGCGAGACATCCATCAATCAGTTGATTTTGTAAAGAGGAGACCAAAACCAATGGCATCCTGGTGGCAAAAAACGATAGCAACGGCGGCTGGCCTGGCCGGATTGGCGGGTGGAGCATACTATCTGTTGGTGCGCCGTCCCCTGCCTAAAAAGAACGGCACATACAACCTGCGAGGTCTGCACGAGCCCCTCGAAATCATTACCGACCGCTATGGCGTGCCGCATATTTACGCCCGCAACGAAGACGACCTCTATTTTGCTCAGGGCTACGTCCACGCCCAGCAACGGCTCTGGCAGATGGAACTCAACCGGCGCATTGGGACTGGTCGCCTTTCAGAGATATTTGGCGAGATCGCCATTGAAGCAGACCGCTTCAGCCGCCGTTTAGGTATGCATCGCGCAGCAGCCGCCGAAGCTGCACGCTTACCGGAGCACAGCGAGCGCATCCTGGATGCCTATGCCAGAGGGGTCAACAGCTACCTTGAGCAGAACAGAAGCAACCTTCCGCTTGAATTTACACTGCTCCGTTTCAAGCCTGAGCCGTGGCGCATGGCGGACAGTATCCAATGGGCCAAGATGATGGGCTGGAACCTCAGTGGTAACTGGGAGACGGAGATCATTCGCGCACGTATCGTCGCCATGCTCGGCGCGCAGCGGGCCGCCAAACTGGAAGCGGGCTATGATGCCAAGCATCCGCTGATTATTCCCCCAGGTCTTGAATACAAGGGGGTCAACCTTGGCATGTTGGAGCAATACGAACAGCTCAAACAACTCAGTGGCTTTGGCATGATGGGTGCCAGCAACAACTGGGTCGTCGATGGCAGCATGACTACCACCGGCTCGCCTATCCTCTGCAATGATCCACACCTGGGCCAGGCCGCACCATCCATCTGGTACGAGTGTCACCTGGTGGCGGGCGATATCGATGTGATTGGAGTCAGTTTCCCAGGCACACCTGGCGTGGTTATAGGACACAACCAGCGTATCGCCTGGGGCATCACCAATGCCGTCTCCGATGTGGAAGACCTCTATATCGAGAAATTTAACCCACAGAATGCCCACCAATATGAATACCAGGGCAAGTGGGAAGAGGCAGAGGTCATTCGCGAAGAGATCAGAGTCAAAGGAAGCAAGACTTCCCTTATCGAAGAGGTACGCATCACCCGTCATGGCCCTATTCTGACTAACTTTAGCGGCCTGCCCCATATCAATAACAATGGCGATACAGGTAAAAACGGCAGCAATGCTGAACCCGCTGAACTCCCCCTGGCACTGCGCTGGACCGGCTTAGAGCAATGTAATATCATCTCATCCGTCCAAAAGTTAAATTGCGCCTCGAATTGGAAAGAGTTCCGCGACGCGCTGCGAGATTGGGATGTGCCACCACAGAACTTGATCTACGCCGATAAAGAGGGCAATATTGGCTATGTTATGGCCGGTGCCATCCCTATACGGTCAAAGAGTCAAAACCTGCTCCCATCGCCCGGTTGGACGGGTGAGTATGAATGGACTGGCTTCATTCCCTTCGACGAATTACCTCAGACCTACAACCCTGAACAGCACTTTATTGTCACAGCCAATAACCGTGTGGTGGACGACGACTATCCCTACTACATTACCAATGAATGGTTAAATGGCTACCGCGCACAGCGTATTCGCGATCTGCTTACCAGCAAAGGCAAGCTAGCACCTTCGGATATGGCTGCCATACAAGCCGATCAATACGCCCTACCCGCCGTCGAGATTGTACCGCATATGCTAAATATTCGGAGCGATGCCGTCCTGGAAAAAGCGGCCCTGGAAGTACTGCGCACCTGGAACTACGTTCTCGCACCCGATAGCGTGGCAGCAGCTATCTATGTCACATTCCTCAATAAACTAGAGAAAATTGTCTTCGGAGCTATGATCGGTCAAGACGAAACACTTATCCACGATTACCTGGGGAGAGGCACCACCATTCTCGCTGTGCAGAACGGTTACGCCAGCCGCAGCAAACCGCTCCTGATTCGTTTGATGAACGAACATGACGATGCCTGGTTCGCGGATTCAGCTATCCCTAATGGACCACGGTCATGGGATATCGCCCTTGCCAGTGCTTTCACCGCCGCCATCGAGGAACTGCGAGAGAAACTCGGCGATACTATTGCGCGTTGGCAATACGGTAAGATTCACAAAATGACGTACATTCATCCCCTGGGATTAGTCAAGCCACTCGACAAGATATTCAATCGCGGCCCCTTCCCGCTTGGCGGCGATATCGATACAGTGAACATGGGAGCTACACTCCCGAATCAGCCGGAGGTCGTGATTACGGTACCGTCGTTCCGCCAGATTGTCAACCTGGCGGATTTGAAAGCCTCTCTCTCAGGTCATGCCCCCGGCCAGTCCGGCCATCCCGCCAGTAAGCACTATGCTGACTTCATTAAACCCTGACACCATCCCATGTTGTTCGAGCGCAGCATGATCGAAGCAAACGCCGAGGGGACACTGCAATTGCTCCCAGCGTAAGGAAGTATGCAGGCAAGCGCACCAATGCGCGCCTTTGATAGAGACAAAGGCGCGCATTGGTGCGCTTGCCTGCACACTTTCTGATAAACTCTTTACACTTTCTTTACATTTCTTTGGGGATTTTTTGGATATAATACGTTACAGTAGACAGAGCGGTCTGAAAAGCTACAATCTTATAAGGTTTATGGAGGATTTATACTATAGATTATGTCAACATCACCCTATCGATCACCAACAACAAATATATCAAGATGGATGCTTCTACCGCTCCGTCTTTTCCTTGGTATAACCTTCATCTATGCTGGTCTGCAAAAATTGACCGATCCCCAGTTCTTTAACCCATCCGCTCATGGATACATCGGGAAGCAAATCGCAGCATTTGCTACAGGCTCACCGCTGCATAGCTTTTTGCTCCAGGTCGCTGTGCCTCATGCTACGTTATTTGGTATGCTCGTCTCCTATGGAGAGTTGGCCATTGGCATCGGTACCATGCTTGGGCTGCTCTTGCGACCCGCCGCCTTCTTTGGCCTGCTGATTAGCCTGTTGTTTTTCCTCTCAGCCACATGGCGAGTCTTTCCATACTTCTACGGTTCTGACATCGTCTTTGTCTTCTGCTGGCTCACCTTACTGATTGCTGGCCCTATCAATACTGGTCTCCCTTCGCTGGATGCGATGTTTGTACAGCGTCTCCTCTCACCTAAACAACGAAAGCAGCTTGCACCCATAATACACTTTTTGCTTGGAGAAGGAGAAGAGCCAGCAGGGTACCCGCAAGGGGCGCTTGATCATCCCCCGGATGCGCGACCCCTACCCACCGATTATACACATAGCCAGGGCAAACAGGTTCCTGGAAATAAACGCCCTTCGCAACAACAAAGTAAATATATCCAGGCACAACGCATCAAAAGAGAGAGTCGACGTAAATTCCTGCTGGGCACGCTGACAGGTGGCGCAGGAATGTTGGGCCTCGTGTGGCTGTGGAATACGCTCCACCTGTTCCCTCTAGCCTCTGATACCAGTGGATTAAGCAGTTCTGATAATGGCAGCACGAACACAGCGACGACCACATCATCGAGTACCGCAACTGCTGGTGGGACGCCTGCGGCAACAGGAGCAAGCGGTTCGACCATTGCACAGGTAACTTCGGTGCAGAACAATAGTTCGGTCAACTTTACTGTACCAAACGGCGATCCCGGCATATTAGTGCGCTTGACCAATGGCAATTTTGTGGCTTACGACTCTGTTTGTACCCACGCGGGATGTCCGGTGGATTACGATCCCAGCCAGCAACTCCTGGTCTGCCCCTGCCACGGTGCCGCCTTTGATCCGTCCAAAGCGGCGGCTGTCGTCCAGGGACCGGCAAGTATTCCCTTAACAAGCGTACCCATTAACGTAAATAGCACGACCGGGGCAATCACGGTCAGCCAATAATACAATCATTTCGTTTTGCCGAAATCAGGGTGAAAAGCAGGGACACCATCGCGATGGTGTCCCTGCTTTTCACCCTGATTTCGGCAAAACGAAATCTTCTCTCACCACTTGACAACGTGATAACAATCAGTTATATTTAGATATAGCAAATAGTTATGTGAGGATGATTATGCATCTGTCTGAGAAAATCAAACATCTACGTGAAGTTGAGGGGGAATTACGCGGCCTGAATCGTCCAATGACGCAGATGGAAGTCGTCAAAGCCATGCAGGAAGAATTGCATGAGCGCATCAGCCAGGCATACCTTTCACAGTTAGAGAAAGGGAAACGAGTTCACCTGACGGCGACTAGTCGAGATCTCTTGTCCAATTTTTTTAAAGTGCATCCATCCTACTTGATCAGCGATCCTCCTGATTACAGTACCGACCTGCTGACAGATATGGAGGATCATACAGACCGTTTTAGCACATGGCTGTTAGCCAGTGCCGCGGAGTGGCACATAGAGCCGATCATCCAAAATTTCTTCCAGCAATTAGGCAGCGTTGAAGACCCGCGGCGGTATATTACCGTCTTTCAACAGCTCATGTATCTGCCAATAGCATAACTCGAAGAGATCGTTCAAAGGCGCAATCTATACAATGAAAATGGGGCGGGCTGAAATTGTATTATTACCTGAGTTTTACGTTTACATAAATGGGCTACTGTTTTTTATAATGGTGTTTGTTTGTAATGACTTCTTCAAAAGTGGGCGCGATAAATCGGGCCCCTACATTAATAAGGAGAGATCGATGATTCAGGGCCAGCTTGAACCATCCTGCCAGCATCATGCCTTAACAGCAGGCCAGGTACGCCTGTTAGGGCGACATCCAGTACTGATACCAGTCATACTTTTAAGCGGTTCTGTTGGGCTATGTGCCGCCAGTTTCTTTGCAGATACTCTATTTCTCCCCCCCCTGCTGACATGGCTCGGAGTGCCTGCCGTACTTCTGTGCCTATCAGTCGCACTCGTATTAGGTATATCTGGCGTACTTGCCAGTATCATAAGTATTCTGGAGAGCATTGATCGCTATCGTTTGCGGAATCGCTTGCACATAGCAACGTTTCCGAAATCGAAGGGAGCTTAGCCATGGTAATCGCAACAGATGCGCTTTCCCTTGTGTTCATTGCCTGTTTTCTATTCGGGCTGCTCTTTTTAATAGGGTCAGCCTTGCTAGGAAGCCTGGGGCATGGCGGAGGAGGTAGTCATGCTGCCTCACATCACTTTGATTTACATCTGGGAGGACACACCCAGGCCGGGACTTCTCATACCAGCGGGACACATGTAGCAGTAAACCACGCAACTCCTCACGCCTCCTCCCACTCCCCCACCCAAGGGACAACGGCACAGAACCAGCAACATCCAGTGGGAAATAACCTCGCGTTTCTGTCGTATGTCAATCCCACCTCAATCGTCCTCTTCCTGCTTGGATTTGGTTTCTTTGGTTACGTTGTTTCCAATTACACTGATATTAGCAGGTGTGAGTGGGCTCGTCATCGCCGCGCTGCTGCTCGTCATGCTCGGTCGCGTGTTTGGCAACAGTGAAGGAGCCACCGTGCAGGACGTGTCAGATCGCACAGGACTGTTGGGCAAGGTGAGTATCCCGATCCAGGAGAATAGCTTTGGTGAGATCATCTACATTTCTCCCGGCGGGATGCGCAAGAGTATTCCGGCGCGCAGTGTTGATGGACACCGCCTTGAGCGCGACCAGGAGGTAGTAGTTGTCAACTATCAGAGCGGAGTTGCAGAGGTTGATACCTGGGAACGTTTTATCAACGAAAACGAGGAGGTAGAAATACAGGCAGCAATGCCAACTATTGATGAACTGGCAAAGTTACGTACATTACTGGAAGAATCAGAAACAGCAAACACAGAATTAGTCATACGAAAAGAGCTACAAAAGGAGTAACACTGTATGGATCCCATATTACTTATAGCGGTGGGTGTTGTTGCCCTCGTTATCGTTGTCTTCGTTCTTCTGCAAGTCGTCGGTCGCCTACTGCGTAAAGTCGGGCCAAACCAGGCTCTGATCGTCTATGGAGCAGGTGGAACGAAAGTCATTACCGGTGGTTCACACTTCGTCATACCTCTCTACCAGCGCGCCCAGGATTTCTCACTCGAATTGATGTCCTTTGACGTGGCTCCAGCGCAAGACATGTACACCACGCAGGGCGTGGCCGTCAACGTCGAAGCGGTCACACAGATCAAAGTGCGCTCCGATGAACAGAGCATTAAGACTGCCGCCGAGCAGTTCCTCAGCAAACGCCAGGAGGAGCGCGAAAATCTGATACGCCTGGTCATGGAAGGACACCTGCGCGGTATCGTTGGCCAACTTACTGTTGAAGATCTGATAAAAGACCCGGAGAATGTCGGTTCCAAGATGCTCAAGACCGTCACTCCTGACATGGAGAAGATGGGTCTGGAAGTCATCTCTTTCACCATCAAAGATGTACGCGACAAAAATGAGTACATCACCAACATGGGTCGTCCGCAGATTGTACAAATCCGCAAACAGGCTGATATTGCCGCCGCCCTGGGACAACGCGACACGCAGATACAGCAAGCCAATGCCGCTCGTGAAGCTGCCGTAGCTAAATCCGCCGCCGATCAAGAGCGCGTCAAGGCAGAGGCTGAGTCGCTTGGCTTCCAGGCTGAATCACAGCGCAACCTGTCCCTGAAAAAAGCCGCCTTTGATGCTGAAGTGAAGAAGCAGCAGGCATCCGCCGATAAAGCCTATGACATCCAGGCCAATATGATGCAGCAGCAGGTTGTGATCGAGGCAGTCAAAGTTACCGAAGTTGAGAAGAACGCCCAGATCAAAGTGCAACAGGCGGAAATTCAACGCCGTGAGTTGGAGCTACAAGCGACGATCCAGAAGGCTGCCGAGGCCGAGCGGCGGCGTGTCGAGACGGTAGCCGAAGCCGAACGCAGCCGCATTTTCCTTGAAGCCCAGGGTCAGGCCGACGCGACCAAAGCCCGTGGCATCGGTGATGCCGAAGCTAACAAGGCGCGAGGCCTCGCGGAAGCTGATGCCAACCGTGCCCGTGGTCTGGCAGATGCCGAGGTCATCCGCGCCAAAGGTCTGGCGGAAGCTGAAGTCATTCGTGCCAAAGGTGAAGCAGAAGCTGATGCCATGAAGGTCAAAGCCGCCGCCTTCCACGAATACAACCAGGCAGCCGTGCTGGATAAACTCCTCACAGGCATGCCCGAAATTGTCCGCGCTATTGCTGAGCCGTTGAGCAAGGTTGACAAAGTCACCATCGTCTCCACCGGCAGCAGTGACAGCACCCACGGATTGGGAGCCAGCCGCCTCACCGGCGACATCGTCAACATGGTAGCCCAGGTGCCAGCCCTCTTCGAACTGCTCAGCGGCACGAGCATTGGCGACCTGATGAGCCGTGTACCAGCACTGGCGAACCAGGACGGCGACCAGCCCAACACGAAAGGCAACCACGCCAAACCAACCGTCGAGTCGACTCCGGTCGACAAATCGTAGGGTTCTTTCAGGTCTAGCGGGTCTCGTAGGGGCGGGGGAGGGCAAAGGACGCGGGCGGCCACAAGGGCCCCCTCCACCCCCAACCCAACCCCCGCCCCTACGCTTCGCAGATCATTTTCAAATACCTACCATTAAAAAGGGGATAAGGGCCAGGGTACTGATAAAAATCGGGCCTGGTATCTGTAAGGGATGCCAGGGCCGTTATACACTATAGGGGGAGAGAATGTAAATGAATTTGTTGGAACGTGTGCTTACGCTGCTGGGAGCTAATCTCAATACAATGATCGAGAAGGCAGATGACCCGGAGCGGGTTCTGCGACAGCTACAACTGGACATGCACAACCAGTTAGTACAGGTCAAGACACAGGTTGCTACCGCCATCGCCGAGGGCCATAAGTTGCAAAAACGCAGCAAGGAGAAAACGGTGGAGGCCGAAATGTGGTTGAAAAGAGCTGAGCAGGCGATCCAACAAAATAATGACGATGCCGCACGCACGGACCTCACCCGTTACAACGATATCCTCAAACAGGCCAAACGCTACCAGCAACTCCAGAAGGACCAGGAGCAGTTGGTAATCACTATGCGTAGTGCGCTGCGCCAGTTAGAGGCGAAAATCTCTGAGGTCGAGACAACCATAGAACTGCTTGTCACACGCAAGCGCAACGCCCTGATTCAACAGCGTGTCTTTGATGCATTGAGCAAGACAGGCAGCCCAAAAGAGAAAG
>WNFF01003533.1_pt1 | contig 17148 bp, 11 predicted proteins | sample 5400441 | NCBI WGS metagenome assembly WNFF01 (sample SAMN13153345, study PRJNA577476) | soil metagenome | isolation source: 120 cm saprolite under Douglas fir tree site 2 hole 3 replicate 1 | place: USA:California | collected 2015-04-18 | reverse complement strand
CGAGCCCACCTCGGACTTCAAAAGGGTGAGCACCTCGGCGGGCGTTTCGCCGGCCTCGGGCCGCGGGGAGAAAGCGGAGTGAGCGTTGCGGACGAGCCGGACGCGCTCGCCCGCCCGATCCCAATCTTCCACGCGGAAGGGACCCAACGACATTGGATGTCCCCCGCGAGGTCGATCGAAATACTCCCGGATCTCCTCCTCCGAGCGGCCGGCGAGCACCGCCGATGGCGCCGGAAAGAACAGATAGACGTTCGCGATCCGGGAAAGGAAATAGTTCTTCGGGGAAGCGAGGGTGACCCGAAGCGTCCGCGGATCGACGGCCTCCACGCCCAGCGAATTGACCGCGCTCTGGACCGCTGCCGCGGGCGCACCCTCGTCCAAAAGCCGCAGTACCCGCTCCGCCCCGAGCAGGTCGAGCATGTCGCCGCGTTCGCGCCCCTGGACCGCGCGCCTCCAGCCGAGGACGAAATCCTGGGCCGTCAGCGCGGTGGCGCCGTCCGACCATCGGACTTCCGGACGAAGGTGAAAAGTGTAGACCTCGCGTCCGCCCGGGCAGCACTGGCGATCCCAGCTCGCGGCGAGACCGGGCCTGATTTCGTTTGCCGGACCGACCGTCGTCAGGCCGCGCATCGTCGCCAGGGCGACCGGGTAGTTTGCCCAGCTGTTGGGGTCCGACCTGCTCCAATCGAGCGTGGTCGGCATCGAGGGCACCACGATTTTGATCCCCGGATCCGCCTGAAAGCCGCACCGATCGCACGCGGCCAGAGCGATGATGCATCCAAACGCCGAAAGCGGAAGATTCGGCGCGCGCCAGCTCAAGAGATCCCGTCCGGAAACAGGCTCGAGTTCATTTTCCCGAGCGAATCTACCAAGTCCCGCGCGGCGAGGTCTCGAAGGAACGAGCCCGAGTCACCGGCGTGCAGGGCTTGAGAAGAGACGGCGACGGCGCAGGTGGTCTGGGCGGGCGAGAGCCCCGCGGCGTGCGTGGCTAGCCCTCTCGACCCTCCCGCTAATCCATGAGGCGGCATGTGGCCACCTCAGGAAAGCGGGTGGGCGGCGTACGGTCTCATGGAATCCCCTCGGGTCGAATCGCACTGCCCCGGGGCCTCCCGGAAGTTTTTTTTTAGAGCGGCAGAGGTGTGAAGGGCTTGCATTTAACAACTTTTTTACAAGTCACTGATATCATTAATGAAAACGGGGGGCTTGTTTAATTGAAGCCCTTCATATCTCCGAGCCGGCTTTTTTCGCGCGCCGGACCCAGCCTGCGGGGAGGCGTTGACGAGCCCGTTTCGAACCCGCTTTGGGCCGCACCATCGAGGCCCGTAGCACGCCGCAGGGATCTCGCCCGCCCAGACCACCTGACCCGTCGCTGTCTCCTCACTGCTCAGCGCCGTAGCGCTTGCATCATCTGCTAACCAGCGGAATCAAGATCGCTTCGATGGTTTAGCTGTTCCGTGCTCTGACTAGCGCTTCCGGAACGAAGCCGGATCGAGGCGGTGGTGCTTCAGCCAGCGGCGGATCTGAACCCGGTCCTTTCCCAGCTCCCGGGCGATCGCGCTTAAATTGCCGCGATGCTCGCCGAGAAGGGCAAGCAGGGTCTCCCGCTTGGCGACCGGGTCGGGGGATTCGCCGCCCCCGCGCAGCCGGGCGGCGCGCAGAGGTTTCGGCAAGTGGGCGAGGTCAATCGGCTCACCGCGGGCGAGCACCAGAGCGGTTTCCAGGCACTTCTCCAGCTCCCGGATGTTCAGCGGCCACCGATAGGAGAAAAGCGCCCGCGCGGCTTTCCGCCGAAGGCTCACCCTTTCCAGACTCCCTGGCGCGATGCGCGAGATCAGGCTGGCGAGCAACAGGCCGAAGTCCTCGCGGCGCTCTCGCAGCGCGGGAAGGTCCAGCGTGAAGCCCCCGATCCGCGCGAACAGGTCCTCGCGGAACGATCGGCCGAGCAGGCGATCCAGGGAGCGATGGGTGGCCGCGCAGATCCGGACGTCGACGTCGATGGGCCGGGTGGATCCGACCGGGGTGACCTGCCTTTCCTGAAGGACGCGAAGGAACTTCGCCTGGGACGAAAGCGGGAGATCGCCGATCTCGTCGAGGAACAACGTCCCGCCCTCCGCGCTCCGGATCAGCCCGGTGCGATCCTGCGTCGCCCCCGAAAAGGCGCCCTTTTTGAAGCCGAAGAGCTCGGACTCCACCAGCGCTTCGGGAATCGCCCCGCAGTTAATCGCCACGAACGGTCCGCTCCTTCGCGACAGGGAGTGCACCGCCCGGGCGACGACCTCCTTGCCCGTCCCGGTCTCGCCCTGGATGAGAACGGACACCTCCGAGCGCGCCAGCTGGGCCAACGCGGTGAATTGCCCACCGAGCATCGGCGAAAGAGTGGTCAGCCCGTCGGCCGGGGAGTCGGCGGAGCTCTTGTCTTTCGCCTCCGCCGCGTCCGCCGGGACCTCGTGGCGATAGAGGAAGAACGTGTGGCCCGCCTCGATCGAATCGCCGTCTTTGAGAACTGCCCGCTGGACGGGAGCGCCGTTGACGAAAGTTCCATTCTTCGAGCCATCGTCCTCGACGACCCAACGGCCCAGCACGCGGCTCAAGCGCAGGTGGGACGAGGACATCCACGAGTCACCGACGTCGATCCGCAAGGAGCGGTCGACTGCTCGCGCGGAGCGGCTCTTGCCGCGCCCGATCGCGATCCGGTCCAGATCGGTGAGCGAGAAGCGGGACGATGCCTCGTGAAGGCGGTCGGACTGGAAGACGAGAAAGAGAAAGCAGCGTCGGGGAGGGCCGGCTTTCGAACGGGTCGCTCCGTTGGTGCCCAGCGCCGTGCTGCTCGAATTCCGCTCCAAGGCTCGCCCCGACTTTAGCCCAGGGCGGATGGGAGCGGGATTACTGGGCGGGGGCTTGGACAGGCAGCGGCTCCGGCGGCGGGGCCTTCTTCTCCTCGACCACCGGTTTCTTGAAGAACTCGTCCGGGTTGTCCAGGACCAGCGCTTCCCGCAAGACCTCGTCCACGAACTCCACCGGGACGATCCGCATCGCTTCGCGGATCTTCTTCGGGATTTCGCGCAGGTCTTTTCGATTTTCCTTCGGGATGAGGATCGTCTTGATTCCCGCCCGGTGCGCGGCGAGGGCCTTTTCCTTCAGCCCGCCGATCGGCAGCACCCGACCGCGCAGGGTGATCTCCCCGGTCATCGCCACCTCGCGGCGAACTGGAATGCGCGCCAGCGCGGAAACCAGCGCGGTGACCATCGTGACTCCAGCAGACGGACCGTCCTTGGGAATCGCGCCCTCGGGCAGGTGGACGTGGATGTCGCAGGTCTCGGCAAACTTCTTGTCGATCCCGAACCGCTCCGCCCGCGCGCGGACGTAGGACATCGCCGCCTGGGCCGACTCCTGCATCACTTCGCCCAGCTTGCCGGTGATGAACAGCTTGCCCTTGCCCGGCATCACCGAGGCCTCGGTGGTGAGCAGCTCCCCGCCCATCTCGGTCCAGGCGAGCCCGGTGACAATCCCCACCTGGTTTTCGCGCTCGGCCATCCCGAAGCGGTACCGCGGGACGCCGAGGTACTTCATCGCCACTTTCTTGAGGATCTGCACGTCGCGCTTGCCGTTCTTGAGGACGTCCCGGGCGACCTTGCGGAAGATGCTGGCGATTTCCCGTTCGAGCGAGCGGACTCCCGATTCGCGCGTGTAGCGGTGGATGATCACCCGCACCGCGCTCTCGGAGAAGGTCACCGGGACATCCGACAGCCCGTTCGCCTCTTTCTGCTTGGGAATCAGATAGCGCCGGGCGATCGACAGCTTCTCCATCTCGGTGTAGCCGGCGATGCGGATGATCTCCATCCGGTCTTGAAGGGGGGCGGGGATGTTGTGCATCGTGTTCGCGGTGCAGATGAACATCACCTTCGAAAGGTCGTAGTCCAGGTCGAGGTAGTGATCGTTGAAGCTGAAGTTCTGCTCCGGGTCGAGCACCTCGAGAAGCGCGGACGACGGATCGCCCCGGAAGTCGGTGGACATCTTGTCCACCTCATCGAGCAGGAACACCGGATTGTTCGAGCCGGCTTTCTTCAGCGATTGGATGAGCTTGCCGGGCATCGCGCCGATGTAGGTGCGGCGGTGGCCGCGGATCTCCGCCTCGTCGCGCACCCCGCCCAGGGACAGGCGAACGAACCTTCGGCCGGTGGCGCGGGCGATCGATTTGGCGAGCGACGTCTTGCCCACGCCGGGAGGCCCCACGAAGCACAAGATCGGCCCTTTGAGCTTCTGGACCAGGGCCTGCACCGCGAGGTACTCGAGGATCCGCTCCTTCGCCTTCTTCAGCCCGTAGTGATCCTCGTTGAGGACCCTCTCTGCCTCGTTGGCCTCGGCGCTCATCGGGCTCATCATCCGGAGCTTTTTCAGCTCCTTTTTGACCTTGAGCGTGGCCTCCTTGCTCATCCGCTTGGTCTTGAGCTTCTCCTCGATCTCCTGAATCTCGTTCTTGAACTCGTCGCGCTCGCCCAGCTCCTTCTGAATGGCCTGCATCTGCTCATTCAGGTAGTACTCCTTCTGGGTCTTCTCCATCTGCTTCTTGACCCGGGTGCGGATCTTCTTCTCGACTTGAAGGATTTCGATCTCGCCCTGCATCAGCTCGTAGAGCTTTTCCAGGCGCTTGACCGGCGACTCGGTCTCGAGCAGCGCCTGCTTGTCGTTCAACTTGAGCGACAGGTGGGCGACGATGGTGTCGGCGAGCCGGGCGGGATCGTCGATCGTCGAGACCTGAATCAACATCTCGGGCGGAATCCGCTTGTTGAGCTTGACGAAACCCTCGAAGACGGCGTGGACGGAGCGGATCAGCGCCTCCAGCTCGACGGTCTTCTCCACGATCTCCGGGACGTCCTCGACCTCGACCATGAAGAAGGGATCGTTCGGCATGAACCTGCGCACTTTCGAGCGCCGGATTCCCTCCACCAGAACCTTCACCGTTCCGTCGGGGAGCGGAAGAAGCTGGATCACGTTGCCCAGGGTGCCGAAGTGGAAGATGTCGTCCGGGGTCGGATCGTTGGTCTTCGCCTTCTTCTGCGCGGCCAGCAGGATGATCGCCTTATCGTCGGAACCCTTGTGCGCCATCGCAAACTTGAGCGCGGCGATCGACCGCTCGCGGCCGACGAAGAGGGGCACGACCATGTGGGGGAAGACGATGATGTCTCGAAGGGGCAGCAGAGGAATCGGATCCGGCCGCTTCGCAAGCTCTTTCTTTTCGTCCCTGCCAAAGAACATGTCTTCGCCACCCAAGGGTCGCGGCTTTGTTCGCCGACGTAGCCCTAGAAGATTGGTTTCCCCGGCGTCCGCTTCAAGCTTCGATTTATAACATGTCGCGACCGCGGCGAGTTCTTCGCTTTCTGGCCGGACAGAATCGCTTGCTCGGCGGCCCGTGCCCAGCGCGAACCCCACAATGTGGTTGCGCTGGTCCAGCCTGCGAGTCCGCGCCAGAGCGGAAGCCCAGCTGCTTCAAAGGCCCACTGCGGAGTACGGCGGCAAACCGGTCGTAAGGGTGCGTCACCGGCGCGCCGCCGAGCAAGGGTCCGCTTCATCAAGGGAAATGACGTCGTCGAGCTCATCTCTGCTTCTGGTGCAGCCGCCCGCCCTCATGCCTGCCTTTGGGTCGATCGCACCCTTAAGGGAAGATGCGTCCCGCCCCACACAGGCGCTATGCCGATTCCTTCTTCGGCTCCACGTCCTTCTCCGTGGCGTAGAGCACGACCGGCTCGGACTTCTTCAAGATGACTTCCTCGGAGATGACGACTTCGCGCGCGGTCTTGCGCGACGGAATCTCGTACATCACATCGAGCATCGCGCTTTCGAGGATCGACCGCAGCCCTCGCGCGCCGGCCTTGCGGCGGATCGCCTCGGAGGCGATCGCCTTCAGGGCGCCCTCGGTGAACTTGAGCGACACGCCATCCAGATCGAAGAGCTTGCGGTATTGCTTGACCAGCGCGTTTTTCGGCTGGCTCAAGATGTCCATCAGCGCCGACTCGTCGAGCTCCTCGAGCGCGGTGACGATCGGCAAGCGGCCGATGAACTCCGGAATCATTCCGAACTTGAGCAGGTCCTCCGGCTCGACGTGCTTGAGCAGCTCGGACAGGCTGCGCTGCTTTTTCGTCTGGATGTCGGCGCCAAATCCGATGTTCTTTCCGCCCAGCCGCCGGTCGATGATCTGCTCCAGCCCGCCAAACGCGCCGCCGCAGATAAACAGGATGTTCGTCGTGTCCACCTGCAAGAATTCCTGCTGGGGGTGCTTGCGGCCGCCCTTGGGCGGCACGTTGGCGATCGTTCCTTCGATGATCTTGAGGAGCGCCTGTTGCACCCCTTCTCCGGACACGTCCCGGGTGATCGACGGGTTTTCACTCTTGCGGGCGATCTTGTCGATCTCATCGATGTAGACGATCCCCCGCTGGGCGCGCTCGATGTCGTGATCGGCGGCCTGCAAGAGGTTGACGATAATGTTCTCCACGTCCTCGCCGACATACCCCGCTTCGGTGAGGCAGGTGGCGTCGGCGATGGTGAAGGGCACATTGAGGATCCGGGCGAGCGTTTGCGCGAGCAGCGTCTTTCCGCTCCCGGTGGGTCCGAGGAGCAGGATGTTCGACTTCTGCAGCTCCACGTCGTCCATCGCGACTTTGGACTCGATCCGCTTGTAGTGGTTGTGCACCGCCACCGCGAGCACCTTCTTCGCCCGCTCCTGACCGATCACGTACTCGTCGAGGATGATCTTGATCTCCGACGGCCGGGGAATGCGCAGCTTGGTGTCCTTGGCCTCTTCGCGGTCGATTTCTTCGGCGATGATGTCGTTGCACAGCCCGATGCACTCATCGCAGATGTAGACCGTCGGGCCGGCGATCAGCTTTTTCACTTCTTTTTGGGACTTGCCGCAGAAGGAGCAGCAGAGCGTCTGATTGTCTCTTTTCTCGACGTTCTTGCTCGGCATGGTGCCCTTTCTGCGCCCTGGTGCGGAACCGACCCATGGCGAAATTCAATCTAGTCAGCGACCCGACATCGCGTCCATCTTACCCCCTACTTAATCGATCGCCACCAAGCCTGCAGAGGAGACGCCCCGGCCATCTGGTGAAATACACGGATTGGACGACTCTGTAACAGGCTGCTCTAAGTAACGCGCTGCGCTATTCCCGAGTCTTGTCGCGGGGCGTCGCCTTTTTCTGGACGACGACCTCGTCGATGATTCCGTACGTCTTCGCTTCGATCGGGCCCATGAAATAGTCGCGATCGGTGTCCTTTTCGATCCGCTCGAGCGGCTGCCCGGTGTGCTTGACGACGATTTCGTTGAGCTTGTCCCTGAGCCGGAGGATCTCGCGCGCCTGAATGTCGATGTCTGCAGCCTGGCCCTTCACGCCGCCCATCGGCTGGTGGATCATGATCCGCGCGTTGGGCAGCGCGAAGCGCTTTCCCTTCGCGCCGGCGAGCAGGAGCATCGCGCCCATCGACGCGGCCTGGCCGACGCAGATGGTGGACACCGCCGGCTTCACGTACTGCATGGTGTCGTAGATCGCCAGCCCCGCGGTGACCGATCCCCCGGGGGAATTCACGTAGATGTTGATGTCCTTGTCCGGATCCTCGGATTCCAGGAAGAGCATCTGCGCCACCACCACGTTGGCGACCTCGTCGTCGATCTCCGTGCCGAGCATGATGATCCGGTCCTTGAGGAGCCGGCTGTAGATGTCATAGGAGCGCTCGCCTCGATGGGTCTGCTCCACTACGTACGGCACGGGCATGTAGGGCATGAAAGTCTCTCTCGCGAAGAAGTTTAAAAAATTTCCTACAAATACTTCGCGCCGGCCTTCAAGAATTCAACCGTCTTTTCTTCGCGAAGCCTTTGCACGAGTGTACGCCTCTCTTCCGCGTTTCCGAAGTGGCGCTTCACTTTGGCCATCGGCTGGCCGCTGTCCTTGGCGATCTCCTCGATTTTCGCTTCGATCTCGGGGTCGGCGGCCTCGATTTTTTCTTGATTGGCAATCGCCTCGAAAAGAAGCGCCGCTTTCACTTCGCCTAAAGCGCGCGGACGCATCTCCTCCAGGAGCTTGCCCACATCCAGGTTCATCTGCCGCACGTCGAGGCCCCGGCGGGCCATCGCGCGCAGCGCCCCGTCGAGCATCATCTCCGAAGCGCGCTCGACCATTGCCGCGGGAACCTCGAACGGATTCCGCTCGATCAAAAGCTGGGCGATCTGCTCGCGCTCCTCGCCCGCCGCCTTGGCCGCCATCGCCTTCTCCAGATCCTCTCGAACCTTGGCCCGGAGCTCGGCGAGCGTCTTTCCCGCCTGCACCTCCTGGGCGAGGTCGTCGTTGAGCTCGGGAACCACCCTCGCCTTCAAGGCTTTCAGGCGAACCTTGAAATGAGCGCGCTTGCCCCTCAATTGCTCCACCGGGTAGTCGTCGCCGAAAGTCGAGTCGAGCTCCACGGTCGTCCCGACCCGCGCCCCTTCCAGCGCCTGGGCTTTCGAATCGAGAATCTCGCCCGGGGCGACCTCGAGCGTGGCGTTTTCCGCCTTGCCGCCGGGGAATTCCTTCCCCTCGACGGTGGCATCGTAGTCGACCAGGGCGAAGTCGCCCGACCGGGCCTCGTCCCGGCCTTCCACCGGCTCGAGGCGGCTCATGCTCTGCCGAAGCTTTTCGACCTGCTCTTCCACCCTCTCATCGCTCACCGCAGCGTCCGCCTTCTTGAGGGGAAGCTCCCGATAATCCTTCGCTTCGACCTTCGGCTTGACCTGCACCCGAGCCTGGAAGGTGAACGGCTCGTTGGGGCGCAGCCCGTCGTTAGTTACTTGAGGGTTGGAGACCGGCTGAACCTGATATTCCTGAACCGCCTCCAGATAAGCGCGCTCGACCATCTTGCGGATCACGTCGTCCTCGACCTGCTCGCGAAAGCGTTGCTCGAGGATGCGGCGGGGGACCTTGCCGGGGCGAAACCCGGCGATCTTCACCTGGCGGCTGAGCTGGGAATAGGCCCGGTCCAGCTCGTTGGTCACCCGGGCCTGTTCGACCTCGATCGAGAGCTTTCGCTCGATGGAAGAGACTTCTTCGACGCGAACCTTCATGCTTTGCCTCGATGGGCGAGGAGGGACTCGAACCCTCACACCTTTTGGGTACCAGATCCTAAGTCTGGCGCGTCTACCAAGTTCCGCCACCCGCCCAATTGGCGGTACCAAATCAGCACTTCGGTCGAAAGTCGAAGGGGAATCCAGCGAGCAAAGCGACGAGCCTTGTCCCTTTCGACTATCACCTTGCCACGTTCAATTCTCATGAGAGCGGAGGGAATCGAACCCACAACCTATGGATTAAGAGTCCATTGCTCTGCCAATTGAGCTACGCTCCCGGATGGCGGACGAGGGCGGCGCTTGTATCGGACGGATGCTCCCGGTGTCAACGCAAGCCTATGCTCTCTGAGCGGCGCCGGAGGGCGGGGCCGGGTTCTCGAGCCACGAGCGCATCCGCGCCGAGTCCACCAGGCCTGGCTGCTGAAAGGCGAGCTGGCCGCCGCGAAAGACCATGAAGGTGGGGATGCCCCGAATGCCGTAGCGGTTGGCGAGAGTGGGAACCTTCTCGGTATCCACCTTGACCACCACCGCTCGTCCCGCCATCTCCGCGGCGACCTTCTTCACCTCGGGCGCGGCGATCCGACAGGGACCGCACCATTCTGCCCAGAAATCGGCGAGGACCGGCACCTGCGCCTCCTTCACAATCGCGTCGAAGGTCGGCTCATCGACATCCATCGGTTCGTTGACCGGCGGGAGCGGCGATTTGCAGGTTCCGCAGCTCCCTGTTTCATGAAGATGCTTCGGAGGGACGCGGTTTTTTTGACCACAAGCGGGGCAGGTTCGGATCATGACCCTTCAACCCTTCTCCTCTTGGCCCTCCCCGCGCCATACTTTCGCACCGCCACCCCGTCCGATTGAACGGCGCCCCTCCTTCAACGTTCGACTGTCGACTCCCCTACCGCTGCGCCGCCGGGGGACCTGGCACACGCCCGATCGCATCCCGCTCCAGGCTTCCCAGATAGAGCACCCCTCGATGCTCGCGAACGCTGGTGATCGGCGCGAACGAACCCGGGGAGGCATCTTGAAGGTTGTGCACCACGCGCCCCATCGGGTCGATGCCCAGCACGAACGCGTGGCGCGCCGGCGCGGGCTGTACAAAGAGCGGCAGTCTGGCCACCAGCTTGCGCAGCCAGGGATGGGGCATCAGCCGGTCGACCATTGGATCCCTGGGCGCAAAAAGCGCCAGCCAGAAAATCCCGCGCTCCCTTGAAAAAGTGATGTTATCCGGGAATCCGGGGAGATTGTCGATGAAGACGTCGTGCGATCCCTGGCGCGGCCCGGCGCGCCAATATCGGGAGACCCGGTACATCGAGGTCTCGCAAACGAGCACGAACGATTGATCGCCGCTCACCGCTACCCCGTTGGCGAAATAGAGGTCGCCGAGCACCCGCTGGACCTTCTTCGATTGCCGGTCGTAGGAGAACAGCCGGCCGTGCGGACGGTGCTCCAGAACGTCCTCTCGATATTGGCCGACCGAATACTTCGACGACGCGTCGCTGAAATAGATCGTCCCATCGTCGGCCACGTCCACGTCATCGGTGAACCCAAAAGGCACCCCACCCTCCTCGGTGGCGAGGACCGACTGGGAGCCACTGGTGGAAATGGAGATCAACCCCTTCACCGCGTCGGCGACGAAGAGGGTCCCCTCGGAATCGAAAGCGAGGCCGAGAGGCCGACCTCCCGTCCGGGCGATCGTTTCCACCTGGGCGCCGTCCGGCGATAGACGCAGGATCCTGCCGTCCTTAACGCCGGCGTGGATCCGGCCAAGCCGATCGACCGCCACGGCCTCGGGACCGACTCCAGCGCCGCGCGCCAACCACTCAATCCTCGCGAGGAAGTTGTTCGGCTCGTATGGACCGGAAAGCTTGGGTGCTGGCGGCGGATCCCAGGCGACCGGATCTTCGGGAATGGGCCAGGCAATGAGGTAGACGACCAAAAGCGCGAGGATGAGGAGGATTAAGCGGCGCATCTTTAGCGCCCGGTCAGGCGGTCCTCGAGTAGAAATGCCTCTGCGTCGGCGGCGCTGCGGCCGGGGATCTCCTCCATCGGAACGTGGCCGACGCCTTCGTAGATCACCACCTGCGACCGGCGGATGTCTCGGGCGAAGCGCTCCGCGTCAGTGACCGGCAAGAGCGAGTCGAGGCTCCCCCACATGATCAGAGTGGGAGCTACTATCTGGCGCAGCTCGCCGGTGTGGTCTAGCTCCGAGGTGGAAACGCGATCGCAAAACGCCTGCCGATTCCCAGGGCGAAGCGCCAGATCGGTGTAGAGGTCGATCAGGTCCGGAGTGACCTTCGATTGATCGGCGAACACGTCCCGCATCGAGCGCGCGACGAGAGGGCGCGGATCCATCCTCGCGAGAAACGAAGAGATCAAAGGCATCCGCGCGAGGCGGAATACGAGCAGCGGCGGCTTCCGGCCCGGATATCCGGCGGCATCCACCAGGATGAGTCTGCGGACCCGCTCCGGATGGGCGACCGCGTAACGCCAGGCAATGAAACCCCCGAGCGAGTTGCCCGCCAGATCGAAGGTCTCCAACCCCAGTTTCGCGGTGAAGCGCTCGATGAAGCGGACGTATGCCTCCGACGTGTAATCGCCGCTCGGCTCTGGTCCGGTGAGGCCAAAGCCTGGCAAATCCATTCGAATCACCCGAAAGTTGCGCCGCAGAAGCCCGCTCCACCCCTGCCAGGTGTGAAGCGAGGCGCCGGTGCCGTGGATGAGCACCAGCGGCTTTCCCTGTCCCTTGTCGCGGTAATGCACCGAAAGCCCGCCAGCTGGAGAAACTTCGACGGCGGCTGCCCATATCGGTGCTTGAGCGTCTCCAGCGGGATGTCGGGCTTCAGATTGGCGACCGCCGCCAACGCCAGGCCGACGACGATGAAAACGGCGACCGCCGCCGGCCATCGAAAGGACCGGCGCCCTGTCGCGGGCTCTTCTCGGGTAGGGACTTCGTCCACGTGTTTTGTCCGACTGGGCGGGGGTCTTAGTACATCGTCTCCCAGCGAGCTATTGGATTGCACTCACGACCGATATCAACCGGAACCCGAAACGTTATTTGTCGCAGCCTCAAGGGGCGTGGGTATGGATATCACGAAGGCTGCTCAATCCCTGTTCAATCAGCCGTCTCGTTCATTCGCCGTCAGACTTTGGGATGGAACGGCCCTTCCCGCTCGACAAGGCGCGGTGCGCGGCGAGGTGATCTTCCACAACCCTTCCGCGATCACCGCGCTCTTCCCGCCCGCATCGGAGGAGCAGATAGCCAGCGCATTTATCGCCGGCGAAATCGAGATCACCGGCGACACCATCGACGTGCTTGACGCCGTGGCCCGGTGGGAAGGCCCCAGCGCCGCGGTGGGGGCGACAGCGTTGCTCTCTGCCTGGATTCACCGTTTGCTTTCGTCCGCGCCGGCGGAGCTGGTCGCAAAGCTCCGCGGCGACCCGCACAGCAAGACGCGCGATCGCGACGCCGTTCGCCATCACTACGATGTGTCGAACGACTTCTACCGGCTGTTTCTCGACGATGAGATGGTGTATTCGTGCGGATATTTTCCGACCGGGCTCGAGACGTTGGAGTCGGCTCAGCGATACAAGCTCGACCTCATTTGTCGCAAGCTGAGCTTGAAGCCGGACGAGCGTTTCCTGGATATCGGCTGCGGCTGGGGAGCTCTTCTGTTTCACGCCGGATTGAATTACCGCGCCCAGGCGCTCGGCATTACGTTGAGTCAGAACCAACTCTCCGAGGGAAAGCAGCGACTGGCCACTCTGGGGGAGGATCGGATCGAGTTGCGCGCGCAGGACTACCGCGAGCTTGGCGCGGTCGGCCCGTTCGACAAGATCGCCAGCGTGGGAATGATGGAGCACGTCGGGCGAGCGCGACTTCCCGAATACTTCGGGTCGATTTTCAAGCTCCTTCGACCGGGCGGTCTGTTCCTCAACCACGCCATCGCGGACGTTGCCTCGGGAATTCGCACCGTCCACTGGCTGCCGCGGCGGCGCCGCACCTTCATGCAGCAGTACATCTTCCCGGACACCGATCTGGTTCCGATTGGGGAGGTGATCAAAGCCGCCGAACGCGCCGGCTTCGAGGTTCGCGACGTCGAGTCGCTGCGCGAGCACTATGCCGACACGCTGGCGCATTGGCTGTCTCGACTGGAGCGCCGCTTCGATGAAGCAGTGGCCATCGTCGGCCAGGCGAGGGCGCGAGCCTGGCGGCTGTATCTGGCGATCTCCGCGGTCGGGTTCCGGTTGGGTCGGACCGGGGTGTATCAGCTCTTGCTCACCAAGCGCCTGGCGGACGGCCGGGTCATGGATGTCCCTCGCCAGCGGGCGAGGTGGTACGAAGGCCTGCTTGAGCGGCCGGGATGGCAGCCGGGGCGCCACGAGACTTTCGTTCCTGACGACCATTGGAGGGCGCCGGAAAACGGGTCATCGGCTAGAGTGAGCGCCGGAGGCGAAGATGGCGTTCATTCAGGAGAGCCCACGACTTGAGAACCAGTTCGAGGCGGACGCTGTTCTCAGGGAGTACCTTGAGCGGGTCGTTCCCGAAGAGGTCCGCCGCGAAATCGAGCCGGAGCTTCGTGAGATGGGGGACCTGTCCGCCGGTCCCCTCTTCGAGCTCGTCCATCGGGCCCGGAAGGATGAGCCGGAGCTGATCCACTTCGACCCCTGGGGTCGCCGGATCGATGAGATCCGGGTGCCCGAGGCCTGGAAGCAGCTCTCCGCGATCGCTTGCCGATACGGGCTGGTCGCCCTGCCCTACGAAGGCAAGCACGGGCCGTTCTCGCGGATTCATCAAGTCGCGCTCAGCTATCTCTTCGCGCCGTCGTCGGCGATCTACACCTGCCCTCTGGCGATGAGCGATGGCGCGGCAAAGACCCTGCAAGCGCATCGGAACGCTCCGCTCCTTGCGCGGGCGATGCCGCATCTGATGGCCCGGGACCCAGCCATGGCCTGGACGAGCGGGCAATGGATGACGGAGAGCACCGGCGGGTCGGACGTGGGCCTGACCCAGACGATCGCCCGGCAGGAGAAGGGCACCTGGCGCCTTTACGGAAACAAGTGGTTCACCTCCGCCACCACGTCCGAGATGACGCTCACCCTGGCTCGGCCGGAGGGAAACGGTCCCGGCGGCAAAGGGCTGGCGCTCTTCTATCTCGAGCTTCGCCAGCCCGATGGCCAGCTCAATGGAATTCGCATCAACCGCCTCAAGGACAAGCTGGGTACGCGGATGTTGCCCACCGCGGAGCTCGAGCTGCAGGGGGCGGCGGCGGTCCCGGTGGCCGGCCTCTCCGACGGCATCAAGTCGATTTCGCCGATGCTCCAGGTCACGCGAACCTGGAATGCAATCTGTTCGATCGCGTCGATGCGGCGAGGCATCGCGCTGGCGAGGGACTACGCGAAGCGGCGGGTGCAGTTCGGCACCCCGCTCGACGCCAAGCCGCTGCACATCGAGACGCTCGCCGAGCTCGAAGCGCAGTTCGAGGCGGCGTTCTTCTTGACCTTCCGGGCGATCGAGCTTCTCGGACGCGAGGAAGCGGGAACCGCGACCGATGCCGAGCGGAGCATCGCCCGCCTTTTGCAACCGATCGTGAAGCTGTTGACCGCGAAGCAGGCGGTGGCGCACGCGAGCGAGGTGCTCGAGGCCTTCGGCGGCGCCGGCTACGTCGAGGACACCGGGCTACCCGCGCTCTTGCGGGACGCTCAGGTGCTGCCGATCTGGGAAGGAACGACGAACGTCTTGTCGCTGGACGTCCTTCGGGTGATCGCCAAGGAGGAAACGCTGCAGGCACTGGTCGCCGATCTGGAATTGAAGCTCCGCGGGGGTGACCCCTCGCTTCAAGGCGCGGCCTCGGTGGCCCTGGACGCGGCGCACCAGGCGGTCCGGTGGTTCAAAGGGGCGGCGGCCCGCGATCCCCGCGAGCAGGAGGCAGCGGCCCGCGCGTTCGCGCTCACGCTCGGTCGGGCGTACTCGCTCGCGCTGGTGATCGAGCACGCTCACTGGTTGCTCGAACGGCGCAAGAATCGGCGAGGGGTCGCCGTTGCCCGGCGTCTCGCCGCGGCAGGGGTGAGCTCGCTGGGAACCTTGGCGCCGCTCGATGAAGCGCGCGCGATCGCGTTTCCTTGATCTGCCCGTCGTCGCGGCTTTGGCTTCGGCCAGGCGCGAGCGAGCGCCGCTTAAAAGCGCCGTCCAGGCGTACGCCGGTTGTGGATCGGGCGCACCCCGCGAGCCTTGGTTTAGTCGCTGGTCGATTTGAGCGGCGGGTTGTTGGGTGCATTCACCTGCCCGGCCGGTGCTGGGGCCGGTGCCTGACCGAGCGGCTCCACGCCGGTCGGAGCGCAGAGCCCCTCGGCCTCGACTTCCGCCGACGGAAGACCGGTGATCAGTCGGGCGCCGCGCTCGGTCGTCACATACGACCACGCCCACTCGATCAGGACGAGCAGGCGATTGCGGAACCCGATCAGGAAAAAAATGTGGACGACCAGCCAGGTAAGCCAGGCAAGAAAGCCGGTGAACTTCAACCGGCCGAGGTCAGCCACCGCCGCCGCGCGCCCGATCGTGGCGATCGATCCTTTGTCGCGGTAGTGAAATGGCACTCGAGCCATCCCGCGCAGCTCGCCGATGATGTATTTCGCGGCGTGCTTGCCTTCCTGAATCGCCGCCGGCGCAATCCCGGGCACCGGTTTGCCCCCGGAACGGGCTGCCGCCAGATCGCCGATCACGAAGATCTCCGGGTGACCTGGAACGCTGAGGTCGGGCTCGACAACCACCCGGCCAGCGCGATCCAGAGGAACCCCGAGCGAGCGCGCCAGCGGCGATGCGGCAACGCCGGCGGCCCAGATTACCGTGCGGGCGGGGATTCTCTCCGACCCGATCACCGCTCCGTCGGCGTCGATCGCGGTCACCAGGGCATGGGTACGAACCTCGACGCCGAGCTTGATCAGCTGTCGCTTCGCCGCTTCGGAGAGATCCTCGGGGTAGGTCGGAAGCACCCGCGGCGCACCCTCGAGCAGAACGATCCGGGCGCTGGTCGGATCGATGCGGCGAAAATCCATCTCCAGCGTCTGCCGCGAAATCTCGGCCAGGGCTCCGGCGAGCTCCACCCCGGTTGGCCCCGCTCCGACGATCAGAAAATTGAGCCAGCACCGCTGAATTTGCGGATCCTGCTCGCGCTCCGCCATTTCGTAGGCGAGCAGCACCCGGCGCCGGATGAGCAGAGCGTCCTCGATCGTCTTCAACCCCGGTGCGAACCGCGCCCACTGATCCTTCCCGAAATAGGAGTGCGTCGCTCCGGTGGCGACGACCAGATAGTCATAGGGAATCTCTCCGTCCTCCAACCGGACCACCCGGCGAGTGGCATCGATGGCCGTCGCCTCGCCCAGAAGCACCTCGGTGTTTTTCTGTCGCCGGAGGATGCGGCGGATCGGCATCGCGATGTCCGAGGGGTTTAGCGCCGCCGCGGCGACCTGATAGAGCAGCGGCTGGAACAAGTGATGGTTCCGGCGATCGAGGACGGTGATCTGCACCGCGGCGGACTTGAGCTTCTTGGCGACGTTCAGACCGCCGAAACCGCCTCCGATGATCACCACTCTGCGTCTGGCTTTGACACTGTCGGTCGTCATGAATATCCCGCCCGTGAAGTCAATTTGTAACTACTGGCGGACATCTTCATCGCTAAAGTTCCATCCTAGTCATCTGCGTCACACTTCTGTTACGGCGTTCCAGGTCGCAAAAATTGTGGTATTGGCCCCAAACCCAACGACCAGGCGACCGAAGAGCGCAACCGAGACCCAGATCTCGGCGAAAAGCCGTATCGAAAAGCCGTATACTGACGAGTCATCAACTTGGTTGAACGAGAGATATGAAAGCGCTTTTCTCCTCCTCATTGATCGCAATTTCCGCCCTTTCATCGACCCTCGATACGACCCTCGATGCCCTGGTGAGCGCGGACGGCTCTCGTCGGTCTCCTCGTGGAATCGAGTCCCGCAAGCGCGGCAAAACGCCGATCCGCGTGACCGTATCTCCCAGCGCGACGACGGTCCCGCCAAGCCGTAGCACGACC
>WNFF01001855.1_pt1 | contig 17152 bp, 18 predicted proteins | sample 5400441 | NCBI WGS metagenome assembly WNFF01 (sample SAMN13153345, study PRJNA577476) | soil metagenome | isolation source: 120 cm saprolite under Douglas fir tree site 2 hole 3 replicate 1 | place: USA:California | collected 2015-04-18 | reverse complement strand
CCCCGCGCTTGCGCTCATCAACGACCATGTCGAGCGCGCGCGCCGCGGCCGCGCGATGGGATACCTGATCGCCGGCTCGAGCGCCGGCTACGCGATCTGCCTGGGCGTGGCGGGCCTCGCGCTCAAGTTTACCGATTGGCGCGGCGCGCTCGCTGCGGTAGCGATGCTGCCCGTGACCTCCTGGCTCCTCGGAATTTACGTGCTGAGAAGCACCGCGAACACGGTGCACCCCCGCCCGGCTGGCGAGTCGCTGCTGGCATCGATTCCCGCGGTATGGCGCAACCGGCGCGGCATGCTTTCCATCTGGGGCTACAGCCTTCACAACTGGGAGCTGCTCGGCCTGTGGGCCTGGCTGCCCGCGTTCCTGACCGCTGCGCTTCTCGCGCATGGAGCAAATCCGCAAAGCGCGGCCACGCTCGCTCTATGGTTCGCGGCGCTCAGCTACGTTGCCAACATCGCCGGCTCGATCGTCGGCGGCACGATGGCCGACCGCTGGGGGCGCACGCAGACCATCCTGACGTGGTCGTGCGTGAGCCTCGCGCTCTCTTTTTCGATCGGCTGGCTGATCTCGCTGCCGCTCGCGCTGCTGGTGGCGCTCGTCTGCCTCTACAACTTTGCCGGTATCGCCGACTCGTCGACGCACTCGACGGTGCTCGCCGAGAGCGTGCCGCCGCACTATCTCGGCGTCGCGTACGCAATCCGCTCGGTTGTTGGTTTTGGCGCCGGAGTCGTCAGCCCCGTGGCTTTTGGCTGGGCGCTCGACCTCGCCGGCGAAGGCGCCGGCTGGGGCCTTGCATGGTCGACGCTCGGGCTCGGCGCCGCGCTCGGCCCGATTGCGACCTGGAAACTGCATCGTGGCGCCCGATGATATGCTAGGCAGCGGGGGAACAAGAATATGCGGTGGAGGATCTGCATCCTGTCGGCGGTGGCGCTCTCGGCCTGCGCGCCGCAGTCCAGGATCGCCGGGCTGGTTTCCGCTCCCGCGGCTACCCCGCCGCAGCTCGCGCCGCCGCTCCCCGAGCACGGGCCGCTCGCGATCAACGACTACAAGAGAACCGTGGCAAGCCGCATCGTGGCCGCGAACGAGGAAGTGTTTTTCGAGCCGTTGCCGGAGATGCTGAAATCGGTCGTGGTCCTCGAGATCACGGTCGACCGTCATGGTTTCCCCGTCGATGTCCATGTCATCCGTTCCAACGGCTACCGGGAGCTGGAGCAGGTCGCGCTTGCGAGCGTGCTGCGGGCAGCACCATTTGACGGGCCGCAGCCGGGCGTCCTGCAGGGCGCCGCTTGCGTGAGCTTTCTCGAGACGTTCCTGTTCCGCGGCGACGGGTTCTACCAGGTTCTCAGCCTGGTTCTTCCGCTGCAGGACTCGTTCAGTCCTTCATTAGCAGGTGCATCAAACTAGAGGTGTCCCAGCGGCGCCCGCCGCGCGCCTGCACCCACGCGTAGAACTGGTCGATGAGTGCGGTGGCGGGGAGCCGCGAGCCGTTTCTCTTCGCTTCCTCAAGGCAGATGCCGAGGTCCTTGCGCATCCAGTCGACCGCAAAGCCGAAACCGTCGAACTTGAGCTCGTTCATCTGCTTCCAGCGGTTTTCCATCTGCCAGGATTGCGCCGCTCCCTTGGAGATGACCGAGATCACCTTCTCGATGTCGAGGCCGGCGCGCTTGCCGAAGCTGAGTGCTTCCGCGAGTCCCTGCACCAGGCCGGCGATGGCGATCTGGTTCACCATCTTGGTGAGCTGGCCGGCGCCCGGTCCGCCGATCAGCGCGCACATCTTGGCGTAGACGTCGAGCAGCGGCTTGACGCGGTTGAAGTCGGCCGGCTCGCCGCCGCACATGATGCCGAGCTGGCCGTTCTGGGCGCCCGCCTGGCCGCCGGACACGGGCGCGTCGATGAAGGCGACGCCACGCTCTTTGGCTTTTGCAAATAATTCTTTAGCGAGAAGCGCAGAGGCGGTGGTGTGATCGACCAGGATCGCGCCGCGTTTCATGCCGGCGAGCGCGCCGTTGTCGCCGTACACCACCGAGCGCACGTCGTCATCGTTGCCGACGCACATCATGACGAAATCGCAATCCTTCGCGGCCTCGCGCGGGCTGGCGGCGTGCTTCCCGCCGAATTCCCTGGCCCATTGCTGGGCCTTGGCGCCAGTGCGGTTATAGACGGTGACCTCATGGCCGCCTTTTTTCTGCAGGTGGCCGGCCATGGGATAGCCCATCACACCGAGACCCAGGAACGCTACCTTCGCCATCGTTTTGTCTCCTAAAGGATTTTTTTGGAGTTGACAGGCCGGTGTCAACGAACCACAATACCTGGACGTTTATACAGTATCCGGTGTTGGCCCAGCGCTAAAGTGCCTGCCGTAGATGCCGACAACCCAGAAAAAGAGGTACAGCAATGGATGACAACAAGTCTAAGGCATTAGCCGCCGCCCTGTCGCAGATCGAGAAGCAGTTCGGCAAGGGCTCGATCATGAAGATGGACGCCGAGGCGATCAAGGACATCGAGGTGGTGTCCACCGGCTCGCTGGGCCTCGATCTCGCGCTCGGCGTCGGCGGGCTGCCGCGCGGCAGGGTCGTCGAGATCTACGGGCCGGAGTCCTCCGGCAAGACCACGCTCACGCTGCAGGTCATCGCCGAGGTGCAGAAGGCAGGCGGCACGGCTGCCTTCATCGACGCGGAAAACGCGCTCGACGTCACTTACGCCGGCAAGCTCGGCGTGAAGACCGAGGACCTGCTGATCTCGCAGCCCGATACCGGCGAGCAGGCGCTCGAGATCGCAGACATGCTGGTGCGCTCGGGCGCGGTCGACGTGATCGTCATCGACTCGGTCGCCGCGCTCACGCCCAAGGCGGAGATCGAGGGCGAGATGGGCGAGCCGCAGATGGGTTTGCAGGCGCGCCTGATGAGCCAGGCGCTGAGAAAGCTTACCTCCAATATCAAGCGCACCAACACGCTGGTCATCTTCATCAACCAGATCCGCATGAAGATCGGCGTGCTGTTCGGCAATCCCGAGACCACCACCGGCGGCAACGCGCTAAAGTTCTATGCCTCGGTGCGCATGGACATCCGCAGGATCGGCTCGATCAAGAAGGGCGACGAGGTGGTCGGCTCCGAGACGCGCGTCAAGGTGGTGAAGAACAAGGTGGCGCCGCCTTTCAAGCAGGCCGAGTTCGATATCATGTACGGCGATGGCATTTCGCGCGAAGGCGAAGTGCTCGAGATCGGCGTCAATCTCGGCGTGCTCGAGAAGTCGGGCGCCTGGTACATCCACAACGGCGACCGGCTGGGGCAGGGCAAGGACAACGCGCGCGACTTCCTGAAGGAAAACCCCCAGGTTGCGCGCGAGATCGAAGCGAAGATCCGCGAAAAGGCGGGCATCGCCAAGCCCGGTCCGGCCGCCGCGGAGCCGGCGGAAGAAAAAAAGGTTGAGCACCTCGCCACCCGCAAGCGCGGCTGAGCTCAGACAGCGCGCGTTGCGGCTGCTGGCGCGGCGCGAGCATTCGCGCGCTGAGCTCGCGCGCAAGCTTGCGCCGCATGCCGGGTCGGCCCAGGAGCTGCAAACACTCCTAGACAGCCTGATTGAGAAAAAGCAGCTATCGGACGAGCGCTATGCGTCCGAGCGCGCGCGCTGGCTGGCGCGCAAGTACGGCCCTGCGCGCATCCGCCACGATCTGCGCGCGAAAGGCGTCGCCGAAGAGCTGGTCGCGGGCGCCTGCTCCCGCGACGACGAGCTCGAGCAGGCAAGCCTTGCGCTGAAGAAAAAGTACAGAACTACGGCCACTACGCTTGAGGAGCGTGCGCGCCGCGCACGCTTTCTCCAGGGCCGGGGCTTCTCCTATGAGGCGATCCGCCGCGCGCTGGATCTCGCCGGCGACGACGCCTCTCTGTAGCTAAGCCGCCACAAGAGGGTCGGAACGGCCTTTTTGCGTCGCCAGCGAGCGACGAATCGCAGTCGCCTGGCAGCGACAGCCTTGCGCGCAGGTTTTTCAGCGGGCAGTCTGAGTCTTCCAACAAGGCCCAGAGCGAGGAGACCAATGCGCAAGTCATTGGCGGGTTGTATCACCATCGCGGTCGCCGTCGGCTGTCTTGACCTGGCAGCAGACTACGCCACGCCGGCCTTCATTCGGTCGCATACGAGCCAACCTGCGGTCACGTTGTGGCCGCCCCTTCTGCCCGAGGCGCAGCCCCAAACCGAAGACAAGACCGATCGGCGACGCACGGGCACGGCACCGGCCGGGTTGCGCGGCTGACGCTGTCATCCGCTGATACTGTATAAACGTTCATCCCTGCACGCGATAGCGTGGAGAGGGGGTGATTGGCATGGATTCAGTACAAGCATTGGCGGTGGTGCGTTCGCTGGCGAACGGCGTCGATCCTGAAAGCGGCGAGGTGTTTCCGCCGGAGAGCGCCTATCAAAGGCCGCTGGTGGTACGCGCGCTCTACGAGGCGGCGAGTGCGCTCGAGCGCATCGAGCGCTTCGAGCGCCGCAAGGCGCAGCTGCCGCAGAAAACCGGCGAGCCGTGGTCCGAGGACGAGGACCGCAAGCTCCTCGCCGCCTTCGACGCGGGGCGCGCGCTGCAGGAGCTGGCAGCGTTGCACGAGAGAACCATGGGGGCGGTGCGGGCGCGGCTGTTGAAGTACGGCCGCATCAACGCTTAGCAGCGGCTGTCCTGGGGCGACCGGCCGTCGCCCCAGGCTTTTTCCGCACTGCAGTAGAATGGCCCGATGAAATCAAACGAGATTCGCTCGACGTTTCTCGACTATTTCCGCTCGAAGGGCCACGCGGTGGTGCCTTCGAGCTCGCTCGTGCCGGTGAACGATCCGACGCTGCTGTTCGTGAACTCCGGGATGGTGCAGTTCAAGGACGTGTTCCTCGGCAAGGAAAAGCGCCCGCACGTAAGGGCGGCGAGCTCGCAACGCTCGCTCCGCGCAGGCGGCAAGCACAACGATCTGGAGAACGTCGGCTACACCGCGCGCCACCATACGTTCTTCGAAATGCTCGGCAACTTCTCGTTCGGCGATTACTTCAAGCAGGACGCTATCCGGTATGCGTGGGAGCTGCTCACCAAGGTGTTCAAGCTCCCGCCCGAGCGGTTGTGGGTCACCGTCTATCACACCGACGATGAGGCGTACGACCTGTGGACGAAGATGATAGGGCTGCCGAAGGAGCGGGTGGTGCGCATCGGCGACAAGCCCGGCGGGCAGAAATACCAGTCCGACAACTTCTGGCAGATGGCCGATACCGGCCCCTGCGGCCCGTGCAGCGAGATCTTCTACGACCACGGGCCGGGCATCGAAGGCGGACCGCCGGGATCACCCGATGCGGACGGCGACCGCTATATCGAAATCTGGAACTTGGTGTTCATGCAATTCAACCGCGACGAGGCCGGCGTCATGCATCCATTGCCGAAGCCCTCGGTGGACACCGGGATGGGGCTGGAGCGCATTGCCGCAGTCCTGCAAGGCAAGCACTCGAACTACGAAATTGACCTGTTTCAGGACCTGATCAGGGCGGCGGCGCGCGAGACGCACCATAAGGATCTCAAGAGTCCATCGCTCAACGTCATCGCCGACCACATCCGCGCCTGCTCGTTCCTGATCGTCGACGGAGTGATCCCTGGCAACGAGGGGCGGGGGTATGTGCTGCGGCGGATCATCCGGCGTGCCATTCGGCACGGCTACAAGCTCGGCCAGACGAAACCGTTCTTCCACCGCCTCGTCGGCGATCTCGACAAGGCGATGGGAGACGCCTATCCCGAGCTGCGGGCGTCGAAGGACAAAGTCGAGCAGGTCCTGCGGCAGGAAGAGGAGCGCTTCGCCGAGACGCTGGAGAACGGCATGGCAGTGCTCGAGTCGGCGCTCGCCTCGGGCGAAAAGCTGCTCGACGGCGACACGGTATTCCGCCTCTACGACACGTACGGCTTTCCCGTCGACCTCACCGCCGATATCGGCCGCGAGCGCGGCGTGCGCATCGACATGGCGGGATTCGAGGCGGCCATGGAGCAGCAGCGCGAGCGGGCGCGCGCCGCTTCGCGGTTCTCCATGGCCACCGGGCTCGAATACTCGGGCAACAAGACCGAGTTCCATGGCTACGATACGCTGACGCTGCGCGCCCGCGTGGTAGCGCTTTACCGCGAAGGCACGCCGGCGCAGGAGCTGCGCGCGGGCGATGCGGGCGTAGTGGTGCTCGACCGCACGCCGTTCTACGCCGAGTCGGGAGGGCAGGTCGGCGATCGCGGCGAGCTGGCCGGTCCCGCCGGCACGTTCGCGGTCGACGATACGCAGAAGATCCAGGCCGAGGTGTTCGGCCATCACGGCAAGCAGCGCACCGGCGTGCTTCGCGTCGGCGACACGGTGAACGCGCAGGTGGACCAGGCGTCGCGGCGGCGCGCGATGTGGAACCATTCCGCCACGCACCTCATGCACGCGGCGCTGCGCCAGGTGCTCGGCAAGCACGTCGAGCAGAAAGGCTCGCTGGTCGACGCGCAGCGCACGCGCTTCGACTTCTCGCATCCCAAGCCGCTCACCGCGGAAGAGATCGCCCAGGTCGAGGCGCTGGTGAACGCCGCGATCCAGCGCAACGAGGAGGTCACGGCGCGCATCATGAAGTACGACGATGCGATGCGCGCCGGCGCGCTCGCTTTCTTCGGCGACAAGTACGGCGACGAGGTACGCGTGCTCACGATGGGCGAGTTCTCGACCGAGCTGTGCGGCGGCACGCACGTGCGGCGCACCGGCGACATCGGCTTTTTCAAGATCGTGTCGGAGTCCGGCGTGGCGGCCGGGATCCGCCGCATCGAGGCGGTGACCGGCGAGGGCGCGCTCGCCTGGGTGCAGCAGATGGAGCAGGACAAGGGCTTCGTCGAGGATTTCTTCCAGGCAAAGGGCGCGGCGCTCAAGGAGAAGCTCAAGGCCGAGCGGGAGGAAAGACGCGCGCTCGAGAAGGAGCTGGCGCGACTCAAGTCGAAGGTGGCGGCAAGCCAGGGCGAGGATCTTGCCGCGCAGGCGGTCGACGTGAAGGGCGCCAAAGTACTGGCCGCCACCCTCGAGGGCGCCGATGCGAAGACCCTGCGCGAGACCCTGGACCGGCTCAAGGCCCGGCTCAAGTCCGCCGCGATCGTGCTCGGCTCGGTCGCCGACGGCAAGGTATCGCTGATTGCCGGGGTGACGTCCGATCTCACGGCAAAAGTGAAGGCCGGCGAGCTGGTGAATTTCGTGGCGCAGCAGGTCGGCGGCAAGGGCGGCGGGCGGCCCGACATGGCCCAGGCCGGAGGCACGCAGCCCGGCAATCTACCCGTCGCTCTGCGATCCGTGAAGGCCTGGGTTGAGCAGCGCGTCTAACGCGCGTCTCAGAACCCGATCCGCGTCTTCCTCGCGCCGCGCGCGTCCTGGAGGTCATCCGGGCCGATTTCGCCGCGCCCGGCAAGCTTTGCGTTGCCGAATGCCGAGTGGACCATGCGCCGCATCTCGCGCGGCGGCAGCGACGCCAGCTTCTCGAGCGCCAGCGGCGAGAGCGACTCGGGGAACTGCCGTCCCCAATCATGCGCGCCGCGGATCTCGCGGTAGATGGTGGCGGCGATGCGCGCCGAGCCCGCCGCGTCCGGCGCCTCGATCTCGTAGATGCTGAGACGGCTGAGGAGGGGGTCCGGGATGCGCGCCGCATCGTTGGCGGTCGCCAGCCAGAGCGCGCCCGACGCGTCGATCGGCAGCTCGACGAACTCATCGACGAAGCGCGTCGAGGTCTCGACCTCGAGCAGCTCGTAGAGCGCGCCGAGGGGGTCGTACTGGCCGTCGGAGCTCGCCTTGTCCAGCTCGTCGACCACGATCACCGGGTTGGCGTAGTCGCCGTTGAGGAAGGTGTCGAACACCTTGCCTGGCTTGGCATTCTTCCATTGCGAGGAAGCGCCCGAGAGCACCCAGCCGGCGGTGAGCGAGCTCATCGGCACGAAGCCGAAGCCCGTGCCCAGGAGCTGCGCGATCTTGCGCGCGAAATGGGTCTTGCCGATGCCCGGCTCGCCGAGCAGCAGCATCGGCGGCAGCTCGATCGAGTCGTCGGAATCGATGCACAGCGCGAGGTGCTTGCGGATGTCCTCCAGCACTTCGGCGAAGTTCGGCAGCTCCTCGAACAGCGTTTCCATCTCGGGCAGCGCCGAGGGTTTCACCGTGAAGCGCTGACCGCCGAGGCGCAGCATCTTCTCGTAGAGCGCGCGCAGCGCTTCGTTCGCCGTGGGAGAAAGCTCCTGCAGGGCTTTTTCGACGGCCGGAACGTCGTAGACGTCCTTGAAGCCCGCGATCGGAATAGTCACGCTAGCCGACATGTTGTCACCCACCTTCCTCTTTTTTCGCCGGTACAGCTACCCCGCGTGAAAAACTTAGCATGATGCTTCTGGCTCAGCAAACACCGCGCCTGGCAATCGGTCATGGCGAGTGCTAATCCGGTAGAGTAGTCCGACATGACTACTACAACGCCCGAGTACTTCAATGGTTTCGGCAAGGGCTATCTTCCGGAGCTGGTCGGTGTGGAAATTCTCACAATCACGCCCGAGGCGGTCGGGAGCCGGATGCCGGTGCGCAAGGAAGTGATGGCGCCGAACGGCTTCCTGCACGCCGCCTCGGTGATCGCGCTGGCCGACACGAGCTGCGGCTACGGCTGCATCTCGCGGCTGCCGGAGGGCGCAAGCGGCTTCACGACCATCGAGCTGAAGGCGAACTTCCTCGGCACCGCGCGCGGCGGCGCCATCCTGTGCCGCGCGACGCCGGTTCACCTGGGACGCACGACGCAGGTCTGGGATGCGGTCGTCACGGTCGAAGGCTCCGGCGCCAAGATCGCGCTGTTTCGCTGTACGCAGATGGTGCTTTGGCCCAAGTAGACAAGGCGCCGCAATCGTGTTTGAATCTTTCGCGATGATGCAGCGGTCCGGCTTTTTCTCCTTTTATTTCCCCTGCCTGCTGGCGGACGGGACCGGCTAAGCTCAGCTCCTAGGATCCTGCGAAAACCGCCAGCCGAAAGGTCTGGCGGTTTTTGTTTTTGGGAAGGAAAAACGATGACTACGCCACTCGACAACTATCTCGCCACGGTTCCTGCGGACAAGACCTCGCTCACCGACGACGAGCGCATCGGGAACATCGTCCCGCTGCCGCCGCCCGAGCACCTGATCCGCTTCTTTCCGATCCAGGGCACGCCGGTCGAGACCCTGATCACCGAGACGCGCCGCAGCGTGCGCCAGATCCTGCACGGCCGCGGCGACCGGCTGCTGGTGGTGATGGGGCCGTGCTCGATCCACGACCCTCTCGCGGCGCTGGAATATGCAGGAAAACTGGAGAGAGAAAGAAGGCGTCATGCCGACGAGCTCGAGCTCTTGATGCGCGTGTACTTCGAGAAGCCGCGCACCACGGTGGGCTGGAAAGGCCTGATCAACGATCCCTACCTCGACGGCAGCTTCCGCATCAACGAGGGGCTGCGCATCGCGCGCGACCTGCTGGTGCGCATCAACCGGGCCGGAGTGCCCGCCGGCTGCGAGTTCCTCGACGTGATCTCGCCGCAGTACATCGGCGACCTGGTGTCCTGGGGCGCGATCGGCGCGCGTACCACCGAAAGCCAGGTGCACCGCGAGCTGGCGTCCGGCCTGTCGGCGCCGGTCGGCTTCAAGAACGGCACCGACGGCAACGTGAGAATCGCCGTGGACGCGCTTCTCGCCGCGCGCCAGAAGCACCATTTCCTGTCGGTGCACAAGAGCGGCCAGGTGGCGATCGTGGAGACGCGCGGCAACGACGACTGCCACATCATCCTGCGCGGCGGCAAGCAGCCGAACTATGACGCGGCGAGCGTGCAGGCGGCCTGCGAGGAGCTCGAGCGCGCCAAGCTGCCGCAGCGGCTGATGATCGACTGCTCGCATGCCAACGCCGCCAAGCAGTACAAGCGCCAGGCGGACGTCGCAGCCGACATCGGCAGGCAGCTCGCGGGTGGCGAGAAGCGCATTGTGGGCGTGATGATCGAGTCGCACCTGGTGGAAGGGCGCCAGGAGCTGGAGCCGGGCAAGCCGCTGCGCTTCGGCCAGAGCATCACCGACGCCTGCCTCGGCTGGGACGACTCCGTGCAGGTCCTCGACACGCTGGCGCAGGGGGTGAAGCAGCGCCGCAAGCACCGCAAGTAGCCGGGATTCGGCATAATTGCCGCCGACCGTATGCCCGATTCGCCGCCACAACTCGCGCATCTCGAATATCTCGGCGACGCCACCAAGTTCGCGAGCCAGATGCACGCGCTTATTCCCCGCTGCGCGCTGCTCGAGAACTTCTCCCCGGCGGAGGTGCTTCAGCTGGCGCATTTCATGGAGATATACCGCGCCGAGCCGGGCGTTGAAATCATCCAGGAAGGCGACGGCGGCGATTTCATGCTGATGGTCGTCGAAGGCAAGGTCGAGGTGCAGAAGCGCGACCGCTGGAACACGCCGCAGACGCTGGCGGTGGTCACAGGCGGGAGAACGCTCGGCGAGATGTCGATGATCGACGGCGAGGCGCGCTTCGCCACCTGCGTCGCGGTCGAGCCGACGCTGATCGCCGTGCTCCACCGCGAGAGCCTGGCCCGCATCATCGTCGAGCAGCCGCTGCTCGGCGCCAAGATCCTGATGGAGCTGGTCCTGATGCTCGCGCAGCGACTGCGCGTCACGAGCCAGCGGCTGCTGGGACTGCCCGATGACCCGTCGCAGGGCGCGGTGGATGTGCTGTAACGCAGGCCAGGCTCCGGGCGACTAGACGCCATGCACGCTACCTTGCCCCTGATGCGGCAGTACGGTTTCCCGGCCCTCAGCCGCCGCCGCCTCGAAACCCTGCAGGTCAATCTAGGATACAAATGCAACCAGACCTGCGTGCACTGCCACGTCAACGCAGGCCCGCACCGCACCGAAGAGATGTCGCGCGAGACTCTGGCCGACGTCGTCGCGTTCATCGCTATCTCTTCGATCCCGAACCTCGACATCACCGGCGGAGCGCCGGAGCTGAATGCTCATTTCCGGGAACTCGTCGTGCGCGCGCGCGAGCTGGGAGTACACGTCATCGACCGCTGCAATCTGACGATCCTCGAGGAGCCGGGCCAGGCGGACCTCGCCGAGTTCCTCGCCTCGCGGCGAGTCGAGGTGATCGCGTCCTTGCCGTGCTACACCGAGGAGCTGGTCGACCGCCAGCGCGGCAAAGGCGTGTACGACAAGAGCATCAGCGCTCTCAAGCGGTTGAATGCCCTTGGTTACGGTACGGATGACCAACTGATTCTCAATCTTGTCTACAACCCGCAAGGGCCGACCCTGCCGCCCGCGCAGGATAAGCTCGAGCTCGATTACAAACGGGTCTTGGGCGAGCGCTTCGGCATCGTCTTCAATCGTCTCTATACCCTCGCCAACATGCCGATCCAGCGCTTCGGCTCGACGCTGATCTCCAAGGGCCAGTTCAACGAGTACATGGCGCTGCTGCACCGCTCGCACCGCGCCGACAACCTCGACGGCGTGATGTGCCGCACGCTGCTCTCGGTCGACTGGCAGGGCTACGTCTACGACTGCGATTTCAACCAGATGCTGGGGCTGCCGCTGCGGCTCGAGGGCCGCAGGCGCCCGCATCTTTCGGACCTGATCGGACGCGATCTCGCCGGCAACCCGATCGCCGTGCGCGACCACTGCTATGGCTGCACCGCGGGGCAGGGTTCTTCGTGCGGCGGGGCGCTGGCATGAAGGACCGGCCGGGGCGGAGCTGCCCGCTTTCTTACCGCTACAGCCAGGCGGTGCTGACGCAAGGGCCGGCGCTGAAGGTCGAAACGCTTTGGCTGGCGGGCGGTCTTTATGGCAATCCCTTCGCGCTGGATACGCTGATCGAGCTTTTCGAGAGAGAGCCGGGCAGCAAGGCGCTGGTGTTCAACGGCGATTTCCACTGGTTCGATACCGAAGCCGGGGACTTTTCGCGCATCAACGATGCGGTCCTGGGCTTTGTCGCCATGCGCGGCAACGTCGAAACCGAGCTGGTACTGCCCGACGCCCGCGCCGGTTGCGGCTGTGGCTATCCGGACTGGGTTGACGACGCAACGGTGCAGCGCTCGAACCGCATCCTCGAGCGGCTGCGCGCCACGGCGAGCCCCTTGGCGGGCGTGGAGCGGCTGGCAAAGCTGCCGATGCATCTTGTGGCCGAGGTCGGCGGCGACCGGGTCGCCGTGGTGCACGGGGACGCCCATCGCTGGCCGGCTGGGGTTTCTCGCAGGAGGCGTTGGCTACGGCTAGCGGGTTCGCGGCTGCGCTCGATGCTTTCGAAAGTGCCGGCGTAAGGATCTTCGCCTCCAGCCACACCTGCCTGCCGGTGCTGCAACGCTTCGCTGGCGACAGGGTCTTGGTCAATAACGGGTCCGCCGGCATGCCGAACTTCCGCGGCACGACGTTCGGCCTGGCGACACGGATTTCGGTTCATGCCTCCGGCCGCGCGCTTTACGCGTCGAAAGCAAATTCATTGTTCGTCGAGGCCGTGCCTCTCGACTACGACGCGGTGGCTTGGCAGCGCCGCTTCCTCGCGCAATGGCCCGAGGGGACCGATGCCCACCGCTCGTATTTCGACCGCATCGCGCACGGTCCGCGCTACGAGCCAGGACAGGCGCTGCGCCGGGAGACGGCGCTCGCCCCGTGAGCCGCGCCCGGCTCATCGTCTTCGCCGTCATCGTGCTCGCGCTCGCGGTCTTTTTCGCCGCGGGCGGCGCGCGCTATTTCACCTTCGAGAATGTCAAGGCGCAGCAGGCGGCGATCGAGTCCTGGTACTTCGCGCACCCCTGGCAGACCGCGCTCGGCTTTTTCGCCCTCTATGTCGCGGTCGCTGCGCTGTCGCTGCCCGGCGCTACCCTCCTGACGCTCATTGCCGGCGCGGTCTTCGGGCTGCTCTGGGGCACGGTGATCGTTTCCTTCGCCTCTTCGATCGGCGCCACGCTGGCATTCCTCATTTCGCGCCTCCTTCTGCGCGACTGGGTGCAGCGGCGCTTCGCCGGGCAGCTGCAGGGAGTCAACGCGGGGATCAAAAAGGAGGGGGCGTTCTATCTGTTCACCTTGCGCCTGATCCCCGTGATCCCGTTCTTCGTCATCAACCTGGCCATGGGGCTGACGCCGCTCCGCGCCCGGACTTTCTACTGGGTAAGCCAGCTCGGCATGCTCGCAGGCACCCTGGTTTACGTGAATGCCGGGACCCAGCTGGCAAAAATCGCTTCGCCGGGGGGCATTCTGTCGTGGCGGCTGATCGGTGCTTTCCTGTTGCTCGGGTTTTTCCCGCTGCTCGCGAAAAAAATCGTCGACGGCGTCAAAGCGCGGCGCGTGTATGCGCGCTGGAAGCGGCCGGCGAAGTTCGACCGCAACCTGGTGGTGATCGGCGCCGGCTCGGCCGGACTGGTCGCGGCCTACATCGCGGCCACGGTGCGGGCCAAGGTCACGCTGGTGGAAAAGCATCGCATGGGCGGCGACTGCCTCAACACGGGCTGCGTGCCGTCGAAAGCGCTCATCAAGTCGGCGCGCGTCGTGTCGCAGATCAGAAAGGCAGGAGAGTTCGGCTTGAGGAATGCCACCGCGGAGGTCGATTTTGCCGGCGTCATGGAACGCGTGCAGCGCGTCATCAAGGCGGTGGAGCCGCACGACTCGGCGGCGCGCTACACGGCGCTCGGCGTCGAATGCATTCAAGGCGAGGCGCGCATCTCTTCTCCCTGGACGGTGGAGATCAGCACCGCAAGCGGGACCCGCACGCTCAGCACGCGAGCCATCGTCATCGCCGCCGGCGCGCGGCCCTTCGTGCCGCCGATCCCCGGCATGGACGCGATCCGCGTGCTCACCTCCGACAACGTGTGGGAATTGCGCGAGCTGCCGCGGCGGCTGGCCGTCCTCGGCGGCGGCGCGGTCGGCTGCGAGCTGGCGCAGGCGTTCGCGCGCTTGGGCGCCGCGGTGACGCAGGTCGAGATGCTGCCGCGCCTGCTCGCGCGCGAGGACCCTGAGGTTTCCGTCATGGTGGAGGAGAGTTTTCGCGACGATGGGATTGACGTTCTGGTGAACAACAGGGCGAAACAGGTGATCGTGGAGGACGGCAGGAAGCTCCTGATCGCTGAACATGCAGGCGTCGACACGCGCATCGAGTTCGACGAGCTGTTGTGCGCGGTCGGCCGCATCGCGAGCACTGCCGGGTATGGCCTGGAGGAGCTCGGCATTCCGGTCAGCAAGGCGCGCACGGTGGAAACCAACGAGTGGCTGCAGACGCTGTATCCCAACATCTATGCCTGCGGGGACGTGGCCGGGCCCTACCAGTTCACGCATACGGCATCGCATCAGGCGTGGTACGCCGCCGTCAATGCGCTCTTCGGCAGCTTCAGAAAATTCCGCGCCGACTACTCGGCGATCCCGTGGGCCACGTTCACCGATCCCGAAGTGGCTCGCGTGGGGTTGAACGAGACCGAGGCGAAGGAACAGAATGTTCCGCACGAGGTATCGGTGTTCGGCATCGACGAGCTCGACCGGGCTATCGTCGACGGCGTGGCGCGCGGCATGGTGAAGGTGCTGACCGCTCCGGGCAAGGACCGCATCCTCGGCGCCACCCTCGTCGGCGAGCACGCCGGTGACCTGATCGTGGAGTTCATCGCCGCCATGAAGCACGGCATCGGCCTGAACAAGATCCTCCGCACCATCCATATCTATCCGACGCTCGCCGAGGCCAACAAGTACGCGGCCGGCGTGTGGAGAAAGGCGCACGCCCCCGAAGGGCTGCTGCGGCAAGTCGAAAAGCTGCATGCATGGATGCGCGGCTGATCCGACTTTCCGTCGTCGTCCCGGCGCTGAACGAGGCGCACGGCATCGCGGCGGCCCTGCAGGCGCTGGAACCGCTGCGCCGACGCGGCCATGAGGTCATCGTGGTGGACGGCGGCAGCGCCGACGGCACGCCGCAGCTCGCGCGCTCGCTTTGCGACCAGGTGATCACGGCGCCGCGCGGCCGCGCGCTGCAGATGAATGCCGGGGCGCGGGAAGCACGCGGTGACGCGGTCGTTTTTCTGCATGCCGACACGCGACTTCCTGCGCTGGCAGACGAGATGATTCTGTGTTCCTTGAAGACCCATGTTTGGGGTCGCTTCGACGTGCAGATCGACGCTCGGCATCCGCTGCTGAAGCTCGTTGCCTGCGCCATGAACCTGCGCTCCAGGCTCACCGGCATCGCCACCGGCGACCAGGCGATCTTCGTGCGGCGCGACGCCTTCCGTGGATTTCCGGGGATTGCCCTCATGGAGGACATCGCCTTCAGCAAGGCGATGAAGCGCCAGGGGCCGCCGGCGTGCCTGCATCAGTGCGTCGTGACCTCGGGGCGCCGCTGGGAGTCGCGCGGCGTGGCGCGCACCATCCTGCTCATGTGGCGGCTGCGGCTGATGTATTTTCTTGGCGCTCGCCCGGAGGTCCTTGCCCGCCTCTACGCCAACGAGCCGTAACGCGGTGGTCATCGTCTTCGCGCGCGCCCCGCTGCCGGGCCGCGTCAAGACGCGCCTTGTGCCGCGGCTCGGCGAGTGGGGCGCGGCGCGTCTCCAGGCGCGGCTTACGCGACAGGCGGTGCGCACCGCCCTCGCCGCGCGCTGCGGTGAAGTGCAGTTGCATGTCACGCCTCGCATCCATGCACCGTGGAAAAGCTGGGGTGTTGCATTGAAATCTCAACACGGGCGCGATCTGGGCGAGCGCATGTATCGCGCGTTGGCGGCGGCGCTTCGACGCTATTCCGCGGCGCTGCTCATCGGCACGGATTGTCCCGTCCTGCGGCCGCAGGACCTGCGGCGCGCGACGCGGCTGCTTCGCGGCGGCTGCGACGTCGTGCTGTCGCCCGCGGAGGATGGCGGCTACGCCTTGATCGGCGCGCGCCGCGTTTCGTGGCGGCTGTTCGACGGCATCGCCTGGGGCGAAAGCGGCGTTTACGCGCAGACGGCGGAGCGGCTGCGCGCCCTGGGATATCGCTGGCGCGCGCTGCGCAGGGTCTGGGACGTCGATCGTCCCGCGGACCTGGAGCGCCTCAGATCGCTCCGCCTTGTTTCAGCGCAGCCGCCAGTCTTTCGGCGATGACGCGGTAGCCGCGCGCGTTGGGATGGATCGGGTCCGACTTCAGATTCTCGTCCTTCAGCACGTCGCGGATCACCGCCGCCTCGTAGGGCACGCGGAATTCCTTGGCGATGGCGGAATAGAACCCGGGCGGGTTGAGCATCAGCCCGGGCTCCGGCGTGCCGATCAGCACGACGCCGATGCCGCGGTCCTTCGCCAGCTTCACCATTGCACGCACGTTATTCTCGGCCTGCCGCAGGTCGAGGCGCCGCAGGAAGTCATTGCCGCCGATGCAAAGCAGGAGCAGCCGCGGCTGATGCTCGTCCAGCGTCGCTGGCAGGCGGGCGAGCGCCTGGGCCGTGATCTCCCCCGGCACCCCGGCGCGCACCACGCGCCGGCCGATCAGCTTCTCCAGGTGGGCGGGGTAGCTCTGGTCCTCGTTCGCGCCGGTGCCGAAAGTGAGGCTGTCGCCGAAGGCGAGCACCACCGCGCTCTCGGGTAGACGCTCGAGCTTGGGGTGCTCGCCGCAGCCGGCCAACGGCAGGGACAGCAATGCGAGCAGAACGAAGCGAAAAGCTGACATCGAGCGCAAGACGATTATGGCGGGGCGCATGTTACACTTTGCCGCCGCAGCAAGGAGGGGGAGGAAACAGTGAAAATCAAGAGTCCGAAAGACTTCTGGTCGGGCCTGATGTTTCTCGGCTTCGGCCTGTTCTTTGTCATCTGGGCCGCGATTTATTATCAGATGGGGAGCGCGGTGCGCATGGGGCCGGCGTATTTCCCGGTCCTGCTCGGCGGCCTGCTCGCTTTCCTCGGCCTGGTGGTCCTGCTCGAATCCTTCGTCGTCGAAGGGCCGCCGGTTCCGGCCTTCGCCCTCCGGCCGCTGATCCTGCTCTCGGTCGGCTGCGTGCTCTACGGCTACCTCATGAAGCCTCTCGGGCTCTTCGTCGCAACGCTAGCGCTGGTGGTGGTCAGCGCCCTCGGCGGTCACGAGTTCAAATGGAAAGAGGTCCTCATCCTGTACGCGATCCTGATGCTGGGCTCGTGGCTGGTGTTCGTGAGGGGGCTGACGCTTCCCTTCCCGCTGTGCC
>WNFF01001854.1_pt1 | contig 17155 bp, 11 predicted proteins | sample 5400441 | NCBI WGS metagenome assembly WNFF01 (sample SAMN13153345, study PRJNA577476) | soil metagenome | isolation source: 120 cm saprolite under Douglas fir tree site 2 hole 3 replicate 1 | place: USA:California | collected 2015-04-18 | reverse complement strand
CTGAGGACGACCAACACGCTCTCCAACTACTTCAAAATGAAGCCGACAAACTGGCGAGTTGGGCGAACAGTGTATTCGCGGCGCGCCAAGTACTCAATAGCGCTGTGACCTTGGATCCAAACGCCTTGCAGAACGACCCGGCGCTGGCCAAAATCCGGAGTTGCGGCCAGTTTCTGAATGCTATGCTCGTCAGAGGCGCCTTTGCCGACGACCCCAGTTGCCATTAGCTCCCGCGTCCCCGCAGCGCGAGCACCTCGAACCGGGGGACGGAACCGCGGGACAGACCGGAAGTTTCCCTTTCTCTGAAGCTTCCAATCATTACGAGCCAAACGAGTCATGTCACACAGATATCAGAATACATCCCGTCTATTCCCGATTTCATTGCTTCAATGAATTCATGCTTGGGTTGCTTTTGACTTTGCTTTTTACTCATTCGTCCCTCATCCACAGAAACCATTCACAAGCCCTAATAACCGTTCAACCCTTAATTTCGGCCGTTCGCTGCAAAACACTTAACATCATCGTTAAGGTGTGCTATTCTCTCCCGTGTATATCGAATCCGATCTGCGCCGTCCTCTCAATTCTTTCTCCAGCCTAACCCCTGCCCTCTTCGCACTGTCCCGTAACTCTTTTGGAATCATATCGTTTGCAGACCACCGCGCCTTAACTCCAACCGAATCATATCGTTACAAGAACAGGGTGGGGAGGGGGCACGCCCGAGATTCCAAGCGCTATCCACGTAAGTCCTTTACCTGCAACACTTATGGACATCCCCGCAAGTGTTGCAAACAAAAGACTTACGGTATGGCTAACCCCTTTAGCTGCAACATTTACAAAAAACACGGGGGTAGCCTCCTTCAAGCCAAGAGCTGTTCTCTCTCCGGTCTGTTTTCCCCTAAGTCCTTACCCCACAATTCTTTTGCCGACCCCCACGCCCTTAACCCATATACCTCAATCCTTTACAAAAACAGTGGAGGGGAGGGGGCACTTCCGCCTTTCGGGTACGTGTCCCCAATCTGCTATCCCGTCCCTTCTCAACTACTTGTTGATGTCGTCCTTTGCCTCAAGTCGTTTGAGCAGCGGTTGGAGAAACGGCTTCGTCGCGTCAGGCGCCGCGCTGATCGCCTGCGTCATTTCCTTGGTGGCCGTCGGGAAGTCACCCGAGTTCGACGAAATCCGTGCGAGTGCCAAATGACTGACCCAGTGATTCGCGTCCTTCTTCGGAACCTGGGGATACAGTTCAAACGCGCGCTTGGCGTTCCCGGATCGTTGCAGACCCCGGGCGTAGGAGTACAGTTGAATCGCGGTCGCTTTATCGAACGCCTTGGAAAGCATCTTGGCGGATTCTTCTTTTCGTCCCAGCGCGTCGAGGATGCGCGATTTGGTTTCCATATTTTCAAAGCGCTCTTCATTCTGAATCGAGGTGTCTTCCCACTTCAGCGCTTCTTCCAGGTTGTAATTGTTGTCCAGGCACCATTGCGCCGCCTCGTCGAATCCCGCCCAGCTAAATCCGCCAACGCTCCGCAATTCGTTCTTGACGCTTCGCAGAACCACGGCCTTCACGTCCACGGAAACGTGAAACGGAACCGCCAGCTTCTCCCACCGCAAGGTCGCGGCCGCCGAATCCGGTTTGACCTCCTCGAATGTGTAAGTAAGCGCTTCGCGGAAGTCCGCGGCCTGCGGCTTCGCCGTTACGCGCAGCGCATCCTCCTTCTCGTCGTAGCTGAAGCTGCCCCACGAAGTCGAGTTCTTCGAGAAAATAATCGTCCACTGATCCTTGTCTGGAATGGTGTGCAACCCGTACGTCCCCGCCGCAAGCGGTTTTCCTTCCACGCTCACATCGTCGGAAAAAGTGATGGTTGTATTCTCGTTCGCGCCCGCCCGCCACACTTTTCCATAAGGTACCGTCTTGCCCCAAATCTCCCGCCCGCCGACTTCCGGCCGGTGATACGTAATGGTGATGTCCGTCAGCCCGATCCGCTGCGACACCGTTCCGCGCTGGCTCAGCCGCGGAATGTTGAGTTCCGTCGCCTGGCTCCCATTTTTGAATTGCGCGCCGGCATTCCCCGCCATAACGCCGAGTCCCACCAACAAGCCCAAAGCACACTTCCACACGTTGCGCATCATCACGCTTCTCCTCTCCAATTGGATCTCTCAGGTAAGTCAGCCGGAGCCGCGCCGGCCGTACACCCCAGTACCGATAGACGCCCGTTTAGTGGAGGCGTGAGCAGAGAAACAGACGGCAGGCTGTGCCAAGTGCGTCAATTCCGAATGAATTGTGAAGGATTTACTATCGCGACTCCTAGGGAGTCAGACTTTGGTCAGTGGGATCCTGGCCTCATCAATCTTCATGGTTCAGGCGTAATATCGGAGTGGCGCGTGATATGCGATCTTTTCTGGCAGCCAGTCCGGTACGTTTCTTCTGCGCGGCTGCGTGTTGGGTCTTGCTTGCGCTCCAGGCCGAGGCATCTGATCCTAACAAGCCTCTCACCGAATACACGCACACGGTCTGGACCCACAAAGACGGCATCCCATCCGCGTTCATCTACTCGATTGCACAGACGCAAGACGGCTATCTTTGGCTGGCCACGACGGATGGAATTGTCCGGTTTGACGGCGTCCGCTTTGTCCACTGGCGCCCCAAAACTGGCTATAGGGAACTTTTGGGTGTCGTGCGAAGTCTGTGCGCGGCGCGGGATGGAAGTCTCTGGATCGGGACTGCCGCCGGCCTGGTCGGACACATTCGTGGAGACGACCTAACAGCTTTTTCCGTGGGGAGGCAGGCGGAAGCAATGTTGGAGGATCGCGACGGCATGCTTTGGGTTGCCACCGAAAATCTTCTATTGCGATTCGGCGCAAAAACCCAAGAACAGATTGGCCCCGCCATCACGCTACCTGGATCCTTCTTGTCTGGACCGCTCCAGGATAAGAATGGCTCCATCTGGTTCACTACGCGTGGCGGTGTTCTGCGTCTTGACTCCGGCAACCCGCAGGGCCCGCCCTTGGAAATAACCAAAGGCAAGTTTTGGATAAGTGAAGACACAAACGGAAACATTTGGCTGACGCGGGCTGACGGAGCAACGCGACGCGTAGATGAAGGGCAGATCGTTAGCCGGCCTGACATGGAGATAGAGACTCCCGATATCGCGACGGTGTTGCGCGACGGTGTAGGAAACACATGGGTCGGGACCCTTGGGCAGGGACTAGCTCGGCTACGCGCAGGCTTCCGCGATGGGATGAAAATAGAAAGGTATTCGCAAACCGACGGGCTGTCGGCGGCTCGTGTATGGTGTTTTCTGGAGGACCGCGAACACAACATCTGGGTCGGAACGCAAAATGGTCTGAACCGTTTTCGCGACGAAAAAATCGCGACCTTGACGCGGCGCGAAGGATTGGTGAGTGACAATGTCGACGCTCTCGCTGCCGGGCCGGCCGGAGCTGTCTGGGCTTCGACAGCGATCGGGATCAATCGAATTGATGGCGGGCGCCGCGATTTGTACCTCAAGGGCACAGGCACATTAGGGTTGTACATCGATCGAAAAAATGCGCTCTGGGCAGGAACAAATCGAGGAGTTGCACGAATGCAGGGCGGCAAATGGGAATTCCCATTGCCAGCTGGGATTCAGCTTACGGCAGTTACCGCGATTACGGGAGACGATGAGATTGGCTTCTGGTTTTTTGATGCGAACAAAGGACTTTACCGGTGGACAAACGGCCGTATTACAGATTATTCGCGAGAGCCCCTGTTCAAAGATAAATCGATTCTGACAGCAGATGTGGACGCCGCAGGAAGAGTATGGTTTGGACTACGCGAAGGGGGCGTTATTGTTTTCGATGCAGGCCAGTTTCGGGTTTACTCGGAACGCGAGGGCCTTGCCAGCGGATCAGTAAATGCGGTGCACGTCGACAAGGATACTGTGTGGATCGGAACGGAACGAGGGCTAAGCCGCCTCGAGGGACAGAAGTTTGTCACCTGGAACATTGCAAACGGCCTTCCAGGCGAGCGCATCCTGTGGATTCTTTCGGATGCTGTCGGTCAAATGTGGCTCGGTTATAGCACCGGGATCGCGTGCATCAGCCGGTCCGAACTCGACCGAGCGGCGCGAGACCCGTCGTACCGCGTTGCTTATCGCTTCCTTGACGATGGCGACGGACTAAAGGGCAACCCGGATCGCGGCTGGCAATCGCCGGCCGTTCGAGCAAGCGACGGCAAACTCTGGTTCAGGACTTCAGAAGGAGTGGCGATTATCGATCCGCAAGACTTGAGGAGAAACTCAGTTTCTCCACCGGTTCAAGTCGAACGCGTGGTCGCCGACGGTACGGTGGTTGATGCCACGCAGCAGGCGCGATTGCAACCACTAACCAGAGATGTCGAGTTCGATTACACGGCACTCAGTCTCGCAGAGCCGCGGAAGGTTCGCTTTTGGTACAAGCTGGAGGGCTTTGATTCGGACTGGCGGGACGCTGGTACGCGGCGCCAGGCGTTTTATACGAATCTGCGTCCTCGGACCTACCGCTTCCGGGTTCTGGCTTGCAACAACGACGGCGTTTGGAATGAGTCCGGCGCTAGTGTGGATTTCGATCTGCTTCCGGCGTTTTATCAAACGCAGTGGTTCCTTCTGCTGTGCGGATTGGTTCTCGTCATTCTCGCCTGGGGCGGCTACCGTCTGCGCGTGTGGCAAGTTACTACCCAGTTGCGGGAGCGCTTTGAAGAGCGTCTAAAAGAACGAACCCGGATCGCCCAGGAGCTGCACGATAGCTTGATTCAAGACGTCATGGGTATCAGCTTGCAAATCGAGGTTGCCGACGAGTTGCTGCCGGCCCATTTGCCGGCGAAGCAAACTTTGGCACGCGCGCTGGTCTTGTGCAAATCGGCATTGGATGCCGGGAGGCGCGCGCTCAATGATCTGCGGAGCGCACCATTAAGCGCTGCTGATCTCGTCAAATCCTTTTCGCAATCAGCGAATGAATTGGCAAGAGATCCTGGGACCGTGGTTGAGGTCATCGTCGAAGGCGGCGAGCGCCCGCTCAACGCGACTATGGGTAATGACGTGTTGCAAATTGGACGCCAGGCAATCACAAATGCGCTTCAGCACGCCTGTGCCAGGAAGATTCACGTTCTATTGAGTTATGGCGAACAACAGTTGCAGGTTCGCGTTCAGGACAATGGCCGCGGCATAAGCGAGGAAACCCTGAATTTGGGACGTCCTGGTCACTACGGAATAGCAGGAATGAAAGAACGAGCCGAACGCCTGGGCGCAAGTATTTCCATCCGAAGCCGCGTAGGCGAAGGTACGGAAGTTAATTTGGGTGTTCCGGCGGATCTTCTATACCAGGATGGCGTGCCTCGCTCCGTTTGGCGCCTCGCAGACGCGTGGCACTACGTAACCGGAAAATTAGGAATGCGAATGCCAAACTCCGGCAAGCGGCCGGCGGACACGCCCGCAAAAAACGATTCCGAGGCGGGTAAGCCGGACCAGACAAGCTCATGAAGGACACCGGGAAAATACGAATCCTGTGCGTGGACGATCATCCGGTCGTGCGCGACGGGCTAGAGGCAATTATCAATCTACAGCCGGACATGATTTCAGCGGGCACTGCTGCGACCGGAGGCGAAGCGCTGGAACGATTCTTGGAGCTGCGCCCGGATGTGACTCTCGTGGATTTGCAGTTGCCTGACATGAGCGGCTTCGACTTAATCAAGAGAATCAGAGACAAGTCTCCGAACGCCCGCATGATCGTCCTGAGTTCCCACGAAGGTGACGTCGACATACAACGCGCGCTGGAAGCGGGAGCTCAAGGATACGCTGTGAAGGGAATCGTTCGCGGCGAATTATTGGAAATCATCCGCAGCGTTCACGCGGGAAAGCGGCGCCTTCCTGCCGCCGTGGCCCAGAGGCTGGCCGAGCACATGGCTGACGAACCGATCAGCCCACGCGAACTCGAGGTGCTTTCGCTGATGGCCGCCGGAAAGCGAAACAAAGAAATCGCCGGCGAGCTCTCGATCGCGGAAGACACGGTAAAAATGCACGTGCGAAATATTCTTTCCAAGCTGCAAGTCAACGACCGCACCGAGGCGGTTACGATCGCACTTCGCCGCGGCATTATCCACCTCTAAGCCCCACCTCCGAGTACCCGTCCATACACCCGAAATAGCTATCGGCTTTACGCTCGCTTTCGCGTTTTAGCGCGGCTGCGAGACGCGTAACTTTGCCTCAGACGCGAGCACTTCAAGAGTTTCGCGTCGCAGGAGACAGACTGATGGAGCCGAATGAAAAGCCCCGCCTTATGGTGACCGCTTGGGCCAAGAACGAGCCTTTGGCTTACCAGTGCTCGCGGTGTGACCAAATCTTTCTGCTTCCCGAGGATCGAGATCCGAAGGACGCAGTTATAGAACTCCGGGCGGCTTTCCAGGATCACCTAGGAGAAGAGCATGCGGATGAAGCGAAGAATTAAGGCTGGTTTGGCTGCGGCGAAGCCATCAAGGCTTTACTCAAGGTTTCCCGCGGGCAGCGTCGGATTGGCGCTGCTTCTCTTGAGGCTCGTCGATGGCCTCGGACTCCTTGGGGAAGGGATACACCTCTTCGTACCCGCAGAAACCTCAACGGAACCGACGAGGGTGGTGCTCCTCGCTCTAGTGCTGGGGGCCAGCGCGATCCTGTTGATCCTTGGTCTGCAAACATCCTTAGCGAGCAGCGCTGCCGCTATCTGCACAGCCGGAGCGGCGCTGTACGCCAACCATCACTTGAGACTGCTAGGGAGCGAGAGAGATGCGTGGTCATTTTTATTCGCCCTGGTGTTCTTCCTATCCAGTTCACTCGCTTTGTTGGGGCCGGGCGGATATTCGCTGGATGCGCGGCTCTCCGGGTGGCGAACGATCAAGCTGTCATCTCGGCAATCGAACTCAAAGGAAACAGATTGATATGAAGGCATTGCAACAAGTTTGCCGGCAGCTTCGGGAACCCGCTGCGGTGACCGGCAACCGAAAAGAAGGGGAATATGTGGATCGTTAAGCTTGCTCTATCGCGTCCTTACACATTCGTCGTACTGGCGCTGGTGCTACTTCTCATCAGCCCGGTAATTCTTCTGCGCACGCCGGTGGATATTTTTCCGAATATCAATATCCCGGTGATCAGCGTGATCTGGACTTACTCAGGTCTTGCGCCCGCCGAAATGGGCACACGCATTGTTTCCATCTTCGAACGGTCGCTAACAACAAGCGTCAACAACATCGAGCACATCGAATCGCAGTCGCTGAATGGCGTGGCGGTAGTCAAAGTGTTTCTCCAGCCTTCGGCAAATATTGATGGCGCGATTTCCGAAGTGATCGCCGAGGCGCAGGTGGGGTTGAAGCAGTTTCCGCCGGGCATCACGCCTCCACTGGTGATCAGTTACAACGCCTCTTCCGTGCCCATCTTGCAGCTCGGTTTGAGCGGGAAAGGTCTTTCCGAGCAGCAATTGAATGACTTGGGTTTGAACTTTATTCGCCCGCAACTCGCCACGATTCAAGGGGCCTCCGTCCCGATTCCCTACGGCGGCAAAGTGCGGCAGATCATGGTGGACATCGACTCGCAGAAGCTGCTCTCCAAGGGCCTTTCGCCTACGGACGTCGTGAACGCAGTCAACACGCAAAACGTTGTGTTGCCCTCCGGAACGGCAAAAATCGGCAGCACCGAATACAACGTCGGCCTCAACGGGAATCCCCTAACGGTCGAGGAATTAAACGATCTTCCCGTAAGAGTTGTCGATGGCGGCACCGTTTACGTTCGGGACGTCGCCAATGTGCGTGACGGCTACGCCGTACAAACCAACGTAGTGCGGCAGGATGGGCAGAGAGGTGTTCTGCTCACCGTTCAGAAAGCGGGAAATTCCTCCACGCTGGCGATCGTGTCCAATATTCTCGCGGCATTGCCGAAGATTAAGGCCACTCTCCCGTCGCAACTGAATATAAGGCCGCTTTTCGATCAATCGTTGTTTGTGCGCGCTTCGCTACAAGGTGTTTTGCGCGAAGGCGCGATTGCCGCTGCGTTGACGTCGCTGATGATCCTGATGTTCCTGGGCAGTTGGCGAAGCACCTTGATCATCGCGATTTCCATTCCGCTTTCCATCTTGACGTCGCTGCTGATTCTTAGCGCCATCGGAGAAACCATCAACATCATGACCCTCAGCGGTCTGGCGCTGGCGGTGGGAATTCTAGTCGATGATGCCACGGTCACGATTGAGAATATCGAGCGGCAATTCAGCCAAGGCAAGGACCTCCATCAGGGCATCCTGGATGGAGCGCAACAGATTGCGGTTCCGGCGCTCGTTTCCACGCTCAGCATCAGCATCGTATTCGTACCGATGTTTTTCTTGACGGGTGTGGCGCGCTACCTCTTCGTGCCGCTCGCCGAGGCCGTCGTATTCGCTTTGCTGGCTTCTTATTTCTTCTCGCGAACGCTGATTCCAACACTGGTCATGTATTTACTGCCGTCCGAAGTGGAAAAGCGCAAGAACCCTGAGCCGGAGAAGAGGCTTGGCTTTTTCGCGCGCATTCACCATCGCTTCGAGCGCGGCTTCGAGACGCTGCGGGAAAAGTATTCGAACCTGCTCAGTCTGTGCCTGGAGCACCGGCGCGTCTTTGCCGCCTGCTTTCTGATTTTTTGCGTGGCGAGTCTCGCTCTCGTTCCACAACTCGGACAAGACTTCTTTCCATCAGTTGACGCGGGCGAGATCCGTTTGCATATCCGGGCGAAGACCGGCACGCGAATCGAAACGACGGCCGCCCTCAGCGATCAGATTGAAGCCGTAATTCGCCAACAGATTCCATCTTCGGAACTCGCGGGCATCCTGGACAACGTTGGCCTTCCGACGAGCGGAATTAACCTCTCCTACAGCAACAGCGGAACAATCGGCAGCGCCGATGCGGAGATCCTGATATCGCTTCAGGCCAAGCATCACCCTACCGCGCAGTATGTGGAGCAATTGCGCGAACAGCTTCCCAAGGATTTCCCGGGCACGTCGTTCTTCTTCGAGCCCGCCGACATCGTCAGCCAGATTCTGAATTTCGGCCTGCCTGCTCCCATCGATATTCAGATCGTGGGTCCCCAGCTTGCGAATAATTTTGCCGTCGCCTCAAAAATAGCCGATCAGATTCGTTCCGTGCCCGGCGCCGTGGATGTCCATATCCAACAAGCTCTGGATCAGCCGAGGCTGCAATACTCGGTGGACCGCGCCAAAACGCAGCAGGTAGGGCTCACCGAGCGCGACGTAGCGAACAACCTTCTGGTGTCGCTGAGCTCCAGCTACCAGACAACTCCCAATTTTTGGCTGAATTCGAAAAACGGCGTGGTCTACAGCCTGGCCGTTCAGACGCCGCAGTACCACATCGACTCGATCGATGCGCTGGGAAGCATCCCCGTCAACGCCGGAAATCAAACGACGCCGCAGCTTCTTGAAAACCTGGCTTCGATGCAACGCATGGATGAGCCTGCGGTGGTCAGCCATTACAACGTGCTCCCGGTCGTCGATATTTTTGCGAGCACGCAAGGACGCGATATGGGAGCCGTAGGGGCGGACATCGCCCGAATCACTTCCGCAGCTCAGAAGGAGTTGCCTGCGGGAAGCACGCTGGTAACTCGCGGACAGGTTGCCACCATGCACTCTTCCTTCACCGGACTCCTCGGCGGACTGGTCTTTGCGATCGTGCTGGTCTACCTGCTCATCGTGGTCAATTTCCAGTCGTGGACAGAGGCTTTCATCATCATCACGGCGCTGCCCGGCGCGCTCGCGGGGATTTGCTGGATGCTTTTCCTGACGCGGACGACGTTGAACGTGCCTTCGCTGATGGGCGCGATCATGAGCATCGGGGTGGCCACAGCCAACAGCGTTCTGGTCATCACGTTTGCGAACGAACGTCTCGCGGAGACCAAGGATGCTTTCCGCTCGGCGCTCGAGGCCGGCTCGACACGGCTGAGGCCGGTAATGATGACGGCTCTCGCGATGATCATCGGCATGGTGCCCATGGCCCTCGGGCTCGGCGAGGGAGGCGAACAGAATGCGCCTCTCGGCCGCGCGGTCATTGGCGGATTGCTGTTCGCCACGATCGCAACTCTCTTCTTTGTTCCAATCGTTTTCGCCATGGTACGCGGTCAGAAAAAATCTCAAGATTTGGCTCCACAGAATTCGTGAGGACTCTATGAATGAACAATTAGAAACTTCCGTAGCGATGGACAAGGGACCAGTCCCGCAGAAGCCAGCGACACGTTCGAACGGAAAACGGCTGTTGTGGTTCCTGGTGATCCCCGCTTTGCTGGCGTGCTTGGCCGTGGTCACCGCCTATGCACGCCGCGCGAGCAACAAGAGCCTGGCGGCGACTACCAAGACTCTTGCGCTGCAGAACGTCAACGTCATTCATGCGGAGCTCGGCAGCCCGGTGACCGACTTGACGGTTCCCGGCACCGTTCAGGCTTTTTCGGAATCGCCCATCTACGCACGGATCAACGGCTACCTTCGCGTTTGGAACGCGGATATCGGAGCGCACGTACGCAAGAGACAACTCCTCGCCGTAATCGAAGCGCCGGAGGTTGATCAAGAGTTGAGCCACGCGCGCGCGATGCTGGCCCAGGCGCAGGCGAACCTTGAACTTGCCAACGTAACCTCGGCGCGTTATCGCGAGCTGATCAAATCAAATTCGGTCTCACAACAGGAAGTCGACAACAACAATCAGAACCTCAACTCGCAAACGGCAAACGTGCAGGCGGCCACGGCGGAAGTGGGCAGACTCGAGCAGTTGCAGGGATTCGAGAAGATCTACGCGCCCTTCGACGGAGTGATCACCGCTCGGAAAACCGAAGTGGGTGACCTCATCAACGCCGGCAACAGCGGCCTCGGTGCGGAGCTTTTCCGCATCTCCAACATCACCACGATGCGCGTCTACGTCAATGTGCCTGAGGTGTACAGCGAGGCCATTGCCCCCGGCGTGCGAGCCTCGATGGAGGTTGCTTCGCTTCCCAACCGCCAGTTTACCGGCGCAGTCGCGCGGACCAGCCACGCCATCGGCATCAACTCGCGGACGCTGCTTACGGAAGTGGATGTGCCAAACCCCAAAGGGGAACTGTTTCCCGGCGCTTATGCCCAGGTGCACTTCCACCTTTCGCTAAAGGTCGTGCCACTGGTGCTTCCGGGGAACACCATTCTCTTCCAGGCCCAGGGCCCGCAGGTGGGCGTGGTGAACAGCCAGAATCACGTCGAACTCCGAAAGGTCACACTGGGCCGCGATTTCGGAAACAGAGTCGAAATCCTCAGCGGAGTAAGCCAGCCGGACGCGGTGATCGCCAATCCTCCCGACTATTTGGTCGATGGAATGTTGGTAGCCGTGCAGACCACAGGCCAGACCACACAGAGTGGCGGAAAGTAGGAGTGAACATGTTTCCCACTGGATTTATGCCGATGAATTCGTCGATCCCACGCTTTCGGGTTTCCACGGGGCGATCGACTGCCGCAGCCATTGGCCTTGTCATGGTGATGGTGCTTTCGGGTTGCTCTGTCGGGCCGAAGTACCAGCGCCCCGTGGCTCCCGTGCCGACCCAATTCAAAGAATCCAGCGCGCCGGCAACACAAGGGACTGGTACACCTTCCATCGCGTACAACAATTGGTGGCTGGTCTTCAACGATTCCACTCTCAATCAGCTGGAAAGCGATGCCGATTCTGCCAATCAGGATATTCGCGTTGCTGTGGCGAGAGTCGATCAGGCCGAAGCGGCGGCACGGTACTCGCGGTCTTTTTTGTCTCCCACGCTGAGTCTCGGCGCGAGCGCATCGCGAACTCGCGAGGCGCAGAACCGGCCGAACAACGGCAATACCAACGGCCGCGCGGCTACTTTCAACGATTTCCCGTTGTCGCTCTTCTTCAACTATGAAATCGATGCCTGGGGCCGCGTGCGGCGTTCGCTGGAGGCCGCGCGCGATGTACACCAGGCCACGGAAGCGGATCTGCGCTTTGTGCGCTTGTCGGTCGAAGCCGCGGTAGCCCTGGACTACTACAGTTTGCGCGAGAACGACGCCGAACGGGCCGTTCTCGATTCCACGATTGAAGAACTACAGCAGGCGCTGGACGTGATGACCAATCGATTCCACCAGGGAATTTCCAGCGAGCTCGAGGTAAAGCAAGCAAAGACTCTTTTAGATCAGACGAAGGCGCAGGCCCAAGCACTGGACGTTCAGCGCGCGCAACTCGAGCATGCCATCGCCGTTCTCGATGGGCGCGCGGCGTCGGACTTCTCCCTGGCGAAGGCGCCGTTCGATGGCCTGCCGCCTTCCATACCGGCGGGTCTTCCTTCGGAGCTTCTTGAGCGGCGTCCCGATATCGCGGAAGCCGATCGCTTTGTCGCGGCTGCGACCGCGCAGATCGGGGTTGCACGAACGGCGTATTTGCCCCATCTATCGCTCACCGGGTACGCCGGGTTTGAAAGCACCAATACGACTAGCATTTTCAATTGGCAAAATTTCATAGCGTCGCTGGGAGCAGCGGCGTTGACGCCGGTGTTTAACGGCGGGCGAATTCGCGCGGACGTGGATCAAGCCAAAGCGGCGTACCGCGTATCGCTCGCGCAATACGAAAAAACTGTCCTCACCGCCTATCAAGAAGTCGAGGATCAGCTCGCTGCCCTCCGAATCCTGTCCGGTGAGGCGCAATCGGAAAATGATGCCGTGGACGACGCCAAGCGAGCCGAAGAAATCGCCATGAACAGATACAAAGCCGGTCTTGTGGGATATCTCGATGTCGTCTTCGCGCAAACCACGCTTCTGTCCAACGAACGCGTGGCCACGCAGATCAGCGGGCAACGCATGGTTGCCACTGTTGTTCTTGTAAAAGCTCTGGGCGGCGGGTGGCTGGGAGTACCGGCTCCGCCGCAGGCTAAACCCAATAACCAAACCGGAGAAGCAGCAGCAAATTCAACAAAATAAAAAGGAGGAAGTATGAAGTTTCTATCAAGAATCGCAGCATCCATCGGACTAACGCTAGTGTTGGCGACTGTTTCGTTCGCTCAGCACGTTAAAACCGACTACGACCACAATGCAAACTTTGGCCAATACAAGACGTACTCTTGGGAGAAAGTCCAAACGAAGGACCCGCTCTTCGTCGATCGAATCAAGAGTGCGGTGAACAGCGCCCTGGCGGCAAAAGGTTGGACGGAAGTTCCGTCGGGCGGTGACGTCGAAGTCTTTGCCATTGAGACCACTCAGAATCAACAAACCCTCGACACCTTCTACAACGGGTTCGGGGGAGGCCGCCGTTGGGGAGGATTCGGTGGATTTGGCGATGCAACCACGACAGTCGAAACCTATAAAGTGGGCACCTTAGTGGTCGATCTCTTTGATGCCAAGACAGAGAAGTTAATCTGGCGAAGCTCATCGAGCGATACGCTCTCCGACAATGCCGACAAGAACACCAAGAACCTCGGCAAAGGCGTGAACAAAATGTTTCAGCATTTTCCTCCCGCGCCGCCGAAGGGACACTAAGGAGAGCGAGATGAATCGCTACCTGACGTTTTCACTCGCTATCTCCGTGACCCTGAGTACCCTGGCCATTCCCCTGCGCGCGGCAAACAAGCCGCGCGGGGGGAAAATGGAAAAGACCACCGTGGTATGGACGAACGAAGACCTGGGGAAACTCAGAGCCCCCGGCCTGATTTCTATCGTCGGTCAACCCGCCACTGCAGGAGACGAGACTGCTGTTAAGCCGCCTCCACCTTACGTGACGACCCAGGACTCGGAATGGTATGCCGAGCAAGCAGCAAACCTGCGCGATGAACTTGAAGGCAGACAGGCTCGGCTCGCTGAGTACCGGCGAGCACTTGAAGATGCCCGAAGTCTCCGGGAGACTACGGGCGGCATAAATCTCGATGAAGGGGATGTAGGCTTTACTCCCGAAGCCGGCATTGAAATTCTGCAGCAGCGCGTAAAGGAAACACAAACGAAGCTCGAAGCACTGGAAGACTTGGCGCGCCGTCATGGCATCCCGCCAGGCACGCTTCGCGGTGAATGACACCCTCTATCCAGCCTTACGATGCCGCCGCGAATCGCTCAAATTGACCGTCGACGACGCATCTGAAGTAACTCTTTTCGATGTAAGATGTTGGAGCAGCGCGGGGCCCGTAGCTCAGCGGTTAGAGCAGCGGACTCATAATCCGTTGGTCCTAGGTTCAAATCCTAGCGGGCCCACCAACTGAGTTGTGAGGTCTGATTTCGCAAGCAGTTGATTCTCGTGTTGCAGTAGCGTGGCGTTTCTCCTTGTCAAAATCCAGCAGACAATGCGCGACGACCTCGCGCACGAAACCGCGGGCCTTGGCTTGCATCCAAAACAAAGAGTAATGGATCTCTTCTACTCGAAACCGAGGAAGCAACCCGTTGAAGAACAATCTCAAGAGGCGTGAACTTCTTGCACAGCTCAGCAAGGTGGCGGTCTTTTCGTCGCTGCCGGGCATGACATTCTTCCCGTTTGGTTGCGGCAGCGGAAACACATCTTCTCCGCCACCACCACAGGGAGACGGCTACCCCGGGACCGACGACCAACTGCTCGACGACATCGAGAAGGCTGGTTTTCTTTTTTTCTGGGAGCAGGCGGACCCCACGACGGGACAGGTGAAGGACCGCGCGCTCGCGGCAGGAAACGACACTCGAACGGTATCGAGCATTGCGGCAACGGGATTCGGATTGACGGCGCTCTGCATCGGCGATCAACGCGGCTATCAACCGAGCGCAGCCATCGCGGCGCGCGTGCAAACGACGCTCAATTTTGTGTTAAACCGATTGCAGCCGAACGGGATGAATGGGTTCCTCTATCATTTCGTGGACATGACGACGGGCGCGCGGGCCTTCAATTCCGAGGTCTCCTCCATTGATACCGCGATCCTGCTTTGCGGGCTGCTGATGTGCCGGCAGCATTTTTCGCAGGATCCGCAAATTCCCGGCCTGGTCACGCAGATTTACAACAACGTGAACTTCGCGTGGATGTTGAATGGCGGCCCGACCCTTTCCATGGGCTGGACGCCCGAGAAGGGCTTTCTCGCAGCGCGATGGAACTCGTATAACGAGCTTATGATGCTGTACCTGCTGGCGATGGCTTCGCCGACATTTCCAATTCCGGCGTCCAGTTGGTCGGCATGGTCGCGGCCGACGATCCAGTATCAAGGGCTGTCCTACATCTCCGGCTCGGACCCGCTGTTCGTGCACCAGTATTCGCACGCGTGGTTCGATTTCCGGGGCAAGAAGGACGCCTTCGCGAACTATTTCCAGAATTCGATCACGGCAACGCAGGCGCACCGGCTGTTCTGCCTTTCGCTCGCAGGACAATTTCCGGATTACAGCGCGGATCTTTGGGGAATTAGCGCCTCGGATTCCCAGAAGGGTTACGTTGCATGGGGAGGTCCATCGGCACAGGGAACGCCGATTGGACCCGTCGACGGCAGCATCGTGCCTTGCGCGACGGCAGGTTCGCTGCCCTTTGACTTTGCGGACACCATTCACGTGCTGCGATGGATCCGCGGGCATTATCCGCAGGCCTGGCAGCGCTACAGCTATGTCGACGCCTTCAATCCGCTGACCGGCTGGTACGATCCGGACGTGATAGGCATCGATCTGGGGATTTCCGTGCTGATGGCGGAAAACCAGCGCACGAAGTTTGTGTGGAACACCTTCATGAAAGATCCGGCGGCGCAGAACGGAATGAATCTGGCCGGATTTCAGCCGGGGTAGAGGCACGAGACGCTACTTGCCGACCTCGATCAGGGCAAGAGCATGAGGCTGCAGAGTCAGCGTCAACGAGTCATTCTTGAGGGCTTGCTGCCGCGGGGCAGGAAGCGCGGCGGCCTTGCGGAGCGCCTCGATCTGCGCCAATGTGGGGAACGCTGGATGGCCCATCTTGTCCCAAGCGGGGAGCGGCGAGCCGTGTTCCTTATCCACGATGGTAAGGCGAACGGACTGGGCGCTTCCGAGACCCTTGAAACGGAGCGTGAGAGTTTTTGGGGAGCCAGCTTCCTCCGGCAGGAAAAGATTCCAAGCCGCGATGGCGAGCGAGCCATCTTTGCGGCGCGTCACGAGCATGCTATCGGAGTTTACTTCAAGGCGCGCATCGCCAAGTTGATGAAGAAGCGCGAAGTCGTTGAACGCGGCCTTGGGGATGCTGCGTTCGGCGAGCAAACCGAATCCGCCGTAGAACGGCGTCTTGACCACGCCTTGCTCTTCAAAAACATCCGAGAACGTCCAGTAACTCATCATCGCGGTTAGGCCGTCGCACTGGCGAATGGTGTCGGCCATCCACGGTCCCATAAAGGCGGTGTCCGTCACGGCGGGCTCGTTCATGTAGCTGGCGTTGAACTCGCTCCAGATCAGCGGCGTGTTCGGGTAGGGGGAAGCGGCGATCTGGTCATGAACTTTTTTGACCGCGCGGCAGACCATTTGCGTTCGTGGAATATTTTCGTGCGTGCCGAAAACATCTTCGGCATGGTCGTTTCCGTAGACGTGCGTTGAAGCAAAGTCGATCGGGACGTTTTTCTCTTTGCAGTGCGCGAGGAAGCGGTCCACCCAGGCGGCTTGCGCGGTGGCCGGGCCGCCGATGCGCAACCGCGGGCTTACGCGTTTCACGGCGCGGGCGGCGCGGTCGTAGAGCTCGTAGTAGGTGTCTTCCTTCGGATTGCCGGCCCAGAAATCAATGTTGGGCTCGTTCCATACCTCGAAATACCATTGCGCGACCTCATCGATGCCGTAGCGCTCGACGAGATGCCGCGCGAAATTCTCGATGAGCTGCTCCCATTTATCCCAATCCTTCGGCGGCGCGACGTTTTGCTTGTACCAGAAAGCATGCAGCGCGTTCGGGTCCGAGGAGAGCTTCTTGGGCGTGAAGCTGAGCTCGATAAATGGACGAACGTGATTTTGCAACAAGCCGTCGTAGATTTGGTCGACGTAAGAGTAGTTGTAGACGGCGTGCCCGTCTTTGTCGTCGTCATAGAGACCGGCTTCATCGTGGAAGATGGCGTGAAAGCGAACGTATTCGAAGCCGGTGATGCGTTTCGTTTCGCGCAGGTCGTTGCGATAGCCGTCGCGAAGGCTCAGGATGGCGCGCCCCGAACCGAACATTTTTTCCCAGAAGTGCGGGAACGGATGCGTCCGCGCG
>WNFF01004427.1_pt1 | contig 17160 bp, 20 predicted proteins | sample 5400441 | NCBI WGS metagenome assembly WNFF01 (sample SAMN13153345, study PRJNA577476) | soil metagenome | isolation source: 120 cm saprolite under Douglas fir tree site 2 hole 3 replicate 1 | place: USA:California | collected 2015-04-18 | reverse complement strand
CTGACGGCAGCGGGGCGGCGAGCGCTGGAGCGCTACCTGAATCACATGGAAGCGCTGATCCGCGCGACGCGCGAAGGCTGACCGGCAAAAAATTTTGGCTCTGTACTTTGTATTGTAGAGTGGTTTATGGTGCTTCCTCCGCGGCGGAGAAAGAACATGCTCATGCATCAACTGACTGTACGGCAGATTCCCACGGCACAGCCGGCCATCGTCCAGGGTCCGCGGCTTCACGTGGCCATCATCTCGGACGGCAACGGGCGTTGGGCCACTTCGCGGGGCTTGCTGCGCTCCGCCGGCCATCGCGCCGGTGCCGAAACAGCCCGGCAGGTCATCGAAGCCGCGCCCCGCTTCGGCATTCACACACTGACCCTTTTCGCGCTTTCCTCCGCGAATTGGAAGCGTCCCGCTGCCGAAGTCCATGCGATCTTGCGGCTGCTTCAGGAGTACTTGCTGACAGAGACGACGCACTGCATCGACGAAGGTGTGCGGCTCAGTATCATCGGACGCCGGGATCGCTTACCCGCCACGCTCCGGCAGACCATAGCGGATTCGGAAGCCGCCACGGCAAACGGCACGCGTCTGCACCTTCGGTTCGCGGTGGATTATTCCGCCCGCGAAGCCATCTATCACGCCGCCTGCCGGTTTTACAAAGTCACCGAGCTTTCGCCCGAATCCTTCAGCACCGTGCTTGCGGAAGTCCACCGCGGGGGCTCGACGGAAGTCGATCTGCTGATTCGCACCGGCGGCGAACAGCGTCTCTCCGATTTTCTCTTGTGGGAATGCGCATTCGCAGAAATTGTATTCCTTCAGAAACGCTGGCCGGACTTCACAGCCGCCGATCTGGAGGCGGCTGTGAAGGAATTCAGCAGACGAGAACGCACCCGCGGTGCGTTGCCGGATGCCATCGCCGGCTAATTTGGATCATGCCGGGGAGGAGAACGAACCATGTCGGAATTCGTGCCCCACTTTGCCCCCGTCGTCGTGCTCCTATTCCTTGGCACCGTTTTCTTGATTGGCGCCAGTTTTCTCGTGCTGCTGTACGGCACCGTTCGCCGATCTGAGTTCTTCGCAAGACTTGGGCTGGGAGCAGCAGTTATTATTGCTGCCGGATATTTCATCCTCCTGACCGGCGTTTCGTTCGCGAGCAGCGAAGAGGTTTTACCTGCGGGCGGATGGAAGTATTTTTGCGAAATTGATTGCCATCTTGCTTACTCCCTAATCGGCGCGCAAACGCTCGCGGCGCTGGGCCCGGAGATGCAGCAGGTCTCTGCGAAGGGAGAATTTGTCGTTGTTGGAGTGAAGACCTGGTTTGACGAACGTACCATCTCCGCCCATCGCGGTAATGGGCCGCTCACGCCCAATGCTCGAAAGGTCATGCTTGTCGACGACACGGGGCGTAGATTCGCGCCGTCCCCGGAAGGTCAGGCAACCTTTGCCCGTCTCGTTGACAAGTCTACGCCGCTCACGCAGCCGCTCCGGCCTGGCGAGTCCTACACTACGGATTTCGTCTTCGATGTCCCCAGGGACGCTCGCGGCTTCCGGCTCTTAATCACCGAGGACGACGCTGAAACGCGGCTGGTCGTCGGTCACGAAAACAGCCTCCTGCACAAGAAGATTTACTTTGGCGTCGATTCCGCTCCGCCACCGTCCAAGACTGCTCAATAAACTACTCACAATAGGCAGGTTGCAAGCGCATCCCACATCCCCTCCCACCCTGACATTTCACCCTGCGCCGTCGTCTATACCCCAGGAGCCAAGAATGGGAACTATGGGACTTGCGCTGCCTTGGAAGGCTAGAATCTCTTCCACGCTGCGCGAACGGGGGACGCGAGTGGAACCTTCCGAGCAATTTACCGACGGCCCCAGCTCGGCCGTCGTGGAGACCCTGAGCGAGGATGCCGCGCTGGCCGCTGCCTGCCGGTCCGGCGATCTGCGCGCCTACGAGCGTCTCTACGCGATGCACGGTGCGCGCATGAAAAACCTGGCGCGAAATGTTCTTGGCAACCCCATCGACGCCGAAGATGCCGTGCAGGAAACATTCCTGAAAGTGCAGCGCAGCATCGCCAGCTTTCGCGGCCAATCGAGTTTCGTCACCTGGACCTACCGGATCCTGATTAACACTTGCTACGACGCGCGGCGCAGCCGGCTTCGCAAAAAGGAAGTCGCAAACGACGATTCCGAGGAAACGCCGCGTCTTGAGCCCCGCGCGCCTGGAGCGCATCCTTCGCTTCGCATGGGGCTGGAGCGCGCGCTCGCGAAGCTTACGCAACACCAGCGCGATGTTTTTCTCCTGTACGAAGTCGAGGGCTTCCGCCATGCGGAGATCGCCGGGATGCTGGAGATGACCGAGACGGCTTCGAAGAACACACTTTTTCAGGCGAAGAAGAATCTTCGTTTGATGCTCGAGCCTCCGCGCAGCAGCGCAGCCGAGGCACGGTGAAAACCATGAATGTCACCTGTAACGATCGCGATCGGATTTTCGAGGATGGCACGCTCGCCGAATGGGCGGCGATGGAAGCCCACGCGGCCGCCTGCCCGCTCTGCGCGGAAGAGCTACGTGGCTGGAAATTGCTGAGCCTTGCCGCACAAGAGCTACGCGACTACACCGAAAGCCCAGTTCTCTGGCCACGCATTGAACGCGCCCTTGCCGAGGAGGCAGAGCGGAAAAGCCAGCGAACCGAGCGCAAGGGCTGGTATCCCTTCTTCCAGCGTATTCCGCTTGGATGGCAGACGGCGGCGGCTGGCACCTTCGTTCTGGTTCTGACGATCTCTGCGGGCTGGTTCTACCTGCATCCGCCTAAGGATGGACAACGAACAGATCAATCACTTCTGAAGAGCAAGGCTCTCAAGGAAGTGGAGAGTGCGGAAACCGCGTATGTGCAGGCGATCGACAAGCTCGCGGCGGAGGCCAGGCCACAACTCGAAAATCCCGCGACACCGCTGCTCGCCAATTATCACGAGAAATTGCTTGTACTGGATAGCGCGATCGGCGATCTGCGCGCGCAGGCTGGAATAAATCCATCGAATGCGCAACTGCGCTACCAGTTGCTTGCCATGTATCAGGAAAAGCAGCACACGCTAGAGGAAGTCTCGGAGGCTAAACAATAATGATTCGCCAGCTGCCCATTTTCCGGGGAGCGCCGTTGTATCTCGCAGCGGTTGCGGGATTGCACTCCACGATGCTGCTCTTCATGGCAATGCCCATCCGTGCCGCAAATCCCGGCCAGGAACAGGTTTCGAGGGATTTTCAGCAGACGGTGACACTCGGCGCAGGCCAATCCGTGCGCGTCGAGCACAAGTTCGGGAGCGTCAAGCTACACGGTGAGTCCGGCCGCGACGTCAAGATATCTGCCACGATCCGCACGCAGGCCAGCTCGCACGAGGAAGCAGAATCCTTCGCGCAAAAAATCAAGATCGAAGTGCAGCAAACGAGCGAAGGAGTGCGCATCAAGACTATCTATCCCGAGGAAGAGAAAAAATGGTTTCACTCCAGCAAGAACTCTTCGTGGTCCGTCAGTTATGACATTGGGATGCCATCCGATGCGCCGATTTCAGTGCGAAACAGTTTCGGGAGTGTTGATGTGGCGGGCATTCACGGAGCTGCAGATGTCGAGAACGGCTACGGCACCCTCACCGTCCGTGACGCCGGCGCCGGCCGGTGGAACAATGCCTTTGGCAGCGTTGAACTCACTGGGGCCGGGGGAAATGTCTCCGTGAGCGACAACAACGGTTCTGTGCAAGTGTCCGACGTAAAAGGCACTCTCGAGGTACGCAATCGTTTTGGCAGTATCACCACCCGAACCATTCAAGGCGCGGTGACAATTACGGGCGGCAATGGCGCGGTTGCACTGACTGATGCCGCCTCCGCAAACATTACAACTTCGTTTGGGAGTGTCGAAGCGCGGAATATCCGCGGCGATCTTTCGGTCCGCGACAACAACGGAAACGTCGAAATTTCGAGCATCGGCGGCGCTGCCGACATTACCAATAGTTTCGGCAACGTCTCTTTTACCGATGTACATGGCCGCGTGAATTGCACCACGAACAATGGGCGGGTCAAGGGCAGCTCGGCGGCGGGCGGCTCCGTGACCATTCGCGATTCCTTCGGCAACATTGAGCTGGACACCGTTAGCGGCGCTCTAGACGCCGAAACCTCCAATGGAAAAATCACGGTGCGCGATGCACGCGGAAGCGTCACGCTGAAGTCCTCTTTTGGCGCTATCGAAGCCACGAACGTCCCGAAGGGAATTCGCGCCATCACGGGGAACGGGGGCATCACGCTCACCGACATCGGCGGAGATACTTTTGCGAAGACCAGTTTCGGGAGTGTCTCGATGGAACGGATCAACGGCAATCTGACGGTGGAGAATAGCAATGGCTCGGTCACCGCAAGAAACGTGAAGGGCGACGCCGGGGTGAAGACATCTTTTGCGGGTGTCACACTGGAATCCATCGGCGGGCGGATCACCGTGGACAATCAGAACGGAGCGATCTCGGTGACGGCCATGCGTCCGGCCAGCGGTTGCCGCGGCATTTCGCTGAAGACCTCGTTCTCATCCATCCGCGTACGCATTCCCGAGGGCTTGGGCTATAACCTCACGGCGAGGACTTCATTCGGCCGGATTTCTTCTGAATTGCCCGTCGCTGCGACGGGTAGTATCGGGGGCGATACACTGAATGGCACGATCGGTTCGGGCGGTTGCCAGATTCAGCTCACTGATTCCAATGGAAGCATCGAAATCGCCAAAGCTCCCTGATCGTGGGTCCCCTTATTTTGCGGCCTGCCGCGCGCGGTCCATCGCGAACGCTTTCTTAACGACGCGGGTCGCAGTCTCCGTGAGATGAAATCGGGTGAGTTCATCTTCGCGCGCGAATGCGACATCGGTTGCATCACTCCCCGCGCGGGGCTCACCGCCGAGGCGTTCGCAAAGATAATCTGCAATGACGAAGTGAAATCGCGGTCTTCGCTCCGCCTCTGCGCCGGTTGGCCCATCCTCCAGGTAAATCCGATCGAACACCTCAATCAGCTCGAGAACGCGAACCTCGATTCCGGTTTCTTCCAGCAATTCGCGAGCGACCCCTTCTTCCAAACTTTCACCGATCTCCAGTGTGCCACCGGGGATTGACCATTCCCCGCGCAACGGTTCGCTGCCGCGGCGGATCAGGAGCGTGCGGCCCTGATCGATAATCACACCCCCGATACCAACCACTGGCCGTTCGGGGTACTCTCTGGAAGAGGTCATTCGAATGGTCCTTCTGCCCATGATGCGATGGCGTTCAAAGCAGTAGCACCACGCACGGGAGTTGACTTCATACGCCGCGGTATATAATACGCTGCACAGTGGTGGCACGGTCTTCGTTCCCCCACTTTGTAAACGACCGTACGGAGGGTGGAGCCGTGATCCGTTGCCCTGAATGTTCCGCCGAAATCGATGTCGACGAAGACGAAGTCGAAGAAGGCGAGATCCTGAGTTGTCCCGAGTGCGAATCCGAACTCGAGGTCTCGCAGACGCATCCCGTCCACCTGAACCTTATCGCCGATGATTCGGACGAAGAAGAGGACGAGGAGGACGAAGGCAAGACTGGAGAAAATGGCGACCTCATCGACGATGATGATGATGACGAGGAAGACGAAGAAGAAGACGAGGAGTAACAGGCACGCTCTGCCCCGCCTGGCATCCTCGTGCGCTCGTGGCGCCATCTAAGCTTGCAAGGAGCAACCTAATGCACCGCCCGCAGTGGATCACGATTCCCTCCACGGCTGCGCTTGTTGCTTCGTTCAGCTTGGCATTTGCGCTAGCCCAGGAACCCGTGCCAGGGCCACCTGGTTCCGTCTCTACTTCACAAGCTCCTGCGGTCGCACCAAGTAAGCCCAGTAAGAAAAAATACAGCCACGTAAATGATTTCCTGATTCGCGGGACTGTCTTTACAGACAAGGCTCTTTCGTTCCCCGGCGTGCAACTCCGCATCCGGAGGGCTGGACAGAAGAAATTCCACTGGGAGAGCTACACGAACTCCCGCGGTGAATTTGCGGTCCGCGTGCCTCAGGGCTCAGACTATGAGATGGTGGTTCGCGCAAAGGGTTTTGCGGAACAGGTGCGCATCATTGATGCGAAAACCGGCGGGAACGAGAAAACCATGGTGTTCCAAATGCAGCCGACTGCAGGAGGCAAGGGATGAACGTGCGAAGACGCGTCTGCAGTCTGGCGGTAGTTCTCTCGCTCTTTGCGGCCGTTGGTGTGGCTCAAGACAAGAAACGCGAAGCTCAGCTCCGCACGGTCCGGGGCGTGGTGGTCGACAAGTCCGATAGCCCTCTTTCCGGCAGCGTAGTTTTCCTGAAAAACGTGCGCACCAATTCCGTCCGCAGCAGTTACACCGATGACACCGGCAGTTACCGTTTCAGCGGATTGGATCCCAATGCCGATTACGAATTACATGCGGAAAAAGAGAGTGCCAAATCCCAGACTCGTACCGTCTCCAGCTTCGACAGCCGCAAAGACATTGTTCTGAATCTCAAAATCGACAAGAAAAAGAGCTGACCATCTGCGGCATTCCCTTGCGCGCAAGCACTGCGAACTTTTCAGGTTATCGAAACGGTTCTCAATGCAGCCAAAACGTTCGGAACAAGCTTCCGACTCGGATACACTGATGAGACGTCGAAATAGAGTGCCGTTCTGACGACCGAGGGAATTATATTGCGACGCAGAAAAATCTATAGGGTATCAGTGCTGTTTCTTGTGGTTGCCGCGAACGCAGCCACTTGTGCCGCGCAGGACAAGCCGGACGCTCCAACGCCGAAGCAGAGTGCCGCGCCTTCCACGCAGCCTTCTTCAACGGAGAAGGCCCCGGCTCGAGCGGGGGCACCATCCGATCCCAGTGGCCAATCGGCTGATCCAACTGCTCAACGGGACGAAAATCCAAAACGGATTCTCGGCTTCATCCCTAACTTCCAGTCCAAGGATGACATCCCCCAGAATCAGGCGCCTCTTAGTCCTAGCGAAAAATACATCCTCGCGTACCACCAGACGGTCGATTTCAGCGCCCACGTTGGAAACGCGTTTCAGGCAGCACTCCAACAGGCCAGCAATGGGCAGCCTCACTATGGACAAGGATGGGGGCCCTACGTTCAGCGATTCGGGGCTGCGGAAGCCGATCAGGTCACGTCGGCCTTTTTCATTTTCGGCTTTTTGCCGCATGTATTGAAAGAGGATCCGCGCTACTTCCGGAAGCGATACGGTTCGCCATGGTCGCGTATTGCGTACGCAGCCTCCCGGACGGTGATTACACGTTCCGATGCGGGTGGCCGAACCTTTAACACTCCTCAAGTCCTGGGTCAGTTGCTGCAACAGAGCATTTCTACTGCTTACTACCCGGAGCAGGATCGTTCGGTAAGCGGTGTTATTGAGGATTGGGGCATCAATCTGGCCTACAACAGCGCCTACAATATCTTGAAAGAGTTTTATCCCGATTTCTTGCGGGTCATTTCCCACCGTCACAGGGAAACCAGGCCAGCTAGAAACGTGGAGCCGGCGCCACCCGCAGCCGGCACGCCCACAGCGCAGCCCGCGAACCTATAGGAAATCTCATGGTGCCGTTGGCGCCAGCACCCGCACTGCGCGCGGAACGACTTCAATCTCGACAGGCATCGGCCCAATAATTTCTCCGTCCCCGTGAAACAAGCCGGGCTTGCGTGCTGTCAGACGCACCTTTGACACCCGCCAGCGTTTCACGTGTGAAGTTCGAAGTTCACCGCTTCCCATCAGCCGTGGTAATAGCCGCAATGCTCCGAACCTGCCGATGTCTTCGATCAAAACTACATGGAGCGATCCATCATCGAGGGTCGCAGCGGGGGCCAGCCTCAGACCAGCACCATAGGACGGCGAATTCAACACGGCTGCGAGCAACGCTTTCGCTTTCCACGAGATAAGATCGCTCCCCGGAAAGTCGATACGGACTTCGATGGGCACGTAACCAACAAGGGCTCGGAGCGCCGACGCAAGATAACGCGATCGACCGGGAAGCCAACGGTAGGCGCCAGACGCGTATCGCGCTGCTTCCGCGTCAAGTCCAACGCCTCCTCCACCCGTATACAACCGCGTTCGCCCCTCGGCTGTTCGTACTTTCGCCAGGTCTACAAAGCGGGGAGTGCCCCTCAGGATGGCATCCACCGCTTTCACCGGATCGTCCGGCAACCCGAGCGCGGCGGCGAAATCGTTTCCTCCTCCGACTGGGAGGATACCCAAGAGCGTCTCGGCCCCGAATGTTGCATTCGCTAACGCCTGAAACGTTCCGTCCCCACCCATCGCGAAAAGCACGCGCTGTCCTTGCGAAATGGCATTTTGCGCGGACGACTCGAGCTCCGCTGCACTGTTCGTCATTACAAATTGGGCATGAACGTGAAACGATTCGAATAGTTTCCGGATTTGCGCCAAATAAGAGCGTGCACGGCTTCCGCCGGCCACGGAGTTGACGAATACGATGACAGCAGACTCACGCAGAATGCTTGAAGCTTCCGCGCAATCATTCATGCTTCTGTCCTTAGCTCGAACCGATAGACTCATGTGGACTGATTCCCACGCCGCCCTCTCAGGGTGTGTTCGCGCAGTTTATCCGTCAGGATGCGAGTTGTGCATGCTACCTTTGAACCGATCTGGCCTGCCACCTGCATGTTAGGCGAGTCGGACAAATTGCGGAATCATGCTGGTTGACGCCGCAACACAGCGGGGCCATTTTGGCACGATAAATACGGGCGTGCTCATGAGTAGTTTCCTCGCAGGATTGATTATCGGCAGCCCCATCGGGGTCGTCGTCACTCTCCTGGTGCTAATGATCGTGGCTGACGTAAAGGGTCCGAAGAACACTGCTGCGGGCTAGGTTCCGAACCGAAGAGTTTTCCTTGGCGGCCCTAGTGGTTCTGTCGGATTGTGGGTTATGTTACACGCTCGACCTGGAGAAGAGCGCTCCGCTTGCACTCTTACTCTCGGTTTTGTTGATCGCGAAATTCGGGGGGCTGAGCGGGGTATCGCAGCCGACGGCATTGGTGCGGCGGCGCTGATTACCTGATTCTTGCCGTTCAGGTGGCTCACTCTCGTTCACCGGCATTCACAATCGCATGGTCCTGGCGCTCGTCTTCCTGGGGACAGTCGTAAGGAGCATAGCCTTCGAGGGGAATCTGTGATTCAAGCGCTGGATTACAAATTCAGGTCCCTATCAATCACAAGCGCAAAGATTGGTGCCGGCGGGGGGAATCGAACCCACGGCCTAGGGATTATGAGACCCTCGCTCTACCACTGAGCTACGCCGGCAAGAGGTAGCTCTTCATGCTACGGATTCGCCTGCGAATGTGTCAAGGCGTTGTACGTGGCGGCTTCGCTTCAGGCTATTGCGAGCGGCCCAATCAAGCCCAAACCCGTTGACTGGACCGCATGGGGGATAGGGATGTTATCGAGACGAAGGGCACTAGTTCTATAACTTTTAGTACTATAGTACCGTTGACCAGTGCAGTCCCAAAACCTATCCTGAACGGGATCGAACACCGTCCCACCCATCGAGGTAGGCGAAAGCTTATCGAAAGGATGGGCCGGGAGAGTGTGTATCGATTCGAAACAGGCGCATGGCCTTAACTGCTTGACATTGGTGTCTTAAGAGATAGACTGCCTCCAGGGTTTCTTCATCCCTCGGAGGCACAATGTCACGCAAACTTACGGTTGTTCTCTTGGCCATGCTCGTTCTGGTCGGAGCGATGAGCCTGAAGACGGTGGTCGTCACCCATGGTGACGGCTCCGTTATTATGGCTAGCGGTGGTGGTGGTCCGGTTCCCCCGGGGCCTTGGAAGAGTGGTGGCGGTGGTCCGGTTCCCCCGGGACCTTGGAAGAGCGGTGGTGGTGGTCCGGTTCCCCCAGGGCCCTGGAAGTAAGTTGGGCAGCAACTAGGCTTAACTAACTGGATCAGGGCGTAGAAAGGTTTGCGTGCTTGGTCCTTACACATATTTTACTTGGCTTGCCTGCACGTTGCTTGAGGCCGCAGTGGTGGTGTGTGCGTTGAGGCAAGGCGCCTTCCGGCGTTATCTCCCGCTCAATCTCTGGATGCTTCTGGAAATGCTGTCGGGTCTCTCCCGTTTTTATGTCCTATATTCATACGGGCTGCAGTCGAACGAATATTTCTATTTCTATTACTATTCTGAAGCGCTCGCCACTATCGCGCTGTATTTTGCATTGACCAGCCTCTATGCTCGCGTTCTCGAAGAGCTGAACGTCGAATCTTACGTGCAAAAGGCTGCCATCCTGCTTTTGTCAGGAACGGCAGTGTTCTCCTATTTAATCGTTCGCCAGTCCTCACATCTTTTGGTAACTCACTTCGTTGTCGAACTTTCTCAGAATCTGTATTTTGTGGGTTTGGTTCTGACCTATCTCTTATGGGGTGCCATGCTTAAACTCCGAGAGAGTCGGACCCGGGTGATCCAGTTTGTTCTCTCACTCGGCGTGTTTTTTAGCATGTTTGCCGCCAACTATGCGTTCAGAAATCTCGCTCCTGACCTCCGCTGGTTGTGGGGTTCACTGCCACCCGTGTTTGATTGCCTTCTCCCGCTGGCGTGGTGCTACACATTCTTGCGGATTCCTGAAGACGCACGCCTCGTGCCTTCCCGGCTCGCCGTGGTGCCCCGATGATGGCCGGCATCATTTTCATATTCTCGGTGGCAGCGTTGCTGCAGTTTTTCATCTCCTATTGCCGCTCGCTCATCGCCGCCTCCTCGAAGCAGGTTCTCTCAGCTGAGGTCAAGGACGTTACGGGCATCCAGAGGATCGCTACTGGTGATGATTTCAAACGCATCATGCAACTTCTACGGCTTTGCCCGGATCGCCCGGAAGACCACAATAGCGTCCAGGCGATCGGCGCATATTTCAGTCTCTTGAGTTTCCTGCGCTCGACGGTTGCGCGGTTGGTTCCTTCGATGCACGCCTGGACGGAATCGGAGCGCGGACAGTGCGCCTATTTCGCCGCGGTCGCCCTGGAGCGCCGCATCTCCTTCAGCAGGGACATGCTCGCTCAGCAAATGGACGCCTGAAACTTCGTTCCTTCGCATCCTCCCTGACCTGCTGTCTCTTTCGCTACAATGCCCCTCCTTTGTCTGCTTGACATTTCAGGTGCATGCTATTCTTAACGCGTTCCCTCCTCACCGGAGTGGAAGCGTCCGCAGCGCAAAACTTACCGGTGACAAAAACATGCTCGCAGTGTGGCGCTGTATTGCCTTCAAGCGTACGCGCCTGTAATTTTTGTGATTCATCTTTTTCGGTCGGTCCTTCTTCCTGGGAAGAATCGCCGGGCATTTCCGCGAGGCAGAGTCTCGCGGTGAGTGCAGATCATGGTTTGGCTGGGAGCGATCATTCCAAGCAAGACCTCGTCGTCCCGCAGCAGGTACATACTTCGGCAGTAGTTGCGGAACCTCTGGCATCCGTTGAGGAAGATTTTTCCTTTACCATCGCGATCGGCCGCCCTTCAAAGAAGCGTGTTCTCGAAGAATCACGGATGGTTATCGATGTTTCTGTCCCACCGAATTCTGAGACTCCCTCGCAAACACAGCTCGTTGCAGAACAACGAAAATCTGAGCCTGGTCTTCATCCCCTGGCATCCATCGACGATCGACGGCTTGCTGCACTCATCGATTTTGGCTGCTTGTTGTTTGCCTACGGCGGATTCCTGATGCTCTTCGGCTCGCTCGGCGGGCAATTTACGCTGACCAGACTGAACGCCGCTGTGTACGCCGCAACTTTCGCCATCGTGTATCTGCAATACTTCGCTCTCTTCACGATCTTCGGCGGCACGACTCCGGGCATGATGATGCGAGGCTTGCAGGTGGTCAGCTTTTCCGGCGAACCTCCCACCCCAAGGCAAATGCTTCTGCGTAGCGCGGGCTATATGCTCTCCGCAGGAACTTTTTTTCTAGGCTTCCTTTGGGCGATGTGGGACGAAGACGAACTCACTTGGCACGATCGCCTCTCGCGCACTCATCTGAGTGTGGCGCAGACTTTTGCCGATCTTGAAAATTCAAGTGTCGCGCACAGCCGGTAGTTTGTTCCTAAAGTTCCGTGCAGCCGAGGATGCTGCTCTGCAAAAGAAAGCTGACGGCTATTTCATCGCTTGGCCCGCCAGCAACCGAGTACTTAGTTCAGCCCTGAGCCTCTGCGATGCGTTACATCGCACGGCATTCACTCGCGATGCGCAGGATCGCCTGTAGGCTGTATTCAACATCCGACTCCGTAGTCGCCCAGGACGACACGCTGATCCGCATGGCGGGCTTTCCTTGCCAGACTGTTCCGCCGCACCAGCAGGTTCCGTCCTCCTGGACGCGCCGGACCACTTCTCGCGTCACTTCAGGGCGGCCAAAGGATACCAACACTTGGTTGATCACGATGTCGTTCAGCACTTCGAAGCCGCCTGCTCGCAGCCCGTGGGCAAATCGCCGCGCATGGGCGCACGTCCCTTCGATCATCGCGCACAGCCCTGACCTCCCGAGCGATTTCAGTGCAGCCCACAATTCCACACCTCGCGCGCGCCTCGACGCTTCTGGGGTGTGATCCATAGGCTCACGGCGCGAGCCGGGTTCGAGGTACGCCGCCGTTATGCCCATCGACGTTCGTAGCGCAGTACCATTTCTGACGATAGCCAAGCCGCTGTCATAGCCGACATTGGGCCACTTGTGCGCGTCGGTGGCCCACGAATCAGCCTTCTCGAATCCCTGCGTCAAATGTTCGAACTTGTGCGAAATTCGGGCCCACAAACCGAACGCGCCATCCACATGAACCCAGGCACCCTGTTCAGCTGCGGCGTGACAGATTTCCACGGCGGGATCGAAAGCTCCCGTATTTACGTTCCCAGCCTGAATGCACACAATTGTCCGCTCGGACAGGCGCGGCAACTTATCGGCACGAATCCGCCCTTGGCCATCTGCTTCCACGATGGTTACGCGTTTCCTTCCAAATCCTGCCAGACTCAACGCCTTCAAAATCGATGCATGCACTTCCGCGCCGACGACCACCTCGATGGGCGGGGCGCCAAACATCCCGTCAGCCGTGACATCCCATCCCGCGCGTGCCAGAAGCACGTGACGTGCCGTGACCAGCGCCGTGAAATTCGCCATGGTAGCGCACGTAACCAGGCCTCCCGAGCATTCCGGAGGCAATCCCAGTGCTTCACAAACCCAGCGAAGGACCACTTCCTCCAATTCCGCCGCGATGGGAGACATCACGCGCAAGGCCGCATTCTGATTCCACGCCGTCGCAAGCCAATTGGCAGCCAGCGCCGCGGGAACCATCCCGCCGTTCACGAAACCGAAGTAGCGCCCACCGGTCGTCGCCACCGTGGCTGGGGAGCCAATTTGGTCGAGCCTCGCAATTACATCACTCGGGTCGGTCGACGAGGAGGGAAGAGGCTCATGGAGTTCGGCAAGTGCAGCCACAGCTGCTTCGGAAGGACCCACTTTTCGTTCAGCGACGTCTAAGACGTATCTTCGCGCTTTGTCTGCAGCCAGATCCAGAACGTGGTTATTCCGCGATTTCCCTCCCGCCACCCGGTCAGTCAACATTCGCCTCTCCCTTTCGACTCCGCCCACGTTTCTCCGCACACAAAGATACCCGTGGGCGACAGGCTTTCTTTTCGCACACGCGGAAAGGTTATTCAGTTTTGGATGGAATGAAAGAGCCGAATTGTCCGCTTACTTCTTGGCGACCGCCTCGTCGGAAGCGATCTTGCCGTCGCGGATGAAGATGATGCGGTGCGCATGCTGCGCGATGTCATGCTCGTGCGTCACGAGAATGATCGTGTTTCCCTGACCATGCAGGTTTGCGAAGAGCGCCATGATTTCCTCGCCCGTTTTCGAATCGAGGTTTCCGGTAGGCTCGTCCGCCAGCACGATCGATGGGGAATTCACCAGCGCTCGCGCAATCGCCACGCGCTGCCTTTGGCCTCCGGAAAGTTCATTCGGCTTGTGATTCATCCGGTCCATCAGGTCCACGCGTTCGAGCGCCTTCTTGGCTTTCTCGATGCGCTCTTCTGACGGCGTACCGTTGTAGATCAGCGGCAATTCGACGTTGTGCAGCGCCGTTGCCCGGGGCAGCAGGTTGAACGTCTGAAACACGAAGCCAATTTCTTTGTTCCGGATGTAAGCGAGCTCATCATCATCCAGATCGCTCACCAGCCGCCCCGCGAGCCAGTACTTACCGGAACTTGGCGAATCCAGGCAGCCAATCAGATTCATCAGCGTGGATTTACCCGATCCAGATGGCCCCATAATGGCCACGTACTCGCCCTTGTGGATCTCCACATCCACACCTCGCAACGCATGCACCTGCTCCGCGCCCATCTCGTAGACCTTGGCCAGAGCTTCGGTCTTGATCACTACTCCGGAGCTGACTAGGTCTTCCCGGTATGAATCTGTGGCTGGTGTCTCGACAGGCATTCAAATCTCCCTCGTCCGTGGATGCGCGTCAGCTCTGCTGATCGTCCTGCTTCTTCGGCGCGCTGTTGTCTACCTTCACCTGGGACTCCGGCTTCAAGGTGCGCAGTGCCTTGTAGCTGCCGACAACAATCTCGTCCCCGGGCTGCAAACCTTTCGTAATCTCGATGTCCGTGACACCTGCAATGCCGGTCTCAACGGGCCGGAACAAGGCCTTATTTCCGTTGATCACGAACACGCCTTGAATTTCGTCTTTTTTGGGATCGCCAGGGGCCGGAGGCGGCGGCGCTGCCAGCGTCACATTTGAACCGCCCTGTTTCTTTGCGTTCTTTGCCGCTTCTTCCAAATCTTTGCGCGTCCGCACCGCCAGCGATTGAATTGGAATCGCTACGACGTTTTTCCGTTCTGCCGTCTTGATCTTGGCCGTCGTGGATAAACCGGGCCGCAGATTCTCCGGCGGGTTCGCCAGCGTCACAACGACCTTGAAATCCTTCGCTTCCTGGGTGCTTGTTGTGGTCTGCGTCGTCGTGAGTCCCGAACTGCGCAGCACGGCCTGCGATCCAATCTCCGTCACCTTGCCCTTGAAAATCTTTCCAGGCACCGCGTCGATCGTCACGTCGGCCTCCTGGCCCATTTTCACGTTCACGATGTCCGTCTCGTCGACCTTCACTTCGGCCGTGACCACCGACATGTCCGAGAGCGTCATCAGAAAGCTTCCGTTCGAGTTCTGAATGCCGGGTACCACGTAGTCGCCCACGCGCTCCGGAAGATAGCTCACGATCCCATTGATCGGAGATGTATACGTCGTCTTCTGCAATACATCCTTTAGGCGCATTCCCAGCGCGCGGCCTTGATTCACTTGCGACCGCGTCTGATCCAATTGCGCTTTTAGAGACTGCACGCGTGAGCGCGCTGATTCGACCGCAGCCGCTGCCCCATCATAAGTGGTCTTCCGTTGATCGAAATCCTGTTTGGGAATCAGACCACCCTTGTAAAGACCCTGTCCGCGGTCGAAGTCCAGCTTGGCTCTCTCCAGATTAGCTTGTTGTGAGGTCAGGTCCGATTGCGCCGCCTTGAAGCTAGCTTCCGCAGCCTGTACGCCGGACTCCGCTGAATTGATGGCCGCCGACTGTGCCTGCACGTCAGCAGTCGCCTGGACATTTTCTTGCAAGAGCAACTTGTCACCCTTCTTGACGTGGTCGCCTTCCTTGACAAGGATCGCCGTGATTCTGCCAAATCCCTGTGCAGTCACGTTCGTATAGGTCGTCGGTTTGATTTCGCCGGAGGCTGTCACCAGTGACACCAAGCTCTCCTGATTGGCCACTTTGGCCGTTTGAACGGTGACCACACCCTTATTCGCTTGGTTCACGCTGAACAGAACAATTCCGCCTAGCACCACTACTGCGCCAGCGCCAATTGCTACCTTATGCCACGTCTTCATTCGACTCCCCTTCGAAGCACCACGCTGCCGTCGTATTCCCGAATTTCCACCGCGGACTTCACTCGAAGCGTTCACAAGAACGATCAATCCCGGGGGAACACCGATGTCAGTCCTACTGCCTCTACCCTACATACGCCCATTCGGAACGAAATGTTTCGCGGGAGGTTTGCTCCACTTTCACGGTTCGGGCTTCAAAGCAGAGGGCTTACTGGAACCGGTATCTCCGCGGGCGTCAGCCGCACCCTCTACGGAGGTGCAGCCAGCCTCAGGTGCCATTATTCTATGTTCAAAACTCCCGAAAGGAAAGAATTCCCGTCTCGCCAGGACGGGATCTCGCTGACAACCGACCCACTCTCTTTGACGCAAGAAAGTTTTAATGGTCAGCCAAAAAAGGCCATTCCCGGCAAAAACTGACACCTTTGACGACGTCCGTTTAATGATATACTCAAGCCATTCGGCCGATTTGCTTCGGCCGAACCGCCCGCGGAGAGGTGGCAGAGCGGCTGAATGCGGCGGTTTGCTAAACCGTTGTAGGGGCTAAAACTCCTACCGGGGGTTCGAATCCCCCCCTCTCCGCCACAGCTCATTTCGCCAATAAAAATGCGGCGATTTGCGTCGTGCTACTACTCTTGTCGAATTATCATTTATTTAAGCTTATCCTCTCGATTACCCTACACGGCTCCCCAAGATTTGAGCGCGCTGAACACCACATGATGGCATGAGGTGACTAAGGGCACAGCAAGGTTGCTCAAGCTCCCCCTGCGTGTCATGGGGCAGGTACCGGGTTAAATTCCCTTCGCTCCAGCGAGTTTTTTTAGTTTGCCAATGTGTTGAGCCGACCTAGGCAGTGTGGGCCTGCTTGAAGTCGAAGTAAGCGAGGTTCATGTTGCCGCGGGTCAATATGTGTACGGTGAGAACGTTTGTCCCTTTGTTCAGGCGAACCTTGAAAAGTTGCGACGCCAGATTCCAGTGGTGCCACTGACGCCAGGCCAGAGGGTCTGCAGGGTCATATGTCGAAGCGATCTCCAGGGGCCCTGTCGCATCCTTTCCATTCACATCGACGGATATTGTTCCGCCACGATTCGATGTGTACAGGAAATCGGCCACGTACATTCCCGCGTGTGTCACATCTACAGTGATGTTGAACCATTCTCCGGGTTCGGTCCAGCCAACATAGAGCAGGTCTGCAGGAGGAACAACCTTGTCGAAGGGGTTGTCGTCAATCGGATCTGGCTTGCGGTGAAACTTCGTGTAGGAAGTATCCACT
>WNFF01001843.1_pt1 | contig 17187 bp, 17 predicted proteins | sample 5400441 | NCBI WGS metagenome assembly WNFF01 (sample SAMN13153345, study PRJNA577476) | soil metagenome | isolation source: 120 cm saprolite under Douglas fir tree site 2 hole 3 replicate 1 | place: USA:California | collected 2015-04-18 | reverse complement strand
CCTCACGGCGTGACGCCCGGAACCGCCCGCACCAGCTCGCGGAACCGGTCGCCGCGCACCTCGAAATTGGGATACTGGTCGAACGACGCGCAGGCGGGCGAGAGCAGCACCACCGGCGACTTGAGCCCCGAAGTGTCGGCGTCCTTCGCCGCCACCGCGACCGCGCGATCGAGCGTGCCGACGATGACGTGCTCCACCTTGCCGTCGAGCGTCGCGGCAAATTCCTGCGCGGCCTCGCCGACCAGATAGGCTTTGCGGATGCGCGGGAAGAATTCGGCGAGCGAGACGATGCCCCCGGTCTTCGGCTTGCCGCCGGCGATCCAGAAAATGTCGCTGAAACAGGCGAGCGCGCGCGCCGCGGCGTCCGCGTTGGTGGCCTTCGAATCGTTGACGAACAGAATGCCGCCCTTGCGGCCGACCTCTTCCATGCGATGCGCGAGGCCGGGAAAGGACCACAGGCCCTTCTGGATGGTCTTGGCGTCGAGCCCGAGCGCGAGCGCGGCCGCGGTCGCGCAAGCGGCGTTCTGCGCATTGTGCACGCCGCGCAGCGAGCCGATGCCGCCGAGCAGCGCGAGCGGGCGCGCCGTGCCGCCCGCGGCCTGCATGATCTCCTCGCCTTCGACATAGATCCCGTACGGCAGCGGCCGGCGCACCGAGACGCGCACCACCTGCTTGCCGAGGTGCTCGAGGCGATCGGCTGCCGCCTGGCACCATTTGTCGTCGACGCCGACGATCGCGGTGCCATTCCGTTGTACGCCGGCGACGAGGCGCTCCTTGACGGCCGCATACTCCTTGAGCGTGCCGTGGCGATCGAGGTGATCCTCGGTGATGTTGAGCAGGATGCCGATCTTGGGATCGAGGCTCGGCGCGAGATCGATCTGATAGGACGAGCATTCGATCACGTGGGCGCGGCCGGGCCGCAGCGGCTCGAGCGAGAGAATCGCCGTGCCGATATTGCCGCCGAGCTGAACGTCGAAACCGGCGCCCTCCAGGAGATGCGCCACCAGCGCGGTCGTGGTCGACTTGCCGTTGGTGCCCGTGATGGCGACGAAGATCGAATCCGGCAGGTGGCTGCGGCGCTCGCGACAAAACAACTCGATGTCGCCGATCACTTCGACGCCGGCCGCGCGCGCGAGGCCGACCGTCCAGTGCGGCGCCGGATTGGTCAGCGGCACGCCGGGCGAGAGCACCAGCGCCGCGATCTTGGACCAGTCGACGTCGCGCAGGTCGGCGGTCGGAATGCCGGCCTTGGTCGCGTGCGCGACGCGCGCCTCGCTGTCGTCCCAGCCGATGACGTCCGCCCCGCCGCCGAACAGCGCGCTCGCGCTGGCGAGGCCGGACGCGCCGAGGCCGAACACGGCGACTTTCTTGCCGGCAAAAGTCGTGACGGGAATCATGGCAAAGCGTCGCCCCCTGCGAGCTTACCGCAACTTCAGCGTCGACAATCCGGCGAGCGCGAGCACGATCGAAATGATCCAGAAGCGGATCACGATCTGCGGCTCGGTCCAGCCGAGCTGCTCGAAATGATGGTGCAGCGGCGCCATCTTGAACACGCGCTTGCCGGTGAGCTTGAACGAGACCACCTGCACGATCACCGACACCGCTTCGAGCACGAACAGGCCGCCGATGATGGCGAGCGCGATCTCGTGCTTGGTGGCGACCGCGACCGAGCCGATCAGGCCACCGAGCGCGAGCGAGCCGGTGTCGCCCATGAAGATCGAGGCCGGCGGGGCGTTGAACCAGAGAAAGCCGAGGCCCGCGCCGATCACGGCACCGCACAGCACCGCGAGCTCGCCAGTGCCGGAGACGAAATGGATCTGCAGGTAATCGGCGTAGACCACGTTGCCGACCACGTAGGCGATGAAGCCGAAGCTCGCGGCCGCGATCATCACGGGACCGATGGCGAGGCCGTCAAGGCCGTCGGTCAGATTCACGGCATTGCCGGCGCCGACGATGATGAAGGCGCCGAACACGAAGAAGAACCAGCCGAGATCGACGATCAGCTCCTTGAAGATGGGGAATGCCAGCGAGGTGGAGAAGCCTGGGCGGCCGAAGCTCGCCAGCGTGATGCAGGCCGCAACCGCGATCGCCGCCTCGATCAGGAGACGGACGCGTCCGGCAAAGCCGCCATGGGTCTGCTTCGTCACCTTGAGGTAGTCGTCGTAGAAGCCCACGAGACCGAAACAGAGCGTCACCCCGAGCACGATCCAGACGTAAGGATTGGCGAGATTGGACCACAGCAGGATCGCGACCAGCAGGCCCGAGAGGATCATGAGGCCGCCCATGGTGGGCGTCCCCTTCTTGGTGAGGAGATGGGATTGCGGGCCGTCGGCGCGGATCGGCTGGCCCTTGCCCTGCTTGAGCCGCAGGAGATCGATGATCGCCGGTCCGAACAGGAACACGAAAATGAGCGCCGTCATGGTGGCGCCGCCGGTGCGCACCGTCAGATAGCGGAAGACATTGAGCACGGAGACCGTGTCGGAGAACGAAGACAGCCAGTAAAGCATGTGGTCAACCTTGCGCGGAGGCGAGCTCGGAAGCGGCGGGCGGGGCGTGGCGACGGACGAGGGCCTTCACGATCGGGCCCATGCGCGATCCGAGCGAGCCTTTCACCATGACGGCGTCGCCGCTGCGGACTGCATCGAGCACGGCGGGCTCGAGCGCGGCGGCGTCCCTGGCATAGCCGCCCCGGCGCGCCGAGGGAAGCGCCTGCCACAACGATTCCATCAACGGGCCGGCGCAAAAGACGAGATCGATGTCGTTCTCCTCGATCGGTCCCACCAGCTCGCGATGGAGCGTCGCGCCGGCCTCGCCCAGCTCCAGCATGTCGCCCAGCACGGCGATGCGGCGGCCGCGTGGGCCGATCGTCGCCTGACCGAGCAGCGCGAAGGCGGCGCGCATGGAGAGCGGGTTGGCATTGTAGCTCTCGTCGATCAGCAGCGCGGAACCGCCCCGCATGTCGAGCACGACGCGGGTGCCGCGTCCCGCCGCCGGCGCCTGATCGGCGAGCGCGAGCGCGGCGAGCGCGAGGTCGGCGCCGGCAAGATGCGCCGCCGCCAGCACGGCGAGCGAATTGATGACGAGATGCTTGCCGGGCGCGCCCACTTTGTAGGCGACGCGCGTGCCGAGAATATTCGCCTCGACGGTCGAGCCGTCCGGCTGCAAGGCGCATTTGAGCAGGCGCGCGTCGGCCTTCGCATGCTCGCCGAAGGCGACGATGCGGCCGACGCCGGCTTCCGTCGCGCGGCGCTTGAGGCGCTGGAACTGGTCGATGTCGCGGTTGAGCACCGCAGCGCCATCGGGCGTGAGCCCCAAGAATATCTCGGCCTTGGCGTCGGCAATCGCCTCGATCGACTTGAAGAACTCGAGATGCACCGGCGCCACCGAAGTGACGATCGCAACATGCGGCTGCACCAGCCGCGTGAGCGGCGTGATCTCGCCGGCGTGGTTCATGCCGATCTCGAACACGCCATAGCGCGCGTTTTCGGGCAGCCGGGCGAGCGACAGCGGCACGCCCCAGTGGTTGTTGAAGGAGGCGACCGACGCATGCGTCTCGCCGTCGCGCGAGAGCGCAAGGCGCAGCGCGTCCTTTGTGGAGGTCTTGCCGACCGAGCCGGTGACCGCGATCACCTTGGCGTTCGCGCGGGCGCGCGCCGCGCGGCCGAGATCGACGAGGCCGGCGAGCACATCGGGTACGACGAGCAGCGGCGCGCTCTCCGGCATCTCGCCGCGCTTAGTCTCGGCGACGACCGCGAGGCCGGCGCCGTTCTTGAGCGCCGCCGCGACGAAGCCGTGGCCGTCATGCGTGTCGCCCTTGATCGCAAAAAAGGCTTCGCCCGCCGCGATCGTGCGGCTGTCGATCGAGATGCCGGAAACATCTCGCGGCAGAGCGCCCATGCGCGTCGCCGCCATGGCGGTTGCCATGGCGTCGAGCGTCCAGAGCGGGCGCGCGCTCATGCGGCAATCTCCTTGAGCGCGGTTGCCACCGCCTCGTGATCGCTGAACGGCAATGTCTGTTTGCCGATGATCTGGCCGGTTTCATGGCCTTTGCCGGCGACGAGCAGGACATCGCCGGGCGCAAGGTCGCTCACCGCTCGGCGGATCGCCTCGCGGCGGTCGGGAGTCTCGAGCGCGCCGGGCGCCGCCTTGAGGATCGCGGCGCGGATCGCGGCCGGCTCCTCGCCGCGCGGATTGTCGTCGGTGACGATGACGCGGTCGGCCTTCTCGACGGCGATCTCGCCCATGAGCGGCCGCTTGCCGTGATCGCGATCGCCGCCCGCGCCGAACACGACCACGAGCTGCCGCCGCACGTAAGGCCGCAGCGCGTCGAGCGCCTTCGCGAGCGCGTCCGGCTTGTGCGCATAGTCCACGAAGATCGGCGCGCCGTTCTTGTGGCCGACCAGCTCGAGCCGGCCCTTGGCGCCCTCGAGCCCTTCGAGCGCATTGAACACCGCGGCCGGGTCGCCGCCGGTCGCGATGACCTGGCCGGCGGCAACGAGCGCATTCTCGACCTGGAAGGCGCCGACCAGCGGCAGGCGCACGCGATGGGTCTTGCCGGCGTGGAGGATGCGCAGCGTCTGCGAAAAGCCATCGACGATCGCTTCGGTCAGGCGGATGTGCTCGCCGCGCCGGCCGACCGTGATGAGGCGCAGCCCGCGCCGCTGCGCCGCCTCGACGACGGCACCCGATGCCTCATCGTCGACGGCGACGACCGCCGCGCCGTCGGGCCGCACGAGGCGCTCGAACAGGATGAGCTTGGCGGCGAGATAGGCCTCGATCGTCTGGTGGTAATCGAGATGATCGCGCGACAGATTGGTGAAGCTCGCGACCGCGACGCGCACGCCGTCGAGCCGATGCTGTTCGAGCCCGTGCGACGACGCCTCGATGGCGAGATGGCTGATGCCCTTGCGCACGAGCCCGTCGAGCGTGCGATGCAGCTCGACCGGATCGGGTGTGGTGAGCGAGCCGTAGACTTCCATGTCGGGCGTCACCACGCCGATGGTGCCGATGCTCGCGGCCTTGTGTCCGAGCGCGGTCCAGATCTGGCGGGTGAAGGCGGCGACCGACGTCTTGCCGCTCGTCCCGGTCACCGCCGCGATGGTCGCCGGCTGGCGCGGATAGAATTTCGCCGCCACGAGCGCGAGCGCGCGGCGGACGTTCCTGACTTGAACGAAAGCGATACCCTCGGGCAGCGCCTCGGGCGCGCGCTCCGCCATGATGGCCACCGCGCCCGCCTTGAGTGCGTCCCAGATGAAACCGAATCCATCCGCCTTGGTGCCGGGAACCGCGGCAAACAGAAATCCGCGCTTCACCCCGCGGCTGTCGGCCGAAATGCCCCGGATGGCGAGCGCGTGGAAGCGCGCGTCGCATTGGGCGTCCTCGGCCAGCAGGTCACGAAGTTTCATCGCGGGTTCCCCCGCCCGACTCTCAGTCGGGCGGCGCCCGGTTTAGCGCGTCTCTTTGGCGGAAGCGAGGATCAACCGGTCGGCCGTGGGGAGGTCGAAGCGCGGTGCGATGCCGAGGAGCGGCGCGATGCGCGCGATCACCTTGGCGGCGGTCGGAACCGCGTTCCAGCCGGACGTTGCGAAACCATGCGTTTCCGGAATGCCCTGCGGCTCGTCGAGCATGATCAGCAGCAGCACCTTCGGATCGTCGGCGGGCAGCACCGCCATGACGTCGGACAGGAGTTTCGTCTTCGAGTAGCGGCCGTTGACCACCTTCTCGGCGGTGCCGGTCTTGGCGCCGACGTAATAGCCTTTGACGTCGGTCCTGGTCGCGGTGCCCTTCTCGGCGTTGAGCCGCATGAGGTAGCGCATCAGCGCGCTCGTTTCCGGCTTGACCACCTGCTTGGCGAGGCTGCGCGCCTCGGCCTCGGTGCGCTTGAGGAAGGTCGGCGGGATCAGCAGCCCGCCGTTCATCAGCGCGCCCACTCCCATGAGGGATTGCAGCGGCGCGACCGAAAGACCGTGGCCGAACGCGATGGTGACGGTATTGAGCTCGCCCCAGCGCTTGGGAACGATCGGCTCGGCGCTTTCCGGCAGCTCGGTGCGCAGCCGGTCGAGTTGGCCGACCTTGCGCAGGAATGCCTTGTGCCCTTCGACGCCGATCGCGAGCGCCATGCGCGCCGCGCCGATATTGGACGAATAGGTGAAGACCTCCGGCACGGTGAGCACGCGCCGCTGCGCGTGAAAGTCGTTGATGTTGAAGCGCCCGTAGCGCAGCGGCATGCGTGCATCGAACGAGGAGTTGAGATTGATCTTTCCGGAATCGAGCGCCATCGCGACGGTGAGCGCCTTGAAGGTCGAGCCCATCTCGTAGACGCCGGTAGTGATGCGGTTGATGCGGCTCGGATCGAGCGCCTCGCGCGGATTGTTCGGGTTGTAGTCGGGCTCCGAGACCATCGCGATGATCTCGCCGGTGCGCACATCGAGCACGAGACCGGCCGAGGCCTTCGCCTTGTATTTCTCGCGCGCCGCAATGAGCTCGTCGCGCAGCGCGTGTTGAACGCGCAGATCGACCGCGAGCTGCACCGGCTCCTGCTGTCGGTCCGAAGCGAAGCCCGCGCGGTGCAGATCGGCGAGCCCGCGCCCGTCGAGCCATTTTTCGATGCCGGCGATGCCCTGGTTGTCGACATTGACGTGGCCGAGCACGTGCGAGACCTCCGGCCCGTTGGGATAGACGCGCTTGTTCTCGGTGAGGAAGCCGACCCCCGGGATGCCGAGGCGATGCACCTCGACCTGCTGCTTTGCCGTGATCTCGCGCTTGAGCCACACGAAGCCGCGCTTCGAGCCGAGGCGCTCGCGCAGCTCGGTGGTGTCGAGATCGGGCATCACCGCGGTCAGAAGCTCGATCGCCTCGTCGACATCGATGATGCGGCGCGGCTCGGCGAACAGTGACGGCGTCTTCACGTCGGTCGCGAGGATCTCGCCGTTGCGGTCGAGGATATCGGGGCGCGCCGTCGCGACCGCGTCGCTGCCGACGCGGCGTCCAGCGTGGCTCTCCGGCGCGATCGCGAAGATGACGAGCTTCCCCGCGATGATGCAGTAGATGACGAAGAAGCCGACCACCGCGAGACCGAGGCGCGCCCTCGCCTTCTTGTCGCGATCGACGTTGCGGCCGTAGAGCAGGGCCTGCACCAGCCGGCGATGCCAGGCGAGGGTCGGTGTCGCCGCCGGCTGCACGGCCAAGACGGGCGACGCCGGCGCATCCATGCTGGTCATCTCGCCGTCTCCCTAGGGATGCTGCCGGTCGGATACTCGGGCTGCGACAAGTCGATCATCGCGCCGATCGGATCGATCGAGTTCGGCGGGATCGCGTCGGCCGGCCGCTCGGGCAGGCGATCGAAACTGTCGATCTGGGTCGCCTCGGCCGGCTTGAGCGTGAGATGACGGTGCGCCAGCGCCTGGATGCGGGTCGGATTGTCGAGCTGCGACCACTCGGCGCGCAGCGCCGCGATGACGTCGCGCTCGCGCCGGATCTCGCCGCGCAGCTTGGCGACGCGCTCGGCCTGCAGGGTCGAGTCGAACTTGATCTTGTAGACGTAGGCCGCCGCGCACACGAGCGCCGCAACGACGATGAGATGAAGGAGGCGCATGGATCACCGTCTCCGGAAAATATCGGCGAGCGCGGGGAGCCGCGGCAGCGCCGGAAGATCGGCCGCATGCGCCGGCGCCTCGGTGCGCTCCCCCGCCCGCAGCTTGGCGGAGCGCGCGCGCGGATTATTCGCGGTTTCGGCCGCGTCGGGTCCGATCGGCCGCTTGGTAAGGATGCGGAAGCTCGCCGGCGCCCGTTCGATCTGGGGCTGGTGGCGCGAGCCGCCCGCTCCACCGGCGCGCGCTGCAAGAAAAGTTTTTGCGATGCGGTCCTCGAGCGAATGGAACGAGACGACGACGAGCCGTCCACCCGGCTTGAGGACGCGTTCGGCCGCCATGAGCCCGCGCGCCAGCTCGCCGAGCTCGTCGTTCACGAACAGCCGCAATGCCTGGAACGTGCGGGTCGCGGGATGGATATCGCCCGGCCGCGCGCGCACGACCCGCGCCACGATATCAGCGAGCGCGCGCGTGGTGCGGATCGGCGAATTCACACGTTCAGCCACGATCGCACGGGCGACGGCACGTGAATGCCGCTCTTCGCCCAGCAGGAAAATGATGTCGGCGAGCTCGCGCTCGGACGCCGCGGCGACGACGTCGCCGGCGGTCGGGCCGTCGGACTCCATGCGCATGTCGAGCGGGCCGTCGAGGCGGAACGAGAAGCCGCGTTCCGCCGTATCGAGCTGCATCGAGGAGACGCCGAGGTCGAGCACCACGCCGTCGACGGCGGTGATGCCGAAACCGGCGGCGATCTCGTCGAGCGCCGAAAAGCGGCCCTGCGCGACGGTGAGCCGCCCCCCGGCCTGATCGACCAGGTCCGCCGATCGCGCGACCGCGGTCTGGTCGCGATCGATCCCCAGGACTTTGCAGTCCGCCGCGGCGAGGATCGCACGCGCATAGCCGCCGGCGCCGAAGGTGCCGTCGATGTACTGGCCGCCCGCGCGGATATTGAGATGTTCGATCGCCTGATGGACGAGCACGGGAATGTGACGGGCCAGTCCGCCGGCGACGTCCGGTTGACCGGAGTCGCTGCCCGTCATCATTCCCGTGCCCCGTCGTCCAACCCCGGACGCTCGGAGCCGAGGCGCTTGGTCAGCGTGCGCACCGTCGCGGTGGCCTTTGCGAGGTGCGCGCGGAAGCGCTGCGGCTCCCAGATCTGAAACTTGTGACCGAGCCCGACGAACGCGACCGCGTCGGTGATCCCGGCATGCGACTTCAACTCGTCGGTCAGAACCACCCGGCCCTCGCCGTCGATCTTCACGGTCTCGCTGCGGCCGTAGAGCGCGACCAGAAATTCTTCGCGTTCGTCCGAATAGGGCGGAAAACGCGCGATCAACTGCTCGATCTGGGCCAGCAGGGCATTTCCCCCCGCATCGATCGCCGGCTGATCGAGCGCCGGATAGCAATAGAGCCCGTCGAAACCGTCGCGCGCGAGCACCGCGCGGAACGAGGCCGGAATCGACACGCGCCCCTTGGCATCGAGCCGCAACGTGACGTTGGACACGAAGCGGTCCATGCTCACTCCACGCCGCACGCGCTTGCGCAACTTCCCCAGCCGGAAGGAGAACCGGCATGCCCGGTTGGGACCGGCGGCTCACACTGACTGGGTATTCATGGGATATCATGGGTATAATTGGGCGTCAATGGAACCCCGGTTCCGGCGCCTTTTCAATTCCCTATGCGGCAGACCGATGCGATTAACGGCCGTTAGCCTTAAAGAACCGTTGCCGGACCCTGCCAGCTATCTCGCTCAAGTGACGATTTGAGCAGCCAGGACTATGTTTCCCGGATGCCGCTGCCTAACCATCTATCGGATGACCCGGTAATTGCGGTCATCAAACAGGAGCTCGCCGCCCGGTACGGCGATCGTTTGCAGGGGATTCTCCTCTACGGATCCCGGGCGCGCGGCGATTTCGGCCCGGATTCCGATTACGACCTCGTCGTCCTGCTTGAGGGAGTGGAGGAGCCGCTCGAAGAAACGCTCGCACTGGCTCCCGTGCGCCGTCGAATCCAGGAACAGACCGGCGAACTGGTATCGATCAAGGCTGTACCGGGTAACTTCCTTGACGCTCGAACCGGATTCACCCATCAGCTGCGAAAAGACGGCGTATGGCTATGAAGCCGGAGAGCCGAAATTATCTCAGCAAGGCCAAGCAAAAACTGGATCGTGCAGAGCGGGCGGCACAAGCGCAGCTGCCGGATATTGCTGCTCGCGAAGCATATTTTGCTGCTTTGGCCGCAACGCGCGCCCTCATTTTCGAGAGTGCGGAGTTCGTAACGAAGACCCATGTCGGAGCTTCGAAGAAATTTCACGAGGTGGTTGCCCAACGCAAGTTGATCGCTGACGATCTCATGGCGGTTCTCGATGACGGCCGGGAGATCAAGTCCGTGGTCGACTACGACATTGGTCCGCTACCGTCCGCGGAGGTCGCAAGCGCGTATCTCTCAAGGACCCGTAAGTTTGTTGCCGCGATAGAGGCACTGTTGGCTTCAGGCAAGCTGTAGTTCGCCGCCCATGCGGATCGCGCTGATGACCGATATCCACGGCAACCGGGAGGCTTTCGAAGCCTGTCTGGAGCATGCGCGGCGCAGCGACGTGGGCCGCCTGATCTTTCTCGGCGACTACGCCGGCTATGGCGCCGATCCGGGGTGGGTCATCGACGCGGTGATGGCGGAGGCGGAGCGCGGCGCGCTCGCGCTCCTGGGCAACCATGACGCCGCGGTGCTGACCGACAGCCATGGCATGAGCCAAGCCGCCGCGACCGCGATCGCCTGGACGCGCACGCAGCTCGACGAACGCCAGCGCGACTTCCTGCGCCGGCTGCCTCTCACCATCGAGGAGAAGGACCGGCTCTACGTGCACAGCAGCGCGTTCGAGCCGGCCGAGTGGCACTACGTGACCGAGCTCTACACCGCTGCGAAAAGCCTGATGGCGACGCGCGCCCACGCGACGTTCTGCGGGCACACGCACGTGCCGGCGCTCTTCCACATGTCGACGACCGGCAAGTTCGCGAGCTTCGATCCGGTGGAACGGGTGGAGATTCCGCTCACGCCGCAGCGCCGCTGGCTCGCCGTGATCGGCTCGGTCGGTCAGCCGCGCGACCGCGATCCCGCCGCCTGCTACGCCGTGCTCGACGACGAGCGCGACGTGCTCACCTATGTGCGCGTTCCCTACGACATCGCAAGCGCCGCGCAGAAAATCCGCGCCGCCGGCCTGCCGCGCATGCTGAGCGAGCGCCTGTTCGAGGGGTACTGAGCCGACATGCAGGACCTCGAACCCGGGCAGGTGATCGACGGCTTCCGCCTCGACGAGCCGCTCGACCCGGGCGGCATGGCGAGCTTTTGGCGCGTCCGCCGCCCCGCCACCGACATGCCGCTGCTCATGAAGATTCCATTGATGCGGCGCGGCGAGGATCCCATCACCATCGTCGGCTTCGAGGTGGAGCAGATGATCCTGGCGCGGCTCTCGGGCCCGCACGTGCCGCGCTTCATCGCGGCCGGCGATTTCGAGCGGCCCTACATCGTCATGGAGTACGTCGCGGGCCTTTCCGTGCGCTCGCTGCTCGCCAAGACGCCGCTGCCGCCGGACGACGTCGCCGAGATCGGCGCCAAGGTCGCCTTTGCGCTGCACGATCTCCATCGCCAGCACGTGATCCATCTCGATCTCAAGCCGAGCAACATCATTCTGCGCGACAACGGCGAAGCCGTGCTGATCGATTTCGGCCTCTCGCGCCACGACCAGCTGCCCGACCTGGTCGGCGAGGAGTTCGACGACCCGGTCGGCACCGGCCCCTACGTGGCGCCCGAGCAGGTGCTGCGCGATCGCGGCGATCCGCGCAGCGACATCTTTGCGCTCGGCGTCATCCTCTATTTCCTCGCGACCGGCGAGCGGCCGTTCGGCGAGCCGCAGCGCGCGGCGGAGTGGCGGCGGCGCCTGTGGCGCGATCCCTACCCGCCGCGCCGCTGGAATCGCGACATCCCGCCGTGGCTGCAGGAGATCATCCTGCGCTGTCTCGAGATCGACCCCGACGCGCGCTACGCCACTGCCGCGCAGCTCGCCTTCGACCTCCAGCATCCCGAGCAGGTGGCGCTCACCGCACGCGCCGAGCGCCAGGACCGCGACGGACTCGTGGCGGTTGCGATCCGCCGCTTTCGCGCGCGCAAACGCGGACCGGCCCGCCGGCCGCCCGTCGCCGGCCTTTTGTCGCGCGCGCCGATCATCATGGCGGCCGTCGAGCTCGCGCCCGAAGGCGCCGAATTGCGCGATGCGCTCGTCGTTGCGGTGCGCCGCGTGCTCGCGACCGAGCCGGCGGCGCGGCTTGCCTGCGTCAACGTATTGAGAACGTCGCGCATCGGCCTTGATCCGCTCACCGACGAGCACGGCCGCAATCCGCATTTGCAGCGGCTGGCCGAGCTCAAGCGTTGGGCGCGCGATCTTCCGATCGCGCCCGACCAGATCACCTTTCACGTGCTCGAGGCGACCGACACGGCCACCGCGCTCATCGATTACGCGCGCAACAATCGAGTCGATCACATCGTCATCGGCGCGCGCGGGAGTTCGCCGCTTCGGCGATTTCTCGGCAGCGTTTCGGCAAAAGTGGTGACCGAATCGCCGTGCACCGTGACGGTTGTGCGGCCATCGGCGATGCAGGTGCGGTCGGAACCTGTCGCGACGGCTGGGAACCGGACGGAACCGGGAACTCGCGCACCGCTCGCGGGTTGACGTCGATGCAGGGGAAGGACGCCCCTGACAAAATCTGCATTACGACAAAGATCGACATCAACGAGGAGGTAAGTATGAAACGCACACTCATGGCCGCTGTGGCCGTGGGCGGCTTGATGCTGTCGACGGCATTTGCGCAGTCGCCGGCGCCCACTCCCAATACAGCGGACAATCCGAGTGCTTCGCAGAGTGCACCGCCGCCGGCCGCGACGCCGAGCACGCCGGCCCCGAGCGCGGCGCCGGCCGCGCCCGCCTCGCCGACCGCGCAGGCACCCGCCCCGAGCACGTCCGCGAAGGTCATCACCCAGCAGTCGCCCGATCAGTTCCTCGCCTCCAAGTTCAAAGGCACCAATGTGATCGGCACCAATGACGAGAAGGTCGGCGACGTGAGCGACATCCTGTTCGACAAGAACGGGAAGGTTGACGCCATCATCGTCGGCGTCGGCGGATTCCTCGGCATCGGAGCCAAGGACGTGGCGCTGGCGCTGTCCTCGTTCCAGGTGGTCAAGGGCTCAAACGGCGCCGCCGACAAGCTGCGCCTGTCCATGAGCAAGGACGAGCTCAAGCAGATGGCGGAATTCAAGCCGCTCGCCCCACCGACCACGACGACCGGCACCGCGCCGTCCGGCTCGTCACCGCGGCCCGCCTCGCCGATGGCGCCGCGGCAGTAACGGGTAAAGTGGTCTTCGCTCGCGCGGTGCGAGCCGCGCAGGCACGAGAGGCGGTTCGGACAAATCCGGACCGCCTCTTTCTTTGTGCCTCGGGACGACGCGGCTCACATCCCTTCCGATCCGCCCGGTGCCCAGCGCGCAAGAACATGCGATAATATCGGGCCATGTCGAGCTTCCCGCCGGATTCCCCTCTGGTCGATTCCGTCACGCCGTCGCCCAATCATGAGCCGCGCATTGGCGACGGGCGTCCGGACATTCTCCTGCTCCATTACACCGGAATGAGCAGCACCGAGGCGGCGCTCGACCGCCTGCGCGACCCCGACGCGCTCGTGTCCTCGCATTATCTCGTGTTCGAGGACGGCCGAGTCGTCCAGCTCGTTCCGGAGGCGCGCCGCGCCTACCACGCCGGAATCTCGTCCTGGGAAGGCGTCAATGACGTCAATTCGCGCTCGATCGGCATCGAGATCGGCAACAAGGGACATGACTTCGGCTGTCCGGATTTTCCCGAGAAGCAGATCGCCGCGGTGCTGGCGCTCGGGCAGGACATCGTGCGGCGCTGGTCGATCTCGCCTCACCGCGTGCTTGCGCATTCCGATGTCGCGCCGGCGCGCAAGCGCGATCCGGGTGAAACTTTTCCCTGGCAGCGCCTTGCACAAGCGGGGGTCGGCGTGTGGATCGACCCGGAGCCGGCCTCGCATGGCCGCACGCTCGCGCCAGGAGATGAAGGCGAGGAGGTCGCCAACCTCCAGCGCGCGTTGTCGACATACAGCTACGGCATCGACATCACGGGCCGCTACGACGACGCGACGAAAGACGTGGTGACCGCGCTGCAGCGCCACTTCCGGCCGGCGCGAGTCGACGGCGTCGCCGATCCGGCGACGATGCAAACGCTGGAAAAACTCATCGCGGGAAAGAGATCGGCGCGATGATCGTCTCGTCAAGGGCGGCCATGACCAAAAACGGTCACGCACGCTCCTCAATCACGCTCGCCCGCACGTCGTCCTCGATCAGCCGCCAGATGTGGTCGACGTAGCGCACGAACTCGGGCGTGCGCTTCATCGCAAGCTCGCGCGGGCGCGGCAGCGTGACGGTGACGTTCTCCTGCACCCGACCGGGCCGCCGCGCGAATACGAGGACGCGATCGGACAAGAAAACCGCCTCGTCGATCTGATGAGTCACGAACAGCACGGTCTTGCGGCCCTGGTCCCAGATGCGCAGCAGCTCGGTCTGCATGATCTCGCGCGTCTGGGCGTCGAGCGCGGAGAACGGCTCGTCCATCAGCAGGATGTCGGGATCGATCGCGAGCGCGCGCGCGAGGTTGACGCGCTGGCGCATGCCGCCGGACAGCTGCCGCGGGTGATAGCCCTCGAAGCCTTCGAGGCCGACGAGCTTCAACAGCTCGAGCGTGCGCCGTTTCTCGGCGGGACCCGCGCGGCCGGCGACCTCGGGCCCGATCATGGCGTTGTCGAACACGTTTCGCCACGGCAGCAGGCTGTCGCTCTGGAAGACGAAGCCGCGATCGCCGCCGGGCTTGGTCACCGGCTTTCCGTCGATCAGCACCTTGCCGGAGGTCGCCGGCTCGAGACCGGCGACGATGCGCAGGAAGGTGGTCTTGCCGCAGCCGCTCGGGCCGACGAGCGCGATGAATTCGCCGCGGTCGACCGCGAGATCGATGCCGCGCAGCGCTTCCAGCGCATCGAAGCGCTTGCTCAGGCCCGAGACCGTGAGCTTGACCGGCATCCGTTCAGTCCTTCGTCCACGGCACGAGCTTGCGCTCGAGCCAGCCGAAGCCCGCGGTCATCGCAATGCCGGCGGCGGCGAGCACGACCACGCCGGCAAAGAGCTCCGGCATGTTGAAGGCGTCCGCCGACTGGCTGATGAGGCGGCCGAGGCCGGCGCGCGAGCCGAACAGCTCGGCGACCACGACCGCGATCAAGCCGCGGCCGATGCCGAGCTTGAGGCCAGCCAGGATGAACGGCGTCGCCGACGGCAGCGAGACCTTGAAGAAGATCTGCCGCGGCGTCGCGCCAAAACTACGCAGCATCTCGATCAGCCGCGCACTGGTCGTGCGCAGGCCGGCTTCGGTGTTGATCGTCACCGGAAACAGCACAAGGAGGATGACGACGAGGACCTTCGACGAGATGCCGATGCCGAACCACAGGATGAACAGCGGCGCGAGCGCGATCGTCGGCGTCGCATAAAGGCCCGAAATCCACGGCTGGGAGACCTGCTTGGCGGTCTCGCTGCTCGCCATGGCAAAGCCGAGCCCGATGCCGATGAAGCTCGCAATGACGTAGCCGATCGCGAACTCGAGCGCGCTGATCCCGATGTGGCGGCCGAGCTCTCCGCTCTCGGCGAGCGACAGGATCGCGGAGAAGATTTGCGAGGGCGCCGCCAGGAAGAGCGGATTGGCGACGACGACGCGGCTGAGCAGTTCCCACAGCAGCAGCCCGGTGACGACGGAGATAAAGCCGGCGAGCGGAATGCGTCGCAGCGCCGCCCCGTTCCAGGCGGCGCCGGGTTGCGGCGCGCCCGCCGAGCTCTTGTCGCGTTCGACGGTCGCCGACATCTTCAGTCCACCAGTTGCGTGACGCCGGGCAGGATCAGCTTGTCGACGGAGAGCTCTCCGACGTCGCCGAGATCGCGCAACGCGGCAACCACCAGGTTGAGCTTTGCGCGCGAGACCTTGCCGCTCGGCTCGAACAGATGCTTGTCGCGCAGGAAGTCGTATGCGCGCTCGACATCCGCGGCCTTGAGCTTGCTGAACTCGACCATCATCTGCACCGCCTCGTCGCGGTTTCGCCGGTCCTCGAACCAGCCGATGCTCTTGACGAACACGCCGACGAACTTTTCGACGATCTTGGGATTGGCCGACGCCCAGGCCCGGTTCACCGCCATGCCGGCGAACGGCATGTCCTTGAGGTAATCGAAAGTGAAGCCGAGATTCTGGAAGCCCGCCGATTCCGCATAGAAGTTGAAAGGCGCGGTCAGCAGCGCGGCGTCGACGGCCCCGGATTGCAGCGCCGAGAAGCGCGCATTGGTGGCGCCCGCGAACACATAGTCGAACTCGCCCGTCTTCACACCGTGCGGCGCGAGCATGCGATCGACGAAGATGCGGGTGATGTCCTTCGCGCCGCCGACGATGATGGTCTTGCCCTTGAGCCCCGCGATGCCCTTGATGTCCCGCTTGGCGAGCAGCGCGTAGGGCGGCGCCTGGATTTCGATGCGCACCAGCGCGATCGGCGCGCCCTTGTCGATGGCGCGGATCGGATCGACCAGGCCGGCGCTCGTCGCAACGTTGATCGAGCCGGCGGTGAGCTGCTGGATCACGCCCGTGTTCGACTGCGCATAGACGGTGTCGACGGCGATGTCGCTTGCGGCGAAAAACCCTTTCTTCATGCCGATCAGGACCGGCCAGGCATTGGCCGAGCTCGAGCCGACCGCGCCGATGATGACGGGATCGGCGGCACGCGCCGGAGACGCAAGCAGGAGCGCGCTGATGAGCAGCCCGGATGCTTGCAGGGTCTCCCGTACGCGCATCGCTCAATCCGCCATCTGCGCCACGCCGGGCAGCACGAGACGATTGACGTCCATCTGCGGAATATCGCCGAGGGTCGCCAGCGCGTCGACCAGCGCGCCCAGCCTCTTGCGCGAGATCTTTCCGGTCGGCTCGAAGAATTTGCCCTTGCGGAAGAAATCGTAGGCCTTCTCGACCTCGTCCTGCTTGAGGCTGCTCACCGCCACCATCATCTTCACGGCCTCGGTGCGATTGGCATCCTGGTAGAACCAGGCGACCGACTTGGCGTGCGCGGCGAGCACGCGCGACAGCAGCGCGGGATGCGCCTTCGCCCAGCCGTTATTCACCACGGTGCCGGAGAACGGCAGGTCCGGCGCGAAATCGACGGTGAGCCCGAGCTCGTTGAAGCCTTGCGCCGTGGCCTGGAAATTGAACGGCGGCAGCAGGATCGCGGCGTCGACCGCGCCCGACAGCAGCGCCTGCGCCCGTGCCGAGGTCGCGCCCGCGAACACCATGTCGAATTCGCCCGGCTTGACGCCGCTCGGCGCCAGCATGCGCTCGACATAGATACGGGTGATGTCCTTCGGTCCCCCGAGCGAGATGGTCTTGCCCTTGAGCTCGGCGAACGTCTTGATGTTCGGCTTGGCGACCAGCGCATAGGGCGGCGACTGCGACTCGAAGCGCACG
>WNFF01007439.1_pt1 | contig 17190 bp, 13 predicted proteins | sample 5400441 | NCBI WGS metagenome assembly WNFF01 (sample SAMN13153345, study PRJNA577476) | soil metagenome | isolation source: 120 cm saprolite under Douglas fir tree site 2 hole 3 replicate 1 | place: USA:California | collected 2015-04-18 | reverse complement strand
AGTTTCGATCGATCTCGGGTGCGACCGTCGTGAGGTCCTTCAGTGCTTCGTCTACACGATCACGCAGGGAGCGAAGCCTGATAGCGACCTGCCGAGGATCCATCGTTGTATTCGGAACAAAACATCGTGCTTCCGCCTTTCCCTCGCATGTATCACGGGTGAACGGAACTGTAAGCCCTACACGGGACGACGTGTATGACAGCGCGATAGCGTGATGTCGTTTTATTTCGAGACGTTGATCCCTCGAACACCTAGTTGGGCGTAGCCAGAAAACTCCGAATGTAACTAACTGCGTCGTCGAAGTAGAAACCCACCAAGTTTCCCGACGTCGTAATCCCCATCACCTGAGTATTGGGAGCATCGGGGAAGTCGATCTGCGTGCAACTTTGGCCCATGTCCCTGGTGAGAAATCCGTGGGTCGTGGCTGGAGTATCGTACGCGCCAACGACGACGCCATTATTATTGATCGCCACTGCGTATGTATTCGCGGCGCCGGGACACTGAAAGAGGGTTAGTGTCGTTCCATCGTAAATGGCTGCAACGCTCGTGACCCCATCGTCGCAGAAACCTACGACGCGCCCATAGTCATCGATTCCGTTTATTTGAGTGTTGAGATAGCCGGGGCAATCAGCGGGGGCGACGTAGAAGTCGCCATCGTTAATGAAACCATGCTCGTTGCCATCGCCGCCGATATATGCGCCGACAACCTGGTTCAGCGAATTGATCCCGAAAGCGAAGGAATCCTGGGCAGTCCCGGGTGGCACGATGTCTCTGTATAAGACTTCGTTGATTCGCATGAAGCCGCGGAAAAAGTCGAATTCCGGCCTGAAGTAAAAGCCCACCATGACACCCCCGAGATTGATCCCGCGAATGCGTGAGTTGGCCGAACCGGGCGGCTCGACCGTAACACATGGATCGCCATTGTAGACGAAACCATGCAGTCCCCTGAGTCCCATTAATCGACAGCCGCCAACGATCAGGTTCGAATCGTTAATGCCGAACGCGCGCGTATCGTCTGGACCAGCATCACAGGTGAATGAGGTGAATGAATACGAGGTTTGAGCGATGGCGGAACCTGCCGAGCCAAAGATCAGCACGAGTAGCGAAAATCGAAGCATGGGACCCTCCCTCTCTGAACTGCCCGCCAGATAGGATCAGGGCGTGGCGGACGTCAACTACAGGGTGTCCGAAGGAAGTGGTCAGCTAGCGATCGACGTTGTGGTCGTTTCACTGTAACCATCCGTAGCTTTCCAGAAACTCTCGAAGTCGCGGATCTTCCGATGAGAGTGCCGGAAGCCAAGGACCCACCAAAGTACGTGTCCACCAGGCGCGCTCGCGCAGGGGTGCGAACTGATAACGATAGAGCTGTGCGCGCAGAAAACGCGGCGGCGTGGCTGGGAATGGGTTGTTGCCCAGAAGGCTCAGGGCACCCGGATCATTGTGCAACAACTTCCATGCAAGATGAACCGTCCAGGGCGCCTGGTTGGGCGAAGACATCGCCGCGAACCAGATCAGCCAGTCGAGCCGAAGATGGTAAGGGCTCAGGAAACATGGCCGTCGGCCGGGATCCCCTGGTTTGCATTTGAACTCGTAAGACCTCCACTCGGCATCCTCCGTTGGCGCGTCAGCCAGCGTGCCCTCGAAGACGATTTCGTATCGGACCTTGCTGACGCTGCCAAACGCCCCGTACGAATTCACCAGCTCGAAGGGCTCGTAGGAAGTATTCATCACCTGCTCGTTCGAAAGCAGGTTGGTGACTGGCGCAATGCTCAGGGCGGCTACGCAGGTTGCGAGGACTACAGCTACCACCCGCTGCGATCGTGCCGCGATAGTCTCACGAGGCCGTTGCAGAAACCTCTGCCACCAGGCTCGCGGCACAAGGCGCGAAAGAAAGCGATCATCGAAACAAGCGATGACCGGAACCAAGGTCAACCAATTCAGGAACGAGAGGTTGCCACTGACAATCAGGAAAAACTGAAGCCCCGCCAGGACCAGCCCCGCGATGTGTCGGATCGTTCTTGGAGTTAGCAGAAAGAAGGGCGCAATCAGCTCGGCCAAATGATTGTAGAGGGCTCCGAGCTGATGAAACCAGCGGGGTAGAAAATGTAACCACCGGCTGAGAGGGTTAGGAATCGGCTGAGTCTCGTAGTGATAATAGAGGCAGGTCAGCTCGCGCCAGCACGGATCGCCCCGGATTTTGATCAGTCCGGCTCCCAACATGATTCGGAAGATCAGCCAGCGAAAGAGCCATACCACGACGACCGGAGGAGGCCGCTTCGGAAAAGGCCTGGGATCCCACAGTGGGCACAAAAAAATGGCCAAAAAACCCGTCTCGCCCAACTGGCTCTCCCAGCCGAATCCATACCAGAGCTGACCGATGTGGCGGATCGAGAGATAGAGAAGCCAGAGGGTCGCGAGCATCGGGGCATTTGCAAAGCCCAGCAGAACGACCAGCGATAGGAGGGCTCCGATCCAGCCGACGCCGAGAAGAAATCCGTCCGATCGCTTAAGCCAAAAAAGAGTAGGCATCTTCAGGAATGCCTCCCATTGCGAGCCGAACTGGTGGCCGACACGCTCGAGGGACGGCTGCACTGGCAGCAGACCATGCTCACCCAATAGGGGTATTCCTTGATTGATGAAGACCAAGAAGGCCACGAAGTAGATCAACCCCAGCAACCGGAGGATCACGAAGCGAGCCAGCCAATAAGTTTGGGCTTGTTTGGCGGCGAATTGCTCAGTGAGCGCGATCTGCGGCGTGCCGGGTTCGAGAGATGTGTCGCTCACCGGCACAGAGTAGATAGCCGAGATAAGGCAGAGCAAATCCCCTCGAGGGGCTCGGACTAGGCCACCTCGAGGGGCTGCGGCGTAGGATCCGGCCTTGCCAGCTCGGGCGGAAAGCTATGCCGCGAACGTCAACTTACTGGACGACGTAGTGGTTCACTGAGGCGGTGAACGTAACCCGCAGGCGCGAGCCCGCCAAGCCGCCTGCGATGTCCACCTCGTTGAAGCGGGAGACGAAGAGCTGCTGATTGGCGTTAACCGGGTTGTTCGTGGCGGCGATTGTGTATGAGCCTGTGTCGGCAGTGCTGATGCCATTGAAGTCGTTGGTCGAGATCGTCGCTTGCTTTGCCGTCGAGGGCGTGGTCCAGCTTCCCTCCCACGACGACGCCCTGCACGTTATCCGTGTTCCGCGTCACCGAGAGGCCGAAGTCGCCACCGGGAAACTGGGCGATCGAGTTCAGGTACCTGCCCGAGCCTGCCTGGGCCTCGACGAGTGACACGCTACCGTTCGGCAAGCCGCTATTGGAGATTGTTACGGTGGCGGCGGGCACCCTGTTGCCAAGGCCGTCCCTGAGGGTGACCGTAAAGTTCGTCACCGGGGCGCCATTGTTCATCGAGGCTTCGATGGCTCCAGTTACGAGCAGGGTCGACGTGCCGGTGCCCGCATTGTTGTGGCTGGTGGCCGTGCCGCCACCGCAGGCCAGGGCAGTCGCGGCCAGTACGGCGAGAAGTTTGGTGTGCTTCATTTATTCCTCCTGGGAGTTGGTTTGCGCGTTGCCGGCCGCAAAGGCGCTGCTTGCAGGATCGAATCATTTCTGGCCAAGGCGCAGCTACGGCACCTTTTAGGTGGCGCGCAGGGGCGCGCGGGTCTGGGAGCGGCTCCCACTGCTAGCGGGCGGGTGTCAGATCAGCGGCAAAGGTATGGCCAATCTGGTAGTGCTTCGTCCGTGCGCCTCACCATCCGCGACGCTGCCCGGTACCTGGCTGTTCCCGAAGAGACTATCTACAGGTGGATTCGGGACGGCGAAATCCCATTCTCCCGGATCAACGATCAGTACCGTCTGAGCAGCGACGACCTGCTGGAATGGGCGACGGCCCGCGGAATCAACGTGCAAGTCGACATTCTGCAGCACGCACATCAGGACACCGCCCCGAGCTTCGTGGACGCGCTGCGCAACGGTGGCCTCCATCGGTACGACGGACCACCGGACCGAAACTCGATCCTCGCCGCGCTCGTAAAGGGGCTTGCCTTCGCAGAGGACTCCGATCGCTCCGCCTTGCTAGAGTTACTAATCGCCCGCGAGGGGATCGGTTCGACCGGCATTGGCCAAGGTATCGCGATCCCGCACGCCCGCGCGCCGGTCGTCCTGCAAGGCGCCGCGCCGTCGATCGCGCTGTGGTATCTTGAGCGCCCGGTGGATTTCGGAGCGCGGGACCAAGTTGCGGTCGCCACCGTCTTCTTCATGATGACGCCGACCCCGCGCGTGCACCTCCAGCTTTTGTCCCGGTTGGCGTCTGCGCTGCACGACAGCGAGTTCCGTGCGGCGGTGAAGGACCGCGCCCCGCTCGATCGCATTCTCGAACAAGCGCGGCGACTCGAACCGACATTCTCACGTGGCGATCGCGACGGGGCGGGATGACCGGAGTGGACACACAGCTCGTCCTGCTGCTCGGCGGGATCGCCGTGATTCTCGCGGGAGGCCTGCTTGCACTTGCACTAACGCCATGGCCACGCGTCTCGGGTACCGCCAGCACTTTGTCGGTGCTGGTCGGCGCGGGGATGGGGCTTGTCCCAGTCGCACGGGCGCTTGCCTCGGGAACGGTGCTCTCGTTCGCGGGGCCCTGGGCGATCCCAAACGGCGCGCTAATGCTCGAGTTGGATCCACTTTCGGCCTTCTTCCTGGCTCCCGTGCTCGCCCTCTCCGCGATGGCTGGAATCTACGGTCGCGAATACATGCTCTCCCGAGTCAGCCGCCGGTTGGGCCTGCCGTTCTTCGGTTTCCATCTGATGGTGGTGGGCATGGCGCTCGTGGTCCTCGCGCGCAACGGCGTGCTGTTTCTCGTCAGCTGGGAAGCCATGGCGGTCGCGGCGTTCTTCCTGATCTCCTATGACCAAGAGGATCCCGCATCCCGGCGTGCAGGCTGGGTCTACCTGATTGCCACCCACGTTGGAGCAGCGGCGCTGTTTGCGATGTTTCTACTCCTCGCTCAAGACGCCGGCGGGTACAACTTCGCGCAGTTCGCGGCAGCTCCGCCTTCCGGCCCACGAGCTTTGGCCGTGGTGCTGCTCGCGTTAATAGGCTTTGGAGCCAAGGCCGGCTTCGTTCCGCTCCACGTCTGGCTGCCCGAGGCCCATGCCGCGGCGCCGTCCCATGTCTCCGCGGTCATGTCCGGCGCGCTGATCAAACTCGGTCTCTACGGCCTGCTTCGGATCTTCCTAATCATCGGTACGCCAGCCGATTGGTGGGGACCGTCGCTGGCGGGAATTGGCCTGGTCGGTGCGCTCCTGGGGATTTCGTTGGCTTTGTACCAACGAGACCTGAAACGGGCGCTGGCCTATTCGAGCGTCGAAAACATCGGGCTGATCGCGTTTGCACTGGGGATTGCGTACTGGGCCGCGAGCAGAGGAGAAAACGAGGCGGCATCGCTTGCGATGGCCGGGGGCCTTTTGCACGTCTGGAACCACACCCTGATGAAGGGGACGATGTTTTTCGCCGCCGGGAGCGTGGTCCACGCGACTCACACGCGCAGGCTTGAGCAGCTTGGGGGAGTGGCTCGCCGCATGCCGCTCACCGCCCTAGGAATGACGGTGGCCGCGGTAGCGCTGTCCGCGCTTCCACCGCTCAATGGATTCGTCAGCGAGTGGCTCATCTACCAAAGCTTGATCCGGCCCGGTCTCGAGGTGAAGGGGCCGATCTCGATGCTCGCCCTATTGGCCGTGGGCTTGGTCTCGCTCGTCGGTGCCCTGGCCCTTCTCTCTTTCGCGCGCGTTTTTGGGATTAGTCTTCTCGGCCAACCGCGCAGCAAGCACGCGGAAGTGGCGCACGAAAGCTCCCCATGGCTGCTTTTCCCGATGGCTCTGTTGGCGATTGCCTGCATCGGCGTGGCTCTCGCGCCCGGACGAGTCATTGCGCTCACCGCCCGCGTCGCGGCGCAGCTCTTCGGTCGCAGCGGTCCATCTCCGCTCGCGCCCGCGGCAGGCTCGCTCCCGGCGCTTGCTGCTTTCAATCTGATCCTCTGGGCGAGCTGCCTTTTGCTCGGGCTTGTGGCCTGGTGGCTGTACCGCGCGAGGCCTTGGGAAGCGAAAGAAACCTGGGGCTGTGGCTATGCGGCGCCGCGGTCGCGGATGCAGTACGGAGCGTTGTCCTTTGCCCAACTCGCCGCGGAAAACATCCTTCCCCCGCTGCTTCGGCCGAAAGTGGTACGCTCGTGGCTGCGAGGTCTGTTCCCAACGACTTCACGGCTCGAGCTAGACGACGCCGATCCATTTACGCGCGGCGCCTACCAGCCGATGTTCGCGAGGTGGGCAGGCTGGCTGTCCTCGCTCAACTGGGTCCAGGGGGGCGCGCTTCACAGCTATTTGCTCTACGTTCTGCTTGCAGTGGTATTGGGCATGGTCTGGCTATCGGTGCGTGGGTGGGGCGCGCGGTGATTGCGTGGTTTGTTCTAGTGGCGATTGGCCTGGCGGGCGCGAGCGGCGTCCCCGGGCTCTTCTTCGCGAGATCGTCCTCGGCCGGAGAGCGGATCGCCGTCGGAATGCTCTCTTCTGCCGCGGCCCTTGCCTTATTCGCGATCGGCCATGTTGTCATCAGCGGCGCCGCCGCCGAGCTGTCCTTAAGCTGGGCCGTGCCCGGCGGAGCTCTTTCAATCCGCATCGATGCGCTTGCTGCGTTCTTCCTCGTCCCAATCTTTGCGATCTCCGCGCTCGGCGCCATCTATGGCCTTGAGTACTGGGCCCAGGCGCAGCAGCAGCAGAATGGGCGACGGCTGCGACTGGTCTACGGCCTGATCGTCGCTGGGCTCGCCATCACCACTGTGGCGGCGAACGGGATGCTGTTCTTGGCCGGCTGGGAAGTGATGACACTGGCCGCGTTTGTCGCGATCGGCACCGAAGACCACCTGCCTGGAACGCGCGCGGCCAGCTACCTCTATCTCGTCGCGACACGGGTTGGCACCTTGTGCCTATTCGCAATGTTCGCGCTCATTTATGGATCAACGCGCAGCTTCGCGCTGGTTCATATGGATTGGCTTACGCCGGGACCGGCCACGGCAATTTTTGTCCTCGGGCTGCTCGGATTCGGGATCAAGGCGGGCGTGATGCCGCTTCACATCTGGCTTCCGAGCGCACATGCGGCGGCGCCCAGCCACGTGTCGGCGTTGATGTCCGGTGTGCTGATCAAGATCGGCATCTACGGCCTGGTGCGCACGCTTTCGCTTTTGCCGACTCCGCCGGTTTGGTGGGCCGTGCTTCTGCTGAGCCTTGGCGGCGTCTCGGGCGTGCTCGGTGTTGCGTTTGCGATCGGCCAGCACGACATCAAGCGCCTTCTCGCCTATCACAGCATCGAAAACATCGGCATCATTCTGCTTGGAATTGGAGTGGCCGTGCTGGGGCGAGCCCTTCATCGACCCGAGCTGGTTGTGCTCGGGTTGGCTGGCGGGCTCTTGCACGTGTGGAACCATGGCCTGTTCAAAGGCCTCCTCTTCCTAAGCGCAGGCGCGGTGATTCATGCTTGCCACACGCGCGAGATCGATCAGCTTGGAGGCCTGTTGCCGAAAATGCCGCGCACTTCCATCCTCTTTCTGATCGGAGCCGTAGCAATCTGCGGCTTGCCGCCATTGAACGGATTCGTGAGCGAGCTGCTCGTTTACCTGGGCCTTTTCGATGCAGCTCGTTCGAGTCAGGCCGAGGTGTGGCTTGCTCCGTCGCTCGCCGCGGCCGCTCTGGCGCTGATCGGGGGTCTGGCGCTGGCTTGCTTCGTCAAAGTATTCGGAGCCGCATTCCTCGGCCATCGCCGCAGCAATCACAGCGCCGCCGCGCACGATGGAGGCGGTCTGCTGCTGGCTCCGATGGGTGTTCTCGCCGCCTGTTGCATGGTCATCGGCCTCGCGCCCGCGACGATCGCTCGCTTTTTGAATCTAGCGGTCGCCGTCTTCGGCCCGGTGCCGACTTCATCATCTCTGCAAGCGCTCGCTCCCTTTTCCTACTTGAGCCTTGCCTCCGCGATCCTACTGGCATGCGCCCTTGGCGGCGGCGCCCTACTGGCTCGGCGCCTCCAGAGTGGGACATCCGCCGGCCTTACCTGGGATTGTGGTTACGTCGCGCCTGGGAAGCGAATGCAGTACTCGTCATCTTCCTTTGCGGAGATGCTCGTTGGCCTTTTTCAATGGGCGCTGCGGCCCAAGGTACACCGCGAGCGCGTCCCAGGTTTCTTCCCCAGACCAACTCGATTCGCGTCGCAGGTGGACGATGCCGTGCTCGATCAGCTGCTTCGTCCAGCGATCGCCTCCGTTGGCGGTTGGCTCAACCGGCTTCGATGGCTTCAACCCGGGAGCTTGAACCTTTATCTGCTCTACGTCGTTTTCGCGCTCGTCCTGGGACTGGTTTGGGCGCGGGGAGTCCATCCACAATGAAGCTTTTGCAAATTGCGACGCAGCTCGCAGTCGCGTTGCTGCTTCCGCCGCTGCTGCTTGGCGTGATCGTCAAGGTGAAAGCCTTCTTCGCCGGACGCGTGGGCGCGCCGCTTCTGCAACTATACCGGGACGTCTGGAAGCTTTGGCGAAAGGGCTCCGTCTTCAGCACCACCACGACCTGGGTATTCAAGGCGGGGCCGGTGGTGAATCTCGCGAGCGTGCTCGTCGCGGTCCTGCTGATGCCACTGGGAACTCACCGTGCGCTGCTCTCCTTTGCGGGCGATGCGATTCTCTTCGCTTACCTGCTGGCGCTCGGTCGGTTTTTCACGATCGTTGCCGCGCTCGATACCGGCTCATCTTTCGAGGGAATGGGGGCTGCGCGCGAAGCCACCTTTTCGGCTCTGGCGGAGCCGGGCCTTTTTCTCGGCCTGATGGCGTTGGCTCGCAAATCGGGATCGGTGTCGTTGTCGCAAATGCTCGGCCCCAAGCTCTTGGACGCGTGGTTCGACAGCGGAGGGGCGCTGGTGCTGGTGATCGCCAGCTTCTTCGTTGTGCTGCTCGCGGAGAACAGCCGAATTCCATTCGACGACCCTAACACGCACCTGGAGCTGACGATGATTCACGAGGTGATGGTGCTCGATCATAGCGGTCCTGCCTTGGGAATGATTCTGTATGGAGCTGCGCTGAAGCTCTTTCTGTTGGGAGCGCTGATCGCGCGTCTGGTCACGCCGATTTCCACGGGCAATCCGTGGTTGGACTGGCTGGTCTTCGTCGTGGCGATGGTGGGATTGTCGGGATTGGTCGGGATAGTGGAGTCCACGATGGCGCGGCTGCGCCTTTTGCACCTGCCGAGGCTGCTCGTCGCTGCCTCGATCATCTCCGTCTTCGCAATCATTCTCGCGAGGTAAGCATGTCCACTGCAATCCTGGTGATGGTGCTGTTGCTCAACTTCTTCGTGCTCGGCACGAGCCGGCTGCGCGCCGTGATCAACGCCTCCGCTGCCCAGGGTGTTGCCTTAGGTGTGCTCGCGCTGTTGGTGCATCCGCATGTTGACGAGGATACTCTGCTCGTAGCCGTCGGCGCGGCCTTGATTAAAGGGCTGGTTATTCCCTGGCTGCTGCTGCGGGCAATGCGAGATGCCGCGATCCGAAGGGAAGTGGAGCCGGTGATCGGCTTTGTGCCTTCGCTGCTGCTCTGCGCGGTGGGCACGGGCGTAGCCCTCGTCTTCTCGTCCACCCTTCCCCTGGCGCCGCAACACCAAGGCTCGCTGCTCGTACCGGCCTCGCTCGCCACCGTGCTCAGCGGCTTTCTGGTGCTCACCACCCGGAAAAAAGCGATCAACCAGGTTGTCGGCTACCTCCTGCTTGAAAACGGCATCTACATCATGGGCCTTACTCTTTTGCAGGCGATGCCGTTCCTGGTGGAGATCGGCGTTCTACTCGACCTCTTCGTCGCCATCTTCGTGATGGGAATCATCATCAATCACATCAGTCGCGAGTTCGGTTCAATGGACACCGCGAATCTCTCCGCCCTCAAGGACTGACCCATGCTCCTCGCGCTCATCCTGGTGCCAATTCTGCTCGGTGGTGTCGCCTTCATCATGCCCTTCGAGCGGGTGAGGCCATGGCTGCTGCCGGTGGGCGGCGCGACACACCTCGGCTTGACTGCGACCGCCATCACCCGCGGGGCCTCACCGATGCTCGATGGATACTTGGTGTTGGACCCACTGGGAACGTTGGTTCTCGGCTTTACCAGCGTCTTGTTTTTTCTCTGCTTCCTCTATGCTCCGGGCTACCTTCGGCAGCGTCCCGAAAGGCGTAACCGCGTTTTCGTCGCCTGCCTTTTGGTGTTCGTAGGGACGACCAGCCTGATCCTGCTCACGCACCATCTGGGCTTGATGTGGGTGGCGCTTGAGGCCACCACGCTCTGCACCGCGCCGCTGCTGTACTTCAACCACAATGCCCGATCCCTCGAAGCAGTGTGGAAGTACCTCCTCGTGGGCTCGGTCGGGATCGCCCTGGCGTTGTTGGGATCTCTGTTCCTCGCATACTCCGCCCTGCACGCGCGCCTGACTCCCTCGCTGCTGCTCGAAGATCTGATCCGCGATGGACATGCGCTCTCGAGGCCGTGGCTCCACGCGGCCTTCGTGCTGCTCTTCGTCGGCTATGGCACCAAGATGGGACTTGCGCCGATGCACACCTGGAAGCCTGACGCGTACGGCGAAGCGCCGGGACTGGTCGGTGCGCTGCTCGCGGGAGGGCTCACCAACTGTGCCTTTTTGGCGATCCTTCGCTTTTTCCACATCCTGAGCGCTGCCGGGGAGGCCGCGTTCGCCAGGGAGCTGATGATCGGCGGCGGGCTCTTTTCGATTGCCGTGGCGGGCGTCTTCATGGTCCGGCAGCGCGACTACAAGCGCCTCCTCGCGTACTCGAGCGTGGAGCACATGGGGATTTTGGTGTTAGGCGTCGGCATCGGCGGGAATGCGGTGTTCGGAAGCCTTCTCCATCTGATCAACAACGGCCTCACCAAAGGCGTTCTCTTCCTCTCCGCCGCGAACATCCACCGCGCATTCGCGAGCAAAACCGTGGAAGGCACCACTGGCGCAATGCGGCTGGTGCCGGTGTCTGGAGCGCTCTTTCTGCTCGGCTTCTTCGCGATCGCCGGCTCCCCGCCATTTGGTCCGTTCGTCAGCGAATTCACCATCCTCAGCGCCGCGGTCAGCGCCGGTCGCTACGTCCTGGTGGGTCTATTCCTGCTTCTTTTGGTGATTGTCTTCATCGGAATGGGAGCCACGGTGCTAGCGGTCGTGCAAGGCACTCCGGTCGGGATCGACAGGAGCGTTCCCGCCAAGCCTGAAACTTTTCTCACCGTCGCTCCGGCTGTGGCATTCCTCATCCTGGTGCTCTGCCTCGGGTTGTATTTGCCGCCGCCCTTGCAGGCGCTCATCCAGCGAGCGGCTGCTTTCGAGGCTTTGCCATGAGCGTTTCTTCGCTCTTGCGTACCTACAATGCCAAGGCGGTGCCCCGCGATGCCGTTCCACGGCTTTCCCTCGAGGCATTTCGTGGCGTGGTGATTGGCGCCCCCGAACGCGGCGCGCGGATTGCGGCCCTGTTTGGGATCGGTGCGGCGGGCGACGTCGACTTGTTCGCCGTGTTGGCGGTGGATGATGAAGGGTGCCTGGAGCTTTGTTCGACGCGCTTGGAGGACGACTCGTATCCAGCCATGACACCGGAGTGTCCCGAAGCCCACTTGTTCGAGCGGGAGTTGGCCGAGCAGTGGGGCATCCAACCGATGGGCCACCCTTGGCTAAAGCCGGTGCGCTTTGCGCCTCCGCGTCGCGTCGGAGCGGACCCCTTCGGCTGGAGCAAAACGCCCCCGATGATCGGGGTGACGGACTTCTATCGCGTCGAAGGAGAGGAGATCCACGAGGTGGCGGTGGGCCCGGTTCACGCGGGCGTGATCGAGCCTGGGCATTTTCGTTTCCAGTGTTACGGCGAGCAAGTGCTGCACCTGGAAATCTCGCTGGGCTATCAGCACCGGGGAGTCGAACGCGCGCTCATCGGAGGTCCCAACGCCCGCTCCATCCATTACGCCGAGACGCTCGCTGGTGACACCACGGTTGGACACGCGACGGCGTACTGTCAGATCCTCGAGGCGCTTTCTGGCTGCGCGGTCTCCGCGCGGGCGCAGGCGATTCGCGGCGTCGCTCTGGAGCTCGAACGGCTTGCCAACCATACGGGAGACATCGGTGCCCTGGCCGGCGACGTGGGCTACCTGCCCACCGCCTCCTATTGCGGGCGCCTGCGAGGGGATTTCCTCAATTTGACCGCCGAGCTTTGCGGCAGCCGGTTCGGCCGGAGCCTGGTTCGACCCGGTGGCGTGGCATTCGACATCGATGCTGATCGCGCTGGCCGAATGCGTCAAAAACTCACTTTCGCGGTTCAAGACGTGGCCGATGCGGCAGCGCTATTGTGGCGAACGGCGTCGGTTCAGGGGTGTCTCGCGACGTCCGGCGCGATCATCCCGCAGGCATCTTCCGCTTCAAGCAGATTCCGGTGCCGGTTCTGCTGTCCGGGGACGTCTTTGCTCGGGCTCAAATTCGCAATCTGGAAATCGAGCGCTCCGCGGTGTTCATCAAAGAGCAGCTTGCCTCATTGCCGAGCGGTGAGACGCTCTCGAGGGTGCCTCCGCTGGCCCCAATGCGCGTGTGCGTGTCGCTGGTGGAGGGTTGGCGCGGTGAGCTGTGCCATGTGGCGCTGACCGATGAGAGTGGTCGTTTTCAGAGCTACAAGGTGGTGGACCCATCGTTCCACAACTGGACCGGGCTGGCGATCGCTCTGCGCGACCAGCAGATTTCCGACTTTCCGCTCTGCAACAAGAGCTTCAACCTGTCCTATTGCGGACATGATTTGTAGGGAGCCTTCATGCTGAAGATGCTTCTCACCCGAATACGGCAGGGACACCGCACCAGTTCGTATCCGGCAGTCCCGCCTGTGCTGCCGGATCGCTTCCGCGGCCCACCGGTAATCGATTCGACGAAGTGCGCCGATGGGTGCAAGGCATGCGCGGAGGCTTGTCCGACGCAGGCCATCCGCTTCGATCAGCTTGGGCCGGAAGTGGACCTGGGCCGTTGTCTGTTTTGCGCGGACTGTGAGAACGTTTGCCCCACCGGTGCAATCACCCACTCCAAAGAATACCGACTTGCTGCTCGAGCCCGCGACGATCTGCTCTTTCGAAGCGAGATGAAGACGCGGGCGGCGCCTCTGGATGCCGCCATGCGGCGGCTGTTCGGTAGATCGCTCAAGCTGCGGCAGGTGAGCGCCGGAGGCTGCAATGGCTGCGAAGCAGATGTAAACGTGCTGAGCACGATCGTCTTCGATCTCGGCCGGTTCGGGATTCAGTTCGTGGCATCGCCCCGGCACGCAGACGGCTTGCTGATCACCGGCCCGGTTACCGAGAATATGAAGCTTGCGCTGCAGAAAACGTATGACGCCGTTCCCGCGCCGAAGCTCGTAATCGCGGTAGGCGCCTGCGCCATTTCCGGGGGCCCATATGTGGGGCATCCGGAAATCTGTGGGGGCGCGAATTCGGTCGTGCCGGTCGATCTGTACATCCCCGGTTGTCCGCCGCATCCCTTCACCATCCTGGACGGACTCCTTCGGCTCCTGGGAAAACTCGACCAACGGTCGCAGAGTTGACACCTGTTCAGCTCCGCGCTGACATGGCTGTTTGGGGGGTGCGGTGGAACCCACAATTCCATCCTTGATTGCCGCCGCCGAGCGAGGCGACGCGTCAGCGTCTGAAGCGCTGTTTAGTGCGCTCTACGCACAGCTCCACGGCCTCGCTCAACGTGAGCTAGCCCGACGCGGCGCCGCCGCGAGCCTCGGCGTTACCACCTTGCTGCACGAAGCCTATCTGGACATGGCGGGGCGGGATGCCGCCGCGTTTCCGGATCGCGCCCGGTTCATGGGCTATGCCTCACGGGTTATGCGCGGGCTGATCATAGATAATGTTCGAAGCCGCCACGCCTTGAAGCGCGGAGAACAGTTCGAGATTACGTCGCTTCAGACCAGCGCCGTGGAGAAGGTGGTTGACGAAAAAGAGTTGACGCAAATCGGCGAAGCTTTGGATGAACTCGGCAAAATCGATCCTTCGCTGGCTGAGGTAGTGGACCTCAAATTCTTCTGTGGCTTTTCCTTCGTCGAGATCGCTGCGCTTCGCGGTGTGTCGGAGCGCACGGTCCAGCGCAACTGGGAAAAGGCGCGCATCTACCTCCACCGCAACCTTCGCAGTCCTGCGCTTTGACGCGGCGTATCGGGACCGAAACCTCTAGCCTCTTTTGCCGTACGCGAACTGCGTTCGTCGAGCTAACATCACACGCGAGGGAGGCGACATGGCGGCACCTAGCCCGGTAGCCCAATCGTTGATCGGAGTTTCCAGCGAGCGAACCAGGGACACATTCCTCAGCCGCTACGGGCTAATCCTCGGCGCACTCGCATTGGTGGTGATCGATCTGTTGCCAACGCCGGAAGGACTGCCGGTGGCCGGAAAGAGAATGATCGCGGTTCTCGTCTTTTCGGTGATCGTGTGGATCACGGATTCCATCTCTTATCCAGCCAGCGCGGCATTGATTCTGGCCGTGATGGCACTTTCGCTGGGCATCTCCCCCAATGTCGCCAATCCATCCAAGCTCTATGGAACGAGCGACGGCCTGAGCATTGCCCTGGCAGGATTTTCCAATACCGCCGTGGCCCTGGTGGGTGGGGCTCTGTTCATTGCCGCGGCAATGATGCTCACCGGATTGGACCGGCGAATCGCACTGTTCGTGCTTTCGAAGATCGGCGCCAAAACGAAACGGGTGCTCGCGGGAGTGATCGCGGTGGGATTCGTTCTCAGTTTTTTCGTTCCCAGCACCACCGCTCGGGTGTCCTGCTTGGTCCCGATGGTGATGGGGATCATCGTCGCTTTTGGCGTAAATCTTAAGAGCAAGTTTGCCGGCGCGATGATGATTGCCACTGCTCAAGCCGCCAGTTTGTGGAACGTGGGGATCAAAACCGCATCCGCTCAAAACATGATCGCGGTCGGCCACATCGAGAAGATGCTGGGGAAGGCGATCACCTGGCCGGAATGGTTCATCGCGGCGGCGCCCTTTTCGGCAATCATGTCGATCGTTCTCTACTTCATTCTGCTGAAGACCATGCCTGCGGAAACGGAGGAAGTGGCCGGTGGAAAGGAGGCAATCGACCGGGCCCTCAAAGACCTGGGACCGATGAAGGCGAGCGAGAAAAAGCTGCTGGTGCTCTCGCTGATTGTGCTGTTCTTCTGGTCAACCGAGAAGATAGTCCATTCGCTCGACACCAGCTTCACCACAGTTGCGATGATCGCAATCATGCTGTTGCCAAAGGTCGGCGTGATGACTTGGAAGGAAGCTCAACCGAAGATCGGTTGGGGTACCTTGATGCTGTTTGGGGTGGGGATCAGTTTGGGTTCGGCGCTGCTTTCGACCAAGGCAGCCGGTTGGCTGGCGAAAATCATCGTCACCCAGTTTGGAATCCAGACCACGCCTACTCTGGGGATTGTGGCGGTGCTGGCGTTGTTCTTGATCGTGATCCACCTCGGATTCGCGAGCGCCACGGCGTTGTCCGCCGCGATGATTCCGATCATCATCTCCGTGCTTCAGGGGGTGAAGACGCCGGGGGTGAACGTGGCCGGAATGACGATGGTGTTGCAGTTTGTGGTGAGCTTCGGCTTCATTCTCCCGGTCAACGCGCCTCAGAACATGGTCGCGTATGGGACGGACACTTTCGAAGTCCGCGACTTCGTCCGCACCGGTATCCCGTTGACCATCATCGCCTACCTTCTGGTGCTGATATTTGGCGCGACCTACTGGAAGTGGTTGGGCCTGGTGTAGAGCTCAATATCCCGCCGCAGCTTCGGGCGAGTGGCCGCGCTTGTAGACCAGCATGGTGCGCTCGAAGGTCATCACCACGGTGCCCTGCTGATTGATTCCGCGGGTCTCGACGGTGACGATGCCCTGGGTGGGGCGACTCTTGGACTCACGTTTTTGCAAGATGGTGCTTTCGGCATACAGCGTGTCACCCGCGAACACTGGAGCGGTGGCCTTCACTTTGTCCCAGCCGAGATTGGCCACCACTTTGGCGCTGACGGAGCGGACACTCATCCCGGTGAGCAGCGCGAGGGTGAAGGTGCTGTCGACCAGCATCTTCTTCCACTCCGTCCTGGCCGCATACGCCGCATCAAAGTGCACCTGCTGAACGTTCAAGGTCAGCAGTGTGAACCAGATGTTGTCAGCGTCGAGGATGGTGCGACCTGGGCGGTGCTCGAACACGTCACCGGGCTCGAAGTCTTCGAAGTAAAGACCAGAGACTTCGCGGAACCGGCGCTCGCCAACGGTCTTATAGGCGGGAAGAATCGGGTTCATCCTTGTCTCCTGTGAGAGGTGCTCAATCGCGCTTCTCTATCGGGGATTGCAAAAACAGTGAGGGAAAAAACGCTGGTCTCCCTTGTCGCCCAGACCCGAGTGTTGTAATGCCGGCCGAGCAGCCGAGGGAACGGCTCCCACCATCGAGGAAGGAGGGATCTCGCCAGAGCCAACAGGAGGGATGGTTTCAGCTGGATACATCAACTTCACAACGAGGGGTGCTTCATCATGATGGGAAGATTCTCAAAAAAACTTCTTGCGTTGTTTTGTATTGCCGGTTTCGCAGTAATGTCGCTCGGAGCGCGAGCAGCTCGCGCTCAGGTAACCTATCAGTGGGACAACAATCTTGCCGGAGAGCGCTTCAACAACAGCCAGACCACCGAGACTGAGGACAACTGGGTTGCCAATGCGTTTCAGGTTGTTTCCGGCGGAACACGTCTGATTTCGGTTACCTTGGGATTGGGTGAAACGCTGTCCAATCAACAGGTCTGGGTCGTCATCTACCAGGGCGCGAGTATCGATGACCCCTGCGCTGGCGGCGGCCTCCAGGAGCTGCAGAGAACGCAGGCGTCGATCAGCGGCCCGCAGTTCGGCTACGTGACGATAGAGTTGAGCTCACCGGTGAATTTGAACGTAGGCGATGTATTTTATGCGGCGATCTTGATGCGAAACGTGGCTGGTAACTTCTTTCCTTTCCTCAATGATACCAGCCGGGTGGTCAATCACTCGTTTTTCGATACCGGCCCTTTCCAGGGGGCTCCGTATGATCTCGACATCCAGTCGTGGCGCCAGACCGTTTTCGGCGGGCACCATCCAGTCGTTGACATCGCGCAAAG
>WNFF01015893.1_pt1 | contig 17191 bp, 11 predicted proteins | sample 5400441 | NCBI WGS metagenome assembly WNFF01 (sample SAMN13153345, study PRJNA577476) | soil metagenome | isolation source: 120 cm saprolite under Douglas fir tree site 2 hole 3 replicate 1 | place: USA:California | collected 2015-04-18 | reverse complement strand
CCCAGGGAATGACCAATTTCTTCCGCGCCTTCTATTACATGAAAAGCGCCGACTTCTCCGGCAACCAGAATCTTCAGCCAATGCATGCGGTGCACACCGCCAAAGAGGCTGCCGAACAGAATGCGCGGATGCCGGAGTACTATGTGATGAGAAGGGACAAGAGCATGCCGGCCACGGTCGCCACGGCCATGCCGGACGCCACTTATATAAAGGCTTGCAAGTGGCTAACCGAGCCGGAGTGCGATGTCTATGGCCAGGAATACGCGCGCAGCGGCTGGACCGGCGCGCTGCAGGAATATCGGCGCCGGCGCAATAACGCCTTCCCGCCGACTGTCGCCGAGCAACTGACGTTCTCGGGGCGCACGATCGACGTCCCGGCACAGGCCATCGTGGGAAGAGAAGACTGGGGCGCCAACCGGACGGTGGGCGGCCCCATGAACATCGGCAAGACGGGCTACACGCAATTCAAAGGGGTCCATATGGTGGACGGAGCTGGCCATTGGGCCCATGAGGAGCAGCCAGAACAGGTGAGCGAGCTTCTGACCTCCTTCCTTCGCGAGCACGCCTGAGTGAGAGTGAGCGTCTGACATCTGCCGAAGACAAGGGTCGGATCGTCCTGGCGGGGCGTGCGGCGCTGATAGACGTCGCTATCCTTGCCGGGATAACCTGGACCTTCGTCGACAATGGGAGAGGAGACCCGCCGTGATCCGCCGAATCCTCCGCACCAACACTCACCGCCGCATCGCCGTCCTCGTGTGCGCCCTCGCGCCGCTCCTCATGGTGCGGGAGCTCGGCGCGCAGGAGGCCCTTACTGTCCCCGAGGGACTCCCCGACTGGACATTCAACATCCCCGACAAGATCCAGCCGACCGCGGTGCGGGTGGGGGGCATCGTGAGGGCGCCCGGCAGCGCGAAGGAGTACGAGTGGGCCAAGGTCGCCGGGACCGCCAATCCGCCGGACTGGTTTCCCGATGAACACCCCCCCGCACCGCGATCGGTTACAGGCGGCGCGGGGATCAGATTTGCGTGCGGCGCCTGCCATCTGATGTCCGGCCAGGGCCACCCGGAAGCCGCTGACATCGCCGGCATGCCGGCCGAGTACCTGATCCGGCAGATGGCGTACTACAAGACGGGCGCGCGCAAGGACGACGCACGCATGGGTCCCATCGCCAAGGCCACGTCGGACGAGGACGTGCGCCAGGCCGCCGAATATTTCGCCGCGATGAAGCCGGCTGCGTGGGTGAAGGTTATCGAGACCGCCACGCCGCCGAAGACATTCATCGCCACCGCGGGCCGTCACCGTCAGCTCCATCCCGATGGAGGCACCGAGCCGATTGGACGCCGCATCCTTGAGATACCCGAAGATCCGTTCCGCACGGAAATCCGCGACCCGCATTCCGGTTTCATCGCCTACGTGCCACCCGGCAGCATCGCCAGAGGCGAAGCCTTGGTCAAAGGCGGAGAGTCCGGGAAGACGGTGCCATGTGCGGTCTGTCACGGCGAGGGGCTGAAAGGCCTGGGCGAAGTCCCGCGGCTCGCGGGACTGCAACCGCTGTATGTCGCACGACAGCTCTTCGATATACGACATGGCTCGAGCGCCGGCAAAGCCGCGGAGTTGATGAAGTCTGTCGTCGCCAATCTGTCGGAAGACGACATCATCGCGATTTCCTCATATCTCGGCTCACTGCCTCCGCAGTAAGGATCACGCCGCCGGCACAAGATGCCGCTCCGTTTCGGGAGGGACCTGAGGCAACACGCCTCCTCTGCCTGGGCGAGGCCTTATTGGCGTAGGGATGGGCATCACGGATCACCTCCCCCTGGAGGGGGGAGGTCGGCCCGCGCCAGCGGGCCGGGTGGGGGTGACGGCCGTGCCGCAAATCCGGCCTGGAGTATCTCGGGGCGCCGCCGCCACCCCACCCCGGACTGCCTTCGGCAGTCCGACCCTCCCCCTTCAGGGGAGGGTATAGAACATGCCTCGTCGGTTCTGAGGCGGCACCAATCCGAACGCGTTCAGAACGGCCGGGCGCCGTCTCTGCCTACGTTAATGGCCGTGGCCGTGTAGGTGCCGTCCGGCTGCTTGGTCGCCGCCTGGGCCCGGAAGGCCGCGCCCGCCTTGAGGTCGTCCTTGCTGCCAAACGCGTTGCGCACGACATGCGCATTCGCCGTGATGACGATCCGCTTCTCGCCTTGCGGGTACTTGACGACGATGCTTGGATCGCCGGTGCCGGCGAGCGTCGCGTCAACCGTAACGACCGGTTGGACGAAGCCGTTCGTCATGGTGCCATTGGGCGCGCCGTACCACCCCTCATTGTAGTGGCCGCCGTCGGCTTGTGGCCGCGGGAAGATGCGCAATTCGACCGCCTTCTGGCTGCCATCGGCCTGCGGCACCGCGCCGGTGCCGACGTAGTCACCCGGCTTGATATCGGCAAATGTCGCCTTCAACACGGCGGTGATCGCCGCGTTGTCGGCAAGCTTAAGGGTGATCGCACTGCCATCGGGTCCTTTCCCGTAGATCGTATTGCCGTCGACGCGCTCGATCGTGCCGCTCACGCGCTGGGTCTGCGGTTGCTGCTGCTGGGCAAGAGCGGCGGAAACCGTCAATGCGGCGGCAAGGGCCGTGACGGTCAAAACAGGTGTCCTCATCATGTTGCTACCTCCTTGAGGAGCTCATGCATCGTTTTTTGAGTTTCGTTAAGCATGGCTGTCAACGACACGATCGTACGACGATCAAGCACAGGGGCGAAAGGCCATTTTTGTCAGGTTATCTCTGTGCCTCTTCCGAGTGAGCTGGAATTGGCGTAGCTTCATGGCACGTTACGTGCGGCCAATATGCGCTGGCGCTATCGCGGAGGACCCATGCGCGTCGTCATTGGGCTGTTGGCTGCATTGCTTCTCGCATATGCGGCGCCAGCGGAAGCCCAAAACCACCAAAACTATCCGTCGCGGCCTGTTCGAATTATCGTACCCTACGCGCCCGGTGGCGTGTCTGACATTGCCGCCCGACTTGTCGGGCAGAAACTGAACGAGGCATTGGGCCAATCGTTCATTGTGGAAAATCGACCGGGTGGCAACGGCTTCATTGCCGTGACGGCAGCAGTGCGCGCACCGGCTGACGGATACACACTCCTGGTCGGCACGGTCGCCGAGTTCACGATCAATCCGGCGCTTTACAAGAAACTACCCTATGACGTGGAGCGTGATCTCACTCCCGTTGCGATGTTGAGCGATACTCCGCTTGTGTTCGCGACCAATGGCTACTCGCCCTATCATTCGGTCGCGGACGTTATTGTGGCTGCGAGAGGAAAACCGGAAACGCTTGGTATCTCGTCTCCCGGAACTGGCACGTTCAATCATGTCACCATCGAGCAACTGGGGCTCAAGGCGGGCATCAAGCTGCTCCATGTTCCCTACAGAGGCGGCGCACCGGCCGCGACAGCGGTTGCAGCCGGCGACATACCGCTTGGGCTCCTCGCGATCTCCTCCGTGCTGCCGTTTCTCCAGTCCGACCGTGTTCGCGTGCTTGCGGTCACGACCTCGAAACGGTCGAGCTTCAATCCGGCCTGGAAAACGCTGCAGGAGGAGGGCGTAACCGACATAGATGCATCCAACTGGGTGGGGATGTTTGCCCCCAAGAATGCGCCCAAGCCCATCATTGAAAAGCTGCATGATGAGATTCAGAGAATCTTAGTAACGGCCGACATCCGCAACCTCTTCGCAGTCGGCGGCGCGGATACGACGCCAATGAGCATCGCCGATTTCGACGCGCGCATTAAGGCTGATACCGCGCGCTTCAAAAACATTGTGAAGGAAGCTGGCATCCAGACGGAATGAAGCTCTTCCGGGTAAAGCCTCGCCCGCGCCCGGCCACGGCCGGAACCCATGAGCCGTTCTCAGAAGTCTATGCGAATTCTGCAGGCTGAAGAGGCATCCCCTCATAAGACACATCCCCGTGAGTTGTCCTACAATGGAGAAATGTAGGACAACTTGCATTGTATTTGTTCACTGGCTTGGTCTGCTCGCCCAATGGCGCCTTCCCTACGCACGGGTTGCGGTTAGGGATACAGCCTTATGACTTCTCCATTCAAATCGACTAATTTGCAGATCGAGCCCAGGAGGCCCTGATGAAATTGCGCCCGGATTCCTCAAGCTTGCATCTCGCATTGTTCCTCTTCATCACGGCTGCCGCAAGTTTTGCCCCGCCGCCGGCCAGGGCGGCACAGGTCGCGGCGAGCATCGAATTCGATGCCGCTCCCCGTCCCGCCGGCTTGCCCGAAGACATGCAGCCTCTGCCGGGCGCTTCGCTGAAGTTCCTTGCGATCAAGGCGATCGATGGATCCAAGATCGATGCCGCCCTGTGGCAGCCCGATAACGGCCCGCCAAGCCGCACCACAATGATCGTGCAGGTGCACGGCAGCGGCTCCAATCTCGCCGAGCTGCCGTTGCGTGCCGTGGCGCGTGCGCTGTCGCCCAAGGGTTACGCGGCGCTAACGATCAGCACAAGAGGGCACGACGAGTATCTGAACACGGACAATTTTTTTGACGTCCGCAAGGATATCGAGGCCGCCGTCGCGACCGCCAAGGCGCTCGGCTACACGTCAATCGTGCTTGACGGGCATAGCCTCGGCACGATCCAAGTCGAATACTATGCCGCAACCAACTGGGACCCTGCGATCAAGGCCGTGATCCTGACCGGTCCATTCGCGAAGCTGCCATGGAAGTCGCGTAATATCCTCATCCAGAACGAGGACACCTACAAAAAGCTGGGCGCGGCCGCGCGCAACGCACAGGCGACCGGTAAAGCCGCCGATGTTCTGCCGATGCGAATGCCTTATCTTGGCGGTCGGCAGACAGCGGTGACCGCACAGCATTTTCTCACTTATCGTGACGAACAGGCGAGCGCCGCCGACGGCACGTATTGGATTGCGCGCATTCCGCATCCGATCCTCATGCTGCGCGACCAGGCGGACGGCATCATACTGCCGTTCGAGCCCCATATGTTGCTGAGCGCCGCGCATGCGGAAGGATCTCTCGTGCCGAGCATCAGCTATGTGGTGGTGCTGGATCAACATCCGGCGAGCGCGGCCGGGCACATATTCACCGACAACACCCAGCCGCTGATTGACGCCATATCGGCGTGGCTTGCCGAACAGCATTTGTGATCGACCATGGCCGCGGCCGGCCGTATGATTTGCTCCTCGCGTGATGTCGCGTCATCGCAAGGGTGAGCCATGAAACTTCCCCGTCGACAATTTCTGCATGTGGCTGCGGGCGCTGCCGTGCTTCCGGCGGTCTCGCGCTTGGCCAAGGCACAATCTTACCCGACGCGGACGGTGCGCATTGTGGTCGGTTTCACCGCCGGCGGTTCCACCGACATCGGCGCGCGCTTGATTGGACAATGGTTGCAAGAGCGGCTCGGCCAGCCGTTCGTCATTGAGAACCGGCCGGGCGCGGGCACCAATATCGCCACCGAGTCGGTCGTACGCGCGCCGCCCGACGGCTATACGCTCCTGATGGTCGGCCCGTCGAGCGCGGTCAATGCGACGCTGTACGACAAGCTCAGCTTCGTGTTTCTCCGCGACATCGCGCCGGTCGCGAGCTTGATCCGGCAACCGCAAATCATGCTGGCCAATCCGTCGCTAGCTGCTAAAACCGTGCCCGATCACAATGGCATCGGCCGGCATCGGTTCGACCGGCCATTTGGTGGGCGAATTTTTCAAGATAACGGCCGGCGTCGATTTTGTTCACGTGCCGTATCGCGGCGCAGGCCCCGCATTGACCGATCTTCTCGGCGGACAGATCCTGATCTCCTTCGCCGGGATCGCCGGAGCGATTGAGTATATCAGGACCGGGCGGCTGCGCGCCCTCGCTGTCACGACCGCAGCACGCGCAGAGGCGCTACCGGACGTCCCGACCGTGAACGAATTTGTCCCTGGCTTCGAGGCCGGCGACTGGCTCGGGGTCGGCGCGCCCAGAAACACGCCCCCTGAAATCATCGATCGCCTCAACAAGGAGATCGCCGCCGCCCTCGCCGATCCCAAAATCAAGGCGCGCTTTGCCGATCTGGGCGGCACAGCGACGGCGCTCACGCCGGCCGAGTTCGGCAAGCTTCTCGCCGACGAAACCGAGAAGTGGGGCAAAGTCATCCGGGCAGCCAACATCAAGCCGGAATAGCGGGCTCGGTGTCAGACATTCCATAACGCTGCGCAGGCGGCCAGGGATTGCCACAGCGCGTACGCAACCTGAGTTTTGCGCCCCTGTTACGAACCCCCTCTGCAAGACACTGATTTCGCTTGCATAAAAAGGGGTATTTCGTTCTGCTCAAAATCGTCAGAGCAGTTATGTAGGTTATGTAGCTTATGTAGGTAACTCGATACCTATACACTACGCCGGCATACTTAGCTATCGCGGCGTGACATGGATCAGCCCAGCAGGTCCACCTTGAAGCCCGAGCGCCGCACGACGCCGTCGCGCGCTTCCGCAACCAGCCGCAGCACCCGCGGCACGTCGACGCCGACGAGGTTGCCGCGCCACTTGCGCGCCCGGCCGGCGATGAAGACGGTATCGACGTTGCTCGGGTTCATCAGGTTGACGACCGCGCCCGGCGCGTTATTGAGCGGCCAGACATTGAGCCGGTCGGCCTTGAGCAGCACGATGTCGGCATCCTTGCCGGGCGTCAGCGTGCCGACCTTGCGTTCGAGGCCGGTGCAACGCGCGCCTTCGACGGTGGCGAATTCGAGCACATCGCGACAGGTGAGCAATGCCGGCAGGTTCTGGGCGCCGGCGCGTGCCCGCTGCAGCACGCCGAGGCGTTGCAGCGTGAAGGCCGCGCGCATCACGGTGAAGGGATCCTGCGCCATGGTGACGTCGACGTCCGAGCTGAGCGACGGGCGGATGCCGTGGTCGAGCGCGTCCTGGATCGGCGGCAGCCCATGGCCCATCGCCATCTCGATCGGGACCGCGAGCGACACATGGCCGCCGCTATCCTTGATCAGCTTCCAGGCCGCGTCGCTCATGTGGGTGCAGTGGATGTATTCGTCCCCGGGCTTGAGCAGGCCTGCACGGCCGAGCGCGAACAGGGCCGGCTCGGTATTGTTGTTGACGCCGTGCGAGACCGCCGGCACGCCGGCCTCGCGCGCCGCCCGGAAAATTCCCTCGTCGAGATTGGCGCCGAGCGCAAGCGTCAGGAGCTGATCCTTCGAGCTGAAGGTCGTGCGCGCGAGCCGCATCACGTCCTGGGGATATTGCGCGGCCGGGCCGGCGCCGCGCGAATAGGCGTAGACGACGCGCAGGCCGGATTCCTGCAGGGCGCGGATGCCCGCGTCGGTGTGCTCGGGCGTGTGCTGGACTTGCGAGGTATCGACCGCGGTGGTGGTGCCGTGGTCGATCATGCCGAGCGCGGTGACGAGTTCGCCCGCATAGACATCGGCGGGCTGGTAGACCGCGGTGAGCGTGCCGGCGATGTCGCGCTGGTAGTCCGGGTTGAGCAGGCCGTTCGCGAGGATGTTGCGCAGAATGCCCTGGTAGAAGTGGTGGTGGGTGTCGATGAAGCCCGGGATGACGATGCGATTGGCGGCGTCGACCACCGCGGCGGCGTCGGCCACGACGCCCGGACGCACCTCGCGGATCTTGCCATCCTCGATCAACACATCGGCTTGCGCGAAGTCGCCGACCTCGCGGTCGAGCGAAAGCACCACGCCGCCCTTGATCAGGATGCGGCGCTCTCCCAACACCCGCGCAAGCTCGGCATCGCCGCCTTGTGCTTGCGCACTGGCGGAGAATATGGGGGCTGCGGCGGCGACGCCGACGAGGCTTGCGCCTGCCCGCAGAAAGTCGCGGCGCGAACTTGTTTCATCGCCACTCGCGTCGGCAGCGGAGGTTCCCGCTGCGGAGCCATTGGCCTGGTTCAATTGATCGCTCATGCTCTCCTCCCCTTCCGGCGGCTCTTTGTCATGTGATCCGCCAACGGTCGCTCACTCCGCCGCCTTCTGCAAGACGGCCTCCCCGGCGCAACGCCCCGTTCCGGGCGAAGTGCAGGCTTTCGGAGCGTCAACGCCGGCGCGGCGACACCGGGGTCACGTTGAGGCGAAAGAGTCACGGGCCACGGCCGGTATGCTTCAGATAGCTGCCGACGAGCAGCACCCAAGTCAGCCGAGTCGGGCCATTTCCTCACATTTTAGAGAAAGACGCGCTGCACATAAGGTTGTAAGCTAAACAATAACACAAATTTTCTTTGAAAATCCGCAAGACTGCAGGCCAACCCAAAGTGCAATTAGGAAGCCTCACCTGAATTGGGCTCTTGACATGATTTCGAATCACGGAAGCCATACTAAATTGGTGCTTGAGGATCCCCAAGAACAGGGAGTTCCAAGGGAGTTCGCGCTTAAAGACCTCGCTCATATGGCCGCGCCATATGGGAGTCACCTGTGCGAGCCGGCAACCTTTGGACTCGAGCTGCCGTATGCCTCGATCGGTGGTCCCGGCTTTGAGCGGTTATGCTTTCACCTCCTGTTGTCGCAAGGACATAAGCCGCGTTTCTTTGGCCGTAGCGGGCAAGCGCAATATGGGATCGATCTGATCGTCAGCGATGGCGAGCGGAGCACTGTTTACCAATGCAAAAATAAACGAGAGTACGCGGCCGACGATCTCCGATTTGATCTCGACCTATTTGCCAAAAAATGGCTCGTCGAGCGGCCAGATTTGCGTACTCCTGACCGGTTTGTCTTATGTTGCACGGCGAGGCTTGATTTGCGCGGCGACTGGGAAGTCGCCAAGCAGGATTTCTTTGAGGAGCACGGCATAACCGTCGAAGAATGGCACCGTGACACACTGGACGGGTGGCTCCGTCGCGAACCTGATATCGTTGCTGATCTCTTCGGCAACGATGTTGCGGAGCGGTTCTGCGAGCGCGACGGCTGGAACGATGGCTTATTCAGGCCGCTTCTGCCCGGCAGTGGCGAGAAGGATGTCGAGCGTTATCTGGCCCTGCGTGCCGAGAGACGCTTGGTGCACGATCCTGCGACGGTCGCCGGGTTTCGCCAGATCTTGGCCAGCCAGGGCCTCATCCTGATCGAAGGTCCATCGGGTAACGGCAAGACGATGGCGGCGCTCGACCTCGCTTGCTCATTTCATGATGGCGAGTGGCGCGTTTTTTTTGTCAGTCTGCGCAACGAGGTTGATGAACAGCTATTGTTCGCGGGAATCAAAGACCGCTGCGTTCGTCCGACTCTCTTCATTCTCGATGACTGTCATCGAGACTTGGCAACAGTGGAGAGAGCTGTATCGCGCGTGCGTTATGCGCTGCGTGGTCGCGCTTGTGGACTCGTGCTCACTGCGCAAACCGCGGCCGACGACTCTGAGTCTCTGGCTATCGAGCCGACAAACTTCGTGGAAGACTGTCGCGAACAACAGCGAACGCTCACGATTACCCCAACTATTGATCAATATCGACAGATTCTCGCGCGGGTTCGCCCTTCCCTCGGCGGACTATCGCAAAAGAGCCTGGAACGTCTGTATGCGATGACGGCACACGATCTCGCAGTGCTCGACATGGTGCTCGATACCATGGAGGACCAGGCGCTGGCTGACGTTGACCTCCTGTCAAGTACTTTTCCACGCGTTCTAAGGAGGTATTTCGGCCGCGAGAAAGTGTACGCGCCGAACCTCAAGGCCCTCGCCGCGATAGCTCAATTCGACATTGCCGTGCCCATGAGCTTGCTGCCTGATCCCCTCGAAAGAGCAGAGAACCTCGGTGCAGCGGAACGCCTGCTCGTGAGAACGGGACTGCCGACCAGGGGGCAACACACCAGCGTGGCGTTCATTCATGCCTCCGCTGCCGAGATGATATTCCGGGCCCTATCGTGGGCAGATGTAGACCCTGATTGGATGAGTGCTGCTGCAACTGCGATCGCTTGCCACCTAGCCTCATTGGAGAGTGTCGAAGCATTTAACCAAGCCCTTGGTCTGCTCTTTCGCACCCGCCTGCGCCTTGCAGACGACTCCAATCTCAAGTTGAAGGTGTCTGCCAGCCCCGAAATTTCGGCCCGCATAGAACGTCAGTTGGATGCAGTCCCACTTGCGATTCTAAGCTTGGCAACATTCTTAACGCGGAGTTTAGGGCAGTCCTTGCCATACGCGGATTGGCTGGCCAAGCGCCTTGAGAGCCTTATTGTACAACAGGGTCCGACTAGCGAAAAAGACCTTCAGCAGATCGGGATGTGGCTTCGCTCGCTGTCGGCCGCTAATCCGATTCTCCACGCCTCCCTTGAGGTGCGCCTCGGCCGAGAACCGATGCTGCGGCTGATCCGGGCCAATGGCACGATCTTCGAGTTGTTTATGATTCTGCGGTACAGCACACCCGGCTTCGCCGCCGGGCTGATCAATGCGCTCGATCCGCCGACCGTCGCGGCTCTCATCGACAAGACCATCAACGAGGTGCGCTCAATCGGCACGCTCGACCTCGCGCTACGCGAGCTGGCCGAGCGCAACATGCCGGAGCCGGATGGACGCACTCAGCTTGCGGCCCTGGAGGCGCACCTCGGCGGAGAGCCGATGCTGCGGCTGATCCGGGCAAATAGCACGATCCTCGAGCTGTTTGGGATTCTACGGTACAGCACACCAGGCTTCGCCGCCGGGCTGATCGATGCGCTCGATCCGCTGACCGTCGCGGCTCTCATCGACAAGACCATCGCCGAGCGACGCTCAATCGGCACGCTTCACCTCGCGTTGCGCGAGCTGGACGAGCGCAACATGCCAGCGCCGGATGGACGCACTCAGCTCACGGCCCTGGAGGCACACCTCGGCGGAGAGCCGATGCTGCGGCTGATCCAGGCCAATGGCACGATCTTCGAGCTGTTTAGGATTCTACAATACAGCACACCTGGCTTCGCTGCCGGACTGATCAATGCGCTCGATCCGCCGACTGGCCAGAGCCGGATGGACGCACTCAGCTTACGGCCCTGGAAGGCCACCTCGGCGGAGAGCCGATGCTGCGGCTGATCCGGGCCAATGGCACCATCTTCGAGCTGTTCAAGATTCTGGAGAACAGCACACCAGGCTTCGCCGCCGGGCTGATCAATGCGCTCGATCCGCCGACCGTCGTGGCTCTCATCGACAAGACCATCGCCGAGGGACGCTCAATCGGCACGCTCAGCCTTGCGTTGCGCGAGCTGGTCGAGCGCAACATGCCAGAGCCGGATGGACGCACTCAGCTTACGGCCCTGGAAGGCCACCTCGGCGGAGAGCCGATGCTGCGGCTGATCCGGGCCAATGGCACCATCTTCGAGCTGTTCAAGATTCTGGAGAACAGCACACCCGGCTTCGCCGCCGGGCTGATCAATGCGCTCGATCCGCCGACCGTCGTGGCTCTCATCGACAAGACCATCGCTGAGGAACGCTCAATCGGCACGCTCAGTTTCTCGCTGAGAGAACTTCAAAAATCTGATCCGATCTCCAAAGCGAAATTGGAGCGCGCAATTGGCGTCGAGGGATTTTGGCGACTCGTTCTTGGTGCCGGCGACCTCAACGATCTATCATATCTGCTCGCTGACCTCACCGGCGAGTTTCGTGAGAGCGCGCTCGCTCCCGATGCTGCGCCGAAATCTGCTACATGGGCGAAATTGGCTTGTCGCGGTGGCTTCTATGCAATTAGCCGCTTCGTCAAAGACAGCATTGACAATCTGCCGCCGGAGACGCGGCGACAGTTTGAGGCTGCGATGACCGAGGTGTTGCCGGAAATTGCCGGCGCCTCGGCTTGGCCTGATCTGTCCTCGGGTCTCGCGATCGCCGAACAGATCGCACATGCGCCGCTCCGTGCGGCCCTCGAGACGGCGGCATTCGAACGCATCGACCGCCAGGATATCGATGATCTCGGCTTCAACAGCTTCATTGATGCAGCCAATGGTCTTTATCACCTGTGGCGGCGTCGAGAGGCGTTACGCCCTGACCTCGGTCGACGGCTGTGGAGCCTATTGCCAGAAAGGCGTGCGTGGCCTGAGGATCCTCTTCTTTTTGTTGGTGCTAGATTCCTGCTGCAGATCGGGAGGTCTGAGGAGATTTCGCAACTCGACGCCGAGAAGCTCCTTCTTTCATTCTCCAAGATGCCGCCCTCGGTTGAGGTTGAGAAGACGCTGCCAGGACCGCTATATCTATTTAGCTGGAACCTCTTTGCACTCTGGTATGCACGAGGCAAATCAATCTCGGACCAGTTTGCCGAGCTTCAGTCAAAAGAATTCTGGACGCGCGTCGAAGATGTTGTTGCAAAACATGCGGTGAGGCGTGGTCGTAACCAGGACAAGCTAAATGTTTTGGCGCTCGCAGGCCTGCTTACGCTTTTGCTGTCCGGGCGTACGAACCGTCTCACTCACGCATTACGTGGGCACATTACAGGCATTTCGTGGCTCATCAAAGAGGCGGAAGATTTGACGTTTATCCCTGCCATCTTGGCGCTCAAGGGCTTGTGGCTGATTGATCCCCACCAGGCAAGATTTTCCGCCGATCGCCGTGCGCGCCTGTTAGCCAAGGCTGCCGAGTACGATGAGCGAGGTCCCGCCATTGACTTCTTATGCGACTGGTTGCGCGATGACCGGCGTCACCGCCCCCTCGCGGGTAAAGACAGGACGGGTCGAAAATAGTCTACCCGCCGACCTTCTGTTTCTGGTCACGGGCTGCCTGCTGCTACATTGTCATCACGACCGGTGCACTTCAGATAGCTGCCGACGAGCTGCACCACCCAAGTCGGCTGAGTCGGGCCAGGAGAGGCAAAAGAGTCACGGGCTGCCGTCGTTACTGCCGGCTTCCGCGCGATGATTTCCACTCCCGGCCCGCTATAATCGAAAACGCCGCCGGGCAACCGGCGGGGTTTCAAGCAACGAGAGGGAGAGACAATGTCAAAATATCAATTCGCCCTGCTGGCGGGCGCTGCCGCGCTGACCGCGGCGGTGCTGGGGACGCCGGCGCTCACGCAACAGCCGCAACAGCCGCCGTTCGCGACCACCAAGGTCGAGGGCACCGACGGCGTCTACATCTTCCGTAACGGCGGCGCGCAGTCGATGTTCATCGTCACGCGGGACGGCGTCATCGCCGTTGATCCGATCGGCTACGCGCGGCCGGAGGGCGTGCAGGACTACGTCAACGAGATCAAGAAGATCACCAGCCAGCCGATCCGCTACCTGGTCTACAGCCACCATCACTTCGACCACATTTCCGGCGGCAAGCCCTTCAAGGACGCCGGCGCCCGCGTGATCGCGCACAAACGCGCCAAGGAGCGGCTCGACCAGTTGCAGAACCCGCTGGTGGTGCCGGTCGACGAGACCTTCGACACGACCAAGACCATCGAGCTCGGCGGCACCACGCTGGAACTCACCTATCTCGGCCTCAATCACTCCGACTCGAACATCGTGATGCGGCTGCCGCGTGAGAAGATCGTGTTCATCGTCGACACGATCCCGGTCGGGTCGGTGCCGGGCCGCGGCTTCATCGACATGTATCCGCTCGAAGCCGAGGACTTCATCAAGAAGGTGATCGCGATGGACTGGGACCGGCTGATCCCCGGCCACCCCGGCGTCAACGGCCGGCTCGGCACCAAGCAGGACGCGCGCGACCAGCTCCGCCTGCTGGAGGAAGCCTCCGCCGAGATGAAGCCGCTCGGCATTTCCGGCAAGTGCTGGGCCGCCGAGAAGGACCTGAAACTCTCGAGCTTCAAGGACTGGCCGGGCTACCAGCAGGGCCTTGAATTCATCGGCCGGCGGTATTGCGGCGTCTGGGGCCGCGGGACGTAAGGCACGAATCGACAGCGCGCGGAATAGAAAGGCTTGCTTGTTCTCCCTCTCCCCGCAAGCGGGGAGAGGCGAGGACCTGCATAAGCCGCCGGCTCAAGGTACGACGGCGTGCTACGATGGGACAGCTCACCTTTCCCGATCGGAGGGATACGATGTCAGGAAAGACCACGCCAAAAGCAAACGTCGTTGCTGGCATTGCGATGGCCGCATTTTTGCTTGAGGGCAGCGCCTCGTCGGCCCAGCAAGCAAGCGAAGCCGCCGCGCAGATCGAACTATTCAAAACGTCCGTCACCAACGGCGTTGAGGCGCGACGCAAGCTGGCGCAAGTGATCAATGACACCGTTTTCAGTTTCGGCGAGCTTGCCTATCAGGAATTCGAGACGTCGAAATATCTCACCACTCTGCTCGAAAACAACGGCTTCACGGTCGAGCGCGGCATCGCCGACATTCCCACCGCATGGGTGGCGCGGTGGGGCTCCGGACATCCGGTGATCTCACTCGGCAGCGACATCGATTGCCTCCCAAAAGCCTCGCAGAAGCCGGGCGTCGCTTATCGGGAGCCGCTCGTCGAAGGGGCGCCGGGCCACGGCGAAGGCCATAATTCCGGCCAGGCCGTCAACATCGTGGCGGCGCTTGCCGTCAAGGAGCTGATGGAACGCGAGAAACTGCCGGGCACCATCGTCGTATGGCCGGGCGTCGCCGAGGAACTCCTCGGCGCCAAGGCCTATTTCGTGCGAGCCGGTATGTTCCGTGATGTCGATGCGGTGCTCTTTACCCATGTGGGCGACGCGTTCGAGACTTCGTGGGGGCCGCCCCAGGGCACCGGCTTGATCTCGGTCGAATACACCTTCCAGGGCGAGTCCTCCCACGCCGCGTTCCGGCCCTGGCTCGGCCGCAACGCGCTGCGCGCGGTCGAGCTTATGAACATCGGCTGGGACTTTCGCCGTGAGCAGCTGCGGCCTGAACAGCGGTCCCACTACGTGATCACCAACGGCGGCGATCAGCCCAACGTCATTCCGCCGCTGGCGTCGGTCTGGTACTTTTTCCGCGAGATCGACTTCGAGAATATCAAGCGCAACTACGAGATCGGCAACAAGATCGCGGAAGCCGCTGCAATGATGACCGACACCAAGGTGACGCGGAAGGTGGTTGGCATAGCGGCGCCACGCCATTTCAACAGGCCGATCGCCGAGGCGGTGCAGTCCAACATCGCCCGGGTCGGAATGCCGCAATGGACCGACGAGGAACAGACCTTCGCCAAGGCCGTGCAGCGCCTGGTTGACGGCACCGAGATCGGCCTCAATACAGCGCCGAAGCCGCTCGAACCGCCGCCGGCGCAACCGATCAGCGGCGGCTCCGACGACATCGGTGACGTCTCCTGGGTAGCGCCGACCGTGACACTTCGCTATCCGGCCAATATTCCCAACCTGCCGGGCCACAACTGGTCGAACGCCATCGCGATGGCGACGCCGATCGCCCACAAAGGGATCGTCGCCGGCTCAAAGGCGATAGCGATGACCCTGGTCGATCTCTTGACGCGCCCGGAATTGGTTCGAGAGGCCAAAACTTATTTCACTGACGTGCAGCTGAAGAACAACAAGGTGCTACCCCTGCTGGCCGAAACCGACATGCCGCAAATCCAGATCAATCGCGAGACGATGGAGCGCTATCGACCGCAAATGCGCGCCTACTATTATGATTCCGCGAAGTACGATACGTATCTCGATCAGTTGGGCGTGAAGTTCCCGACCGTCGCCAGGGCGCCGGCACCGTGATCGAGGTCATTGCCCGTTGTAGGGGCGGCCCTTGTGGCCGCCCGATTTGCGCGCACCGCGTGCCCCTGACCGCATAGCAAAAACGGCTACCCGCCGATTGCCGCAATGAGCTTTTCTCCCCCGTTTTGCAGGTCGCCGACATTGTCAATCACCACGTCCGGGGCGAGGTCGCTCTGCGCCGACGCGCTACGGGCAAGGCGCGTCGCGAGGGGGCCATCGGTGGCGCGCCCGCGGGCCGTAAGGCGTGCCGCCAAGACCTCCGCCGGCGCCGTCACGAGGACGACGCGGACGTCGGCGTAGCGGCAGCGAAGTTCCGCGATCACGCCACGGGATACGTTGCAAACCACCGTTTTGCCGGCCCGGATGTCGTCGTCCACGTCGGCGCCGAGGGCGTAATTCAAGCCATGGGCATACCACCAGAAGGCAAAACCGCCGGCCGCAACTGCGGCGGCAAAGTCCGCTTCAGACAAGGCGCCATGGTCTTCTGCGGCCGACGGCTCCCGGGTGACGATGCGGTGGGGAAAAACGATGTTGGGATCGCCGCGAAAGAGGTTGCGCGCAAATCTCAGCAGAGTGTCCTTGCCGGCGCCGCTCGGGCCGGCAACGGCAACCAATCGGCCCGGCCCGATCGGCAGCGTCCGCGCGGCGTCGAGGCGCATCATGCGACGCGCCGCCCCATGCGCCATACCGAGCGGACCACGGGCACCCTCTCGGTCAGACGAATACGCACCAGATCAGCGCGCTTGCCGACCGCTATCTCGCCACGGTCGCGCAGGCCCACTGCCTCGGCGGGAGTCTTGGTGACGGTGCGCAGCGCCGCCGGAAGCGCAATCGTCGGCACCGCTTGCGGGAGGATCAGCGCGGCCATCAACAGGCTCGCCGGCACGTAATCCGACGACAGCACGTCGAGGACGCCGGCTTGCGCCGCCTCGGCGGTCGCCACATTGCCGGAATGCGATCCGCCGCGCACCAGATTGGGCGCGCCCATCAGCACCCGCACGCCGCCGGCGTGGAGGGCATGCGCGGCCTCGATGGTGGTCGGAAACTCCGCAATGGCGACGCCGTCGCCGATCGACAAGGCGACGTGCTCGGCCGTAGTGTCGTCATGGCTGGCGAGCGGCGTGCCGTGCTGGCGCGCGAGTTCGACCAGGGCGCGGTAATTCTCGGCGCCGTGACGGGCGGCATGTTGGTGCCGCTTTTCAAACATCGCGTCGAGCTCGGCGTCGCTGAGCCCGCCCGATTTGCCGCGATAATAGTCGCGTAGTTTGGTCTCATCGCGAAACTGCCGCTGCCCCGGCGTGTGATCCATCAGCGAGATGAGCCGCACGTCGGCGCGGCCGATCAGTGCCCGCGCCTCGTCGACCACGTCGGGCATCGGCACCTCGCAGCGCAGATGAAGGAAATGGTCCGCGCGCAACATGTCGGCGGCACGCGCTGCCGCGATCGCGTCGGCGAGCAGCGTCGCCTCGCCGCCGACCTCGTCGGCGCCTTCCTCGCGCCAGACGCGCAGCGAATCCAGCACCGTCGTGATGCCGCAGACGGCGAGCTGGCCGTCATAGGACACCACCGCCGATACCGGGTCCCAATGCACCTTGGGACGCGGCATGTAGTGCGCTTCGATATGGTCGGTGTGAAGCTCGAC
>WNFF01001842.1_pt1 | contig 17191 bp, 13 predicted proteins | sample 5400441 | NCBI WGS metagenome assembly WNFF01 (sample SAMN13153345, study PRJNA577476) | soil metagenome | isolation source: 120 cm saprolite under Douglas fir tree site 2 hole 3 replicate 1 | place: USA:California | collected 2015-04-18 | reverse complement strand
GCGCCGATTGGCCGCTCGGCAAGTCGGCATAAAAAACCGCCCCCCTGCATGTTCTTGCAGGGGGTGGTTTGCGCGAGGTCTGGCTACCTCCCATAGGGCACGGCCAAGACGCGGGGGAGCCACCACTGGAACGCCGCGACTACTGACACCTAGATCGCATCCACGAGTTGGGTGAACGCCCGCCGTCCCTCGTCTGCGGCCGGGCCCCAATGTTGCCAGCCGTTCAGCTCCGAGTGCGCAAAGGCGATCCGCCCATGCGCCCTGCGGATGACCTCCCGTGGCGCTGCCTCCTTGCCCGCCGCCCCACCGAAGAAGCCCGGGAATGGGACGGAGAACGCGTGCCCCCAACGGTTCAGAATGAGGCCGGCTACGTCCCGCTTCGCGTCGAACCCGGACGCGCCGAACAGTTTCATCATCTGGGCCGCGATGCGCCGCTCGTACTCTGGATAAGAAGTGCTCAGGAGCTCCATGCGGCCTCGCGCCGTCTGTTCCCTCGGGGGCAGTCCGGGATGATGGAACGGCGTGTAGAAACTCAAGATCGTGGGCTGGTCCGGGTTCAGCGGGGGCTGGTAGCCGCCCACCTGCATCGGGTTTCGGATATTGCAGGTATATCCGAAATCGCTTCCCTCGTCGCGGTCCCAGATTGCGGCGGTGATCCCGAGACGCGCAAGGAAGCGCCAGTTGGTGAGCGCTACGTTCGCCACAAGGAAAGGCGCGTGGATGAATTGTCGGTACGCTTCGCGATACGCCGGCGGTAGATCGCGCACCACGTAGAGATTCATCCACCCACCCGTGGCCATGATCACCGCCTTGGCGCGGATCCCGTAGAGCCGGCCATCGCGCGTATAGACGACGTTCACCGTGCCCGGGGATGCGTGCGCCACACTCACGGCCGTGGAACGCAGACGCACCCGGAGCGGTTCTCCGGCCCGATCGAGGGCATCAAGACGGATGTGGCCCGTGATGGTGTCCTCGAAGCTGCCTGTGCCGGCGATGGCGTCCGGGATCAGCCGCTTGAGAAAATGGCGCACGAATCCGGAGTTACCCCCGGGGAACGACACCCTCCGGAGTTCGGGAGGCAGCGGATCCGTGAGGGCCGGCATGGGGAGTTGATATGTCACGTATGCCGAGATGGCGTCGCTACCCAGGCCGCAGGCGGAAGCCAGGAACAGGTTGGCGTAGCGGGCCCCCTCTGGGCGCATGCGAAGCTCGTGCTCGAGGAATTGCTGGTACGACATACTGTCGAGGGCGCGCACTGCTTGCTCGTCCGTTGCGAACTTCCGAGTGGATCCTGATTCATGCCAACGCAGCAGCGCCTCGCGGACCTCCGTGGTCAAGGGCGTGTTGGCGAGACGTCGTTCCCATATGTCGATGGCCCAGATCCCCTCTGCGCTCGAGTCCGCGCGGAAGAAGTGACCGACGCTCGTGTGCCGTTCGAGCCCCCGCACTAGGTACTCGTAGTTGTCGGGACTGAACCGCAGGGGTTTGTTCGTCGCCGGCCAATCGCGGAACCGGAACTCGCGCGGCACGCCCAGCTCCGCATAGTACCGGGCGTCTCCAGCGGCCCCTGCCGGGTCTTGCACCGCAGCGGGGATGAAGAAGCCGTTGGAGCCCTGCGGCCCGATCAGCCGGACGCCGCCCACGTCGAACTCGTTTTCCTTGGCTTCGCTGCCGAAGATCGGGTGATTATCGAGCATCAGGCAGGTGTGCCCGGCCTTCCTCCTCCGCGAGTATTCCAGCGCCGCTCCCAGCCCTGCGATGCCGGCGCCCACGATCACCAGGTCATAGTCTTCGATGCTCTCCACGACCTCGAACCCCGCAGGGAACCCTCCATCGCGCAGCCGATGCGCCGTAGCCACGGCGTCCGGTGTGTTACCGTGAGACAAGCGGTAGTCTCCGACACCACCGTAGCCATACCAATCCGGACCGAGGGTGTTCGGTCTGATGGGGCGGGGCGTCTTGCATCCGAGCACGGCGCCCCCGACGCCGATCAGCGCCCCTTGGACGAAATCGCGCCGCGTGATGTGAGGGCCGAAGCTCATGAGATCAAACGTCCGACGAAAACCCGAGATACGCCAGCACCCGACGCTTCCCGCCACGTGCTGCCAACCTTGACACGGTTCTGACACGACCGTATTACGAACCACTCGATTCCCACGGCGGGTCCACGCTTCGAAGAGGAGGGGTCTATGATCGGCCAGAGCAGCCGGTTTCTGACGTTCGCGGCGGTGTGCGCCGTCTTGCACGGCGCACCCGCGGCGGCGCAGGCCGGCCGGATCACGGGGGTGGTACGCGACAATCGCGGCGGCGTGTTGGCGGGAGCCACCGTCAGGGCTGTGAATCAGGGTGGGGGCGGATCCAGCCGTGCCGTCACCGGGGGCGACGGCAGTTACACGATCGCCGACGTCGCCCCCGGCCTCTACACGGTCTCTGTGGCCCTGATAGGGCTGCGCACGCTGCCGCACAAGGACGTGCGCGTGACGGCGGGAGCGGCAACCACGGTCGACTTCACGCTGGAACCGGTGCCGCTCGCCGCAGTCACGGTCACGGCCATGTTGCGCGAGCAGAACCTCGCCGCCGTCCCCATTTCGATCGCCGCCCCCACCGCGCAAGCTCTGCAGCTGCGCGGAGCGGACAACATCGAGGCGGTCGCCGACAATGTGGCGGGATTCAGTGTGCAAAACCTCGGCCCGGGGCAGAGCCAGGTCGCCATTCGCGGCGCGTCCTCGGGTCAGATCGCCCGCGACCAGCCGGGCGTAAAGGAAGACGTGGGCGCGTACTTGGACGACGCACCCATTTCCCTCTCCCTGTTCACGCCGGACCTGGACATGTTCGACATCTCCCGCGTTGAGGTGCTGCGCGGACCGCAAGGCACGCTGTTCGGATCCGGCTCCTTGTCGGGCACCGTGCGCTACATCACGAACCAACCTGAACTCGGCGTGAGCAGCACGTTTGGCGAGGCGGGGGTCACCCAGATCGGCGGCGGCTCCGCAGGCAACACATCGAAGCTCGGCTTCAACGTACCCCTGGGCGACAAAGCCGCGTTCCGGGTGGCGGGCTACGGCAATGCGTTGGGCGGCTGGATGGATGCGGTGCAGCCGAACCTCACGCTCAACCAGGACGTCAACAGCGGCAACCGCAGCGGCCTGCGGGCGGCGTTCCGGATCGCCCCGAATTCACGCTTGAGCGTTACCCCACGCGTCGTCTATCAGAGGGTGAAGATGGACGGCTGGAACCGCATTGATGCCTTCAACATCCTGGCCAATCCGTACACCACCACCCGGCCCGCGGTGACCCTGGGCGAGCGCCAAATGTTCACCCAGATCAACGAGCCCTTCACCGACAACTTCCTGCTCACCGACCTGAATCTGACGTACAACTTGGGACAGGCGAGCCTGACCTCGATCACATCTTACACGCATCGCAAGATCCTGGTCGTGCGCGATGCGACCGCCCTGACTGCCAGCATCACCGGCGGGACCATCGGCCTCCCGCAGAACATTTATACGCTCGATGCGCCGCTCGACGATTCCACCAACTCCAAGGTGTGGACGCAGGAGGTGCGACTCTCCGGCAGCCGAGATCGGCTGACGTGGCTCGTGGGCGGTTTCTACAGCAAGAATAAGCGGCACTATGCCCAGGACCTGTTCGTGTCGGGGTTTGACACGCTGGCGGCGCCGATCCTTGGTGCTCCCTACGGCTTCACCAAGGGCCTGCTGGCGCCCAAGGACCACCTCTTCTGGTCCGACCTTTCCTACGACCTGAAACAAGTCGCCGTGTTCGGCGAGGCGACGTTTTCCGTGAGTCCGCGGCTCGGCCTCACCGGCGGCCTCCGCTACTACAACTTCGACGAAAACCGCCAGCAGATTTTCGACGGCATCTTTGGGAACGACACGACGGGGACCGGTTTGGTCAGACAACCCGGGTCCACAAAAGCGAACGGCGTGGCGCCACGCTTCATAGCCAGCTACAAAGCATCCGATGCGCTGACACTGAACCTTCAGGTATCGCAGGGATTCCGGCTGGGCGGCATCAACGATCCCCTCAACCGTCCGCTGTGCACGCCTGCGGACACGCTTACGTACGGCGGCCGGCCGAGCTGGAAAGACGAGAAGGCCTGGAACTACGAAGCAGGTCTCAAGTCGCGGGTCATGGGTGGTCGCGGGTCAATCAACCTGTCCGCCTTCTACATGGACATTCGCAACTTGCAGCTGACGGTGACAGCCGGGCAGTGCTCCTCCCGATTGATCCTGAACGTGGACAAGGCCCGCAGCCAGGGCTTCGAAGCGGAGGTGAACGCGAGTCCTAACGAGCACTTGGATCTTACCGTCGCGGCGAGCTTCGACGACGCCAAGCTACGCTCGACATTCCTGGATCAAGCCGCGCAGGTGGTCGCAGGTATTAAAGAGGGCAACCGCCTCCCCAGCGTGCCGCAACTTCAGTGGAACGCCGCGGCCACGTACGGGTGGCCGCTGGGCGTGGGGTCGCGAGGATTCGTCAGCGCCAGTTATAGCTTCGTGGGCTCGCGCTACACGTTGATCGACGATCAGGCTGTGGGGGCCGGAACCGTAAATATGAACTCATTCAAGGGCGACACCATCGGCGGGCCGCTCACGCAGGCGACGTTCACGTTCAATCCGTTGCTGCCATCGTACAGTCTCGTAAACCTGCGGACCGGGCTCACGCGCGCCTCCTGGGAGGTCGCGGTCTTCGTCAACAACGTGACCGACGAGCGCGCCTTTCTGGCGCTGGATCGGGAGCGGGGGCTGCGCGCCCGCGTGGGCTACCTCACCAACCAGCCACGGACGGCGGGAGTCACACTACGTTTCAACTACTGATATTCGGAGATTGATACCCAAAGTAAGGAGAACAAACCGCCGGGCGCTCAGAGAGCGTCCGGCGGTTTCTCGTTGTAGCTAGCTGTGATTAGCGAGACGTTGTTTCGCTGTGAGGGTGTTCGCTCGGTCCTGACCGTTGCAAGGTGGGGGTGTCTAGACGCCCACCCCGCAACTGGCCGAGGACCGAGTGAACAGGGCCCTAGGCCGCGACTCGTCCTTCGGTCACCCGCGCGGCGAGCGAGCGCTGGAACGCCGCGAACACGGGCTCGGACCAGCCCGCGCGGCACCGCGTAATCTCCTGCAGCGCCGCCTCGGCGCTGAGCGCCGGCCGGTACGACCGCGTGGTGGTGAGCGCGTCGTACACGTCCACGATGCCCACGATCTGCGCGGCCAACGGGATTTCGTCGCCCTTCAGGCGGTCGGGATAGCCCGAGCCGTCATACTTCTCGTGGTGCCAGCGGATGATCGGCTTCAGGTCCCAGGGGAACTCGACGCTCGCCAGCAGCTCGATGCCCCAGATGGGATGCATCTGGATCACTTCGAACTCCTCGCGCGTCAACGGACCGGGCTTGTTGAGGATTTCGTGCGGCACGCGGACCTTGCCGACGTCGTGCAGGTACGCGCCGAGCTGGATGGTGGTCTGCTGCTGCTCGTCGAGCCCCAGCTGCTGGGCCATGGCGACGGCATGCTGCGCCACGCGCTCGCAGTGACCGAACGTGTAGCTGTCGCTCGATTCCAGCGACTGGCCCCACTCCCGCACCACCGCACGGTACGTCGTCTCGAGCTCGGCGACCTTGCCGCCGACGTGCACCAGATCCTTGCGCGCGTCGAGCCGGCGAAACAGCCGGTGCGCGGTGTTCAGGAAACCCAGCGCTTCCTGGTTGCGGCCCATCGCCTGATACAGGATCGCCAGCTCGCGCGACGCTTCGGCCTGCGACAGCACCGCCTCCGCGCCGGACGCCAGCTCGATCGCCGAACGCAGCCGCGACTCGGCGAGCCCGGGTCGCCCGGTCTCGCGATAGACCATGCCGATGACGCGATACGCTTCGGCCTTCACCGCCTTGGCGCCCAACTGATCGAAGATGGCGAGCGCCGCTTCGGCGTTGCGCTGTGCCTCGTCGTAGCGCTGCCGCGCGACGTGCACTTCGGCGTGATTCACGAGACACAGCCCCTGCAGGTGCACGTCGCCCGAGCGCTGCGCGATGGCCAGGCTTTTTTGAAAGTGCTGATCCGCCTCGTCCAGCAGCCCCTGGTCCGCGCTCAGCATGCCGAGGTTGTGATAGGCGATGGCGCAACCGTGCTCGTCGCTGGCGTCCTGATAGGCCTCGAGGGAGCGGCCGTAGCGGTTGCGCGCCTCGTCCAACTCGCCCTGGATGTTCGCGACGACGCCGAGGTTCTGCTCGACGCGGGCGTGCAGCTGGCGGCTGGAGCCACCGCGCTCCAGCGCTTTCAGGAAATGCCGCCGCGCTTCGTCCAGGAGTCCCGTCTGCACGTCGATGGCGCCGTGCGTGTTGAGCGCCTCGGCGGCGAGCACCGCGTTGTCGCATTCCGTCGCCACCGCTTCGCTGCGCTGGCACAGCTCGCGCGCGAGCTGCGATTCGTTGCACTGGTGGCGCACGACGGCGAGGCGCCGCAGCGCCTCCGCGAGGATCGCTCGCTCTCCTGTCCGCTCCGCGCCGGCGATAGCGGCCTCGTATCGCTCGATCGCCTCGGGAATGCATCCCGCTCGCTCACTGGCGCGTGCTTCATGCAGCAGGTCCGCGGCGGGGCGCACGGCGCCGGGCCCTGGCATGCGAGGGCGGAGGGACGGAGAGTCGAACGTCATCGCGTCCTCACCACGCCATCGCGTACTCGGAGAAATGGTTGACCCGCCCCGTCACCGTCTGGTTGAGGATGTTGGGGAGCGACAACAGGTAGTACAGGATGTTCAGGTTGTCATCGACATACGCGATGTGCTTGGGCAGCAGCCAGCCGAGCAGACTGCAGTTCGCGTAGCTCATCGTGAGATACGTGGGGTTTGCGAACTGCAACCCCGCGGGCTTGAACCGCACGGCGTTCACGTGCTGACCGGTTGGCAGCACCATGGTGATCGTCGTATTCCGGCTCAGCGCACCCGCGGGAATGAAGAACGAATGCGGCCCGACCCGGAGCGAGCCACCCGCTGGCCCGATGACCTTCGTCATCGAGTCGTACGGCAAGCTCGAACAGCTCAGCAGTCCTGTGCCCCCGAGCAAGCCGCCAATCAGGTCGGCCTGCGGCTGGGGTGCAGCGGCGACGCCGGTAGGCGTCGAGTCCCCGCAGCTCAACGTCAGGCCCAGGGCGCAGACGAGGAGCACAGGGAGAACGAGGCGATTCCACTTCACGACCACATCTCCATCTAGGGCGCAGCGGTGAGAGCGGCACGAGAGGTCGTTCGCCAGTGAGCGACCACTGCGCCGCGGGACCGAAAGTACTAACTCCCACCCGAGATTCGCCGTGAGCAATGTCACGGCAAGCAGTGTCGCGACACGCAAGGGGCGGCATTGCGCCAGCGACCTGGCTAACCGCTGGAACGATGGCGATTTAGAGGCGCCACCAAGCGCCGCTCGCGCGCCGGCTTGGCGCGCAGCATCTTTGCCGCCGCTCTCCCTTCCCCCTCCTTGACGGAGAATCAGCGATGCAGCGTGTGATGCAGATCCCATTCGGCCTCGCCGTGGCCGTGCTCGCCCTCAGCGGGTCGGCCCGGGCCCAGGGGCAGACGCGCTTCGCCAACCTGCGCGAGGCCCTGCAGTCGGGCGGGGCGATGTCGGGCGGCAGCGGCCCGCGCAACGTGAACTGGATCGACGGCGGGCGGCGCTACTCCTACATCCAGCAAGCCGAGGGCGGCGAACAGATCCGCGTGTTCGATCCCACGAGCGGCACGGACAGCCTGCTGTTCCAGGCGAAGGGCCTGACCTTCCCTGACACGGCCGAGCCGTTCTCCTACCGCTCGTTCCAGTGGGCACGCGACTCGAAGCATCTCGTGTTCGACACCCACTTCAAGCAGCTGTACCGCCGCTCTGGCACATCGGACTTCTATGTCTATTCCCTCGCCGATCGTTCGCTCACACTGGCGGCGCGCAACGCGCGTACAGCGCAGTTGTCGCCCGACGGCGCATTGATGGGCTACGAGCGCGACGGCGACATGTACGTCTACGATCTGGGCCAGAAGAAGGAGACGCGGCTCTCCTCGGACGCGACGCCCACGGCTTACAACGGGCATTTCGACTGGGTATACGAAGAGGAATTCGGCCAGGCGCAGGCATGGAACTGGTCGCCCGACGGCCACCACATCGCCTACTGGCGGCTGGACGAGAGCGCCGAGCCGGTGATGCAGTTCAGCGACTTCTCGGGCCACCATCCCGATTGGGCGCAGATCCGCATTCCCCAGCCGGGCGACTCCAATCCCACGGTGAAGATCGCCGTAGTGGACGTGCGCTCGGGCACGCGCGTGTGGCTCGACCCAGGCGAATCGGGCGAGTACTACGTGCCGCGCATCTACTGGACCAGCCGGCCCGACACGCTCGCCGTCATCACGCTCAACCGCCCTCAGAACGTGATGAAGCTGTACTTCTTCAGCGTGACCACCGGGGGCAAGCGCCTGGTCATGACGGACAGCTCGTCCACATGGATCGACGTGTACGACTTCTACGCCGGCGTGGACGATCTGATGAGCTTCCCGGCGGGGCTGACCCAGTTCCTCTGGATTTCCGATCGCGACGGCTGGCAGCACGTGTATCGCTACGACTACTCCGGCAAGCTCGTCAACCAGGTGACGCGCGGCCGCTGGAGCGTCACGCGCGTCGAGGGCACCGACGCCAAGGCGCAGACGATCTACTACACCTCGACGGCGGCGTCGCCGCTGCAGCGGCAGCTATACGCCATCCAGTTCGACGGCACACATCCGCAGCAGCTCACGGCCGCCGCAGGCACGCACAACATCGACATGTCGCCCGACACACGGTTCTACATCGACCGCTGGTCGGCCACGCGCCAGCCGCGGCAGGTGGAGCTGTGGGCCACGGGCGGCAAGATGTTGAAGAAGCTGGAAGACAATGCTCGCGTGACGCAGTGGCTCGCGACGCACACCTATGCGCCGGTCGAGTTGTTCAGCTTCACCACATCCGACTCGGTGCGGCTCGACGGCTCGATGGTGAAGCCGGTGCCGTTCGATCCGGCCAAGAAGTATCCGGTGATCCTCGCCATCTACGGAGGGCCCGGCTCGCAGCAGGTGTACGACCAGTTCGCATCCAGTGGCTGGGCGCAGTGGCTGGCGCAGCAGGGCTACATCGTGGTGGGCCTGAACAACCGCGGCACGAACAACTACGGCAGCGCGTTCATGAAGGTCGTCTACAAGCACCTCGGCAAGTGGGAGAGCCACGACTTCGCCGAGGCGGCGCGCTATCTCGGCACACAACCGTATGTGGATCCCACGCGCATCGCAATTATGGGCACGAGCTACGGCGGCTACAGCACGGTCTACACGCTGTTGATGTATCCCGATGTGTTCAGCGTCGGCATGGCGAATTCACCGGTCACCGATTGGCGCCTGTACGACACGATCTACACCGAGCGCTACATGAGCCTGCTGGGCCTGAACCCGGACGGTTACGACGAGGGCTCGGCGGTGCTGCACGCCGATCGTCTCAAGGGGCATCTCCTCCTGATCCATTCGATGCTCGACGACAACGTCCATCCGCAGAACACGATGCAGTTGTTGACGGCGCTCACCAACGCCGGGAAGGACGCTGATCTGCGGATCTACCCGCCGGGCCACCACGGCGCGGCGTACAACCAGCAGAGCTCTTTCCTTATTCTGACCGCCGAGGACCAGTATCTGGCGCGGTATCTGAAGCAGTAGAACGAGAAGCCCCGGCTCGCAGGTGACGAGCCGGGGCTTCGTGTATCCAGGCGGCGCGCGTCTAGAACAGTTTTCCCACGCGCACCCGGAAGTCCACATTGTCCTGCACCCACTTCCACAAGTCTTTCTGCTCGGCCAGCGGCACGCCCGGCTTGAACTGCTGGTGCCACCCCGCCATAACCTGCGCTTCCTGCGTCCACAGCCGCACGCGGCGGCGCGCGATGATCTTCTTCCAGTTGTCGCCCACTGTGGGGTTGGCGTACAGCAAGCGCACCGTCACGCTGCGCGACAGGAACTCGAGCGGGCTCAGGTCGATGAGCGAGTACGGATTCGTCCCCTTGGGCACGCGCGTCCCCGGCGCCACGTCCGGCACGCCGTCGGACAGCACCACGACGTTGAGCGGCGCGAGGATGAGGCCGCGCTCCTTTGCCAGCGTCGCCACGCGTTGGAAGAACGCGTTGAAATCGGTGTAGGGATCGTTGGGCGGAAACCACGCCCGCAGGTCCGCCGCGATCTGCTCGACCGTGCGGCCCTGAAAATCGTTGATCGGATGGAACGACTTGGGCTCACCCGGCCGCGACCCGCCGATCGAACCCACGAACAGCGCGGTCGGCGGGCGCAGGCCGCCCAGACTGTTTAAGTGGGCGTAGATGTATGTGGCCCCGAAGTCCACGGCGTCGTCGTACAAGTGGGCGTCCCGGAACGAGCCGCTCGCGTCGATGCCGATCACCATCGTGAACGGCGCGACCTCGTTCGCCTGGTCCTTCCCTCCCCCGCCGCCGCAGCCGGCGACGAGGAAGGCGAGCGCCAACGTCGCCGACCAACCGCGGGGCCGGTTCATGACGCCGCTCCTGCCGGCGGGTGCTTCGTACCGAAGAGCGGTGTCGTCGCCAGGACTTGATCGAGCGAGCGGAACGGCAACGAGAATGTTGGGTGGCTCAGGATCACCACCACCGCGAAGTTCACGGCTGCGGCCAGGATCTGCAGCACCGGCAGCGTCATCAGCTCGAACACTTCGCGCGCTTCCTTCTTGAACCACTCCGCCTCGGCCTTGAGCGCGGCAATCGGCCCGCGCCAGAACTCCGGCTCGACGCCCGTGCCCACGGTGGCGCCCTGACTGCCCGGCATGCTGTTGCGCGCCAGAATGCTCAGGAACGTCGGCGTCCCGAAGCGGCCGAAGAGGAACCAGGTCATCGCGCGCACGCCCGCCCAGCCGAAGGAAGCCAGCGCCAAGGTCGAGAAGAACCCCAGCTGCATGCCCGTCTGGTTGGCGATCCACGGCGTGATGGCGTCGATCAGCTCGCGGTACAGGAAGACGACCTCGAAGAACATTACCGCCGCCTCCGCGATCACCATGCCGACGATCTGCGGCGTGTTCTTCGATTTCACCGCCTCGCTGAGCACCTGGATGGCCGCGAAGCTGCCCGAGATGATCACGAACAGGAACGGCCACAAGACGAGGCTGACGCCCAGGCCGGACATCTCGTGCCCGGTGATGTCCGCCATCAGCTCCATGATGGTGGGCTTCAAGGTGAACGTGAAAATCGTCGCCTCGAGCGCCGACCAGAAGAGAATGAAGAGGAAGGCGAGCCAGGGCACGCCCGGCTGGAAGTACTGCCGCGTGGCCCAATCGAGCAGCGCGAAGGGCCGTGTGAACACGAACTTGATCAGGCGCAACAGCAGCGAACCCGCGAGCTTGAGCAGGCCCCACACCCAGCCGAGGAACACCACGACGAAGCGGATCAGGCCCGCCCAGTAGAACCAGATCATGCGGCCGGCGTCCCACCAGGACATCAGCAGAGATGTGAGAAAGCCACCGCGCCCCGAGCGGAATGGCAGCGTGTAGAGCGACGCCATGGTGCACCACGCCGCCGCCACGAGCAGCGCCGCCGGCAAGGCCAGAAACAGCCACTTGGCGAGCGCCACGGATGCGGTCGGACTCGACAGGAAGAAGTCCCGCAGGACCACCTGCCAGTCGAGGATCCACGTGAACCCGGACGCGAGAAACTGGAAAGCTCCCCGCCACTGCTCCGGGAGATTCTGCTGCAGGGACGCGAGCATCAGCTCACCTCCTGAAGGTCCGTGAGGCAGTCGGGGAAGAGGGCGCGGCTAGAACCGACTGCCCGGTTGGGCCGCAGGGCTCTGCGGGCCGGCGCATAGATAGCGCCAGGCCCCGCCCTGTCAAGTTTTTCGGGAGTGATTCGGGTCACGAGCGGCGCGGGCAGGCGTCGGAAATGAGGCGCAGCAAGGCGTTGCGACGAGATGCCGCTCCCGCGCGACAACTCCGCAGGCCGGGGAGGGCCGTCGCCTCCCCGGCCGCGGTCCTGCGACCCTGCTAGTCCAGGGCCCCTGCGAAAAATCGAACGCCGTCGTGAGATCCCCGGCTGCCGCATCCCGGCTGGTCAAGGGCGCGAGGCGCCACCGGCGTCCGCGCTGCGACGAGCCAGAAATGATTGAGGAACGAGCCGCCGAACGGCGCGTGGAAGAAATGGTCGCACAGCGTATAGCGCGCGGCTTCGGCCGCGAGCGGAAGGCCCTTGGTGCGGTAAAAGCCCATCACCTCGCCCTTGGCGTCGCTCACCAGGGCGAACTTGTCCATCCGCCCGCCGTCGATCTGCCGCTGTTCCTGATAGTAGCGATGCACCAGATCGGGGATCTTCTGGTCAGCCGGGACGTACTGCTCGATCGGGAACGGCGCGTTTGCGAGGGTCGTGGGGAACGGCGAGCCGGCGTTGACCGGCAGCGTGGCGTACGGCGTGCCCGTGGCGTCGACTTGCGTCGTCGTGCCGGCAGCGTCGGCGCGCCCGTCCGCGCCCGGGAACTCGCCATATAGATTGTCGAAGCTGTGGTTCTCGAGGGAGATGACGACGATGTGCTCCAGCCGGTCGAGCCCGGGCACGGAGTCGGCTTGGGCTTGCGCGCGATCGGCGACGAGGGTCGCGCGCGGGGCGGCGGGCCCACTGCAGGCGGCGATCGCAAACCACACGACCGCAACGGCGAGGCGATGTCGTGACTGCATGCGGACTCCGGGAAGGGGTGAGCTTTGAAAGACGCTCGAAAAAGCTCCCCTTCCCGTGTCACCGTCCGGTCACTCGCCCGGCTCTATCCGGTAACTAGTCGGCTAGAACAGCGTGATGTTGATCCCCGCCATCAGTTGGAACGTCGAACCATTGTGCTGCAACATTTTCCCTTCGATGTACGGGTGGCTGTAGCCTAGCCGCGTCTCGATGCCGCCGAGCAGGTCCCAACCCGTGTCGGTACCGGTCGTGCTGCCCGCGTGCGCCCGCAGGGCGTTGAGGCCGCCACCCATATACAGCTGCAATGGCCGGCCGGGTTGCAGCCGCAGCTTGAGATCGCCGTTGAAGCCGAGCAACGATCCCGTGTTCACGAAATACACGTCGAGCGACGGGTACAGCTCCACGTAGCGACTCAGGGGCAGCGACAACTGCCCGCCCGCGAGAGCCACGTTGCGATCGAAGTCGTAGCCCGCGTGCGGGCCGATATGCGCGCGTTGCGCTCGCGCCGGCGCGGCGCAAGCGAGCAGCGCGGCGAGCACGGTCAGAGTCTTGTTCATCGGTTCCTCCGCTTCGAGGTCAGCCGCCGATACCCGCGACCCCCGCGCCGGGGTCCATGCAGCGCCGCGCATCCGACCGGCCCGTGAGTGACCGCAGTCACGGGAGGGCGGGGCATCTCCCGGCCTGCGCGGCCAGGGACTAGGTTCCCACACATGGCGACCACGACCTGGATCAGTGCGATCATGGCGCGCGACCTGCGCGCGCTGCGGCGGGAGCTCGAAGCCTACGCGGACGAGCGCGACATCTGGCGGATTCAGCCCGGCATCAGCAACTGCGCCGGCAATCTGGCGCTGCACCTCACCGGCAACTTGCAGTACTTCATCGGCACCGTGCTCAGCGGCTCGGGCTACGTGCGCGACCGCGATGCCGAGTTCAACCGCCGCGACGTGCCGCGCACCGAGTTGTTGCGCCAGGTCGACGCCGCGATCGCTGCGCTGCCCCTGTTGGCGCGCGTGAGCGACGCCGATCTGGCCAAACCCTTCCCCCTGCCCGTCGCCGGCGTCACGCTCGCGACCGGCGACTTCATGATCCATCTCGTCGCGCACTTCACATGGCACCTCGGCCAACTGGATTATCACCGGCGCCTGCTCACCGGCCAGGCGGGAGCGATTCGCGCCGTGCCGCCCACCGAGCTGGCGTCGGCACAGCCGGTACTGAAAGCCTAGGTGGACGTACTGGACGTGCGTGCGGCTGCTCGCGCCGCCCACGCCGCTGAAGCTGTCGGGCGAAGCGCGCCGCGCTGCTCGCGTATCTGAAGACGTTATAGGATCCGGTCGATCGCCTGCAGCTCGTCGGCGCTGAAGTGGCGATTGGCAAGTGCGCCCACCGCGTCGTCGATTTGCGTGACGCGGCTCGCTCCGATCAACGCGGATGTGACCTCGGGATGGCGCAGCACCCACGCCACTGCGAGCTGCGCGAGGGTCTGGGCGCGCGCGCGCGCAATCTCCTGCAGCTGGCGCAGCTTGGCGAGCAATGCGTCGGTCACGTCGGTGCGCTTGAGGAAGCCCATGCCGCCCGCCGCGCGCGAATCAGCCGGGATGCCGTTCAAGTAGCGGTCGGTCAACAGGCCCTGCGCCAGCGGCGAGAACGGGATGCAGCCGATCTTTTCCTCGCGCAGCACCGTGAGCAGGCCCTTCTCGATGCCGCGGACCAGCATGCTGTACTTGGGCTGGTGAATGAAGCACGGCGTACCCAGGTCCCGCAGCAACACGGCCGCCCGTCGCGTGTCCTCCGCGGAATACGACGAGATCCCCACGTACAGCGCCCGACTCGTGCGCACGATGTGGTCGAGCGCGCCCAGGGTTTCTTCCAGCGGCGTTTCGGGGTCGGGCCGATGGTGATAGAAGATGTCGACGTAGTCGAGGCCGAGGCGGCGCAGGCTTTGATCCAGACTCGCCACCAGATACTTGCGGGTGCCGCCGTCGCCGTACGGGCCGGGCCACATGCGGTAGCCCGCTTTGGTCGAGATGATCAGCTCGTCGCGCCGCCCTGCGAAATCGCGGCGCAGAATCCGGCCGAACGTGCGCTCGGCGGAGCCCGCGGGCGGGCCGTAATTGTTCGCGATGTCGAAGTGGGTGATGCCGAGGTCGAACGCGCGCCGCACCATCGCGCGCGCGTTGCGATAGGAGTCGTCACCGCCGAAGTTGTGCCACAGGCCCAGCGAAATGGCGGGCAGGCGCACACCGCTCGCGCCCACACGCTGATAGGTCATCTCGGTCATGCGGGAAAATCTACTTCGCCGGGCGCGCCTCCGTCCGCTGCGCGATCACGCTCAAGAACGCCTCGAACACCCGCTCGGACCACCAGGCGCGGCAGCGCGTCATCTCCTCCAACGCCTGCTCCGCCGTCAACGCCGCTTGATAGGCGCGTGTCGTGGTGAGGGCGTCATACACGTCCCAGATGCCCACGATCTGGGCCGCCAGCGGGATCTCATCGCCCTTCAGCCGGTCGGGATAGCCCGAGCCATCGTACTTCTCGTGGTGCCAGCGGATGATCTGCTTCAGGTCCCAGGGGAAGTCGACGTTAGCGACCAGCTCGATCCCCCACAGCGGATGCATGCGCACCACCTCGAGCTCGTCGTGCGTGAGCGGCCCGGGCTTCTTGAGGATTTCGTGCGGCACCCGGACTTTGCCGAGGTCGTGGAGGTAGGCGCCGAGCAAGATGGTGGTTTCTTCCTGCTCGTCCAGCTCAAGCACGCGGGCCGCCGCCACCGCGTTGCGCGCGACGCGCTCGCAGTGGCCGAAGGTGTAGCTGTCGTTGGACTCGATCGACTGGCCCCAGTTCCGCACCAGCGTCAGGTACGTCCCCTCCAGCTCCGCCACCTTGCCGCCCACGTGGATCAGGTCCACGCGCGCATCGAGCCGGCGGAACAACCGATAGGCGGCGTTCAGCAGCCGCAGGGCCTCCTGGTTGCGGCCCATCGACTGATAGAGGAGCGCCAGCTCGCGGGAGGCCTCCGCTTCGCCCAGCACGGAGCCCGCGGCGGTCGCGAGCTCGATTGCCGAACGCAGCCGGGACTCGGCCAACGCGGGACGGTCGGTCTCGCGGTACACCATGCCGATCACCCGGTAGGCGTCGGCCTTGGCGCCCTGCGCGCCCAGCTGGTCGAACACCGCCAGCGCCGCGTCGACGTTCTGGCGGGCGTTCTCGAAGCGCTGCCGCGCCACATCGACCTCGGCGTGATTCACGAAACAGAGGCCGCGCAGGTACGCGTCCCCCACCCGCTCCGCGATGATCAGGCTCTCGCTGAAGTAGCGGTCCGCTTCGTCGAACAGTTCGCGGTCGGCGCTGACCATGCCGAGGTTGTGATACGCGAGGGCGCAGCCGTGCTGATCCCCCGAGAGACGGTATGCCTCGAGCGAGCGGCCGTAATGCGTGAGCGCCCCATCCAAGTCACCCTGGATGTTGGCGAGCACGCCGAGGTTCTGCTCGGCGCGCGCGTGCAGCTCTCGCGTCTCGCCCGCGAGCTCGAGTGCCTCGAGAAAGTGGGTACGCGCGTCGGCCAGCGACCCCGTCTCGATGGCGAGGCAGCCGAGCGTGTTCAGCGCTTCGGCCGCCAGAATCGAGTTGCCGATCTCCAGCGCCACCGCGTGACTGCGGCGGCACAGCTCGTGTGCCAGAGCCGACCCGTTGCGCTGATTGCGCAGTACCGCGAGGCGCCGCAACGCCTCGGCCAGGATCGCGCGCTCGCCGGTCCGCTCGGCACTTGCAATGGCCGCCTCGTACCGCTCGATCGCCTCGGGCACGCACCCCGCGCGCTCGCTGGCGCGTGCTTCGTGCAATAGGTCCGCCGTGGGGCGGACCGCGGCGCGACTCGCCGGAGCGGAACGGTGCAGCGAAGCGTCGGACGTCATGCGCTCACCACGCCAGGGCGTACTCCGAGAAGTGCTTGACGCTCCCCGTGACCGTTTGGGACAGCGAATCGGTCACCGAGGGGATGAAGTCGATGATGTTGAGCGAGTCGTCCGTGTAGGCGATGTGTTGCGGCAGCAGCCAGCCGACGATGCCACAGTTGGCGTAGCTCATCGTGAGCGACGCCTTCTGGTTGAAATGCAGGCCTTGCGGCTGGAAGCGCACGCCATTCACCGTGTCGGACGGTGCCACCGCGGTGATGGTCACGGCCGAATCGAGCGCGCTGTCCGGAATGACAAGGCTATACGCGCCCACCTGAATCGTACCGCCCGCGGGTCCGACGGTCTGCGTGACCGAGTCGTACGGCAGCGGCGTGCACGTGACGAGGCTCAGTTTGGGCGACAGGAGGCCGAACAACAACGCGTCGGGGCGCGGCTCGGTCGGCGTTTGATCGCCGCAGCTCAACGCCGCGAACACGGCGGCGCCGAACAGCGCGACAGGAACGAATCGCTTGGCCTTCATGGACTGACGCTCCTGGTATCGGGTAC
>WNFF01002896.1_pt1 | contig 17197 bp, 16 predicted proteins | sample 5400441 | NCBI WGS metagenome assembly WNFF01 (sample SAMN13153345, study PRJNA577476) | soil metagenome | isolation source: 120 cm saprolite under Douglas fir tree site 2 hole 3 replicate 1 | place: USA:California | collected 2015-04-18 | reverse complement strand
CGCCCGCCGCGCTCGACTCCATCTTCACCGCCCAGGACTGGTTCCGACTGCTTACCGACCGCGTCGACCGCCGTGACCTGCCGGTCGATCACAAGTTCGCCGAAGACCGCTACCTCCTGACGCTGCCGATTTACCGCCGCGGCATCCATCTCCCCAGAAGCGTCGTGGCCGGACAGCGGGTGTCGGAGCTCCTGACCCGGCTCACGTGGTCGGTGCACGGCGTCCGGGACTTTCATCGCTTGCCGGTACCGTTTACGGCGGTGGCGACCGATCTCGAGACGGGCAGGGCGGTGGTGCTCGACCACGGCTTCCTCCCCGATGCCGTGCGGGCCAGCATGGCGATGCCGAGCGTGTTCTCGCCCGTCGAGCTCGACGGCGTGACGCTGATTGATGGTGGTGTCATCCGCAATCTCCCGGCGCAGGACGCCCGTGCGCTCGGCGCCGACCTCCTGATTTGCAGCGATGTCACCGACCCACTCGAGCCACGCGATAGCATCGTGTCGTTCGTGGACGTGCTGGCGCAGTCGGTGTCGTTCCGCGTCTGGGACTCGGAGGCCGCCGAGCGCAGCCGCTGCGACGTGCTCATCGTCCCCGATGTGCGAACATTCTCGACCTTCGGGTTCGCTCAAGGTCGGGAGTTGATCGCGCGCGGCGAGACGGCGGCCCGCGCGGCCGTCCCCGCCATCCGGGCCAAACTTGCGGGCCGCTCCGTCGCCCCGCGGCCCCAGCCACCGGTAGCCGAGCCCGAGTCCGTCGTGGTGACCGCCGTGCGGTTCGCACCCGGCGGTCGCGTGTCACAAGCGTTTCTCATTTACTCGCTCGGGGTGCGACCGCCCGTTTGGGTTTCCCGCGCCACGCTCGGCCGCAAGATCGAGCGGCTCTATGCCACCGGGCTGTTCGCCAACGTGCGCTACCGCCTCGACTCGCTCGCAGGCGACCGGCCCGAGGCACGGGTGCTGACGGTCGTGACGAGCGAGCGTCCCGCCGGCCAGTTTGGCGTGGGCCTGCGCTACGAGAGCCGCTACAAGGCCTCGGTCTTGCTCTCGAGCACGCTCGGCCCCGCGCGAACGTTCGGGTCGGGTGCGTCGCTCGATGCGCGGCTCGGGCAACAGATCCGGGTCGGGCTCACCGGCTGGCACGCGGTCGGCGACGCCCAGCGCCTCACGCTTGGCCTCGGGGCCGAGTATACGCGCAGTCCCTTCGACCTCTATGCCAGCGGCCGCCACGTGGCGGAGGCGCGCGTCGATCTGGGCGGGGTCAGCGCGTCGCTCGCCCGCACACTCGGCACCGCCGCCCGGGTGTCCGTGCGGGCCAAGGCCGAGTATGCCCACTGGGCGCAGGAGGTCGCGGCCGTGGACTCGCCCGCCGTGGACCGGACGTTCGCGAGCGTCGCGGGCGAGCTCGACCTCGACACCTACGATAACGGCGTGTTTCCGAGGCAGGGCGTCGGGTTCCGCGGCGTGTCCGAGTGGGCCGCGGGGCTCGGCGCGCCTACGCCGGGGTTTTCACACCAGTTCGCCGAGCTCGCGGCGTACGTGCTCGTGCGGCCCACCGTGTCCCTCTGGGTGGGGGCGACGGTGGGCGCCTCGGGAGGGGAGCCGCCGCCGCACTATCTCTTCTTCCTCGGCGGGGCGAACCGCTACTACCTGTTTCCCGACCGCGACCTGGCGTTCGTCGGGCTGGAGCGTCAGGAGCGACACGGGCGCTACGTCCAGAAGGCCGAGCTCGGGGCGCAGTGGGAGTTCGTGCCGGACGTGTTCGCTCGCCTGCACTGGAACGCGGGTACCGTGCTCGACCATTGGGTATTCGATCCGGCGCAGTACGTGGACGGCGTGGCGGTGGAAGTTGGCGTGCGCACCGTTGCCGGCCGCGTGAGCATGAGCGTGGCCGGGAAGGCGCACTCGGCCCCCCTGGTGACGATCGACCTCGGCGGCTCGTTCTAACCGCTCGTGGCCGCCCCGCGGCTGCGCGAGCGGGCTACGGCTCGCACGTGATGAGGACGAACGTGCCTGGGAGGATGGGCGGGCGGGGCCGCGGGTGCTCGGGTGTGGCCGCGGGCGCCGGCCCGAAGTCGGCCGTCACGAGATACACGCGGTGGCTGCGCTCATCGAGCGCCATCGTGCGCGCGCCGCCCTTGGTCGCGACGTTGCTGACCACGCGGAACTTGTCGGGCGCGTCTTCGTGCACCACCGTCAGCGTGCCGTCGCCGTTCGAGGCGAAGGCAACTGCCGAACCCGGATCGTAGGCCGCGGCATCGACCCCGGCGCCGATCGGCAGCGTGGTGATCACCTTGCCGGCCGTAGCGTCGGAGATGGCCATCACCTTGTTGTGACAGCCGCTGAACAAGCGGTGGTGCGCCCGGTCGATGGCGAGGCCCGTGGGGGCTTCGCACGGGGCGAGCGACCAGTGCCGCGTCACCTTCATCCCGGCCGCGTCGATCTCGGCCAGCTCGGCCTTATCCTCGAAGTTCACGTACAGCTTCCCGTCCCCGGCCGAGACCGCGAACTCGGGACCCGCCCCGAGATCGATCGTGCCGATCCGCGCTCCCGAGCGGGCATCGAGCACGCTGGCCGAGTGCGCATCCCCGTTGAACGTGAACACCCGCTGCGTCACGGGATCGTACAGCACCGCGTCGGCGTCCGGGGCGACGGTGGTGCGGCCGAGCACCTTCAAGGTCTTCAGGTCGAACATCGTGACGGCGCTGTCCGTCCCCGACGTAATGAAACCGTGGCCCGTCTCGTACGCGAACGCGACTCCGTGGGCGCGCTCGAGGCCCGGGATCTCGGCCAGCAAGCGGCCGGTCGCCGGGTCGACTACCATCACGCGCGTCTGGCGCGCGATGAACAACCGGTGGCCCGCCGTGTCGAGCGCGAGGTAATCCCAGCCGCCGTCGCCCCCGAGCGTGACGGTCTTCGTGACGTGGTAGGACTGGGCAGCGGCCGGGCGGGCGGCGAGCCCACCGAGACCGAGGGCGCACGTCAGGGCGATGCGGGACAGTGTGGTCACGAAGACCTCCTGCGAGCCTGGGGTTTAGTGGCCGACCACTTCGTCGAGCACGTGCCCGTCCACGGGCTCCGTGGGGGCGATGCCGATGAAAGCGGTGAGCGTGGGCCCGATGTCCACCGTGCTCACACGCGGCGCGAGCCGTTGCGCCCGAATGCCCGGTCCCCAGAACGCGATCGGCACGACCACGTCCTCGGGGTGCGCGCCGCCGTGTTCCGCGGAGAGCCCGCCAGCCGACCAAACATAGCCCGGAGCGAGAGCGGCGCAGAGGAGCCAGCCGTCGTCGGCGGGGAGCAGGCGCCGCCACAGTTCGGCGCTCCCATCCGAACGGGGCGCTTACTCCGACCCGTGATGCGTGCCGCCGTCTTCCTAGAGCAGCTGTCGGTATAAATCGGCCGTCTGCTCCGCCGTGCGCTGCCACGTGAAGGTGCGCGCCCGGGCACGGCCCTGCTCGATCAGTTCCTCGCGTTGCACCGGGTCGTCCGAGAGGGACTCGAGGGCTTGCACGTACGCCGCCGGGTCGCGGCCCTCGACCACCACCACCGCGTCGCCGCCCACCTCCTTCAACCCTCCGGCGCCCGACGTGATCACCGGGAGCCCCGAGGCGAACGCCTCGATCACCGGGTAGCCGAACCCCTCGTACAGCGACGGGAACAGCAGCACGTCGGCGGTGCGGTAGGCGCGGCGCAGCGTGCTCTCGTCCGCGAACGGGGCGGTGCGCACGAACCGCCGCAGCCCCAGCCGCTCGACCAGCTGCTCTTGGTCGCCAGTCAGCCGTCCGCCCACCTGCAGCAGGTAGGCGTCCGCCACCGAGCGCAGCCGCGCCACGGTATTGATCACGAGCGGCACGTTCTTGCGCTCCACGGTGCTCCCCACGTGCAGCACGACGAACGCGTCTTCGGGGATGCGCCAGTCCGCGCGGCCCCGAGCGCGGGCGTTCGGCGCCTCCGAGAAGAAGGCGCGGTCCACGCCGAACGGGACCACGCTGATCCGCCGGTCGTCGCCCAGCCAGGTCGCGAGTTCGTGCTTGAGCCATTCGGTCCCCACGACGTATCCGCGCGCCAGGCGCAACGCTTTCAGGGTCCGGCGCAGGAAGCGGTTGCGCACCCCTTCGCGCCACCCGTCGGTGGGAGAGCGCAGCACAATGACGGGCATCAGGTCGTGCACCGTGACGATGGCCGGGCGGCGCTGCACGCGCGTCACCAAGTGAGCGTAGCTGTGGTCGAGGATGTGCACCAACTGGGCGCGCCTCGCCTCGCGTCGCAGCCACCACGGATACAGGAGGTAGCGGGCGGCGTAGCGCTGCGGCTCGTGCAGCGGCCCCGGCAGCACGAGCTTCGTCGGATCCACGTCCTGCGCCCACCAGCGCGGGTAGCCACCCGAGCTGCGCCCGTCCCCCACATCCCGGGTCAAGTCTCCGATCGAGGCGGCGAGCCGGACCTCGAATCCCGGGTCGGTGCTCTCGAGCCAGTCGTTCAAGCGGTGCGCGTAGCGGTCCATCGACGGCCAGCGTTCGAGTGGCAGGTCGGGGACGAGGAGCACGCGGGTCGCGCCACGCTGGCGGCTCATGACACCAATTCCCTCCAGAACCCGAGCGTCCGCTCGGCCACGGCGTCATCCGAGAAGAGTTGCATGGCGCGTGCCCGGCCCGCCTGCGACAAGCGGCGCCGCTCGTCGGCGACCGCGACGCGGCGCAGTGCGCCTGCCAGTGCCAGCGGGTCGTCGGGCGGCACCACGATGCCGGCGTCGCCGATCACCTCGGGTGTCGCGCCGGCGCTCGTCCCTACCACGCTCACCTCGTGCGCCATGGCCTCGGCCACCACGTTGGCCGCGGGCTCCGCCCAGGTCGGCACAGCTCGAGCCGGCAGCACCAGGACGTCGAGCTCGGGCCAGAGCTTCGGCACCTCCTCCGGGGGCAGCGCCCCCGCCCAGCGGATCCGCGCCGCGAGTCGCAGGTCGGACGCGAGGCGTTCGAGCCGCTCCCGATCGGGCCCGTCCCCGACCACCGTGAGATGCCAGCGGTACCCGCGGTTCTCCGCCAACGCCTGGAGCAACGTATCGATTCCTTTCTCCGGCACCAAGCGCCCAACGCAGCCGATCGCGACGCCTTCGTGGTGCGCGTGTTGCGGCTCCGCGGGCACCCGGATGCCGAGCTGCGGGATCGCCGCGACCGGCAAGTCTGGTACTACGCGCCGCACCAGCGCCGCTGCCGCGCCGCTCGCCGCGATCGCCCCCTTGAGTCGGCGCAACAGGCGCCGGCGCCGTCCCCGCGCGAGCCACGCCAGCGACACGTCCACGTTCTGGTGGGTGAAGAGCACGGTCGGGAGTTGGAAGTGACGGGCCGCGCGCACGACCTGCTGCGCCGCCGGGGTCAGCGGCTCCTCCTCCACCTGCACCAAGTCGGGGCGTTTATCACGCAGCAGCGCCACCAGCCCACGGCTGCGGAACGTGAACGCGTCAGCTTGGCCATGCAGTCGGATGGGGAGCGGGCACACCTCGACTCCGTTCTGGCGTTCCCAGGAGACCTCGGTCGTCGAGCCGAGCACGCGATCGCGCCAGCGCTCCGGCACGCCGACAGAGACGTCGAGCCCGCGGGCGGCGAGCGCGTGCAGCTTGCCGCGGTTCGTGGGCGGCAGATAGGTATGCGAAATGACGAGGACGCGGCGCATCGCTATCTATTATAAGGAAGCGCGACCCCCAAAGCTCGCCGAGTTCGCCGGTAGGGCACCCTCTGAGGGTGACAGTCTCAATCCCTCAACTGCGATCGCCTAACTGCATGAAGATGGGGCGAGCCAGTCGCCAGTAACGGAGACCCGCGTCGCAACGCTAGCGGTCGTGTTCGCCGCCCACATCCCGCGCGCCGGCGTCGGGAGGAATCGCAACGACTCGTCAACAGCCAGGCTCCACCGCCGGCGTTTGGGCGGGCGACGGCCGTGGAGGAGCGCGCGGCCGGAGCGGGCGCTTGCTTACACTCTTGGGCCGTGCGAGGTTAACTGCATCGAGGGCCCTTAGCTCAGGTGGTTAGAGCAGCGGACTCATAATGCGCTGCTGGCTCGGGCGCCCTCGTGGCTCCTCAGGCTAACTCGATACGGCTCGGTGGCTTCACGCGCCGAGCCGTTTTGAGTATCCCGAGGGAGCCCAAGGCGTGTTGAGTGCAAGTCCCACGGTTTGTCACACGACGGCACCCGGCAGCAAAACGGCCGGCGGCGAACCTGCCCGCGGCCTCCCCCGCCCGGCAGCCTCAAGCGCTTTGTTAGGCGGCGGAGCCTAGGCGCGGGGCGAACCTCCCACTGATTGCTTGGCTCGTCTAGCACTCCAGAGGACGGCAGCTGGAATGAAGAACCCGAGCACAGAGTTTAAGATCAGTGCCCCAGCTATTACGGTCCAGGCGCCGGTCCGATTCAGACCAGCTGCATGGAGGTCGCGCTGCACTCGGTAGGCATGGACAATTGACCCAACGTACGCGATCAGGGATAGTGCAAGGAACCAAGATCCAAAGGGCTGCTCAGAAATCAGAAGAACTAGTCCAGGTATCCAGAGCACGAGATAAGCGTAGTACCACTTCCGCAGGCGGTCGGTTTCCGCCACCCAACTAGGAAGATCTGAGCTTGTCATTCAGTGCCTCCGCCGCCAAACGGATCGCGCTTAAGCTGGCGGCGCAACGCCCGGTCGCGCAAGGGAACCTGTCGCATTCCCGCGAGCGGATGCGTGTTAGCCTTCCACATGCCCAAAAAGCCGACGCGCACCGAGGCCGAGATTCACGCCATGATCGTGAAGGAGGCGAAGGTTCGGATTGGCTGCGCGGAGTTCGCGCCCGACTTCACGCTCGGGAAGCGCCACGATCCGCGAGCCAATTGGGACGTGGAGAGCGCGCGCAACGTCGAGGCGTGGGCGCCCGATTGTGCCCAAGCGTTCAAGGAGGCCGTCGCGCGGGCGCGGCGGAGGTTCGACATTGCGTGGTCACATGAATGAAAAGGCCGGCGGCGAACCTGCCCGCGGCCGGCCAGCTTCAAGCGCTTGGTAGGCCGCAACGTCTATGTCCTTTGGGTCGAGCCGACGAGTACCTCCCGCCAGGGTCCGGTATAGTGCCCCATGTCGAAGAACGCTCTTACTATGTCCTTGAGCATGGGCCCGTCCGTGCCGACGATCCCAGGACGGCCGATACCTAGCTCTAGAGCTCTAGACGTTCCGTTGATGGTTCCACGAAGGACCAGAGAGGCAGACCAGTAGGTCTCGAGCTCGGCTGTATGGTCGAGCCGTGCCGGGTGGTCGCCAAACGCCAATCGGCGGAAAAGGAGGAGGCACTTCTCAGCCTGAGCCCAGGAAATAGTCTCCTCGCTGGCGATCAGTGTACTGGAACCTCCGACGACGGGTTCGACGAAAGGAGATCCGTCAGGAATGACCGCCAGTAACCTTGCCGAGGTGCTCGCGAGGTTCCCACCGGGCTGAAAGTAGTCGGTCTGTCCTTCAGCGCGCAGCCAGCCAAAGAACCGGAGTTCCGGAAGTGAGAGGTGGGTGACTTCGAGTATCAGCTGAAGGTCAGCACTTATGCGTCTCCGGTCGTCTGTTCGCGGGAGGTGTCTCTTGGAAGCCAAGAGGTCGCCGAGCTTAGTCCACACTGTCATCGTGGCGGCCTAACTGACCGCGCTTAAGCTGTGGGCCAGCACAGGCACGCGCAAGGAAAAGGCCCGGCCGAACCTGCGCCGGGCCTCCACCGCCCGCCAGCTTCAGGCGCACTTAGGCCCGCGAACTGATGCGTCACCTCCAGAACTGCCACCATCGCTTGGAAGACGTGGCCACGGCCTCAGTGCGCTCCTCCTGTGATGCGATCTTAACTACCTGAACACCGTGGCACGCACCACAGAACACCGTAAAGGCTTCTACCATTTCCCCGGGTCGCATGTTCGGGAAGACCTTGGCGATCAGGTCGGATGGCGCGTCGAACAACTCGGATAAGCCACAGCCATCGCAGGGCTGAACGATCCAGGCCGCGCGTTCTGCGAGATATTTCGGGCGAACCATGACGGGACGTTCGCCGGACTCTGGGACAACGAACTGGATGCGGTCACCTTGGTGCACGGCGGTGAGTTGAAGGGGCTGGTTCAGCACGTCTGCTGTAAAGACTCCAGATGCGGCGGCTATGATGCGAACCCAGACCAGTTCCGGACGGCGGTCAGTGAAGCGGGGACCACCGTCGTGTATGAGAACCTGGATGTCGTCCGGATACGCGGGATGCAGGCGGCCTCGTAGTTCCGGGAGATCGCGCCATGGTCCAGACATCGTCAGTCAGTTCGCCCACATAACGAATTGCGCTTAACCTGCTGGCGCGGCGCCCGCCAGCTCAAGCGGCTTGTTAGGCGGCAGTGCCTGGCGAGAGCGGAACAGCTAGCAGTCGTCGTAGTTCGCGCCGCACCTTTGTCAATGGGTGCGCAGGGAATTCGTCGTCGTACTCTTCCGCGTCGGAGAGGTAGCGGAGAGTTCTTCGGTCGACGCCGAGGTACAATGGGTCGTACGGATCCCGGGCCCAGGACCCCTCATAGGATTCAAGCGTCAGCTGGCCGGTCTGGATGAGTCTGGTCGTCACTACCGCCTCGCGCTGGCCAGTGACACCGCGTTCGTACGCCACCATCGTCCATATCCAGGTACCATACGCGATAGGGGTGGCCACGATGCCGAAAAATGTGAAGGCGGGGATCTTGAGGCGCTTATAGATGTACGTGACAGAAGGACCGTTGATTCCTGCTGTGCACGTGACCTCGACCAGGCCTGAGTTCTGGCCCTCCGCCATCCGGCGGCAGTAGTGCCGCAACTGCGTCGTGTCGGACAAGGCCGGAAGTGCCTCAAGTGAGGAAAGCGTGAGGGATACGGCATCACCAGTTGCGTCGCGCCAGTACGCAGCGAGCGGTTCGCGCCGAACGAGTTCCCACCCGCTCATCGGCAGTCGACCGGGATCAATAGGCATTGTCGCGGCTTGCCTGCCCCGGACCAGACGCTGCCACCAACTCATCGGAGTCTCACGGAGCACTGCCGCCTAACTAGGTATTAGGCTGCGAGCCTCGCCGCCTAATCTCGCTGCTTGACCTCAGAACACCGTGAACATGCAGCAGGGGAGTCCCGCACGGTAGGTTCGTTTGAGGGCGGCGAAGATGCAAACAACGGACCTGTCGCATTCCCGCCCCTCGGTGCCGCGAAAACGCCCTGGCGAGGACGCTTGTACGGCCGCACGTTGACGCCACACCTCAAGAGAGCAGGGGACCTACGGAGAGGTTTCCGAAACTTCCAAGGCTACCATGGCGCAGTTTCGGCCCAGATTTCCGCAATCTCCTTGTTGCGGTCGTAAATAAGCTGGACCGAGAGTGGCCGGTAAAGTGGCGTGGGCTTGGCAGCGCCGCCTTCATGCTTGAATCTCTAGCCCGCGCTACAGAGAACACCTATCACACGATTTGGGCGCTCTCCTTCGACGCCCCAACATGGCCGCTTGAGCGAGAGGACGCGTTGTCCGTTGGCCCTCTTTCGAGAACGATTCTCGATTCTCTTTTCACTGTCATCTTCGCTTTCGAAGACCTGCCCGCCCGCGCGACTTGGTACGTCAAGGGTGGATGGAAACAGATGTGGCAGGAGCAGCAGTTGTACGCGACAAACTATGGCAGCGACACGCGGTGGGCCGAATGGTTGAGTGAGAGACAAGACTTCTTGGATCGCTCTGCGGCGCGATTCGGGATAACCCCAGCGGAGGCGGGGGACCCGACCTCGATCCCGTATTGGCCCATTCCCAGCCACATGCGGCGTGACAAGAACACGGCGGCGGCGCGGATCAACCTGATGACGTACCTAGATGACTGGTACTATGGCGGACTCTCGTCAGAATCTCACCTTAGTCTGCCCGGACTCGTCATGCGATCCATGGCGCTGATGCCGGACCAAGATCCCGATGAGCGTGCGTGGAGGTTAGACAAGCAACGCTCCGACAACTTGCTGCGCGCCACAATAGTCGCCCTAGCCTTCGTTTCCGAGATTGAGATCGAGTGCCACTTCGGCCTCGCGGAGCGGCTGAAGTACGTCTGGACTATGCTGAATAGCGTCTTCGACATGTCGAGGGAACTCTACGACCCATGGTACGTAACGCGCCTGTAGCGCCAGGCGGGGAGCACTGGTCGCTCCCACGCCGTTACGGGGGAAGGCGCTGAGCCCCTAACAAGGGATCGCTCACGATGGAGAAAGAGCCAATCATCACAGCGCTCAACGGAGCGCTCGAAGCAACAAAGGGCATCCCGCTAAGCGGTGACACAACCGACTTCGCGATTATCCTCCATTACGCAGAGCACGACCCGAGCAAGGTTGATCCACGAATCCCCCAGCTGATCGCAGTGCTCGCGAAAGACCCGTCCCTCGAGATTTTCAACGGTAGAATGGTGGTCTGGCCGAGCAATGCCATGCGGGTGGAGTACCGCAATCTCGCGGGGTGGCTGATTCGCCGCGGAACGGAGGTAGGCAGCAGTCAGGCGGTTGCGGACCTGGCGCGCTACGTCGAAGCGACCGAAATCCCCTGCCTCCTGACCATGGCGCTGTCAGGGATAACTATTGAAGAACCCTGCGATCTCGGTGGCGGCGTGAAACTCCTCCCCTGGGACGCGCTTCCCGACTCAGGGCTCAAGCGACACGTCCACCGCCAGTCCTTTGAGGGATTCAGCCTCCGTTTGCCAACTGCAGCAATCGTCCGGGAGGAAACGCTTCCCAAGCGACACATTACGCCAGACGAGTTTCAACGCTCACGGCCGCTCCTGACGCCGCTCGATGATGCTGGATTGCAAGACGCCCTGTTGTGCGCTGGTATGATCGGGCCGACCGCACCCTACGCGCTCGCCACGTTTCTCGGAGCCCCAGCGTGGGTGCCAGTCACCACAGGCGGCATAGCCATGCCGCTCCCTGAGGGTTGGCCAGTTCACAAGGAATGGGCGAAAACACAGTGCTCCGACGCCAAAGCGCTGCACTTGGCGTTTCTGAAGCTGAACACATCACGGAAGGAGTTGTTGAGACTCGCCATGCAACGCCTCAATCGGGCCATGCGTCGTCGATTCTCGGTCGATGCGGCGATAGACCTTGGGATCGCGTTAGAGGCGCTGTTTCTCAGCGATATGGATGAGGAACGCGGCGAGCCGACCTTTCGACTCAGGATTCGGGCGGCGCGTTATCTTGGCTCGACCAAGCCAGACCGGGATGCCCTGTTCCGACTCGTGGGCGACCTGTACGGGGCACGGTCAAGTGCGGTACACACAGGGCGGGTTGCGGATCAAATAAGAGGGCGCCCGATGGGCGATGTGTTGGCAGAAGGGTATTCCGTCGCGGCAAGGGCGGTTCGTCGCATGATTATTGAGGGACCGCCGGATTGGGGTCAAGTAATGTTGGGTGACAGCTAGAGAGTGGGCGCGTGCAGCGCGTCAACTTGGGCGTGCTGGAGAACGTCGCCAAGGCGTTAGGCGTGCCGCCGCTGCGGCTCTTACGACATGTGAAGGATTGAGGCGGGTGAGCGAAGGGCTGCTATTCTACCTCACGCTTGTGGCGGTGCAGACCGCGCTCCACGAGTGGCGTCGCTTCCAGCTCTCCCGCCCAACGCCCGTCGAGCCCCCAAAACAAAGCTCCCAGCCGCGAGGCGGGGAGCGTCAAGAGCAACGGCGGGTCTCCACAACGTTGTGGTGGGTGCCGCAGCCCAACAGTCGTAACTAAGGCGCCACCGAAAAGAACTTCAAGCGGTCTACAGCTCGCTGGGCCCGCTGCAAGGAAGTGGTCGAAGATTGTGCGAGTGGGATAATCTCGATGAGATACTTCACAAGCGCCGGATCACGTTCCACCAGCGCCAGCTCCTCAGGCGACAACCCAAACCGCTCGCGCGCCTGTTCGAGAATAGCCGGTAAAAGCGGGACAACCATAGCTGAGTTACTAGATGCCATTGCTGCTTACCCCTTCCTTTGTTCGAGCTGAGCGAGGCGCAATCCCAATTTAGTCACTTCCGCCTCGGTTCGGTCAAGCTCAGCGCGCTGCTTCGCCACCGTCTCAACAAGTTCCTTTGATGCCTGCGCGGCAAACTCAACCTTTTGGCCTAAGAGCGTCGCGCTGGTTAGTGGCTGGGGCGGGGCCTTTCCCCAATCCCAATGTCGAGCGCGGCGCCAAAACTCCTGAATTGCGAACAGGGCGACGAGTGCGCACAGCGGCGTGAGTGCAACAAGCGCCACAAGCAAAGCAATGCCGAGCAACGTGTCGGTCGTGATGTTCACACGACCAATGTGCCATTAATCCCCTAGCCCGCAACCTTTACTTCCGCTTCAAGAGCACCTTCCACACATCCTCAGCCTCGCTCCAGACCGTCGCGGCCACGCACCAACCCTCGGCTTCGGCGTCGGCGAGCTGCGACCCAAAGCTCTTAGCGGAACACAAGAGCGAGCTGTAGGTCGAGCGGAAGCGGAGCACGAGGCTAGCTCAGCCACACGACAGGATGCGAGCAGTTTGGCACTCGGCGCTGATCGAGACGCGCGGGCTCATGTACTTATTCTTGGAACTCAATCATTGCTTCGTAGGGGACCGAAGGCGCTGTCGAGGCGCTGAACAAATCCACGCTCATATTCGCGGACCCTTCCAGCACGATCCACGCGCGACGGGAACTCGGCCGATTCGACCCACCATAGGACTCGTCGCGGGGACCTGCGATCCAGGCGCCGGGGCCGCCGGGGCTGGCTGCGGACGCTGTGAAGCCGCCAACATACAAGGGACCACCCGTGCCGGAGGTCACGCCCGCCGACGCGCCACCGCAAGACGCCTTCGCGGGTTGCGTCCCTTGCGCGGCGGCTCCAACGCGCAAGCGCTACGAAACGAGTTTCACGGCGCTCGAGCGGGTGGGCGTGCTCAAGGCCGGCGCGACGGTGAACGACTTGGCAACGGTGGATTGGACGGCGCTCCACGCCACGTGGCCCGGTGGCCCAAGCGACTGGAATCACCTACGCCGCGCGGTCTCACACTTTCTCACGATGCAGCTCGGCGACGTGCATCACGCGTTCCGCCGCGCGGTCGTGAAGGCGATTCCCCGCGCCAAGGAAGTCGAGCGCGTGCCCGACCTGCCGCCGACGCTGTTCTGGAAGATCGTGAACGCCGCGCCGACGCACGCGCAAGCGTGTTTCGTCACGATTGCGGCGCTTGGGCTCCGCGTGGGCGAGTATCTGCGGTTGACGCGCGACCACTTGCTGCCGCACAGCTTCGCCGTGCAGATTCCCGGCACCAAGACGGCGGGCTCAGCGCGACGGCGCGCGTGGACGAGCGCTTGTGGCCGTGGGTGCTCCAAGGAGTGCCGAGCCCGCTCCACTACAAGTGGCTGCGGCTCTACTGGAAGCGGGCGCTCAAGGTCGCGGGCGCCCCTGCGGATTTGCGCCTGCACGACCTGCGGCATTGCTATGGTCAGTGGCTCGCCGACGCGGGCGCACCGGAGGCGCGGATTCAGACGGGCTTGCGCCACACGACGGCGGCGATGACCCGCCGCTACACGATGCAAACGGACAAAGGGGAGTCGGCGAGGACGTTGGCCGACGTGATGCTCAAGACGGCGTGAAGTCCCACGGTTTGTCACATGCTGTGTAGGGCAATACGTTGTAAGTCATTGTCGGGCCCTTAGCTCAGGTGGTTAGAGCAGCGGACTCATAATCCGTAGGTCCCAGGTTCAAGTCCTGGAGGGCCCATAACGAGTTAGCTAACGGGCCCACGCAAGTGGTGGCAGAATTGGTGGCAAACACGAGCCCCCGCCGAATTATTTCCGGCGGGGGCTCGTGCGGGCAGCGGCGCGACAGCGGCGCGCGGACCGAAGGGCCCGTCTTCGGTGTTTGTTGCGCCGGCGCGCCTGAGCGTTCGCGCACTCGAAGGGCTGGGCTCCTAGTGCGGGGGCGTGACGCTCGCGCGCGCGGGCGGGGGGGTTGCAGGAGCCAGCGTCACCTGCAACCAGCATCACCTGCCGCCGAACCGGACACCGAGGATAATCGGGACATACGTGATGTCCGACCCGACGAATGGCGGCGATGAGATGTTGAAGTAGCGCGCTTCCAAGACGACGGAGGCCCCACGGATGCTGTAACTGAGCCCCGCACCCCCGTTCCAGGCGAACGTCTTTTTGGAAAAAAACAAGCTCGCAGTCGCGTAGGAGGTCACAACGGTTTTGAAGTTGTAGCTGCCGACACCGGCAAGCACGTACGCCTTGGCGGGGGAAGAGGAGTGGAATTCGAACGTTAGGTCGACGCTCGCGCCGAGGATCTTGGCCTTGGCATCGGATGGCGTACGCGCCTGGGCCGATATGTCCGCCTTCAGTTTGTCGTTGGCGGCGTTTTCGCCGTAGCTTCCGTCGAGCCGAACCCCGAGCGCGGTGTGGGGCACCTTGAACTCAACAAGCGCCATCCCCTGCCAACCAGCATTGTACCCGTCGCCGCTCGCGTCGGAGTGAAAGTAGCCAGTGGGGACCGTCAAGCCAGGGCTGATCGCGTAGGAGAGCCCGGTGTGCTGCGCCGCAGTCGTATCCCGCGCCTCTGCGGTCCTGTTCCGAGGGCCCCCACCACGAACCACCCACCCGACGGAGAGGATGAGGGTGTGCTGAAATTGCTGGCTCCAGCCCGAATTACTCGGGGGCAGGACCCGGCAAATGCCCCAGCTTGCATCACAGGATTCGTCCTGGAAGGGCGGGCGAAACATGTAATATTCGGCCTCGATTCGCACGGCCCGTGCCGACGCTAACTTCAGCTCCACGCCGGCACCGACAGTCGGGTTGATGCTCGTCGTTCCGGCAACGCCTGCGTACGCGGTGCCACCGAGGGCGACGAGGCCGACGCCCGCGCCGAGATAGAATGAGGGCGATGATGTAGCGCCGATAACGGGCACCACGAGCCTTGCGCTCGCCGTGACGGCATTACCCGCATTACAGTCCGACACCCGGCACGCCATGGTAACCCCGCTCGGGGCGTAGGCGAACGTCGCCTCGATGCCCCAGCGCCGCCCCGTCGGCCACGCCGTCAGGTGACCGCCGAGGGCGATCGTCTTCTGTAGCACGATGGTCTGCGCCGGCGGCACCGGTACTCCCCCATTCGAGTACCCACACGGGTACCGTCCACAAACGAACATGCTTCCTAGAGGCGCGTATAAGCCCGCAAATGGCGAGATGTCGAAGGGGACCTGGGCCCTGGTGGCAGGTAGGACGCTCAGCATCGCCCCCAGTGTGATCAGGAGAGGGTGGCGTGAGCGCAACGGGGTGGTCATCGGGGACCTCCTAGCCACTGCCGCACAGCGAACCTGATCGTGCGCGGCCGCAACGGGGCAGCCGCCATGGTGCACGATGGGGCAAGTCTAGTGCCGGTGCTGACGGGCGCAACGGCTGCGCCCGTCATTGCGCCCGTCACCCAATTGCGCTCGTCGCCGCGACGATCTAGCGCACCATGACCGAGCGGTCACCCAGGCCGTTGGTCGGGGACTGTACCATGCCGCGCATGCTGACGGATCAAGGCGCTCATCGCGCGGTGGGCATCGCCTTGGGCCGTTCAGCCGTCGCGCACACGATCGCGATCTTGACCTGCGCGGCCGCGCCCGCGGACACCGTAAAGGCGACCGGGCTCGGTGGGCTCGCCGCGCAGTGCCTGCCACTCCGCTTACGCTCAGGCGGTGGACACCAGCGCTCAGCTCGGAGACTATCACCTCGCGCTCGTATCCGGGGAAGACCGCGGGGACGAACTTCGGCGCTGCACGGTCTACGCGCAAACTGTAACCGTTTGGGTCAAACTCAACGTTCGTAACGACCCTGAGCGCCAGGGTGCCCGTGGCAGGGACGCCGGTCCTCGGCGCACTGGGGTAACGGCATCCTGCGGCCAGCAGCAACAACAACACGGAGCACCAGTGGCGAGCCAGCTTCGCGCGCGGTGGTCCGGCAAGGTCCTGGAGACTGGCGGCGCGATCAAGACCTTGTTGTACGACTTCGGGAACGTCGATCATAGGGCCTCTTTGGTTGCTCGACGCACCTTCTGCCACGGTGCGTCGAAACCCTCCTATTGCAGCGTCACGAGTATCTGGATTACACCGGCGCCTTTCCTCAGCGGCTCTAGCGCCTTACCCACAACGGCACCGAGCATCCGCGCGCGGTCGGTGCCCTTCATCGCGCGTCCGAGCGTGGAAGAGGTCACCAGCAGATCGCCTGCCGCGATAGGCCCGTTCTCCGCCGTTACCTTGCAAGGAACAATTCCCACGACTGCCAACGGAACCTCGTTGCGCAACGCTGGATCGTCCATGCGATGCTTGCTCGCCACGACGCCGGGCTTGGTGGAATAGACTCCCGCCACGAGCGTGGAATACGGCGTCTCGGAGAGGATCAGACGGTCCCCGCCTAAAGAGTCAATCACGAGCACGTCGCCGGGTGCGTAACGGTCACGGTCGCCTTTGACAGGGACCGACTCAGCGAAGTCCGCCCCGAAGGGCCGGAAGCCCCCATTGGCGAAAACCATACCGGTGCCGTCAACGCGGAAGACGGCGGTATCTGGGGAGCCCGGGTTGTCGCTGACCCTGCCGACCAGGATGTTTCCGTTACGTTGATTTACAAATAGCCCAGCGGTTCCTTCCGGACTTTGAGTTTGGCCGAGCACGCCGACTGATATCCCGCTGGTACCAAGAGCATCCCCGCGCACGCCACTAGAAAATCCGCTCGTGGACTGGGTATGGCCGTAAACTCCGCCTCCTCCACCCCCTATTGCGGCGCCGTGGCCGCCATCGACCCCAAACCCCCCTCCTGCTTGATTAATCACAATACCGGTCACACCCCTGCCATCCGCGCCGTTACTAACTCCAATTACTCCGGCAGCGGAGCCGGTGGTGGCCGTGGCGTCGCCACGCACTCCTGCCGCAAAGCCGATGTCGCTGCTCATGGTCCCGAATACGGCGTAAGGCTGGCCTCCGTTGGGGGCCGCGTTCCTCGATTCGACGACAAACAGCTTGGCTGGGAGTTGGGGGTAAAAGTTTGCCCCAATGCCGATGCTACCGCCCGATAGCATTATTGGTGAGTCGCCGATAGTGGTGGCAGTTGTGAACTGGGGGATCGTGTTGGGAGTCCCGCTGCCACCTACTTGCGCTCCTCCCGTCGAGACCAGGAACGAACTCAGTACCAGTGTCCCAAAGATGCTGCGCTTCATAC
>WNFF01001838.1_pt1 | contig 17210 bp, 17 predicted proteins | sample 5400441 | NCBI WGS metagenome assembly WNFF01 (sample SAMN13153345, study PRJNA577476) | soil metagenome | isolation source: 120 cm saprolite under Douglas fir tree site 2 hole 3 replicate 1 | place: USA:California | collected 2015-04-18 | reverse complement strand
TGAACAAAAAGGCGAGCAGCCTGGACACTTCAACCGCAAATTCAACCCAGGGCTCAAGCCCCCATCACCAGGTCGCGATCCAATCTTCTCTGGATTTGCCCCAGAAGCTGGAATTTGATCAGACTCTTCGTTACGTGAGCGCCCTGCCTGCACAACTGGTGGGAGCTTACACAACGGCCGATGTACGGTTCAGTTGGCACGCCACTCGATCCATGGATCTCTCGGTCGTGGGGCAGAACTTGTTTCAACCTCATCATGCAGAGTTCGGGGGTGACCCCGGCCCTCTTGTCGGGATCGAGCGAAGCGCCTACATCAAACTAACCTGGCAATCATGGCAAAGGTGAGAGAGAAGCGCATCTGTGGGACGGATGTCCTCCAATGCACCCGGCGTCCATGTCGCTTGTCTCAATTCATGGCTCTGGTGGTCGCCGGGGTGCTCGTTGGCGCCTCATGCCTACATGCCCAACAAGCAAACCCAACGGAGTATGAGGTCAAGGCTGCCTACCTGTATAACTTTGGCAAATTCGTTGAATGGCCCGCCAAAGTCACCGCTGCCAGCGACTTCTTCAGCATTTGTGTGCTCGGTGAGGATCCTTTCGGCTCGACTTTCGATGCGACCATCGCCGGTGAGAGCATCAACGGCAAAAAGGTAGTGGTTAGGCGCATCACAAAACCGCAGGACGCGGTGAGTTGCCGCATTCTATTCATCAGCTCGTCAGAGGAGGGTCGGCTCCAAGAGATCCTGGCGACGCTCGACAAGACGAGTGTCTTGACGGTGAGTGACCTCTCTCAGTTCACCCGGCGCGGGGGCATGATCCGATTCGTTATGGAGGCCAACAGAGTGCGTTTCGAGGTCAACCTGACGACTGCCGAGCATGCCGGCCTGACTCTGAGTTCGCAACTGCTCAAAGTGGCAATCAGCGTAAGAAGGGGTTCTCAGGCTGGAGACTGACAGACGATGCTCAGGGTTCCCGACCATTCGATTACCAAGAAACTGACCAGAATGAACATGCTGGTCAGTGGGGCCGCCTTGTTGATCGCCTGTGTGGCGTTTGTTGCGTACGATCTTGTTACTTTTCGACAGGCCATGGTGTACAACCTCTCGATCCAGGCTCAAATGGCGGGGTCTAATAGCGTCTCCCCGCTACTGTTTAATGATCCACAAGCCGCGGAGAACACTTTGTCAGCGTTGAAGGCTGCTCCCAACGTGGTAGTGGCCGGCATTTACGCGCTCGACGGACGCCCTTTCGCCGCGTATTGGCGCGATGGCAATGGCCAAACCCTGACGCTGCCTAAGATTCCCGCGAATCAAATCGAGGCCCACTGGTTCAGAGATGGACAACTCGTGCTGGTCCGCACGATTGTGTTCCAGGGAAAGCCGACAGGCACCGTCTACATCCGTTCCGATTTACAGGAGATGAATCGCCGCCTGAAGCGGTATGCGGGAATCGCTGCCATAGTCTTGTCGGCATCTCTCATTGCTGCGCTTTTGGTCGCGTCGATATTTCAGCGGGCCGTTGCTGAGCCCATCGTGCATTTAGCCGAAATCGCACGAATTGTTTCACGCGACAAAAACTATGCAATGCGGGCAACGCCAACCGGCAAACGGGACGAACCCGACATCCTGATCGGAGCGTTCAACGAGATGTTGGGGCAGATTCAGGAGCGCGAGGGGGCTTTACAACAGGCTCACGATGAGTTGGAGCGACGCGTTGAGGAGCGCACTGCGCAGCTGGAAACCGCCAAGAAGGAGGTGGAAGAGTTTTCTTATTCAGTGGTTCGAGCAAAGGAGGAGGTTGAGCGCACAAGCAAATTCAAAGACCAATTCCTCTCCACGATGAGCCACGAGCTGCGCACGCCATTGAACGCCGTTCTGGGTTTTTCTGACCTGCTCGCCGATGAACGTTACGGCCCGCTGAACGATCGCCAGCAACGCTACGTCAGCCACATACATAGCGGCGGGAAACACCTTCTCAAACTCATCAGCGATATTCTTGACCTCTCTAAGATCGAAGCGGGCAGAATGGAGCTCACCCGCGAGGATGTGACAGTGGCGTCGGCGTTTGTCGAAGTGATCAGCACTCTTTACCCGCTGGCGGAGAAGAAGTCGCAAGCATTAGTCCAACAGGTTGACCCCCATCTGCATGTTCACGCCGACGCGATGCGATTTAAACAAGTGCTCATGAACCTTGTCGGCAACGCCATCAAGTTCACGCCGGAACGTGGCCGGATCGAGCTGGCCGCGCGTAAGGTCGATGGCCAGGTCAAGATTGAAGTCCGTGACAATGGCCCGGGAATTCCACCCGAGCAACAACAGCGGATCTTCGAAGCGTTCGTGCGCCTGACAGAAAAGGGTAGCTCCACCGAGGGCACAGGCTTGGGACTAGCCATTACCTCGCGCCTCGTCGAACTGCACGGAAGCAAACTGGAGATCGAAAGCAAATCAGGCGAGGGGACCTGCTTCTATTTTTCTCTTCCCCTCATTGCCATCACTCCGGTTCAACCGACTCAGACGCCCGTAGCCGTGCCGAGGGCGCGCCAAACCCCGCGGATTCTGGTCATTGAGGACAATGCGGAGACGGGGCTGCTCATCCAATCGCAACTCGTTTCTTCAGGCTATGAAACCGTGAAATGTGACCAGCCGGAACGCGCCACGGATATGGCCGCTGAACTCCAGCCGGATGCCATCACTTTGGATCTCCTCATGAAACCGGTTCACGGGCTGGAGGTTCTACTGCGATTGAAAAATGACCCGCGCACGTCAAAGATCCCCGTCATTGTCGTGACCATCGTGGATCAGCCGGGCCTCGGAACTGCCCTCGGTGCCGACGAGTATCTGATCAAGCCGGTGGACAAGGCGACCTTGCTGGCTGCTGTGGAGCGCTGCCTCAGGTCTCGCGGGGGTGCAGCGCCGGCAAGGACCATTCTGGTGGTGGAAGATGATGTGTCCACCCTGGAGATGATTGTCGAGTTGCTCAGAGTACACGGCTACGCTGTGAGTACTGCGGCCGATGGTGAACAGGCCCGTGCCAGCGTAGCTCAATCCCTGCCCGAGCTTGTCATTCTTGACTTGGTGCTCCCCAAGATGAGCGGTTTTGAATTGCTCGCCGAATGGCGTTCCAACCCTCGCACAGCCGAGCTTTCCGTGTTTGTACTGACCAGCAAGGATCTAAGCAAGGAGGAGGAAAAGTACCTCCATACTCATGCCGAATCGCTTTTCCGGAAGCAGAATTCCTGGCGGGAGCCGTTGATCAAGCAATTGGAGCGTGTGGTGACCTCCCCGTCTTTGGAGAGCGTTTGAAACATTGTATCCTCGTCGTCGAAGACAATCAGCTCAACTGCGAGCTGCTCCGCGACTGGCTCGAAGTGGAAGGTTACGAGGTTTGGTCTGCGGCAGACCTGAAGACCAGTTACGAGGTTTTTGCGAAGCGGGTTCCCGATGCCGTCTTACTCGATATCAATCTCGGTGAAGACGACGGCCTCGACCTCATCGCATGGATGCGTCAAAAACCGGAGGCGCGTGAGATCCCCGTGATTGCCGTGACGGCACACGCTCTAGTGGCGGAGCAGGAGCGGATCCTGCAGGCGGGCTGTAGAGCGTGCCTCTCGAAACCAATCGATTTTCAACTGCTTCGAGAAGAGTTGAACCGCTGGTTACAAGACCGCGCGGTGTCTCGACCGAATTCCTAGCTTCCCAATTGTGTCGCAGTCACGCCGGAATCGAGGGTCGCACGAGGAACGATATCATACCCGCGCAAGACCCCCTCGGAAATGATGATCCACTCAACAGAGGATATGACCTTTGCAACGCTCGGATGCGTTATGCCGTGATGCTGCTCCTGCGAAGAGAGCGACGTTCCCGCTGCAAGAAACATGAAAGCAAGCAGCAAGATGCCAAGAAATTTGCTCTGAAGCGGATATGGGAAAACGTTGGTATTTTTCACTAAAACTCTCCTTAACCCCGGTCCGCACTCATATGGACGAACGATGCGCGCCGATGCTAGCATGATTGCGTCAGTGCTTCGGTGGGGCCGTGGCGCAGTTGGGAGCGCGCCTCGATGGCATCGAGGAGGTCGTGGGTTCGAATCCCATCGGCTCCACCAACTTGTTTCTTCCTTTCAATCCGATAGCAAAATTCTCAAGAGGTACTTAGAGGCATGAAGCGCGCCAACTGTGCGGAGGAGACTGGCGGCGCTGCGCGCACGGCGGGAACGACTAGACGCACTGCTGCCTCTCGTGGCGCAAGGGGCGGAACCGCCAGCGGAATTTCGTGCGCGGGTGTTGGCCGCAGCGGAAGCTGCGAGCGAAGCGAAGCGCGGGCGGCGGTGGCGAGTACGGGGGCTGGCCGGAGCGATGGCGGTGATCGTGGCGACGCTCATGATTGGTTTGACGTTGCACCGGAGAGTAGTACGGACTATGCCGGGGGCCGAACTGGCCGCGGCCGAAAAGCTGGCGGAATGACAAGCACCAAGTGACGTACTGCTGGAAACTCCAGGGCAGAAGATTTTGCGGACAACGCCGAGACTCGGCGAGTCTAGGTACGGAGTTGTCCTTCGAGACACTTTTCATGTTGCTTCTGTTGAAATGAAGTTGATTGTTGATGATTTTTCGAAGATAACGCGGAACTTTCTTTGGATGACTGCCCAGTCCAGAACGTTCCCCGCATGATCGCCAAGGTCGCAAAAGCAATCACAAGCCCGGTAAAAACAAGATAGAGGTTCGGCACGAAACCGGCTAGAAACATAAGGACGAGGCACGTGGCGACTGCGCAGGGGACGACAAAGATCCAGAGGATCAGAGAGACGATAAGTATTTTCACGGGGTCACCCCTTCAACAGCTTGAGCTCCTCTTCGAAACCGCGAGTCTCGTGTTTCAGCGGACGGGCGCAATCTCAAGCTGGTCTCCGACCTGAGTTCCCGAGTGAAAAATGGAATGGATAGGAAGCTCCAGCACACTTGAGGCCTTCAAAGAGACCTTTGAGATTCGAAAGGGCCGCACATGTTCTTCGATGTGCACGACCTCCTTTTCCTTGCCGAGGAAAACCAGGTCAATCGGGAAGAGCATCCCGATGGTATGCACACCACTGGAGGGCACGATCCACAGACCTCGACCGAGCCGTGCCCACCGCTTGGTCTTTCCGAGCAGGCCGACGAGCCGAAGCAGATAGCTGTCGGCAATGGCCGCCTCAGTGGCCAAAAACGTTTCGCGCGTTTTGTTATATACGTATAGCGGACGATTTTGACCGTTATGGGACATTGCGCTGTGCACCCCGTTTCAGATTGTTTTAGAGATGACTCCCCGTCTTATCGCGCAGAGTCCTACTCGGCACTCTTGCGCCTACGGCGGTAAACGATAATAAAAGCAACCACGACCGCCAGTGCACCTGCTATGACTCGAATCAACGTTACGTTGTCCATATCATTCTCCTTTTTTTTACTGCTCCGCCCTCACGTCTTCGGTGAGATCGCGGTAGCTGCGATTACTTCTGCAGAGCCGGCAGCAACTGCCGGAGCAGGGTAATTACAGCGGGGCCCAAGATAACCACCATCAAAGCCGGAAAAATAAAGAAGACAAGCGGAGGAACCATCTTTACCGTTGTCTTTGCGCTCATCTCTTCAGCGCGCTGCCGCCGTTTTATGCGCAAATCGTCCGAGTACACCCTAAGCGATTGAGCAACACTAGTACCAAACCGCTCCGTCTGGATTAGCATGGCCACCAGCGACTTAATATCTTCAAGACCCGTGCGCCTGGCGAGTTCGCGCAACGCCTCGGTGCGGCCTTTCCCAATACGCATCTCCAGATTGACGAGCTGCAGTTCGTCACTTAGCTCGCGGTGCGTTACCTGCATCTCTTGGGCCACCTTCATCAGCGCTTGATCCAACCCGAGACCTGCTTCCACGCAAATCACCAGAAGGTCCAGACAGTCGGGAAGAGCGCGGCGCAGGCGATGCTGACGCGCGTGAACTCTCCAAACAAGCCATGCTTCGGGAACAAGGTAACCCACAATCGCAGCAAACACTGGAAACAGATAGGGATTGAGGCGATAGAACCCGGTGGTAAAAACCAGGATAACGAGTATTACGGGCACGGCCAGCTTTAACCCGCGCATCGCCAGCACCGCTTGCTGGCTGCGATAACCGGCGCGAACCATCAATAGCCGCCCGCGCGGCGTCATCGCCGGATCGCCAGGCATGAGCTTGCCAAGGCCGGCGAGCGTGTCGCGCACGCGCTCCTTCTGTCTATCCGCGAAGCCAGTTTCGTAGGTGGGCGACGATGCATTCGCCAAGCGGGACAGACGTCGGCCAATCCCTAGTCCATTCGGCGCGAAGGCATAGAACAGCGCCGCCAAAATGGCAACGGTGCCCAGAAAAGTCGCCGCCGTAATGCCCCAGACCATCTTGCTGCCTCCACTTGCTACACTTCGATGTGAATAATCTTCCAAAGAAGCGCTGAACCGATGACCTGCAAAGTCGCCGCAGTCGCCAACACCATCGGGCCTTTGGGGTCCTCAAACAGCACGCGTATATAAGTAGGGTTCAATACGCTCAAGACACACAGCATGAAAATCGGCAGGGCAATAAGAATTCCGGCAGTCAAACGGCCCTGCGCTGTGCGAACCCGAACCTCGCGGTAAATGCGAAAACGATCGCGAACCACGCGGGCAAGCCCATCCAAGATTTCCGCAAGGTTGCCGCCCGTTTCCTTTTGAACCAGCAAAGCTGTGACAAAAAAACGGACGTCGACGATGGGAACCCGCTCCGTCATGTTGAGCAATGCGTCGCGCACCGGCAGGCCGAAATTCTGCTCTTCAAACGCAGTCCGGAATTCACCGCCGATCGGCTCGGCGGACTCTTTGGCTATCATCTCCAGGCCGGTCGTGAAGGCGTGACCTGCGCGTACCGCGCGCCCCAGCAGATCCAGCGCTTCCGGAAAATGCTCCTCAAATTGCCGCAAGCGACGGCGGCGTTTCCAGGCCACAAAGGCGAACGGAATACCTGCAAGGCCGACGGCCCAGAGAAATTGAATCCAGAATTGCGGAAAGAAACGACCAGAAAGCAGATACGCGCCCAACCCCAGCACGGCGCTCAGCAGCACCAGCTTTCCAGGCTTCATCTTGAGCCCTGCTTGCGAGATGTACTCTTGAAGCCTGCCGGACCATGACCATTGCATCATCAACCGATGAACGAGCGGAACGCTGCTCAACAGCTCATCCCGTACCAACTTCAACCCGAGAGAGACATCCCCGCGGCGCTCCGCCTTGCGCACGGCCTCCATTCGCCGACGGACGACTTCCTGAATGGTGTCTGTGCTCGCGATCATCCAGACGGTCAGCAGAAGTAGCGTGACCGTCAAAAAAGTAAGGATGAAAATCAATATCCCCATAACTGATCACCTGTGAACACGCCCAATGAAATCGGCACGTCCATACTCCTAATGGGACCGCGCACCTTCAAACATGGAAGACGGAAGTTGAATGCCGGTGACGAGCAACTTCTCCGCGAATTTTGGGCGGACGCCGGTGGGCATGAAATCGCCGATCACTTCGCCATTCTCGCGAATTCCGCGCTTGCGGAAGACGAAGATGTCCTGCATGGTTACGATCTCCCCTTCCATTCCGGTAATTTCAGCCAGGCTGACGACCTTGCGTGTACCGTCGCTTAGGCGGCTTACCTGGACAACCACGTCGATGGCCGACGAAATCTGCCTGCGCAAGGCGCTTTCCGGTATGTTCAAATTGGCCATTGCCACCATGGTCTCTAAGCGGCTTAGAGCGTCGCGAGGAGTGTTCGCGTGGATGGTCGTCAGAGAGCCGTCGTGACCCGTGTTCATGGCTTGCAACATGTCCAGCGCTTCCTCGCTGCGGACTTCACCGACGATGACGCGGTCTGGGCGCATGCGAAGAGAGTTGATGACCAGTTGCCGCTGGTGAATTGCGCCCTTGCCCTCGATGTTGGGGGGGCGCGTTTCCAGGCGGACGACGTGGTCTTGATGAAGTTGCAGCTCGGCCGCGTCTTCGATAGTGACAATGCGTTCCCGATTAGAGATGAATGACGAAAGGACATTGAGAAAGGTGGTCTTGCCGGCTCCGGTGCCGCCTGAAATGAGAATATTCAGGCGTGCTTTCACACAGCCACGCATCAGGTCCAGCATGGCAGGCGTCAGGCTATTGTTATTGAGCAAGTCGTCCGCGGTCAGAGGATCACGGCCGAACCTGCGTATCGAGAGGCAAGGACCATCAACGGCTAGTGGAGGAATGATGGCATTTACACGCGAACCGTCTGCGAGGCGGGCGTCGACCATCGGCGAAGATTCGTCGACTCTTCGTCCGATCGCGGAGACGATGCGGTCAATGATGCCCATCAAATGGACATCGTCTCGAAACTGGACGGAGGTTGCTTCAAGCATACCTTTGCGTTCGATGTACACATGTTTGTAGGTGTTGACGAGGATGTCTGAAACGGTGGGGTCCGCGAGAAGAGGCTCGAGGGGCCCCAGGCCAAACACTTCGTCGAGCACTTCCTGCGCGAGGCGCTCCCTCTCCTGCAAGTTCATTGGGGTGGATTCCCCGACCACGAGGGCTTCGAGAATCTGACTGACCTCGCGGCGCACCTCCTCCCTGTTCACCTCGTTCAGCCGGTCGAGGTTTAACTTCTGGATTAGCTTGCGGTGGATCGCGGCTTTTACTCCGCCGAAGTCCGTGCGCGCGATAGCCGTAATGGGTAGCATTTTCTAATTCACCTCTTCCCGGAAAATGAGAAGAGCCCGCCTAGCGAGCCTTTCTTGGCGATGACGTTGCCGTCGATTCCAGCCAACTGACAAGCGATTTGACGGTACCGGCTGCTGAGCACGTTGTTGTGGTTCAGTTGAATGGGGGTACCGAGGTTTGCCGCTTCGCTGGCTTTCCGGAAATCGTTTGGCAAACACGCAAAAACAGGGCGGCTGATATCCTTCTGAATGCTCTTCAACGCTTCGTCATCGCCCTTGTGCCAGCGGTTAATAATGATGCGCGAGCGATCAGGATCAATCCCGAACCCTTTAAGGGCCAGCAGCCGGCGCTCCAGCGTCCACAGCGCCGGCACGTTTGCCTCTGCAACCAGCAAAATCATACGCGCCATCCGCAACACTTGGCACCATTCCGACGAGAATTGTGATCCGATGTCCACCAACACGATGTCGAAACTGCTTTGCGCAACATTTACTACGCGTTCGAGCGGCGGCACTGCAATGGATTGCCATTCTTCCGGCTGCATGGCCCCGCCGAGAATCTCCAGCTTCGTCTTGTGATGCGTCAGTAGCCCTGAAAAAAAATGACTATCGAGCCGGTCGAGATTTTCCACTGCATCGCGAACACCGAATTTCGTGTGGAGATCCAACAGGAGGTGGACATTTCCCAGGGGGCGCGCGAAGTCCAACAGGACAACGCGCTTATTTGTGTAAGTGGAGAGTTGCACCCCGAGATTGACCGCCACCGTTGTGGCCCCGACCCCGCCCTTCGAGCCCATCACGACAATCAATTTTTCCAGCGTCGACCGGTCCTTGGTCTCTGACTCCTGCATAAACCGCAACAGAATCTCCTTCAGAGCATCCGCGTTGACCGGCTTGGGCAGGAAATCCTGGACGCCGCTGCGCATCGCTTCCAACATCAGTTGGTGGCTCGGCGCGGGCGAGGACGAACAGGCCATCAGTTTTATGGACGGTCGAATACGCCGAAGCTGCACGCCAAAACTAAAATAGCCTTCCGGATCACGCGAGAGATCCAGAAAAACCACATCGGGCAACGACTCCGCTGCGTCTGTAATCTTTTCCGCGGGAATAGTCCATTGCTTGATGGACTTGACGCACCCGGTTTGCTGCAGACTGGCCATGAGTTGCGCTGAACTGGCCGCGTCGCCGCTGGCTATTCCTACTGTTAGCATTGCCGCTCTTCTTGATCCCCTAATCTCTTATTTCAGCCGCCTCTGTCGTTTTCTAGCGCGCTTCCATTATTTCGGCGCGGATGGGTTAGGTTGCGCGGGAGCCGCGGGCTCCAAAAACGGCGCAGGGAATTCCGGACCGTGAGGCGCCTTGTCCGCCGCCACGGGCTGAACGACCCTTGGAGTCACAACAATGAGAAGCTCATTTCTGCTTTTGTTCAGCGAACGGCTGCGAAACAGCTTCCCAAGGATGGGGATATCCCCGATTCCCGGAATCTTCGAAAGCTCCTCCGTTACACGGTTGTCGACCAGACCGGCAATGGCGAAGCTTTGTCCGTCGCTCAAATCCATTTCCGACTCCACGCGACGCGTCGACAACGCCGGGATAATAAAGCCTTGCAAGGTGAGGGAGTTGGCAAAATCCAGCGAGCTGACCTCCGGCCTGACCTTCAGATGGATTAGCCCATCGGCTGTCAACGTCGGCGTGAAAGTCAAACGCACGCCGAATTCCTTGAATTGAATGGTGATTCCCGCAAATCCTCCCCCGGCAGAGCTTTGCAAGATTGGGAAGGGAAATTCACCACCGGCCAGGAAGCTGGCTTCTTTGCCTGATTCGGTTAATACATTTGGTTCGGCCAGGATCTGCAGGAGATTCTTCGATTGTAGAGCCTTGATAACCGCTCCCAGGTGAATATTGGGATTAAACAGAAAGATGTTCAGGACGTCGCTGATCGTTTGCTCGGTCGTAAATTGCTCGCTCGCAACCGGTTGCGGACCTTTGACCGGAAAAATGTCTGTAATCTTTGGACTGGATAGTCCCCCAAACTGGCCGGTGGTGACGTTACCGATGGTCTTTCCGGCCCCGGTGGAAAGTATATTGATGCCCAGCTGGCTTAACGCTGTTCGGTCCACTTCCGCGAACCGCACTTGTAGGAGGATTTGCCCCACCGGAGCCGCCGGAACTTGCATCAAGCTGGTAACTTTGGGCGTGGCACTCTTGACCACCTCAAGGATCTTGTCAGCCACAGCGGCGGACGACACACTCCCCGATAACATGACAACGTCCCTGGACGTTTCCACTTGTACGGGTTCAGCAGGGAAGACCTCACGGATCTTCTGGCTCAACCCCAGAACATCAATGTCCACGGAGACTTCAAACGCCTGACTCTGGTCTGACTCGTCCCATAGCAGGAGCGAAACTCCACCAGGTGTCTTCCCGTTCACCAGAACCTGATTCGGGCTCACCACGATGGCTTCGGCAATGTTGGGGTCCGCCAGCGACACTCTCTTGATTCGAGTCGGCGACGAAATCACAATCGAGCGTCCCACCAGCAAATGCAGAGTCTGCGGCGCCTCGGATTCTTCCGGTCGACCGCCTTGGGTTGAGGACGCGCCGGTGCTGGGCGGCACTGCCTGCGTCGCGGGGGAGGGTGCCTGCGAAGGTGCCGGTTGTTGTCCAGCGATTACCGGTGCTGCGACAAATAGACCAAGCAAGACCCCGACGAGCGCCACCAACCGATTTCGCCGCACGCCAAGTTCGAACATTGGTTTTTCCTGTGACCCGATCATGGAGTTGGGAAGCTCTTGTTCTCGCGTTTACTCCCCGAAATCACTTCAATGACGTACATGGGTGGAGGCAACACCGGGGTTTTGGCGGGACCTATGCGCCTGGGCGCGGGCGCAGGGCCGGCAAACAGCGCGGCCTCCAGCACCGCCGGCGGATCGACCTTTTTCGAGTCGATCGTATTCCGCAGCGCAAGCTGGATCTTGCCTTCCGTGCTGGCCATGGCTAGCTTCGCGGCGTCAGCCGGCGAGACCAGCAAAGTGATCACCGGAACCGTCTGCGGTTTGCCTTCGCGATCCTGCTCCACCTTTTGGCCAGCAGCCAAAACACGAACATTTTCCAGGATCGTGCGCGTGATGTTGTCATCGCCGCCGTGACTCGTGCCGGAAAGTCTTCCGGTCACGAGAACATCGACCATCGTCCCGGGGATGACGAACCCGGCCACGCCTACAACTTCATTCACGGCCACGGAAAGAGCGCGCATTCCTTCCGGAATGGTCGCCGGCAGACCCGCGCCAGCTTCCTTGGGGGCTAACTTGTTTTCAAGGATGAGCTCGTTGGCAGCAACCGATGTAATCAAGGCCCGGTTCGCGCAATCTTCCACACGCGTAAACATGCCCGTTACCGGCTCGTCCGCGGGCCAGGAAATTAGGCGGAGATTGTTGGCCTCGACGCGCGTGCCCAGCTGAAGAGGCGCAGCCGCCACCACGATATGCTGGGTGGCGATAGCTTTAATATTGGTCGCCCGTTGAAATTGGCGATAGACGTAGCTGCTGAACAGTAAGCCGACTAGGACCGCCACCGCCAACCCTATGATCATTCGATTCTGGTTCATGAATTCGATCTCCCTCGCGTCGCTTGTGACCGCGCAACTCCTGTCGGGCTCACAGCGCCCACCGCGACGCGCAGAAACAAATCAGCGTGGATACCGCTACCGCCACGCCAAACGGCACCTTCAAAAGCGCCGGGTTGTCTAATGAAATCTTGGGATTTGTCCGCAATCCAAACGCAAAGAACCCGCGGACCAGCACCACAATATTGCGCAGCGTTTCTCCCACTCGCTGTGTTCGTAATATGGCCACAATGGCCATAAACCCCGAAACGAATATGCTGCCAAGCAACACGAATAAAAGCATGAGGGGGCCCAGGAACGCGCCCACCGCACCCATCAGTTTCCAGTCGCCCGCCCCTAGTCCCCGCAACAAGACAAGCGGCAGCAGGATGACCAGGGCCAGCCCCGCTCCTTCGAGCGACGCTATGGCTCCGGACCATCCTGCTACCACGGTGTGCATGCCGATGCCAAGTACGAGGGCTGGGACCGTGAGCCAGTTGGGAATCTTACGTGTGCGAAAGTCCACCCAGCCCGCCAGAAGCGTGACACCGAGCGCGAACATCCAGATTGTTTGTTGTGCGTTCATCGTCGAGTGCAGGTTCTGTAAGTCCTGTCAGTTATAGATCTCGCGGCCCGAGGACGCGGAACGGCGGGCCGTTCGTACACCGACCTACATTAGCGAATTAGGTCAGATTCGAGGTGGCGTTGGCGAAAACACCGTTAATCGCGCTCGCGAGACTACTGAGCGAGCCGATTGCCGCCAGGGAGAGCAGGACCAACAACAATGCGTATTCCGTCAGATCCTGCCCTTCCTCATCTTTCCAAACTCTTATGAGAAGTTGCTTCATTTTTGTTCCTCCGGAAAAGATCTTGACAATCGATCAATCAGGCTTCAAAGAACACAGGCGTAAGCCGCCCCAAGGATGGGCCGGCTACCGGCGGCCCTGGACCCGTCAGATTTTCTGCTTGGCCCCAACCCCCGAAACCGCGGGTTATGTGAGGTTTGCAGCAGCTTTACTGAACGTGCCGTTAATCGCGCTCGCCAGACTACTGAGCGAGCCGATCGCCGCCAGGGAGAGCAGGACCAACAGCAATGCATATTCCGTGAGATCCTGGCCTTCCTCATCTTTCCAAAGCCGCATCATAAGGTTCTTCATGAGTTCCCTCTCAATTAAAAGTGAGGCAGGCGGCAATAAGACTGCCACCGCTCCTGTCGTCCAAATAAGCATCTGCAACGCCACTCCCGGCGGAACTTGAGTTTCTCTAATCTATTGATTCAGTTTGAGTTGCTGACTGTGAGGGAGGCGCGCCGTGGTGCTTCGCGCCGTCCATCCTCAAAGCGTCACTTCTTGTGAACGGTTTTCAGTCCAGCTCGGTTGATTTGGTGACAGACCCAACGCTTGGCACGAGTTCGTAGATCCGCACATGGCCGTACCCGCTCCGGAAGACCTGCGGAAGAACACCTTCCATTTCTCTTTCTCTTGCTCTTCCGCGCGAGATGGCGGGCTCCCACTCGAACCCAAAATCGTCATCGGAAATCATCCAGTAACTGGCGCCGATCGCTCGCGCTCCCTCAGTCATACAACCGAGTTCAGCCTCGAGCTGCTCTGTCCGAATTAGTGCGGCAGGCGCGAAAATGACGGGTCGCATCGCTTGCCGGCCGGAATAGACGAAGAGGGCTGCATCTTCGTAGGCAATGACTCTGCTCTCGGCCGAACTGTTCTCTCGAAGCCACGAATACGCTTCTCCCTTTTCCTGGAGGATCGAGCCGCGGAGTTCGCTCTGTCGTCGGAGTGAAACACCGCCTTGCCAGAAAAACCAGCTTACGCTCAAAAGCACAGCTACGACCGCAGCGCCCAAAAAGACTGCGGCTGGTCTTTCTCCCTTTAGATTCTGATCACGGAGAGACGGCCGGATGCGCCGGACCAAATATCTCCCTTCCATCCACAGCCCTGCGGCAATAAGCGGAAGAAAAGGGATCAAAAACCGTTCAACCGACGGAAAATCCCACAAGATGATCAGTATGCTGTAGAACGCCAGCGCGTAGGGAACAGGTCCCCATCCTTCGCTGCGGGTTTGCCTCTTGTAGCCAAGTATGACTCCGGCAGTTAAAACCACAGGGAGAACGAGAGCCGCCGTCCCGAGGCGGGCGAGAGAGGGATCGAAAAAATAGCTGCCGGGCTGAATCATCAAGAAGATGAGGTGCTCTTTCAGCATCTGCCAGATCACATGCCCCTGAAGGACATCCGCTTTCCAAAAATTCAAATAGCTCGTGTAATACATCCAGGTCATGTTCCAAACGGGCGAGCAAGAGGAAACCCTGATGGGCGCTGCAGCCGGCGTAACGACGATTGAGCGCCAGACGAAAAGCCCAAGGAATGGGGTTACGCACGCTGCAAATCCGATAGACTTCCGCCAACTGCCTCGAAGAAGAATCGCCAGGGAAAGACCAGCCGCGAGCGGTATACCGAACGCCCGCATGAGAATGGAGAGTCCCGCAAGTATTCCCGAAGCTGCGGCAGGTGCCATTCCGCGGTCACTTCGCAGAGCCTCGTCGGCCAAAACGATCGCTCCCAGTGCCAGCGCTGCAAACGGAATCTCGGTGATTAATTGGGCAGTATAAAGCAGTGTCCAAGGGTGCAGCCCGCAGAAGGCCGTCAAAGCCAGCGATTCCGTATCTTTGAAGCCGCCAATTTTTCGAAAAAAGAGGAAGGCGGCGGAAATAAATCCAAACCCGAAAGCTACGTTAAGCGCCAGTGCGCCGGTTAGATTAGCCGGAAAGGAGTGATTCCAGCGCCATATCCAAGAGAGGACCCACGGATAGAGAACTGGATATTTTGTTGCAGGCGGCGTGCCCGGCACGCTGGGCAGAATGTATCCGCGACCCTCCGCAAGCGCCTGCGCTGAGCTGAAATAAATTGAGTCGTCTTCGCTCCGGCCAAAAAAATTTGCAGGCTTAAGTCGCGTAACGCAGATTGCATAGACAATTAAAATGCAGAACAAGCCAAACCACGGCAGTGCGCGACGATACACTGGGCTCCGCAGAGTCATTTGAGTTGCAAGGGATCGACCGCGGCTGTGCGGACAAACAGCGCGCTGACATTGTCCGAATAGATTTTCTTCCAATCCGGAGATGCGGAGAGGACGGTCGACATTGGCTCACTCCACTCCAGAAGGCAAGATCCGACATGGTATCCCTGGAGGACCGCAAGCGCGCCCGGCTTCAGCAGCGTGATATGCATATAGTCGGAGAACACTCCGCCCTGCTCATACAGATCCCCGCGCCCATCGATGAACACCTTTTGGCCGGACCAGACCAGATAGCCACCATATCCGTAAGTGTTGAACATAGGGCCCGGGACCCGGTGGTGGCGTAGGTATTCGACGGCCCGGACAGGGAACTGCTTCGCAACTTTTTCTTGCAAGTCGTCCATGGATGGAAAATAGTGCACCATGGCCCCTATCACTCCAGCCATCAAGATCGCATTGACAAAGTATTTGTCTTTGCCCCTCTCATAGCGCGGTAGCCAACGGGCGAGGATCGTTGCAAGGATGGGTGCAAAGAATGGCACGAAGAGCAGAAGAAAGCGCACATGGAGGCATGCGAGTGCGGCGCCGCCGACGAACAGAATTAATTCCTCAAGACGCCACACAAAAGCGAAGACTACCTGCAGGCCGAAGTAGCCGAGCAAAAAAGCGAGAAAGATCTTTCCACCAAGCATATTGAACGGCATGGGTTGCCATTCCAGGACGCTCGCCACGTTCACAGGCTGACCGAAAGCCATGTTGAACGGGTAGACAGCCAGGCGGGTTCCGTAAGGCGTAAGCGGGAGCACAGCGAGGCAGAGAAGAAAGACAAATTCAAGACGGAGCCGCTCCGCGGGATTCCAGCCCCGCGCTTCAATCCCCCCGAGACGGAATGCTTTTAGGCCGCTTGCCCAATACACAACAATTACCCCTAAACCGACGATGAACGAGCCATGCGTATTGATCCAGACGAGGAACAGTGGCGGAAGAAACCACATCGCATGGAGCTTGCCCTGGCGGAAAAGTTCGAGAACGATGAGCGTGAGGATGACAAAGAGGTAACCCAACATCTGCGGCCGTAACGAAAACGATGGAGTTGCCAGCACGTATAGCGTGGCCGCGGTCACGAATCCCGCCTTGGATTTCCCGGATCGTAGTGTCGCATAGGCGTAAAGGGCGATGAGGACGGCGCTACCGAGTACAATGAGTAGAGCGTCCAGCCCCTGCAACCCAGCGAACCGGGCCACTGCCCCGAATAGCACGTCGCCCAGCCACTCGTAGGCCATCCAGGGAGTTCCCGCCACCGTAAAGGAATACGGATCAGTGGTCGGCCAATGATGCGTTGCCAGTAGATTCTGCCCTACCTTGGTATGCCACCACAGATCGGGATCAACAGCGAAATAGCGTCCCGCGATAAAAACGGCCCCGACGAGCATCGTCCCGAGCATCGCGGGAAACGAGACGACCCGCTTCAGGAGCGAAAGCGAGTCTCCCGCACTCGTGGTAACCGCCGCCGGTGCAAGGGCGCTGGCCGACGCGCACGCTTCCGAAGCGGGAATCTCCATACCCTCGGCTCCTATGCCCGCACGCAATGCGATCTCTGATTCGCTCATGGTTGTTTCTGCTCTGCACCACGCCGGGCACTCGCCCGGCTACGGATGAACCAGCCGCACGGGAATAAGAGTCGCGCCGCCGCCACTGGCCGTGCCGCCTGTTCCCGATCCGCCTCCTGTTGAGCTGCACCCCGGCCCGCCCATGTTGCCGCACGTCGTCGCGCTCACGATCACCGCATTGAGGATGTCGTCCTGGCCCTGGTGCTTGATACTCTGAAGGAAGAGCTGCATGTAACCCACCACCGTCACGACGCTTCCG
>WNFF01005093.1_pt1 | contig 17212 bp, 14 predicted proteins | sample 5400441 | NCBI WGS metagenome assembly WNFF01 (sample SAMN13153345, study PRJNA577476) | soil metagenome | isolation source: 120 cm saprolite under Douglas fir tree site 2 hole 3 replicate 1 | place: USA:California | collected 2015-04-18 | reverse complement strand
TTCATGACGGAAGCCGGTTTTGCGGAACCAAAGAAAGCCGGCCACCGGGAGATGTTCTTCGGACACATTGCCTACTACCGGGCGATCGCATAGCTGACAAGAGTCTGAACGAAGACAGTATTTATGTTCAGGGGTTTTGAGGATTCACAATGGAATACGATCATGGTCGTATGGTTCACGGCAGGGGTCTTGGAATTCTCAAAGGGAAGAAACACATTCTGTTTGTTGCTGTCCTCTTGATGATAATCGCGCTGGTTATTCTGCATGTCGTCTTCGCCAATTCTATATACAAGGCCAGCGGATTCTCAGTTAAGAACCCGCTTTCCTACGTGGTGATTGGTGGCTTCCTTCTCGTTGCTGCCTTAAAGCTCAAGCTTTTGTGGCGATTCAAAAACAGCACAGGAAAACATTTCAAGAAAAAAGTGGCGCGCCAGGAGGGATTCGAACCCCCGACCCTTAGCTCCGGAGGCTAATGCTCTATCCATCTGAGCTACTGGCGCGCAGTGGTCGCTCCTCAATTTTCCTGAGGGCGCAATACGCGGGAACTTCCGTGAACGTTAGTATTCTATCCGGTATGATTCGCTGGCGCTAGCGCGCATTCTGGGCGAAAAGGCACGCGGGCCGTTTCATCCTTTCGCCCGGGACCTGATCTCCTTCGCCAGTTTTTCGATTTCGTCGGTCTTTCGCAGCATGGCGAGGGAGAGCACCTGGACCGAGTCCGTCTTTTCCACTTCGGCCTTCAGTTCGCTCGCGAGAGCGTAAAGCTTCTCGACATTCTTCTTAATGTCCTTCTGGTTCCCCTCCAAGATCGCTTTGGTCGCTTTGGGATCGAGCTTAGGCATATTCGAATCGTCTTCCTTCTGTTGTTGGGGGTTTTGCGGAAGCTGGGCGCGAACCTGCGTGCTGGGCAAGAAAGCGAGGATGCCGGCAGGTACCCCCGCTGCAATGGTCGTTAGAAATCTGCGTCTCGATTCCATGGCCAGAGACCCCCCTTGCGCCCGCGCAATCCACCGCCACACGGGACGACACTTCCTCGAACCTCTTCCAATGTTATACTCCCCCTCTCATAAAAATCATGCCAAGTTCCTTCAATCACTGGTTGAATTTGACGCTCCCCAACGCGCTTCATCTTCTGGGGATTTTCGTTATCGCACTGGTCGTGAACCGCATATTCCGCGCAATTACGAACTTGTTGATCAAGCATGCGGCTTCGCAGACTCGATCAGCCCAAATTCGCGAACAGCAGACGCGGACACTCGCCGGGGTGCTCTACGGCGCGGCGAGCAAAGTCATCTGGGGAGTCGCTCTGCTAACCGCTCTGCCGGAGTTCGGCATCAACGTCACGCCCGTGGCGACGCTGGCGGGCCTGGCCAGCCTTGCGATCGGTTTCGGCGCGCAGAACCTTGTGCGTGACATCATCACCGGTTTCTACATCGTACTTGAGGATCAATACGTTGTGGGCGACACGATCCAGTTCGCCGATTACGCCGGACGCGTGGAGCACCTCACGCTTCGCCGGACGGTGATCCGCGACGCCCGGGGCGCGCTGGTGACGATCGCGAATGGCGAGATCCGCACGGTCAGCAACCTCAGCCGCGACTGGTCGCAGGCGTTCGTGGATGTCTCGCTGGCGCCGGAATGCCCGATCGAAAAGACAATGCAGGCGCTGGAGACCGCCGCGGCCGGTTTGCGGGGCGATCCGGCCTGGTCGCAAACACTGGTCGACGGGCCGCGGATCCTTGGAGTGCAGAGCTTCGACCGCAGTTCAGCAACGGTACGATTGCAGGTGCGGACGGCGCCGACGCGGCAGGATGAAGTGGCGCGCGAGCTGCGCCGCCGGATCCAGGTCGAATTTCAAAAGCAGGGTATACCCATATCGAGCGTACACCGCATCGAACTTGCGGGCGTTTCGCATTCCTCGCAGGAAGCAGGCCAGGCAGACGCGGCGAGTTAGACCAAGGAGGACCGGCAATGGCCCAGATTACCTATGAAGAAGTAAACCTGATGCTGCGCTTGTACGACATGAGGCGCGAGGCGCGCCTGCGCCAGGCGCGCGCCTGGTTCGTCGAAAACTTTCATCCGGAGTCTCCGGAAGAGATGATGCAGAGGTATCCGCAAGGCAGCGAGGAAAACACTTACATCCGCATGGTGATCAGCTACTGGGACATGGTCGCCAGCGTCGTGAACCGCGGGCTGATCAACGACGAATTGTTTTTCGAAAGCAACGGCGAGATTTGGGTGGTGTGGGACCGCATGCGGTCGATCGTTCCCACATGGCGGTCCGCTTTCAAGAATCCGCATCTTTTCCAGAACATCGAAGAAACTTGCAAGCGGCTGGAGGCCTGGCGGGAGAAGCGCGCGCCTGGATCCAGCGCGGCGATGCGGCAAATGATGGTACAGGCGAAATCAGGTGCCAAGGGTATTTAGGAACTGCGAAGCGGGAAAGTTTTCCGGCAGCAAGTACTGTGCGACAGTCAGCGCCGCATTCGCAGAGGCTCGTGGGCTTGCAAGACCGGACCACCTGGGACAATTTTTGGCATAGCGACTTTCACGCAGTTGCGTCCCGCCGCCTTGGCCGCGTAGAGCGCCGCGTCGGCCTGCTGAAGAAGCTCTTCCAACGGCAGGCAGCCCCATTCATGGCTGAGCAAGAGCCCGAGGCTCATCGTTACGGAGACCGGACCGCTGGAGGTTTGCACCGGGAAATGGGCGATGGCTTTGCGAATCTCGTCCGCGCGGGCCAGTGCGAACGCCGGATTGCAGTTGTTCAGGACCACCACGAACTCCTCTCCGCCGTAGCGGCCCACGAAATCATAAGATCGCACGGAAGAGAGCAAGCGTTTCGCCGTTTCCCTCAAGACGTCATCGCCAGCGAGGTGGCCGTTGGTATCATTCACACTCTTGAAGTGATCCAGGTCGCACATCAGAATTGCGGTGGAGACATGCTCGCGCCTGGAACGCTCAAGTTCGCGCCGCAGCAGATCCACAATCACGCCGCGATTCCAGAGAGTTGTGAGCCCGTCATGAGTGGCCTGGAATCGCATCTGCTCCCGTGCCTCGACCAGACGGTCTTCAAGATTGAGGATGCGCAGGCCGGTGCGCAGGCGGGCTTTGAGCTCCTCAGGATCAAAGGGTTTGGTCAGGTAATCGTCGGCCCCGGATTCGAGGCCGGCGACTACGTCTCCCTTCGACTCCTTGGATGTAAGCAACACGATATAGATGTACGATTGCACTTTCCTTTTCCGCACTTCACGGCAAACGCCCGGTCCATCCAATTCGGGCATCACCCAGTCCAAGAGAGCAAGCCTGGGTCCTTCTGCTGGGCACAACTGCTCCGCCGCCAGGCGGCCGTTCTCCACAGCAGTCACCTCGTAGCCCGCGCGCTCCAAGGTCTTCTGGAGCAGGCGCCGGGAGATCAATTCGTCATCGGCAATCAGAATTTTCATCAGTGCACCTCTGCCATGCAGGCGTCGAGCTGCGGCAATAGCGTCATGGCATCTCGCTCGAAGGCTAGAAAAGCTTCTTGAAACCCCGAGGCTTCCCCGCTACACCCCAACTGCTCCAGGCGCCCTGCCGCGGCTGCGGCCTGGCCGGCGGCCATGTTCAAGAGCATTCCCTTCAAGCCGTGGGCTGCAGCGGCGACAAGCTTTCCATCCCCGGAATGCACGGCTTCGCGCAAGGCTTGGAGATACCGGGGAAATTCCTCCTTGAAGATCGTCAGGAGGTCGTGCAAGAGCTCGCGGTCATTGCCTACGCGCGCAAGCAGCTCTCCAATATCGAAGGTCAAATTAGACGAGTCTTTCTCCAATTCCTTCATTACAAGTCTCTCCTAATGGCCAGCCAACTTCGCCTAGCGGTTAATCTCTGCACGAAGGCAACTGCTGTGGCCTGCGTATCCAGCGAATTTCAACGCGCCGATCGTGGACCGACCTACCCCGGGTAATTTTTGCCAGAGAAGTTCCAAACGGAAAATCCCCGAAAACATAAATCAGAAACGGTGCGGTCTCGAACGGCAATGCCTCCTGCGGCCACTCCGCAAAGCTGGGAAAGTTCGCCAGGTAATTGGCCATTTTCCGATCTTCACGCGTGCTAGGGTTCTGCGCCGGCAGAGGCTGTGAAGCCAGTAGAAGCGGCAGTGCCCCGGCCGCGTGCAACGGCGCCCGGGCCAGCAGCCGCGGCACAGTGGGCAAATTCCGATTCTGGGACTGAAGGCGAAACACAAGAATCCCCAGGAGGACAAGGGCACGCGGGAGTCCACGTTCAGATGCATCAATCAAGCTAGCTGATTGATAAGAATCGAGTTCGGGTCAAGGCCTTAGGCTCTGCAGAGGGGCAGAATGCCCGCGATGGAACTGAACGGGAGAAATGGTTCAATTTGAAACTAGCGGCAGAATCGCATGGTTTACGGGTTGGGGGGCGATGAGCGACTCGACACATAGGTAACAGTTTGTACCGGACACATAGGTTACACTTTTTCCCTTTTTTTGAGGGAGGAAGTGATGCCTTGGAAGGAGTGTTCGGTGATGGATGAACGTCTGCAGTTTGTGGCTCGCCGGCTAGCCGGCGAGCCGATGACCGAGCTCTGCAGGGAGTTCGGAATTTCCCGCAAAACCGGCTACAAGATCTTCGATCGCTATCAGGAATGCGGCGTTCAGGGGCTGACGGACAGAAGCCGTCGTCCCTATCGCTATGCTCATCAGCTCCCTTTTCAGGTGGAGAACTTTATCCTGAACGTGAAGCGCGAACATACCAGTTGGGGCGCCCGTAAGATCCGTGAGCGCCTGATCCACAGATTCTCTGGCATCCCCATCCCCGCCAGGAGCACGATTCATGCGGTGCTCGATCGCCACGGCCTGGTCGAGCGCCGCGGTCGCGTGCGTCGTCGTGCTCAGGGAACTGCTTTATCTCTCGGCCAGAAACCCAACGAGCTTTGGTGCACCGATTACAAAGGCGAGTTCTTGCTCGGCAATCGTCAATACTGCTACCCGCTGACCGTCACCGATCACGCCAGCCGTTTTCTCCTCACCTGTGAGGCGCTTTCTTCCACCAAAGAAGACTACGCTTTCACCGTGTTTGAAAGGCTTTTTAAGGAGCGCGGCCTGCCCGCCAACATCCGCAGCGACAACGGTGTTCCCTTCGCTTCCGCGCACGCTCTCTTCAACCTGAGCAAGCTCGCCGTCTGGTGGCTCCGGCTCGGCATTGGCATCGAACGGATCAAGCCAGGCCATCCCCAGCAAAATGGCCGTCATGAGCGTATGCATCTCACTCTGAAGAAAGAAACCACCAAACCGGCTGGCTTAAATTTTCTTCAACAGCAGTCCAGGTTCGATGACTTTATCGAGATCTTCAACGAGGAACGTCCTCACGAAGCCCTGGACATGAAGTGCCCTGCCGAGGTCTATCAGCCTTCCACTCGCCCCTACCAGGGGCTGCCCGATATCGATTATCCTTTTCACGACAAGGCCATCGTCGTTACCCGTTGCGGCCGCATCTGCCTGGGCCGCAAAAAAATTAACTTCAGTACCGTCTTTGCCGGCCAGGCCGTCGGCGTCAAAGAAGTTCATGACGGTATCTGGCTGGTCAGCTTTATGGATTTTGATTTGGGATACTTCGATCTCGACACTCGAGTGCTTGAACCACTCGAGAATCCGTTCGGCCCGAAGTTGTTACCTATGTAGCCGGTACGTTCTGTTACCCATGTCTCCGGGTTGGACCAAAAAAGCTTGGAGGCGCGGGTGGGATTCGAACCCACGAATGGAGGTTTTGCAGACCTCTCCCTTGGGCCACTTGGGTACCGCGCCGAAACTCTAAGTATAGCAAATTTACTTGAACTCTTTGGACATCTCGCGGGGCGTTGGTTTCGGCCACGCCTACTTTTTCTCCGCGACCGTGGGAATCTTTGCTTCGCGCAAGAAGCGCGCCGATTCTTCCGGGGGTGTTGGATTGATGTAAAAGCCCGTGCCCCATTCAAAGCCCGCCACTTTCGTCAACTTCGGGATGATCTCGATATGCCAGTGGTAGTGATCGTTGATCTCCTCACCGATGGGAGAGGTGTGAATCATAAAATTAAGCGCGGGCCGGTCCAGCACCTCGTCCAGCCGCATCAGCGTATCCTTCAGCATCCGCGCCAGGCTTGCATACATGGAGCTCTGGTTATTCTCGTACGACGACCCGTGCACCTTTGGCAGCAGCCACATTTCAAACGGGAAGCGCGGCGCATAAGGCGCCAGCGTGATGAAGTGTTCGTTTTCGCCGATCACGCGCTCGCCGGTGTCTCGTTCCTGCCGGATGATATCGCAGAAAATACACCGCTCTTTCTCGTCGTAATAATGCCAGCAGTTGTCAACTTCTTCGCGCACGCGCCGCGGGACAATCGGGAGCGCGATTAACTGAGAATGCGGATGATCGACCGTCGCGCCCGCAGCTTCACCGTGGTTCTTGAAGATCAGAATGTACCTGAAGCGCTTGTCATTCTTCAGGTCCAGCATGCGATCGCGATATCCCCAGAGTACGTCTTCCACGGCACGTTCCGGCAGAGTAGCCAGCGTCGCCGCATGGTCTGGCGATTCCACGATCACTTCATGAGCGCCGACTCCGTTCATCTTGTCGAAGAGGCCTTCTCCTTCGCGGTCCAGCCCGCCTTCGATGCCCAATGCCGGAAACTTATTGGGCACCACACGAATACTCCAACCCGTGGTGTTGGCCCCGCCGCCGTTTCTGCCATAAACGAGAACCTCAGGCGGAGTCTTGGCTTCGTTGCCCGCGCAGAAGGGGCAATTCTTCGCGTCCTTGGCGACAACACTCTCGCGGAGGAAATCGTTCGGCCGCTTTCCTCGTTCCGTCGAAATGATCACCCATCGTCCCGTGATTGGGTCTTTACGCAACTCCGGCAACGCAATCCTCCTTGAAAATGTTCCGGGTCACCCGCGCTGGGTGAGCAACCAGGAGACTCTCAATTGTACCGCGTCTGGCGTCCCCGTGAAGATGTTCCAGTCACGTCCATCACATTTGAGGGCTGAACGCATCCTTGTGCAACCGCACGACCGGTGGCTGTCCAGGGCAGTTATCAATTGCCATTACATCAAACCGGCAGGGGCAGTCGCCGGCGTGACGTTCCGCCAGAAATCGCTGCGCCGTACGCACCACCAGATGTTGCTTTTCACGTGTAACGCTAAGCTCCGGCAGTGCAGGCAGATCCTCCCGGATGGTGCGCGTTCTGACTTCCACAAATGCCAGCGTCTTGCCGTCGTAACCTACCAGATCGATTTCGCCTTTAATGCCGCGCGGGGTGTAATTCCGGGCTACGAATATGTACCCCTGCCTCCGCAAATACCAGTAGGCATAGGTTTCTCCTCGAACGCCGGTGCGCCGGGCCTCCTGCTTCTTCGCATCGCTGGAAAAACTCTGCTCTTCACGCAGGCCGCGCCGCGCCGCCCAGTGCACCAACCGAAACATCAAGTGTGAAAAGACCGGCATGGTTTCCGCACCGATTCCCCCAGCCTTCCGTGCAGTATAAACAAAAATCCCGTGGCTGCCATTCTTCTTCTGCAGCATCCACGGGAGCCGGAAGGTTCCGCTACTATTTTTCAATTCCTATGATCTCGTCTCGAATCAGGCTTTCGTCTCCGCCTCACGGAAGCATTCTTCGAGCGTCCGCACGGCAAAGTCCGCCTGCTCTTCGTCGATAACGAGCGGCGGGCAAAACCGCAACGTTGTATCGCCCGAACCGAGCACCAGCAGCCCCTTGTGAAACGCCGCTTGGATGAGCCGGTTACGCAAGTCAGGCGCCTTCTCCTTCGTCTTCTGATCGCGCACAAATTCAATGCCGATCATCAAGCCTTTGCCTCGCACTTCGCCGACATTCTTGAACCGCTCGGTCCAATCCGCGGTTCGGTGCAGGATGAATTCACCCACTCGCCTCGCGTTGTCCATGTATTTCTCTTCGAGTAAGCGCAACGTCGCCAGCGACGCCGCGATGCACACCGGATTGCCGCCGAACGTGGAAGCGTGCGCTCCTGGTTTCCAATCCATCACGCTGGCCCGCGCTATCACCGCACTCAACGGCATTCCCGAAGCAATCCCCTTCGCCGTGCAGATGATATCCGGCTCCACGCCCATATGATCCACTGCCCACCACTTGCCCGTGCGGCCCATTCCCGACTGCACTTCATCCGCCACCAGCATGATTCCGTATTTTCGGCAGATCCGCTGCAAACCTTGCAGGAATTCCGGCGGAGCCAGGATGTAGCCGCCCTCGCCTTGAATTGGCTCGATAAAAATCCCCGCGACCTCTTCGGGGTCCACGCGGCGGCGAAACAATTCATTTTCCAAATAACTCAAGCAGTCCGCCGCAGCGGTTTCCGGCCGGACTCCGTAAGTTCCGCGATAGGTGTCGGGATACGGCATGTGAAACACGCCGGAAAGCAGAGTTCCAAATCCCTTTCGCTGGACTGCACGGCTGGCCGTCAAGGAAAGCGCGCCCATGGTGCGCCCGTGAAACGCACCGTGAAATGCAATCAGCTTGTCTCGCTTCGTGTGATGCTTCACAAGCTTGATCGCCGCTTCGATCGCTTCCGCGCCAGAATTGCCGAAATACACGCGCTTCGGCTCCTGGCCCGGCGAAATCGCAGCGAGCTTCGCCCCAAGCTGCGGCATGCCCTCGTAATAAAAGTCGGTTCCCGACATGTGAATCAGTTCCGCGGCCTGCTTCTGAATCGCGGCGACCACTTCGGGATGGCAGTGCCCCGTGGCGCAAACGGCGATGCCCGCCGCAAAATCCAGGAACACGTTTCCATCCACGTCTTCGACCATGGCGCCGCGGCCGCGCTTCGCCACCAGCGGATAATCCCGTGTGTACGACAGTGAAACGTATTTCGCGTCCTGTTCGATGACGCGCTTCGCATTCGGCCCGGGCAGGGCCGTCACCAGCTGGGGTGTCTTCACTTCCAAAGTCGTGGGCATGTCTTCCTCCATGGAAGAAATCAAAAGGTTGGAGTTGATCGAAAACTGCGGGGCGAAAGCAGGCAAGCGAACGGACGAGTCCGGGAGTGGCCTGCAAGAGGGAGAAAAAGAACTTAGTTAGTCAACGCCGTAAAGTTGTGGCCGCTGGGCGGCTGGCGGGCAGTTCCCCGGGAGAAAAGAAGCGCGAATTTGAAGGTTTAGGCTCACTTGCGTTTCCAGCGGACACTGCCGTCTTTGGCGTCTTCAATGATTATACCACGATCCGCGAGTTCTTTGCGGATGCGGTCGGCCGTGTCGAAGTCGCGTTTTTTCTTCGCGGCGTTGCGCTCCGCGACGCGCAGATCGATCTCTGCGTCGCTTAGGCCATTGTCAGCACTTCCATATCCCAGTGCCCGAATCCTCTCGCCATCGTTGTCTTCCACGACCGCGAATACTCTGTCGAAAGTAGCCAGAAACTCCAGCACCACGGGGACGTCACCCTGGCGGAATTCGCCCTTATCGACGGCAATATTCGCTTCGCGCACCAGGTCGAACATTGCCGCCAGCGCCCGCGCCGTATTCAAGTCGTCCGAAAGACCGGCGTCAAACTCCTCCGCGGCCTTCGCAATGCGCGCTGCCATACCCTCTTGTTTGCCAGCGGGGAATTTTCCCCGCTTCAGCCGATCGGCGAAATTCCGCAGCCGCTCCACCGAGCTGGCCGCCTGCTGCAGACCATCGAACGTAAAATTGAGCTGCTTGCGGTAAGGAACACTGGCCAGAGCAAACCGCAGAGCCGAAGGCTTGTAACCTTTGGCAAACAAATCGCGCAGCGTGAAAAAATTCCCCTGCGACTTCGACATCTTCTCGCCTTCGACAAGCAAATGCTCGGCGTGCAGCCAGTACCGCGCGAAAGGCTTGCCCGTCGCGCCCTCGCTCTGCGCAATCTCGTTTTCGTGGTGCGGAAATGCCAGGTCGATTCCACCAGTGTGAATGTCCAGTGTCTCGCCGAGATACTTCATGGCCATCGCGGAACACTCAATGTGCCAGCCTGGGCGCCCGGGTCCGATCGCTGTCTCCCAGAAGTGCTCTCCCGGTTTCGGCGCTTTCCACAGCGCAAAATCCCGCGCGCTCTCTTTTTCGTAGCGGTCGTTGTCGACGCGCGCGCCCGTCTGAATGCCGCTCAGATCGATCTTGGAGAGCTTTCCGTACTCGGGGAATTTCGCTATGCGGTAATAAATCGAGCCTTCGCCCGGATACGTGAATGATTTCTCCTGGAGCCGCTGGATCAGCTTCACCATCTCTTCGATATGGTCCGTGGCACGGATCCAGTGCTCCGGTTCTTCGATGCTTAACGCTTTGCAATCGTCGAAAAACGCTTGCACGAATTTCGCGGTGTAGTCGCGGATACTCACTCCGGCGGCAGCGGCATTCGCGATGATGCGGTCATCCACATCCGTCAGGTTCATCACGTGGTTCAGCTTGAACCCGCGCAGCTTCAGGAACCGCCGCAAAATGTCCTGAAACACGAACGTGCGGTAGTTCCCGATATGCGCGTAGTCATAAACCGTGGGCCCGCACGTGTACATGCGCACTTCGCCCGCTTTTTGCGGAACGAAATTCTCGATTTTTCCGGTCAGCGTGTTGTGCAGCTGAATATCGGTCATGGGCTCTAGATGGTCTCTTTCCGCAAACGAATAAGCGTTCGATTGTAGCCTAGATGGTCTCTTTCCGCAAACGAATAAGCGTTCGATTGTAGCCGAGCCGTTTGAAACGTAGCAATGTCGAAGCTCCGCGATGTTGCAACGAACCTCCTGTAATGCGACCTGTTTAGTCCTAATTGACGCTTGTCACTCACAACGAACCCTTGTGGCGCTGGCAGAGCGGCCACAACTCGTTGCGTAGGGCTTTACACGCTCTGCGCATCGTGTTAGTGTTTTTTCCCGTACCGCCATCCTTGCGCCAGGCGGCTGGGCCTCTGACTGAGAACCTGCCAAACGTTTTAGCGGGCGACCTGAGAAGGGTTGACCTGTGGCTCCAAAGACCCTCCCCTCGAGGAACGAAACGTCGTCTCTTTTCACGGGTTTTTGCCCCAGCCCTACCGAAAGGCTGGCTGTCGCGATTGTTGAGTGGTATTCGAGTTTCATGCTGGCAGCCGTGGAGAAGTTGACGACCAAAAGGGGACATCTTGCTGAAGCTGCGAAAAGTTGAAATCGTTGGCTTTAAGTCGTTTTGTGAACGCACCGTTGTCACATTCAGCGGGTCCGGCACGACCTGCATCGTCGGGCCGAACGGCTGCGGCAAATCCAACGTCGTGGATGCCATTTCCTGGGTTCTCGGCGAACAGAGTCACAAATCGCTCCGTGCCGAGCGCATGGCCGATTGCATTTTCAATGGCACCACCAAGCGTCCGCCGCTGGGACTCGCCGAAGTCACCATCACTCTGGAAGATCCCGAGCTGGCCGAAGCCGCCCGCTTCGTGATGGAAGGCGCGGCGTCAGACTCTGCAACGGATTCTGCGGCCCTGGTCGCCGAAAACAGCGAAGACTCTGGTTTGACCGATGTGACTGAAATTCTCTCGCTCGACCCCGCGCAGGCCCCCGAAACGCAAGAAGCTGCTGCTGACGGTTCAACTCCATCTCCAGCTGAACCAGGTGGCAAGTTTAAACGGAAGAAAAAGTCGGCAGACAAGCCGGTTCTGGCTGTGAAGCCCGGCGAAGTCGTCGTCAGCCGGCGGCTCTATCGCTCCGGCCAAAGCGAATATCTGATCAACGGCCGCGTGGGAAGACTCCGCGACATCCAGGAAATGTTCATGGGCGTCGGCCTGGGTCCGGACTCCTACGCCATTATCGAGCAGGGCCGCATCGGCTTGATCCTCTCGACCAAGCCGATGGAGCGCCGCGCCATCATCGAAGAAGCCGCCGGCGTCACGAAATTCAAAACCAAAAAGCGGCTTGCGGAAGCCAAGCTCGAATCCTCAAAAGTCAATCTCTCGCGCGTCAACGATATCGTGGTGGAAGTCGAAAAGCAGCTTGGCTCGCTGAAGCGCCAGGCCGCCAAGGCGCGCCGCTACTCTGAAATCCGCGATCAAATGCGCGGTATCGTTCGCCAGATGCTGGCGGGCAAGGCGCGCGAGCTGGACGCTGAAGCCGAGCGCACCACCAGACAACTCGAAGAACTGACCGCTGCCGAATCGCAGCGCGCGACCGCTATCCAGCAGCAGGAAGGCGAGCAAGACCGGCTGAACCAGCGGATTTACGAACTGGATGCCGAGATTCGGCAGAACCAAAATGTTTTGAATCTCACGGCGCTCGAAGCGGACCGCAGCGAAAATCGCATCGCGTTCAACCGGCAGCGCGCCGAGGAGCTCGCCGGGCGTCACGCCCAGGTCGGTGAGGAACTGGCGCAAGCTACGGCGCAGGCCGCTGATTGGGAATCGCGGAGCGCTTCGCAAATTCAGGCGGTCACGTTGCTGCGCGAGGAATCGGGCGCTTTGACCGCTCGCGTGGAGGAACTGGCGAAACGCGCCGAGTCCCGCGCCGCCCAGATTTCCGAATCCGAAGCGCGGATCGAAGCGCTGCGCAGATCCTCATCGCAAGCCGGCGAAAGCCTGCTGCGCCTGCATGGCGAGCAGAAGCAAGCCGAGGAGGCGCTCGTACACCAGGCCGAAGCGCTGCGCAAGCTCGAAATCAACGAGCATGACTTGCTGGAAGCGTCGATGCGCGCGCGCGGCGATTCCGAGCGCGCTGCTCACGATCATGCATCCGCTACCGGTCATCTCAATGCGCTGAAACAAAGCGCGGCGGAGCTGCAGGCCAAGATCGCCGGATTCCGCGAGCAGCGCGACGCCCTGTCGAAAGAGGCCGCCATGCTCCGCGATTCGTTGGCGGGCGTTCGCGCGCGGCATTCGACACTTACCCAAATCCTGAACGATCGCTCTTACACGACGGACGCGGTGCAGAAACTTTTTGCCGCCAACGAGCGCGGCGGCGGGCAGGATTTTCGCGCTGTCGGCGTGCTGGCAGATTACGCCGAAGTCGAGGAGCAGCACGAAACGGCCATCGAGCAGTACTTGCGCGACGAGCTGGAATATGTCGTCGTCGAAACGTACGATCACGCGCGCGCCGGCGTTTCCATGCTGCGCGATGAAGTGGGTGGCCGGGCAACCTTCTTCGTCGACTCGCTCCGGAACCTGCATCTGTCCTCCGAATACGAACCGATTGTGAATTTCCGCGCGGAAGACGGCGTCATCTCGCGGCTCGACAAGCTGGTGGGGTTCCGCGACCCGCTTGGAGCCGCGGCCAAACAATTCCTGCCACGGCTGCGCTCCGCGTATTTGACGGACAGCACGGCGGCGGCGGAAAAATTGTCGCGGGAAAATTCGCAATACGCCTTCGTCACGCCCGACGGCACCTGCTACCAAGGCCGCATGGTCACAGGCGGCCGTCCTGACGAAGTGGGTCCGCTGGGCATGAAGCGCGAATTGCGCGCTCTGGACGCGGAAGTGATGCAGCTCGATCATGAAATAGGCGAAAAGCAGGCCGCACTCGAAGCCGTCGCTGCCGAGTTGCGTTCGACCGAACAGGCGCTCGAGGAAATCGATCAGAAACAGCGCGAAGCGGAACGCGAAGTGATTTCTGCCATGCATCGCCACGGTCAAATTCAGAGTGAACTGGCCCGCCTCGGGCTGGAACTAACCGCCTGCCAGAACGAACTCGCGCGCATCCGCCTGGATGTGGAAAACGCGCGGCAGCGTGCCGAGCGCGCGAAGAACCAGCATGCCGCCGCCGCGCTGAGCCGCGCCGAAGCCGATGCCGAAAGCGTGCGGCTCGCGGAGGCACTCGTCCAGCTTCGCGGATCCATCCAATCGGAACAGAATGAGCTTGCCGCCGGCCGCGCCGAATTCGCCGCCATGAATGAGCGGCTCATGGCCGCCGAAGCACTTGCTACTCGACTGAACGAGGAGCGCGCCGAACTCGGGCGCCGCGAAGCCGCGCTTCAGCAGCAAGTGACTTCCATCGGCGACGAGACGACCGCCCTCGCGAGGCAAAGCGAAGAGCTCGCTCTGCAGCTCGAGGGTCTGCGCGGCGAAAAGTTGCGACTGGAAATCCGCCAGCGGGAACTCGAACAGGAATGGGACGCCGCCCGCACAAGCGTGACGCAAATGGAAGATCATCTGCGCATGGGCCGCCAGTCGTTGCAGGAACTTCGCGAACAGCGCAGCCACGCGGAAGTCGAACGGGCCAAGAATGACTCCGACCGTCAGCACCTGCGCGAAACGTGCATGAGCGAAGTAAACGCACAGCCCGAGGATCTGATCGCCACGGAAGCGGCTTTCATGTCCGGCGAAGAGCTGGCCATCGCGGAAACGAACTATCGCGAAATGAAGCAGCGCGTCGAATCGATGGGCCCCGTCAACATGATGGCCCTCGAAGAGTTCAACGAATGCGACCAGCGCTTCACGTTCCTGACCCGCGAGCGCGACGACCTGCTCCAGTCCATCGCCGACACCCAGCAGGCCATTGCCGAGCTCGACCTCGCCACCAAGGAAAAGTTTGAGCACGCCTTCCACGCCATCAACAAGAGCTTTTCCGAAGCGTTCCACACCATTTTCGGCGGCGGCATGGCGGAGATGCGCTTGACCGAACCGGACAGCTCCGGCGACGCGGGCATCGACATCGTGGCCTCGCCTCCAGGCAAGCGCCTGCAAAACGTATTGCTGCTCTCCGGCGGCGAAAAAGCCATGACCGCGCTGGCGCTGCTCATTGCCATCTTCCGCTACCAGCCAAGTCCGTTCTGCATTCTTGACGAAGTCGACGCACCGCTCGATGAAGCCAACGTCGGGCGCTTCACGCGACTGATCGGCGACATGAGCGGCCAGACGCAGTTCATCATCGTCACCCACAACCGCAAGACCATGGAAATGGGCAGCGTGCTTTATGGCGTGACAATGCAGGAGCCCGGCGTCTCGAAGCTTGTCAGCGTCCGCTGGGAAGAATCGCAACCGTCGGCGCCAAAGCAGCAAGCCGCGGCCGCCTCCGCAGCGTAAGTCATTCCGCAATTGACGCAGGGCGGCCCGCCGCGGCGGGCTGCGGCCCTGCCACCTCCCAATAAATCCGTGCGCTTCGTAGTTTTTCCTTATGCTGCTTCACAAGAAATTTCCACCGCGCGCCTTTGACTTCGCGTTGCGCTGCGCTAGAATGCTTCTCACTTTGTCGGGGGAACTTTTTCAGTGTCACCTGCTCCTGCCATGAAAGTCTTGAGGGAAACGCAATTCGCCGGCCTGACGCCCGCCGTGCGCGGCAAAGTCCGTGACGTCTACGATCTCGACGACAAACTGCTGATCGTCGCCACGGACCGGCTCTCTGCTTTCGACGTCATCCTTCCCACGCCTATTCCCGACAAGGGCCGCGTCCTGACGCAGCTTTCGCTTTTCTGGTTCAACTTGTTGAAGGATGTCATTCCCAACCACGTCCTCAGCGCGACCGATTTTCCCCCTCCCTTCGACAAGTTCAAAGATGAACTCGCAGGCCGCTCCATGGTCGTGCAAAAAACGCAGCCGCTGCCGATTGAATGCGTAGTCCGCGGTTACCTCTCCGGCTCGGGTTGGAAGGACTACCGCACCACCGGAGAAATCTGTGGCATCCCGCTGCCTGCGGGATTGCGCGAATCCGACCGGCTGCCAGAACCTGTATTTACGCCCGCAACGAAAGCCGCCACCGGCCACGACGAAAACATCTCTTTCGAACGCGCCGCGTCGCTCATCGGCAAGGAACTAGCAGAGAAAGTCCGTGCCGTCAGCCTGGAAATCTATCGCCGCGCGGCCGCCTATGCCGAGCCGCGCGGGGTGATCCTCGCCGACACAAAATTCGAGTTCGGCATTCTCTACCATCGCGCGCGTAACCGCGCGGCCGCCGATGACTTGATGTGGATCGACGAAGCGCTCACGCCCGATTCTTCACGCTTTTGGTCCGCCGCGCATTACAGTCCCGGCGGTCCCCAGGCATCGTTCGACAAACAGTTTGTTCGCGACTATCTCGAGCGAATGCAGTGGCCGAAAACCCCGCCCGGCCCGGACCTTCCTCCTGAAGTCGTCGAGGCCACTCGTGCCAAGTACCGGGAAGCCTATCGCATCCTGGCGGGGCGCGAACTGGGTTAGCAAGCAGGGCTCTCACACCGTAAGTTCTTGAGCGGAGCGTGCCATCGTGAAAGATCAATTGGAAGGGCTCGTCAATCAGATGGTTGAGCGCGGGATTCTGTTTGACGAAGCGGTCGGCGAATTCGAAAAGCGCTTCATCAAGCACGTTCTGGACCGCGCGAACGGCAACCAGTCCCGCGCGGCCGAGATTCTTGGCATTCACCGCAATACGCTTAGCCGCAAGATCGATGCGTACAAGCTCGATTCGAACGGTCACCGCCCCTATTCACGCTGACAATTCTCCATATCGCTTGCAAAATGAAAACGGCTCCCCAGGATGGCCGGGGAGCCGTTTTCTTGAGTTCGTGCAGCGCAACTGGAGAAGATCAGTTTGGTTTTGCGGCCGGCTTTCTCGTTGCCGGCTTCCGCACCGGTTTCTTTGGCGCCGCCTTCTCCTTCGGAATATCCTCTGCCTTCACTTTGGCCTTTTCCCAGTGCAGGTAAAACGCCGGATCGGGATCGTAGGAAGTCAGCGTGCCGGTAAAGTGGACGGCGCTGTCCTTTTCCACGCGTGCCGCCTCAGGCTGGCCCACGACCTTCACATCCATGTTGGGCGTAGTCGCTTTTTCAAACTCGTCATCGCTCGTCACGAAGGCAATCTTAAGTAACATGAAATCCGTGCCAGGCACGACTTCGATCACCTTGCCCGGCACTTCGGGAAATTCCAGGCCGCATGACGCCAGCCACGTCAATTTGCCCTTGTCGCCCCCTGCCTTCAGGTCCGTGACTACCGAAGCAATCGTCATGTCCTTCTGGGCCGCGGCGAGGTCCGCGGCACTTGGTAATGAGTAGCTGCCGGGACGCTCTGCCGAGCTTCCCGCGAGTTGCAGAAGCTCATTCAGTTCCGCATCCGTCAGGCTGTCGCATACCGTTCCGCCCTGGTAGTTCGCCAGCAACTTGCGCAGATAACCCTTGATTTGCCTGGACTGCGCTTCCGTCGCGCCTTTCGCCGCTACCGCCTTGGCGAAATACCAGAACGCGTCCATCTGCTGCGGCGGTGTCATTGCCTGGTACGCCCGGCCCAGGTTGTAGTTCGTGATCGGATCGTCCGGATTCAACGCCAGCGCAGCCTTGAAAGAA
>WNFF01002822.1_pt1 | contig 17213 bp, 15 predicted proteins | sample 5400441 | NCBI WGS metagenome assembly WNFF01 (sample SAMN13153345, study PRJNA577476) | soil metagenome | isolation source: 120 cm saprolite under Douglas fir tree site 2 hole 3 replicate 1 | place: USA:California | collected 2015-04-18 | reverse complement strand
CGCCGAGCAGCAGCGGCGAAAGCAGGATCAGGGAGGCGGGCTCCACCGTGATCAGGAGCGCCGCATTGCTGGCGGTGGAGTGGGCGAGGCCCCAGTTGCCGAGCGCGAAGGCCAGCGTGAAGCCCACCACCCCCGTGAGGGCGAGGCGCCAGCGGTCCTCACGGGAGAGCTTGGCGGCCGCCATTGCGCGCCAGGCCCACGGCACGAGGATGAGCGCGCCGATGGTCAGCCGCGCCATGGCCAGCGTGGCCGGGCCGACGTCCTCGAGCACGATCCGGGAGACCGAGTAGCCGGTGGCGAAGACCAGGTTGGAGACGAGAAGGACCACGTAGGCGCTCGGCACGAGCCGAGCTTAGCGTATCGGACGAGCCGACAGAAGGATCTCACCCAACATGTCCTGGCTACGCTCTTGACGCCGCCCTGGCGACGGAGCAGTATCGGCCCGCCCGACCCGCTCGGCGCCTTGGAGCCGAGTTCTGAGCCAGCACCACGCGGTGAACCCGAGACGAAGGAGGCGCCATGATCGACCTCGACGCGCGACCCGAAGACCCCCGATCCGGTTCTCCGTCGCTCTCGCGCCGCGAGATGCTCGGACTGCTCGCGACGACGGGCGCGGGGGCGATGCTGGCACCCATCATCCGGTCCGGCGCCGTGCTCGCCGCGGAGACCCCGAAGAAGGGCGGCCAGATCGTGGTGGCGCTGTCCCAGGAGCCCACCGTCTTCAATCCCAACCGGCCACACATCGAGGTGGATCGCGGTGTCCACTTCGGCCTCTTCGACAGCCTGTGGCGGGTGGACGAGAAAGCCCAGTTCCTCCCCAACCTGGCCGTGGAGATGCCGACCGTGAAGAACGGCGGTATCCAAAAGAACGGCCTCGAGTACCTGGTGAAGCTCCGGAAGGGCGTCAAGTGGCACGACGGCAAGCCGTTCACCTCGAAGGACGTGAAATTCACGCACGAGCTGATCACAAATCCCAAGTTCGGGGCCTACAGCAAGGTGGGGCACGATCAGGTGGCGAGCGTCGAGACGCCCGACGAGTCCACCGTGCGGATCCGACTCAAGGAGCCCTTCGCCCCCTTCATGACCGCGTGGGGCGACACCTACATCATGCCCGCCCACATCCTGGAGGGCGTGGCCGATCCCAACACCGCCGAGTTCAACACCAAGAGCCCGGTGGGCACGGGGCCATTCAGGCTCGGCAGCCGCGTGCCCGGCGACCACCTCCTCCTCGTCGCCAATCCCGCGTACCACATGGGAGCGCCCGCCCTCGAGCGAGTGATCTTCAAGTACATCCCGGACCTCACGGTCCTGTACACCCAGTTCAAAGGCGGCGCCGTGGACGTGACGGGCATGCAGGGCATCTCGGCCGAGTTCTATAACGAGGCCAAGAGCCTCCCCGGCGTGACGATCCACCTACACTACTCACCCTCGGTGGAATACATCTACTTCAATCACGGCAACCCGAAGTTCAAGGAGCGGGCGGTCCGGCAGGCGCTCTACTACGCGATGGACAAGAAGGCCATCATCGACCAGGTCTACTACGGGCTGCCCAAGCCAGTGGAAGGATACCTGCCGCCCACGTCCTGGGCCTACAACGCCGAGCTGCCCAAGCACGAGTACAACCCCGACAAGGCCAAGCAGATCCTGGAGGAGGCCGGATGGAAGGCGGGCGGCGACGGCGTGCGGGCCAAGGGCGGCGTGCGCCTCTCCTTCACCAACGCCACCACCGCGGGCAACAAGCTCCGCGAGCAGACGCAGGCGCTCGTCCAGCAGAACTGGCGGGCCATCGGCGTGGACATGCAGATCACCAACATGCCGGCCGCCGTGATCTGGGGCGAGTACTACGTGAAGTCCAAGTTCGAGACGCTGCTGGTCGGGATCCAGGCCTCCGTGGGCGACGATCCCGACTGCCTGAACCGCATCCACAGCAAGTACATCGCGGCCAAGACCGGCTCGGGCCGGAACGTGAGCCAGTACGAGAACCCCACGGTCGACAAGCTCCTCGAGGACGGCGTGCGAGAGATTGACCGGGCCAAGCGCCGCGCCATCTATCTCAAGCTCCAGGAGGTGATCCGCACCGACCTCGCGTACCTGCCCATCTTCAGCTACGTGCGCATCGAGGGCGTGAAGCAGGGAATCGTCAACTACACGCCCAACAGCAACACGCTGACGAATAGCTGGAACATGCACGAGTGGGGGTGGAAGGCCTGAAACAGTACTTCGCGCGGCGGGTGATCCAGGCGGTCGTGGTGCTCTGCCTGGTGTCGCTCGCCGGGTTCTCCCTCCTCCATCTGGCGCCGGGCGGGCCGGCGGCCATTTACGCGCTCAGCCCCACCATGAGCGCCGAGGATCTCGACCGGATCACCCACGAGTTCGGGCTCGACCGGCCGATCCACGTCCAGTACCTCTCTTGGGCCAAGGGCTTCCTCAGCGGCAACTGGGGCCGCTCCTACCGTGACGGGCGGGTGGTCCTCGAGGTGATCGTCGACCGCGTCCCGGCCACGGTCATCCTCATGCTGAGCGCCTTCTCGGTGGCCGTGCTCCTGGGCCTGGCCAGTGGGATCGTGAGCGCCGTCCGCCAGTACTCGCTCTTCGACCACCTGGCTACCCTCGGGGCCATGGTGGCGCTGTCCATCCCCACCTTCTGGCTGGGCCTCATGGCCATCTACGTCTTCTCGGAGCTGCTCCACATCCTCCCGCCCGGCAATATCGGGACGGTGGGCGCGCCGTTCGCCCTCGCAGACCGTCTGCACCACCTGGTCCTGCCCGCGGGTACGCTCGGCGTGGTCATGGTGGCGACGTGGAGCCGCTACACGCGAGCCTCCATGCTGGAGGTGATCGGCGAGGACTACATCCGCACCGCGCGAGCCAAGGGCGTGTCGCAAGGCTGGGTCATCCTCAAGCACGCGCTTCGGAATGCGCTCATCCCGCTCGTGACGCTGGCCGGCCTCCAGCTCCCGCTGGTGTTCAGCGGCGCGCTGGTGACCGATTCGTGGACTCCATCGGCTACCGCGACTACCCGGTGCTCATGGGGATCCTGGTGTTCACCGCGACGCTGGTCATCCTGGGAAATCTGGTGGCGGACCTCATCTACGCGGCCATCGACCCGCGGGTGCGCCACTCGTGAGTGCGGCCGTCGCCGCCGCCGCGGCTCCCGCGAAGGCCGCCGCGCCGGAGGCTCTCGCCGGCATCTTCTGGGCGCGCTTCGTGCGCCACCGGCCCGCCGTGATCAGCGCGGTGGTGATCGCCCTCCTCGGGCTCGCCTCGATCTTCGCCGGCCCGATCGCGGTGCGCGATCCGCTCCAGATCGAGCTGTCCCACAAGTTCGCGCGGCCCCTCGCCAAGGGTCATCTCCTGGGCGCCGACGAGCTCGGGCGCGACGTGCTCTCGCGCCTGCTTCACGCCGGGCGCATCTCGCTGACGGTGGGGCTTGCCGCCATGGCGGTGACCGTCATCGTGGGCGCCGTCCTGGGGACCCTGGCCGGGTACGTCCGCGGGGCGGTGGACACGGTGCTGCTCCGGCTCACCGACGCCATGCTCTCGTTCCCCCCGATCTTCATGCTGCTGGCGCTGGCCGCATTCGTCCGGCCCTCGCTCGCCTCCATGACGGTCATCATCGCGGTCACGTCATGGATGGACGTGACGCGCATGGTGCGGGGCCAGATCCTCACGCTCCGCGAGCAGGAGTTCGTGACGGGCGCGCGGGGGCTCGGGGCCTCCGGGGCGCGGATCATGGCGCGGCACCTTCTGCCCAACACGGTGGGGATCATCGCGGTGGCCGCCACCCTCTCGGTGGCCCGCGCCATCCTGCTCGAGTCCTATATTAGCTTCCTCGGCTATGGCATCCAGCCGCCTCTGGCGAGCTGGGGCAACATGCTCAACAATGCCCAGAGCTACTTCACGACGGCTCCGTGGGTCGCGATCTTCCCCGGGGTGATGATCACGCTGGCGGTGACGAGCTTCAACTTCCTCGGCGACGGGCTCCGCGACGCTCTCGATCCCCGCCACGTCCGCACGCGGACCTGAGCGGCAGCGGCGGCGCGTGGCCCGAGCCTCCGCCGATTCTCAAGCCCGCCCAGATCAGCGTATAATCCCGCGCATGAAGCCCAAGATCCCGTGGCTCCCGCACGAGGTGCAGCCGGGTCAGCCCACCGAGCGGTGTCCCCGCTGCGGCGCGAAGAAGCTGATGCCGTGGACGCTGCGGCGTGATCCCCAGCGCGTCACCCTCCTCCGCACGTGGGTCTGCACCGCCTGCCAGACGACCGAGGAGCGGGACGAGGCGGAGTAGTAGCCCCTCATCCTGCAGCCCCTCACCCTGCCCTCTCCCCAGAGGGGAGAGGGAGACCGCTAGCTGGCGTTCACGAGGTCCAGCAGGCTGCGGAGGCGGGCAAAGCCGGAGCGGTTGAACGGCAGCACCAGCCTCGGCAGGTCCGGCAGCTCGTCCCCCTCCCCCGGGAGCGGCCCCTTCGATTGCTCGGCGGGCGCGGTCAGGATGTCGGAGAACCGCGCGTTGAGATCGGCGAGCGCCGCCGGGGATATCGGCCGGCGGATGCGGAGCACGAGGGCGTCGCGCACGTAGCGCTGCGAGTGGTAGAGCTTGTAGAAGCCCTCGACCTCCGCGGCGGCCTTCTCCACGTCGTCGGTGACGCGATAGAGGTCGGGGTCGTTCGGCGACACCGTGCCCCGCCCCACCATCTCCCGCCGCACGAACTCGTCGAAGGTCTTCCAGTAGGTCCCGCCCGGCTCGTCCAGCATCACGAGCGGTAGCACCGGCGACTTCCCGGTCTGGATCAAGGTCAGCGCCTCGAACGCCTCGTCGGCGGTGCCGAAGCCGCCGGGCAGGAAGGCCATCGCGTGGGCCTCGCGCACCAGGAAGAGCTTGCGGGTGAAGAAGTACTTGAACGAGACCAGCTTCGGGTCGTCCGCGATCCAGGGATTGGCTTCCTGCTCGAAGGGCAGCCGGATATTGAGGCCGAACGAGCGCTCGCCGCCCGCCCCTTCCTGGGCCGAGCTCATGACGCCGCCCCCCGCGCCGGTGATGACCATCCACCCCGCGCCGGTGATCCGCTTGCTGAAGGCGTAGGCCTGCTCGGAGATCGGGTGCGCGCGCGGTGTCCGGGCGGAGCCGAACACGGTGATCTTCGGCACGTTGCGCCAGGGCGCGAAGACCTTGAAGCCGTAGCGGATCTCCTTGAACGCCGCGTTGGCGATCCGGACATCGGCCACCCCCGCGCCGTCCTCGTACATCTTGAGCGCGGTGGTGAGCAGGTCGGCGTAGAGCGGCCAGGTGGACTCCGGCACCCGGAGCTGCTCGAGCAGCGCGTCGATCCGCCGGTTGGCGTCCTCGGACTGAAGGTGGTAATGCCGATCCGGACTCACATCAGCAGTATACACGGCGCCCCGCTCAGGCCAGCGTATGCCGGACCATCTTCCCCTCGACCAGGTAGATCACCATCTCCGCGATATTGGTGGCGTGGTCGGCCACCCGCTCCATGAACCGCGAGATCAGGATCACCCGGATCGCGCGGGAGACCGTCCGCGGGTCCTCCATCATGTAGGTCAGGAGCTCCCGGAAGATCTGCTCCTTGAGGGCGTCCACCTCGGCGTCCGCGGCGCACACCTGGCGGGCGAGGGCGGTGTCGCCGGCCACGAAGGCATCCAGGCTCTCCTTGACCATGCGCTGCGCCCGGTCCGCCATGCGCGGCAGGTCGATGTAGGGCTTGAGCTGAGGCTCCCGGTTCAGCTCGAGGGCGCGCTGGGCGATGTTGACCGCCTGGTCGCCGATGCGCTCCAGATCGGTCACGATCTTCATCGCGGTGGTGATGAAGCGCAGGTCGCTCGCGGCCGGCTGGTGCAGCGCGAGCAGGTTCACGCACTGCTCGTCCACCTCGACGTCGTAGGTGTTCACCTGCCGGTCCCGGTCGATGACCTCCTGCGCGATGACGTCGTCGCGCTCGAGCAGGGCGCGCATGGCCCGCCGGATCTGGTCCTCGACCAGCCCGCCCATCGCGAGCAGGGTCTGCTTGAGGGCGTCCAGCTCATCGTGGAAGTGCCGTGTCATGGCGTCCTCCCTCGCCTATCCGAACCGGCCGGTGATGTAGTCCTCGGTCTGCTTCTCCCGCGGATTGGTGAAGAGCTGGCGGGTCACCCCGACCTCGATCAGCTCACCCAGGAGCATGAACCCAGTGTAGTCCGACACCCGGGCCGCCTGCTGCATGTTGTGGGTGACGATGACGATGGTGTAGCTGTTCTTCAGATCGAGCATCAGCTCCTCGATCTTGGCGGTGGCGATCGGATCGAGCGCCGAGCACGGCTCGTCCATGAGCAGCACGTCCGGCTCCACCGCGATCGCGCGCGCGATGCAGAGCCGCTGCTGCTGGCCGCCCGAGAGCCCCAGCGCGCTCTCGCGCAGGCGGTCGTGCACCTCGTCCCACAGGGCCGCCCCCTTGAGGCTCCGCTCGACGATGCCCTCGAGATCGCTCTGGTTGCGGACCCCGAGGATGCGCGGCCCGTAGGCCACGTTCTCGAAGATGGACTTCGGGAACGGGTTCGACTTCTGGAACACCATGCCCACCCGCTTGCGCAGGTCGGTGACGTCCAGGGCGGGATCGTGGATGTCGGTCCCTCCGATCCGGATGTTCCCGGCGACCCGCACCCCGTCCACCAGGTCGTTCATCCGGTTGAGGCAGCGGAGGAGCGTCGACTTGCCGCATCCGGACGGGCCGATGTACGCGGTGACCCGGTGCTTGGGAATGGACATGGAGATGTCCTTGAGGGCGAGCTTGGCCCCGTACCAGAGCGACAGGTGATCGATCTCCACCATGGGCATCTCCATGATGGGCCCGGGACTGGCGCCCGGCTTGAGGCTCGCGCTCACGCTCACGCTCACGGATCCGGACATTGACGCCTCCCTCGGGGTTAGACCGCCGACGTCGCGTACTTGCGACGCAGCCGGTTGCGCATGCTGATCGCGAACAGGTTCAAGAAGACCACGATCACGAGCAGGAGCAGCGTCGTGGCGAAGACCATCGGCCGCGCCGCGTCCACGTTGGGCGACTGGAACCCCACGTCGTAGATGTGGAAGCCCAGGTGCATGAATTTCCGATCCATGTGGAGGAACGGCCACGTGCCGTCCAGCGGCAGCGCGGGGGCCAGCTTCACCACCCCGGTGATCATGAGCGGCGCCACCTCGCCGGCCGCGCGGGCCATCGCCAGGATGAGGCCGGTGAGAATGGACGGCATCACCGCCGGCAGGACCACCCGGAGCGTCGTTTCGAGCTTGGTGGCCGACAAGGCCAGCGAGGCTTCCCGCGTGCCGCGTGGGATCGCGGCCAACCCTTCCTCGGTGGCGACGATCACCACCGGCACCGTCAGCAGGGCCAGGGTGAGCGCGGCCCACAGGATGCCGCCGGTGCCGTAGGTCGGCGTCGGGAGCGCCTCCGCGTAGAAGAGCCGGTCGATCGAGCCGCCCACGAAGTAGATGAAGAAGCCGACGCCGAACACCCCGAAGACGATGGACGGCACCCCCGCCAGGTTGTTGACCGCGATCCGCACCGCGCTGACGAACGCTCCCTGCCGCGCGTACTCGCGCAGGTAGAAGGCCGCGAGCACGCCCAGCGGGGTGACCACGATGCTCATGATCAGCACCATCATCACGGTGCCGAAGATGGCGGGAAAGACGCCCCCTTCGGTATTGGACTCGCGGGGGTCGTCGGAGACGAACTCCCACACCCGGCCCGCGTAGTAGCCGGTCTTGGCGAGTCCGCTCATGGCGTTCGGGAACCGGATGTCCACCACCTGCGCGATCGGCAGCTCCTTCTCCTTGCCCCCGTCGGCCACGACCACCACGCTGGCCGTCTGGCTCTTCCGGAGGGCGCCGAGCTTGGCCTCCTCCAGCGCGTACTTCTCCTGCAGCGGCGCGAGCTGGGCCTTGAGCGCCTCCACCTCCGGCCCCTGGGTGGTCTTACGCAGCTCCAGGCCTCTCAGCGCGAGACGGATCTTCTCCTGCTGATAGTTGATGCCCCCGATCGCGCCCGTCTCGATCCGGTGGATCTCCCGCCGGACCCGCGCCGCGTCCGGCAGCCGCTTCTGGACTTCCGCCCATGCCGCCGCGGCCCCGACCGCCACCGGTTGGCCCCCCTCGCGTACTTCCTTGATAGCGCCGATCAGGAGGCCCCACTCGGTGCGCTCGATCACCGCCACGTCGGGAGGATACTCCCGGCGTTTGATCTGGCTCTCGTCGAGCCACTGGAAGTCCGCCCCGTAGAGATCGCGATTGGCGACCTTGAGCTTGATCCGGTACTGTCCCGCGGCTCCCGGCACCGGCTCCCGCTCGACCACCTGACCGGTGAGCGTCTTCCCGTCCTGCAGCGTCGCCCGCAGGACGTCCCGGGGCCAGAAGAACCCGAGGCTGTTGTAGAGGATCAGGCCGATGAGCCCGGCCACCAGCAGCAGGGAGAGGGTCAGCGCCCCTCCGGTGAGCCAGATGAACGGCTCGCCGCCCGCGAAGATGCGGCTCACGCGTGTTCTCATAGGTACCGGTACTTCTGCCGGAGCTTGAGGCGCACCAGCTCGGCCACCGTGTTGACCGCGAAGGTCAGGCAGAAGAGCAGGAACGCGGCCAGAAAGAGCACCCGGAAGAGCGTGCCGCCTTCCGGGGCCTCGGGGAGCTCGACCGCGATATTCGCGGACAGCGCCCGGAACCCGTTGAAGACGCTCCAGTCCATCACCGGGGTATTCCCGGTGGCCATCAGGACGATCATGGTCTCGCCCACCGCGCGGCCGAAGCCGATCATGATTGCCGAGAAGATCCCGGGACTGGCGGTCGGCAGCACGATCCGGATCGCGCTCTGCCACCGGTTTGCCCCCAACGCCAAGGACCCGGCACGCAGGTGCTGCGGGACGTTCGCCAGCGAGTCCTCCGCGATCGTGAAGATGATCGGGATCACCGCGAAGCCCATCGCGACCCCGACCACGAGCGAGTTGCGCTGGTCGTAGGTCAAGCCCAGGGCGGACAGCAGCCAGCCGCGGTAGCTACCGCTCAGGAGCAGGGTCTCCACGAGGCCGCCCAGGGCGAAGGCCAGCCATACGCCCGCGATGACCACCGGGATCAGCAGGAACACCTCGGTCCCGATCCTGAAGCGGCCACGGATCTTGAGCGGTACCGTGCGCCACGCGAAGTACGCCCCCAGGACGCACACCGGCAGCACCAGGGGCAACAGGAACAGCCCCGGCACCACCTGCTCCACCAGGGGCGCGAGCCACAACCCGGCCAGGAACCCCAGCACCACGCTGGGCAGCGCGGCCATCACCTCGACCACCGGCTTGACGTAGGCCTTGACGCTCGGGTGCATGAACTCGCTGACGTACACGGCGGCGAGCAACGCCATCGGCACCGCGAAGACCAGGGCGTAGAAGGTCCCCTTCAGGGTCCCGTAGATGAGCGGGGTCAGGCTGAACTTGGCCTCGAAGTCGTCGGTGCCGCCGGTGGACTGCCAGACGTAGGCCGGCTCCGAGTAGCCCTCGTACCAGACCTTCCCGAACACGGTCTTGAGCGTGATCTCCGGATGCGGGTTGTCCACCCGCCACTCGCTCATCGCGCCTTGCCGGCTCACCAGCACGATCCCGTCCGCCTTCGGGGCGAACACGACCGAGTGGAGGCCCCCCTCGGGCGCCTTGAGGGTGAGGAGCGTATGCCCCGACGTTCCGTAGTGGACCAGCACGCTACCCGAGGTATCCGCGGTCGCGAAGCCCTTGTCGCGCTTGGACGCGTCGATGCTCACCACCGGCCCGGTGTGTCCGGCGAACTGATAGATCCGCGTCAGCCGTCGCTCTCCGCCTCCCGGCGGTGGCACGACCTGCCAGGTGGACACGCCCCCGCCGTGGTCGCCCACCACGAGCGTCCGGTCCCCGATCAAGAAGCCGAGCGCCGTGACCCCGACGCCCGGCTTGCCGGTGACCGCGACCTGGTCCAGCGGCCGCGGCGCCTGCCGATCCCGCATGTCGTAGTGGATGGCCTCGCCGGTCGACGTGCCGACAAAGAGGTCCTCGCCTCGCCCATCGAGCGCCAGCGCCGTGATCTCGCCGGCGGTCGGGACCTCAACCGTCGCGAGGGATTCCTCCCGCCGGCTTCCCCCCACCAGCGCCTTCTTCTCCACCACGCTCTGAATCACCAGGGCCCTGGGACCGACCTGCGCCACCGTGAGCGGCCCGCCCGGCGGCTCCGCGCCAGTCACCCGTAGCAGCGGCCGCTTCTTCTCGGGATCAAGGATCGAAGGGGTGGCGAACGCCGGCGAGGGCGTCACCTCCCGCTTGCCATCCTTGAAGGCCACGTCGAACCGCATGTCGAGCACGATGGCCCGGCCGTCGGAGGTCCCGATGAGATGGCGCCCCTTGCCCAGGGCCGCCACCGTGCTGACCCGGGCGCCGTCCAGGCCCGGAATCGGCACGCCGGCCAGGCGCCGCTCGCCCTTCAGCCCGACCAGCTCGAGCACTCCCCCGGCGCCGACCGTGTATCCCACCTCGCGGTACTCGTCCACCCCGGCGGCGACGCCCGGACCCGGGGCAGTGGCGGTCGCGGGGGATCGCGTGCCGAGAAATTCGACGGTCGGCTTCTTGAACAGCGGGTAGACCTCGGCCGCGATCACGAAGAGGATCGCCAGGATCGAGGCGATGATGATGATGCCACCGGACACGACCAGCCGCGACGCCCACTGGTCGGCGACGATGCGACGTGCAGTTCGAGCGCGTGAAACGACGAGCGGGCGAGCCGGCCGAACCGGCTCGCCCGCCCCGAGCACCCCTGGGTCGATGGCCACCTACTGGATCTTCGCCAACTCTTCCTTGGCGATGGAGGCGGGAATCGGGAAGTAGCCGTCCTTGATGACCACCTCCTGGCCTTCCTTGGAGAGGATCAGCTTCGCGAACTCCCGGGTCAGCGGCTCGAGCGGCTTGCCGGGGGCCTTGTTGACGTAGACGAACAGGAAGCGGGACAGCGGATAGCTCCCCGAATAGGCGTTGTCGGGATCCGCCTCGTAGCACTTGGCGCCTTCCTTCTCGGCCAGCGGGACCGCCCGGACGCCCGCGGTCGCGTAGCCGATGCCGCTATAGCCGATGGCGAAGCGGTCCACCGTGAGGCCCTGCACCACCGCCGCCGAGCCTGGCTGCTCCTTCACGGAGTCCTTGAAGTCGCCGTTCTTGAGCGTGTGCTCCTTGAAGAACCCGTAGGTGCCCGAGGCGGAGTTGCGTCCGTAGAGGCTGAGCGGCTTGTTCGCCCACTCCCCGGTCAGCCCGAGCTGCCCCCACGTGGTGATGTCTTCCTTGTAGCCGTGCCGGCGGGACTTCGAGAAGACCGCGTCCGCCTGGGTGATCGTCATGCACTTGATCGGGTTGTCCTTGTTGACGAAAACCGCGAGGGCGTCCACGGAGGTGCGGATCGGGGTCGGCTTGTAGCCGTACTTCTTCTCGAAGGCGTCCACCTCCGTGCCCTTCATCTCCCGCGACATCGGGCCGAGCTGCGCGGTGCCGGAGATCAGCGCCGGAGGCGCGGTGGACGATCCCTTGCCCTCGATCTGGATCTTGGCGTTCGGATAGAACTTGTTGAAGTTCTCCGCCCAGAGCGTCATCAGGTTGTTCAGGCTGTCCGAGCCGATGCTCGAGACGTTCCCGCTGACTCCGCTCACCGACTTGTACGGCTGCAGAGCCGGGTCCAGCTTCGGGGGTCCCGAAGCGTAGCCGACGGCCGCGGTCAGCCCGACGATGGCCACCGCTGTGATCGCTCTCCTCATTCTCTTCCCTCCTTTGGGTTGTCGCGGCTGATGATCCTCGGTTTGTGTTGCGAGAAGGTAACCGTGACGTTACGATTCTGTTACGAGTCGCTCCGGGCCGAGTCCCGGAACCGGTAGCCGACGCCCCGCACCGTCTCGATGGCGGGCATCGGGGTCCGCGCGGCCGTGAACTTCGCGCGCAACCGGGCCACGTGCACGTCCACCGTCCGGGGCTCCACGAAGCCGTCCTGGCCCCAGACGAGATCCAGCAGCTCTTCCCGGCCGAATACCCGGCCCGGCGTGCGGATCAGGGTGGCGAGCAGATCGAACTCCTTGCGGGTCAGCTCGACCAGGCGGCCCTTCATCTTGACCTCGAAGCGCTGCCGGTCGATCTCGAGCTCGCCGGCCCGGAGCACCTGGGTGGCGTCCGAATCGTTCAGTCGCCCACGCCGGCTGACCGCGCGCACGCGGGCCAGGAGCTCCCGCGGCGAGAAGGGCTTGGTCACGTAGTCGTCGGCGCCCATCTCGAAGCCGAGCACCTTGTCGCCCTCTTCCACGCGCCCGGTCACCATGATCACCGGGATGGCGACGGTCTCCCGGTCCTGCTTGAGGCGGCGGCAGATCTCCCATCCGTTGAGGTGCGGCACCATGATGTCCAGCAGGATGACATCTGGTTTCGCCTCCTTGACCTGCCGGAGGGCGTCGGTGCCGTTGCTGGCCAGGCGGACGTCGTAGCCTTCCTTGCCAAGGTTGTAGCGAATCATCTCGGCGACGTCCGCCTCGTCCTCCACCACGAGCACCCGCGCTCCCTTGGGCGCACTCGGCTTCTCTGGACTTCCTCGCCGGCTGCCGCTCGCCATCGGCTCCACCCCCACGCTGGTCCGTGTCATGGAGGGAGTGTGCGCGGCCGGGGTTACGGGATGATGACGCCGGGGTAAATGATGCGTGAACGCGGGGCGTGGAACGCACCACGCCCCCGCCGGGAAGCGGGGGCGTCAGCAACCGCGGAGCGAGTGGCGCGCGGGCTAGATCCCGAGCTCGCGCGCGGTGATCTTGTACTTGAAGCTGTCCGGATCCAGGCTGTCCTTGCGCGCCTCGCCCGTCTCCGCCTGCGGATACATGAAGAAGGCGACCGCGTCTTCCCTGGAGTTGAGCAGCTTGACGTCGTGAGCGTAGTTGTAGGCGAGCCAGTTCATCTCCCACTGGCCGAAGAGCTTCGCCCGCGCCTGCTGGGTCGTCGGGTCGTTGAGCGGGATGCCGCCCCGCTCCTCCAGGATGACCTTGCGAACATCCGCCGGGTCCACCGGCACCCAGCCGTGGCTGGCGGTGTAGAACTCGGCGCGGCAGTGCTGCGCCTTGGTGATCTCGCCGGACTTGCCCAGGCTCTTGAACTCGGCGGAGTCCGCCGCGCGCACGCCGTAGACGTCGCGGGCGGGAATACCCGCCGCGCGCGCGAGGCCGACGAACAGCGCGTTGAGGTCGGCGCACTTGCCGCCCAGGTTGCCGGTCTCCAGCATGGCGCGGATATCGCCCACCCCGCAGCCCCGCACCTTGGGATCGCGAAAGGTGTTCTCCACGATCCACTCGTAGATCGCGCGCGCCTTGTCCACGTCCTTGTCCGCACCCTTGGTGATCTGCTGCGAGGTCTTCTTCACGATCCCGTCCGTCCGGACCAGCTTGCTGGACTCCCGGTATCGGTGGAGCGTGGCCCGGTCCTCGGGAGCGGCGTTCATCCCCGGCTTCGTCACGTCCACGAGCCGGTCGCGCGCGGCGAAGCGGCTCGTCACTTCCGCCACCGGCGCGCTCTCGCCCGCCGGCCACTCCGCGTAGAAGACGGCCGCTCCGTACTTGTCGTCACGATAGACCCGCGCGGCCGCCCCGTTCCCCGTCCAGCCGTGGCCGAGGCTCTTCTGGTAGTCCGTGTCCACCGCGAGCGGCATCGGCACCCAGACCCGCGTCGGACCCGTCGGATTGGCCACCTCCATCCGGGTCACCACCTCGAAGGTGCGCCACCTGGCTCCGTCCGATCCGGTGGACGCCCGCGCCACTCGCGGCAGGGCGCCCACCGCGGCGGCCACCGTCACCGCGGCTCCGTTTCTCAGGAACTCACGTCGCTCCATGGATGCTCTCCCCTCGGCGTTTCGTGTGGACTGAATCGGACGTCCTCGTCCGCCGGCCCATGGTACCGTCTCGTCCGAAGGGGTCCAATCCGACATGCCTATGACTTCCTCGAGACAGATCGGCCAAGCCTATGGCTAGCGCTTTCGTAACATTCCTGTGATTTGACCTTGCGCGATGCCTCTCCGAAACTGACGGCCGGGCCTGCCGAGCGCGGGCCCGATCCAACCATGACCACGCCGCCACTGCCGCCGGACGTCTTCGTCAACCGCGAGCTCTCCTGGCTCGAGTTCAACCGCCGGGTGCTCGAGGAAGCTCAGGACCCGACCGTCCCGCTGCTGGAACGCGTAAAGTTCCTGGCTATTTTCAGCTCGAACCTCGACGAATTCTTCATGGTGCGAGTGGCCGAGCTCAAGCGCTGGATCCGCGCCGGGGACCCGACCATGGGGCCGGACGGGCTCTCTCCGGCGGAGACCCTGGCCGCGGTCGCGGACAAGGTCCACCGGCTGGTGGACGCCCAGCACCGCTGCTTCCTGGAGGAGCTGGGCCCGATCCTGGCCTCCGAAGGCATCCGCCTGGTCCGCCCGAAGGAAGTCACCCCGGAGCAGGAGCGGTTCCTCGACGAGTATTTCCAGCGGACCCTGATGCCCGTCCTGACCCCGCTGGCCATCGACCCGGGCCATCCCTTCCCGCACCTGGCCAACCGGTCGCTCTGCCTCGTGGTCGCGGTCCGAGCGGTCACCGCCAGCGTGCTCCCGCACACCACGCTCACGGTGGTCCACATCCCGAGTCAGGTCGTACCGCGCTTCGTGCCCCTCCCCGGCCCTCCCGGGCAGCACGCGTTCATGCTGCTGGAAGACGTCATCCGGCTCCAGCTTCCCGCGCTCTACAACGGCTACGAGGTGGTCTCCTGCCACGCCATTCGCGTGACCCGCGACGCGGACATCGCGCTCGAGCGCAAGCGGGCCGTGGATCTGCTCACCAGCGTGGAGGCCGGGGTGCGGGAGCGGCGCATGGGCGACGCGGTCCGGCTGCAGTACGACCCCGACCTTCCCGCGGAGCTGCTCGCCACCCTGGTCGACGAGCTCGAGCTGGGCCCGGAGGATCTCTACACCGGCACCGGCTTCACCGCGTTCTCCGACCTCTTCCAGCTCTACGCGGCGGTGGACGTGCCGCGCCTCAAGGATCAGCCGCTCCCGCCGCGCCCGCTCCCCGCTTTCGACGGCTCCGCCGACGTCTGGAGCGCGATCCGGAGCGGCGACGTGCTCGCCCACCACCCGTACCACTCCTTCGACGCGGTCACCCGCTTCGTGAGCGAGGCCGCGGTGGATCCCCGGGTGCTCGCGATCAAGATGACGCTCTACCGCGTGAGCCCGACCTCCCCGATCGCGCAGGCCCTCACCCTGGCCGCCGAGAACGGCAAGGAGGTCGCGGTGCTCGTGGAGCTGCAGGCGCGCTTCGACGAGGAGGCCAATATCCGCTGGGCGCGCGCGCTCGAGGCGGTGGGCGCGCACGTCGTCTACGGCCTGCCCGGCTACAAGACCCACTGCAAGGCCTGCCTCGTCGTCCGCCAGGAGCCCGACGGGATCCGGCGCTACTGCCACCTGGCCACCGGCAACTACAACGCCCGCACCGGCGGCATCTACGGCGACTTCGGCCTCTTCACCTGCCGGGAGTCCTTCGGCGAGGACGTCACCGAGCTGTTCAACATGCTGACCGGCTACACGCGCCCGCGTCGGTTCCGTCACCTGCTGGTGGCGCCCACCGGGCTGCGCGACGGCTTCCGCGACCGGATCCGGCGGGAGGCCGAGCATGCCCGGCGCGGCCGGCCCGCGCGCATCATCGCCAAGATGAACAGCCTGGTGGATCGAACGCTCATCGAGGAGCTGTACCTGGCCAACCAGGCCGGCGTGGCGATCGACCTGATCGTGCGCGGCATCTGCTGCCTGCGCCCCGGCATCCCGGGCCTGTCGGATCGCATCCGGGCGATCTCGATCGTGGACCGCTACCTCGAGCACGCCCGGGTCTTCTATTTCCAGAACGCGGGCGCGCCGGAGTACTGGCTGGCCTCCGCCGACTGGATGCCGCGCAACCTGGACCACCGGGTGGAGGCGGCCTTCCCGGTGCTGGACGCGCGCCTGCAGGCCCAGATCCATGAGGCGCTGGAGCTGCAGCTCGGCGATACGGTGAAGGCGCGCGAGATCCTCCTCGACGGCAGCTCGGCCCGCGTCCGGGCCGTCGACACCCCTCCGCTACGCTCCCAGGAGCGGCTCTACGCCCTGGTCGCCGCGGAAGGCCGGGCCTAGCCGGGCTTCAGCCCGCCAGTACGTCGCGTCGCATCTCGCCGCGCCAGGCTGACTCCGACCCGACGCTCGCCACACCACTCTCGGCCAGCAGCGCGTTCGCGATCGTCCGATCGTTGGTGACCCGTGCGACCTTGTGCTGATCGCCGAGGCGCCCCGCCGTCCGCATCCAGCGATGGAAGGTTCCCGCCGGCAGCGCGGTGACGGTGGGCGCGACCATGCCGACCGACCCACTGCGCTTGGTGCGGTAGTCGGTGTTGAGATTGGCCAGCGCCTCGTCCAGAATCCGCGCGAAGTCATCCGGCTCGGTCGGAGGAACCCGGAACTCGACCAGCCACTCGTGCCCACCCCGCGGCTCCGCCGCGCTTGGAAAGCGCGGCGCCACCGTGAACTCCACCACCTCGGCCTCGGTCCGCCGGCAGGCGCGCACCAGCGCGCGCTCCACCTCCTCGACGATGACGTTCTCTCCAAAGGCGTTCACGTAGTGACGCGTACGCCCGGTGATCACGAGCCGCAGCGGATCCCGCGCGGTGAACCGCACCGTGTCCCCGAGCACGTACGACCACAGGCCGGCCGGCGTGCTCATCACCACCGCGTAGGGGCGCCCCAGCTCGACCTCGGCCACCGTGTGCCGTCTCGGCGCCTCGGTGCCCAGATCTTCGACGGGCACGAACTCGTACACGAACTCGTAGAAGATGCCGTAGTCGAGCATGAGGGTGAGGCCGCCCTCCGACTCGGTCTGCACCCCCACGAAGCCCTCCGACGCCGGATAGACCTCGACCCGCGCAAGGCGGCGGCCGAGCCACTCCTCGAACACGTCGGCATAGGGCGCGAAGGCCACGCCTCCGTGAATCAGCACCCGCAGGTGGGGCCAGAGCTGCCCCAGGTTGCACGCGCGGCGGCCGCCCGCCTCGGCGTGGCGCGCGACGCGCTCGAACAGGATGACGAGCCAGGACGGCATGCCCGAGAGCAGGCGGATATCCTGAGTCGACGCCAGCGCCGCGATGGCATCGAGGCGCTCCTCCCA
>WNFF01001837.1_pt1 | contig 17214 bp, 13 predicted proteins | sample 5400441 | NCBI WGS metagenome assembly WNFF01 (sample SAMN13153345, study PRJNA577476) | soil metagenome | isolation source: 120 cm saprolite under Douglas fir tree site 2 hole 3 replicate 1 | place: USA:California | collected 2015-04-18 | reverse complement strand
AGGATGTCGCCGGGGCGCAGGAGATCGAGGATCTCGACCATCAGGGCGACGTTCTCGACCCCGCCGATATGCGCCATGACCCGGCCGCCGGTGCCGGCCATCTCGCACGCCTTGATGGCGCGCCGGAGCGGCTCGGCGCCATTCCTGGCGATCACGTTCTCGGACATGCGCACCTTGACGCCGATGGCGATGTCGGCGTTTTCCGCCACCGTCTTGGCGCAGGCATCAACCTGGGCGAAGTCGAGATTGTAGAGTTCCGGGAGCGGAAACGGGGTGAGGCCGATATTGGCGATATGCACGAAGGCGTAGAGGCGGGTGCGCGTCTGCGCCACGATGAAACGGCGAAATCCAGCGAAATTGTTAGCGCCGGCATCGCCCGCCGACACGCAGGTGGTGGTGCACTGGTGCGCGATGAGTTCATCGGCCGGAATCCCGATGGCGGAGCCGTACGGATAGACGTGGCAGTGCAGGTCGACGAGCCCAGGCGTCACCAGCTTGCCGCCCGCATCGATCGTGCGCAGCGCCCGCGCCGCCGGGATGTCCGGTTCGACGGCTTCGATCACGCCATAGCGGATGCCGATGTCGCGCCGGCCGCGCAGTGATTGGCTCGGATCGAGCACCTCGCCGCCCTTGATCACGAGATCGAACTTGTCGTCCGGTCCCATGGCGGCAAATGCCGGTCCGCCCGCGGCGGTTAGCGCGAGGGAAGCAGCGCCGGTCAGAACGCGGCGGCGTGATGCGAGCATTGTTGTCCTCCCCAGCTGTCGGTCGTCTTGTTCGGGTTACGTCGTATTGTAGCCCTTGATATCTCACTTGTAGGGTGGGCCAAGGCGCGCTCTTGCGCGCCGTGCCCACCTGGAAAAGCAAAAGGTAGGCACTCGGAGCCTGTCATCGGGCCGGCCGAAGGCCGGACCCGTTGGCTTTGCCCACCCTACGGCGCTCCACACGACAGGAACACACCTCCAGCCCTAATTCCCCACCCGCATCAACGAAGCCTTGAGCGCTGCCCGATCGACTTCCTTGCCGGCGAGGTACATGGCGGAGATGCGGCGCGTATTGCGGATATCGTCGAGCGGATTGGCGTCGAGCACCAGGAGGTCGGCGCGCTTGCCGGGCGCGATGACGCCACGGTCTTTAAGCCCGAGGAACTCTGCGGAGCTGCCAGTCGCTGCGACGATCACCTGTGCAGGCGTCATGCCGGCCTCCGCCATCATCTGCAGTTCCTTCTGCTCCGCAAAGCCGAAAGGATGGTCTTCGAGGCCGGTATCGCTGCCGAGAATGACACGGGCGCCTGCGGCAGCGAGCTTCGCCACGCTCTTTTTCAGGATCGCGTAGTTCTGCCGATTGCGCGCAGCCGTGGCGGCGTCGCGGCCTGTGAAGGAGGCGCGGATGCGCGCGATCACCTCGGCCGGCACCGTGTCGGCCAAGAGACCGGCAAGATAGGGCTCCTCGAACCAGGCGGGAATCGCGGCATGAATGCCGCGCTCGGGCGCGCCGATGTTCGGCATCACGTAGACGCCTTTCGCAATCATCGTCGCGATCAGGGCGTCGCTCATCTCAAGGTCGCGCACCAGATGGGCGAAGTTGTCAACGCCGGCGTCGGCAAGCTCGACCGCGTCCTTGTGATAGAACACGTGGGCCGAGACCTTGAAGCCGAGCCGGTGGCCCTCGTCGATCACGGTGCGGGACAGCGCGATCGGCAGGCTGGGAGCGCGGCCGCCGCGATCGTCGACCCAGATCTTTATGGCGTCGACCTTTCTGGCCGCAAGCTCCGACACGGCGCTGCGGGCCTGCTCCTGGGTGGTGATCTCATACGCGATGCCCGCATAGGCGGCGGCGCCTGGGCCGGCGTTCGGCGCCCCAATGCCGCGTCCGGCGAGCATGAGGCGAGCGCCGCCAAGGCGACCGGCCGCCTGGTCGGCCCGAAATTCGTAGAGGACATCGCCCTTCTCGACGCCCTGCGACATCACGGTGGAAATGCCGAAATAGAGCGCACGGTTGAGATCGGCCAAAACAGTTTCGCGGGTGAAGTTTTCTGCTGAATAGCGCAGGCCCTTCTGAAATCCCGGATGAACATGGGCGCTCACGATCGCCGGCATGATGGTTTTGCCGTCGAGAGCGATCCGAGCCGCGCCTGCCGGCGGCGCCATCTCGTCCTTGCGGCCGATGCGGGCGATGGCGCCACCGTCGACAAGCAGCGCGCCGTTTTCAATGGCAGCAGTGCCGTCGCCCGGAATTATTCGCGCGCCCTCGAACAGGATTGTCTGGGCGGATGCGAGATGCGTCGAGAGCACGAGCAAGCCGAACCAAACGATGATTTTGCGGGACATGGGCCATCCATTCCGTTGCGCAGCGAATTGACGCGGCGGTTCAAAATGTGCGCTGGGCGGCGCGGCTTGTCAAAGCCGGCTGTAGCCCGGGTGGAGCGTAGCGGAACCCGGGGACGGCGTTGCCAAAATGAATCGGGCGGTCCCGGATTTCGCGGAGTTTATCATCGGGCCGGCCCACCGGGTCCGGCCTCTGACCGGCCCGATGGCAGGCTCCGGCCGGACCCGGTGGCTCCATCCGGGCTACTGCGCCACGCTTGCTGATTGCGCCCCCGTTGAAAGCTGTCCCAGAATAGGGAAAATCCCGTCCCTCGATACGCCCCGCGCGAGGAAATGCGGCGCCGATCGGAGGGATTGGGGTGAAGCGGATCGGGGTGAAAAGGCGTGACGGAGGAAACCATGTATCGACGCAACATTGTTGGCATTTCGGCACTGGTGGTGGGGCTGGCGATGGTTCCGGGCGGCGCGGGCGCCCAGCAGAAATCCCTCAAGGACCAGGTCGTCGGCGCCTGGACGCTGCTGCTCGCAGACAACATCAAGGACGACGGCACCCATGTGCCGGCCTATGGTCCCAATCCCGAGGGCTTGCTCGTCTTTACGGCCGACGGGCACTATTCTTTGCAGATCGTCCGGTACGGCCGCCCCGCGTTCGCTTCGAAAGACCGGCAGGCCGGAACCGCGGCCGAGAACAAGGCCGCAGTGCAAGGGATGATCTCCCATTTCGGCACCTACACGGTCGACGAGGCCGGGAAGTCCCTCACATTCCGCATCGCAGCAAGCTCGTTTCCGAACTGGGACGGGACGGTGCAAAAGCGTCCCGTTACGGCGATCACCGACGAAGTCCTGGCCTGGAACACGCCGGCGCCGTCGGCCGCGGGCTATGTGCGGGCCGAGGTGGCGTGGAAGAAGGCGAAGTGAGGTGCTTCAAACTGACCGGAATCCGCTCTAAGATTCAAACGAACCACATCGGGAGGAAGCCATGACGCCGTGCAATTCCGGGTCCGACCGCCGCCTTTCCGCGGGCAAACGCCTTGCGAATATTGATCGTCGCGTCTTCCTCGCGAGAGCATCAGTCGTGGCCTCCGCTACGGTGCTGCTGCCGGCGGTCCGCGCGACGCGCGCGCTCGCGGCCGATGCGCCGATCGCCGAGACGACATCCGGCAAGATTCGCGGTGTTGCCGTCGACCGCGTCAATACTTTCAAAGGCGTGCCCTACGGAGCGCCGACGGGCGGGCGCGCGCGATTCATGGCGCCACGCAAGCCCGAACCGTGGGCGGGGGTGCGCGGCGCCGAGACGTGGGCCGGACATGCGCCGCAGTCGCCCCCCGACCTCAAGCAACGACCCGAGTTTGCAGGCCTTGGGGGCGCGCGCGACACCGTGCCGGAGAGCGAAGACTGCCTGACCCTCAATGTGTTCACGCCCGGCCTTGGCGGCGGCGGCAAGCGTCCCGTCATGGTGTGGTATCACGGCGGTGGCATGGCGTATGGTTCGGCCAACACGCCGCGGCTCGACGGGACCAACCTCGCGGCTCATCACGATGTCGTGGTGGTCACCGTCAATCACCGCCTCAACATTCTCGGCTACCTGCAGCTCGCGGAACTGGGAGGGGCCGAGTTCGCCCAGTCCGGTAATGCGGGCGCGCTCGACATGCTCGCGTCGCTGCAATGGGTGCGCGACAACATCGAGCATTTCGGCGGCGACCCGGGCAACGTCACGATCTTCGGCCAGTCGGGCGGCGGCGGCAAAGTATCGACGCTGCTGGCGATGCCGGCGGCGCGCGGCCTCTTCCACCGCGCCATCGTGATGAGCGGCTCGGCGATCCGCCTCACCGACCGCGCGCGCGCCGCAAAACTCGCCGAGGCCGTGCTGGCGGAGCTCGGCCTGTCCCGCACGCAGTTGGGCGAACTCCAAATGCTGCCGTTCCGGCAGTTGATCGCCGCCATCCGGCCGGCGCAGAAGAAGGTCGGCCCCTCGTCATCGCCATTGTTCGACCGCTACGATTTCGGGCCGGTGGTGGACGGCACGGTGCTGCCCGCCCATCCGTTCGATCCGGCTGCGACGGCGGTCTCCGCCGATATTCCGGTGCTGGTCGGCGGCGTCAAAGACGAGATGGCGATCTATCTCGCGCCCGATGACCGCGTCTGGGAGCGCAAGCTCGCCGAGGACGAATTGCGCGCACGCATTGCCAACGTGGCGAATGGCGCGACCGACCGTGTGCTTGCGACCTATCGCAAGCTGTTCCCGGCAGCGACCCCCTCGGACCACCTGATCTCGATCCTGACGGATTCAAACCACCGCTTGCGCTCGATCACGCTGGCGGAGCGTAAGGCCGCCCAGGCCCGGGCGCCGGTGTGGCTCTATTCCTTCGACTGGGAGACGCCGGTGTTCGGCGGCCGCCTCAAGGCGTTCCACGCCCTCGACGTGCCGTTCGTGTTCGAGACCATCGATGCGGTGGGCTGGACAGACCGCGGCGAGATCGCCCACGATCTCTCGCGCCGGATCGCCGCCGCCTGGACGGCGTTCGCCCGCACCGGCAATCCGGACAATCCGGCGATCCCGCACTGGCCGGCCTACACGGCGTCCGATCGGGCGACGCTCGTGCTTGACCGCGACTGCCATGTCGACAACGACTATGGCCGCGAGGCGCGGCTGCTGTGGAAGGAAATTACAGGAGTGGTGTGAGCTGGGAGCGCGGGCGTCTCGCCCGCTCTTCCCCTCAAATGGTTATGATGCGGGCGGGACGCCCGCGCTGCCAGGCTACTCCGGCCTCGCGCCCGACGCCTTGATGACCTTGCCCCACTTCTCGACCTCGCTCGCCATATAGGCGCCGAAGCTTTCCGGCGTGTGGAAAATCGGCGTCGTCGCCACGGCGGCGAGACGCGCCCGGGTGGCCGGGTCGGCAAGGCCCGCATTGATCTCCCGATTGAGCCTGGTGATGATCTCGGCCGGGGTTCCGCGCGCCACCCCGACCCCGCACCAGGAATTCGCCTCGTATCCGGGAAGCGTTTCGCCGATGGTCGGCGCTTCGGGCACGAATTCGCTGCGGCTTTTTCCCGCTACCGCCAACAGGCGCAAGGCACCCGATCGGATGTGCGGGAGCGATCCGGTCAACGTCGGGAACATTGCCTGCACCTGGCCCGCTATCATGTCGGTCAGCGCTGGCGCTTCGCCCCGATACGGCACGTGCACCGTGTGGATGCCGGTCATGGTCTTGAATAGCTCGCCGGCCACGTGGGAAGTGGAGCCGGTGCCGAACGACGCCATGCTGATCTTGCCGGGGTTCTCCTTCGCATAAGCAATAAATTCCGCAACAGCCCTGGCGGGGATGGATGGAGTGACCACCAGCACCAGGGGGAAATCGATGAGACCGGAAACCGGGGCGATGTCGTGTATGAGATTGAACGGCAGCGAATCGAACAACGTGACGTTGACGGTCGCGGACGCCGCAATGAACAGCACCGTGTAGCCGTCAGGGGGAGAACTGACGGCCGCCTGGATCGAGATATTGGTGGAGGCGCCGGGCTTGTTCTCGACGACGACCGACTGGCCGAGACGCTCCGACAACCACTGGGCCATGATGCGCGACACGGTGTCGGCCCCGCCGCCCGGCGGAAACCCGACGATCCATCGCAGCGGCCGCGTCGGGTAGTCGAGCGCGGACGCCGATTGCGGGAGTGCAGGCGCCGCAACGGCTGCCGCGGCGAATTGCAGGAGCTGACGCCGCGCAAATGTCATCATTCCTACCTCCCATGCTTGGCCACGAAACCCAGCACCGCGCGATTGAACACCTCGGGCTCCTCCCAGTAAACCGAGTGCCCGGCTTCCGGCGCCACCACCAGTTCGGCATTCGGGATTTTTGCCGCGATCAGGCGGGCGATGGAGGGCGGCGTGGCGAGGTCGGCAGCGCCGCAGATCACCAGCGTCGGCACCTTGAGGGTCGCGAGCATCGCCTCGGTGATGCGGTTCTTAAGCGGCTGGCGGAAGGCGTCGATGCGCCCGGATTTGCGCTCAAGCTCGATCCACTGCCGGAAGCCTTCCGGATTGCGGGCCCGATAGGATGGCCCGACCTCGCGAATTTCGACCGGGATTTCATCCCAGATTTTCGGCCGGATACCGGAGCCCGCCGCAAAGATGTCGCCGTCCACGACGCCGAACTGATTGCTTGAAACTGTGAGGCTCAATAGCCGGTCCGGATGGGAGAACACGTAATCGGACGCAATGCTGCCGCCGGCCGCCGAGGCGACGATATGAAACTTGCCGAGACCAAGAAATTCCACGAGCTGATGCAGGTCTTCCGAGGCGATACCAGGCTTGGCGCGATCAACCGGCGCCGAACCGAAATAGCCGCGTCGCGAATAGGAGATGACGCGATAACCCGCTTTCGCGAAGACCGGCTGCTGGTAGCCCCAGATCAGGCCGCTGCCCGACGCCGGATGCAAGAGCACGATGGGCTCGCCGGTTCCGCCTGTGTCCCAGAACCACAGCCCGGTATCGGCAAGCTGCGCAATTCCCTCCATGGCCGGCGCCTGCGGAGGCATCGGGACCGCCGCCAGCGGATCGGCCACCGCGGGCGCGGCTGCGACGTGCCCGCGCCCAGCAATTCCGGCGCAAAACGCCAGCACAGCGGCGCTTCCTCCCAGCACTGTGCGCCGATTAATGCCCAAACTCGCCTGGTCTCGATCGGGTATTCTGGTCATGGTCCTCTCCCGTGAGCTCAGATTGCTTTCGATCATATTGATCCACTTTTCCCGAGTCATGGCCGGGCTCGTCCCGGCCATCTACGTCTTGCTCGCTGAGGTGCCGCAAGAAAGACGTGGATGCCCGCGACGACGGGGTCCCCGCCGCGTGACGCGGCGGGGTGTCTGCGCGGGCATGACGGTGGAGTGGTCCTCCCACATGCGGATGACTATATCGGTGATCGTCACGTCAGCCCATGGCGAAGAGGTGCAATCATCGTTTAAGCGGAAGCAACGGCATGCGCGATGTGTTCGAAGAGATTTTTGCGTTGGAAAGTCTGAAGCCGGTCGATCCGACCGAGGCGGCGCGGCGTCATATGCGCGCTCTCAAGCGGCGCTTCTATGACGAGGTGATGGTGCGTGACGATCCGGCGGGTTTTGCGGTCGCGCTCGACGGCCGTCCGATCAAGACCCCGGCGCGCCGCGCGCTGGCGGCGCCGTGCCGGCCGCTTGCCGCGGCGATCGCGGCCGAGTGGCGTGCGCAGACGAAGTTCATCGATCCGGCCGCAATGCCGATGACGCGGCTCGCCAACACCATCATCGACGGCGTGGCCGCAGCCCAGGACGACGTGGCGGGCGACATCGTCAAGTACCTCGGTTCCGATCTCGTCTGCTATCGCGCTGCGACGCCGAAGGCGCTGGCGGCGCGCCAATCGCTGCATTGGGATCCGATCCTGGCGTGGGGGAAGGCGGCGCTCGGCGCCGAGTTCGCGACCGCGCAGAGCATCACGCATTTCCGCCAGCCCGACGACGCCATCGCGCGCGCCAGCGCTGCAATCCCGCGCGATCCGTGGCGGCTCGGCGCCGTGCACGCGGCTACCACGCTGACGGGCTCGGCATTGATCGCGCTCGCGCTGGCGCGCGGCGACATCGCGCTCGACGCCGCCTGGACTGCGGCTCATGTGGACGAGGACTGGAACATGGAGTTGTGGGGCCGCGACGAACTCGGCCTCAAGCGCCGCGCCTACCGTTTCGCCGAGATGACTGCGGCCGCCCGGGTGCTGGAGGAGATCGGCTCGTGAATGGGCGAATCAAAGCCTGTCATGCCCGCGAAAGAGCCTATGAAGAAATGGACGACCTCATCCTGAGGAGCCGTGCGCAGCACGGCGTCTCGAAGGATGGCCGCTTGCTCGGACGTGCCTGTGGCCATCCTTCGAGACGGCCGCGCATCGAAATCGGCTGTTGCCGATTTCGACACTTTAAGGTTGCCGAAGTCGGGCAAGCCCGACTTCGGTGCGCGGCCTCCTCAGGATGAGGTCTTTTATGTTCTTCACCCGCTCTTTCGCGAGCAATGACACGTAAGTTGACGTAATTGTTTTCCGACCAGTGCGGAGGAGAAGGCAGCGATGGCGCGACCGTTCGAAGGAATCCGGGTGATCGACCTCACGCATGTGCTGGCGGGACCGTTTGCGACCTACCAGCTGGCAGTGCTGGGCGCCGACGTGATCAAGGTCGAGCATCCCGACGATCCCGACCAGAGCCGCGGCAATGGCACCGACAAGGCGCTCAACCGGGCACAGCTCGGCACTTCGTTTCTTGCCCAGGCCTCCAACAAGCGCGCCATCACGCTCGATCTCAAGACCGAACACGACCGCGACATCCTCAAAAAGCTGGTGGCGACCGCAGACGTGCTCGTGGAGAACTATCGCCCCGGCGCGCTTGAATCGCTCGGCCTCGGTTATGAGGCGTTGTCTGCTATCAATCCGCGCCTCATCTACGCCTCCTTCTCGGCGTTCGGCGACACCGGCCCCCATCGCGAGCGCACCGCCTATGACCATGTGATCCAGGCCACCTCCGGCATCATGGCGATGACCGGCACCAGGGATTTCAATCCGGTGATGTTCGGAGCGCCGGCGATCGACTATGCGACCGGCACCACCGGCGCCTTTGCGCTGTCGGCAGCGCTGTTCCAGCGCGAGCGCAGCGGCCGCGGCCAGCGCATCGACATGGCGATGCTCGATGTCGCCATGATCCTGATGAGCTCGCACCTCGCTGGCTATCTGCGCAACGGCACGCATCCGAAGCCGCACGGCAACCGCCACGCCCATGCCACCAACGGCGCCTACGAGACCAAGGATGGCCTGCTCATGGTCGGGGCCAGCAATTTGCGCCAGCAGCGCCGGTTGTGGACGGTGCTGGAGCGTCCCGACCTGATCAAGCGCAGCAACGATGAGCGCGAGCAGGACCATGCCCGCGAGACCGCGGTGCTGACCGAAATACTCAAGACCCGCACGGCCGACCAATGGGAGAAGTTCTTGCAGGCGCGCCACATCCCGGCGGCGCGGGTACGCACCATGGGCGAGGCCGTTGCGGATCCGCAGATCGCAAGCCGCGGCGTCATCCACGGCCACGCCTCGGCGCCGGGCATCGAGGGGAGTTTCGGTGTGCCGGTCGCCGCCTTCACCTTCGGCCATGATGGCCCGTGCATCGACACGCCGCCGCCGGCAGTGGGCCAGCACAACGAGGAGATTTTTGCGGAGTTAGGGGTGGTGAAGCGGCAGGCCTCGTGAAAGAGGCGACCGGACCGCGGGCGTCTCGCCCGCTCTTTGCTTCCAAGACTGCCTGTTCTCCATAAGAAGGCGGGCGAGACGCCCGCGGTCCCGGGACAAGCCAAGGTTGCGACAAGGTGCGCGCGAGTGGCGCTTGTCCAGTCGGGGTAAAGTAAGCTTAAATGACATCGGAAATGGCTGCAAAATAAGCTCGACACCAGCCTGATCACCGGGCGAGATAGCGAGCAGTCCAATAGATTGGGAGGAAACATGCGCAACAAGTTTCTCTTTGCGATTATCGCTATCGCGGCGGCAAGCGTCATGCTCGCGGGTGCGGCCTTCGCCCAGCAGCCGATCGTCATAAAGTTCAGCCACGTGGTGTCGCCTGACGCGCCCAAGGGCAAGGCGTCGATGGTATTCAAGGAACTTGCCGAAAAATACACCAACGGCAGGGTCAAGGTGGAGATCTATCCGAACTCCTCGCTTTACAAGGACAAAGAGGAGCTCGAAGCGCTGCAGCTCGGCTCGGTGCAGCTCCTGGCGCCCTCGATCTCCAAGTTCGGCCCGCTCGGCATCAAGGAATTCGACGTTTTCGATCTGCCGTTTCTGATGAGCGACGACACACGCGCGCGCCAGATGATGGCGAGCCCGATGATAGCCGATCTCAACAAGAAGCTCGAAGCCAAGGGTGTGTCGCCGCTCGCCTACTGGGACAACGGCGCGCACGTCTATACGGCCAACAAGCCGCTGATCCGGCCCGAGGACTTCAGGGGCATGAAGATGCGCATCCAGGGCTCCAAGGTGCTTGACGCCGTGGCGCGGGAGCTTGGCGCCATCCCTCAGATCATCGCCTTCGGGGAGCTATACCAGACGCTGCAGACCGGCGTTGCTGACGGTGAGGACAATGTGCCGTCCAACATCTGGACGCAAAAATTCTATGATGTACAGAAGTACCTTACCGTGTCCTATCACGGACGGCTCACTTACGCGCTCGTGACCAACAAGAAATTCTGGGACGGCTTGCCGGCCGATGTGAAGGCGCCGTTGCAGCGGGCCATTAAAGAATCGACCGACTATTTCAACGAGACGGCCGCGAAGGACAACGACGACGCGCTCGAAAAGATCAAGGCCACCGGCAAGCTCCAGTTTCACTACCTCACCGACGAGGAGAAGAAGGCCTGGGTCGCCAAGCTGATGCCGGTCCACAAGGAAATGTGGAGCCGCTTCGGCAAGGACTTCATCGACAAGATCTACAAGGCCTCCGGGTTCGTGGCGCCGCAGTCCTGAGCAGATCAACGAGTCAACTCCGTCCCCCCCGCAAGTGCAGGGCAATCGCATGTGGCGTGGCGTCCCTGCTCCCTCTCCCCGCGAGCGGGGAGAGGTGAGGGCTGCGGCCACATGCGATTGCCCTGCCCGCATGCGGGGGAGGGGATAAGGACATACCGTGCTCGACCTGCTCGACCGCATTCTCGATCGACTCGAAGAGTGGATCATCTGCGTCCTGATCGCCGCCGCCACCTGCATCACATTCGTCGCCGTGGTGCACCGCTATGGCGCCAGCAATTCGGTGGGGCTCGCGAACTGGGCGAACGCGCACGGCCTCACCTGGTTGGGCGATGCGGCCGACTGGGTCTATCTCTCGCTCGCCTCGCTTCACCTGTCCTGGGCGCAGGAGCTTGCCACCTACATGTTCGTATGGATGGCGAAGTTCGGCGCGGCGCTCGGCGTGCGGACCGGAATCCATGTGGGCGTCGACGTCTTCGTAAAGCAGCTTTCGCCCGAGGCTCGCAAGCCGGTGATCATGTTCGCGCTCGCCTGCGGCGCGCTATTCACCGGCATCATCGGCACGCTCGGCGCCATCTATGTCTACGAGCTTGATGGCGATCAGGTGTCGCCGGAGCTCGAGTGGCCAAGCTGGATGATCTATCTGTGCATCCCGCTCGGCTCCTACCTGATGTGTTTCCGCTTTCTGCAGGTGATGTGGCGGTATCAGTATTCCGGCTACGTGCCGCACCAGGCGCATGGCATCGAATACCAGGGCCAGCCGCCGGCGCCGACAGTAGCGCCGACGGTAGCGCCCCTTGCCGAGCCGGCGCAATGACCACGCATTCCGAAACCCTTGCGCGCCCGCGCTCCGGCAGCATCACGGCGATGCTCATCGTGGCCATACCGGTCGTGCTCGCGCTGATCTGCGTGCTGGCGCGTTTCGAGATCATCGAGCTGTCGCAATCGGCGCGGGCGGCGTTGCTGTTTGCGTTGTTGCTCGCCCTGATGGCGACCGGCATGCCGATCTCGATCGCGCTTGGCTTGTCGGTGCTCACCTATCTGTTCATCCTTTCCAGCGTCGATCCCAAGATGGTCGGGCTCAAGCTGTTCACCAGCATCGACCGCTTCGAGATCATGGCGATCCCGTTTTTCATCCTGGCCGGCAATTTCCTCACCTCCGGCGGGGTGGCGCGGCGCATGATCAACTTTGCGACCACGTTGATCGGGCACTGGTATGGCGGCCTCGGGCTCGCGGGCGTCGTCGCCTGCGCGCTGTTCGCCGCGATTTCCGGCTCGTCGGTTGCGACAGTGGTCGGCATCGGCTCGATCATCCTGCCCGCGATTGTGCAGAATGGCTACCCGCCGCGGTTCGGCGCCGGCGTGATCGCGACCTCGGGCGCGCTCGGCATCCTGTTTCCGCCGTCGATCAATCTCGTCATCTTCGCAGTCGCGACCAGCGGGATGCAGCCCAAGGGGCCCGACGGCGCCATCGTCGACTCCGCCTCGGTGGGCCAACTCTTCATCGCCGGGCTGGTGCCCGGCCTGATGCTCGCCACCATGTTGGGCATGACCACGTGGTACCGGGCGTGGCGCAACGACTATCCGCGCATGAAACGTGCGAGCTGGGGCGAGTGCCTGCGCGCTTTCCGCGAAAGCTTCTGGGGCCTGTTCCTGATCATCCTGGTTCTGGGCGGCATCTATTCGGGCCTCTTCACGCCGACCGAGGCCGCGGCCGTCGCGGCCATGTATGCGTTCTTCATCGCAGTGTTCGTCTACAAGGAGATGAGGCTCGTCGATGTGCCGGCCGTGCTGCTCAGGGCATCGTCGATGAGCGCCATGATCCTCTACATCATCACCAACGCGGCAGTATTTTCGTGGCTGCTCACCTCCGAGCAGATTCCGCAATCGATGGCCGAGTGGATGACGGCGCAGGGCTTCGGCATCGTGGCGTTCCTCCTCGTCACCAACATCGTGCTGCTGGCCGCCGGCAATTTCATGGATCCGGCCGCCATCGTGCTGATCATGGCGCCGATCCTTTTTCCCATGGCGGCCAGGCTCGGCGTGCATCCGGTGCACCTCGGCATCCTGATGGCGGTCAACATGGAGGTGGGACTGTGCCATCCGCCGGTCGGGCTCAATCTCTACGTTGCCTCCGGCATCACCAAGATGGGGATTACCGAACTGACCATCGCGGTGCTGCCATGGCTCGGCACCATGCTGGTGTTTCTGGTGATGGTGACCTACATCCCGGAAATAGCGCTGTGGCTGCCGCGCGCGCTGGGGATGCTGAATTAGCGCCCATCTACGTGGAGCTCGGCGCGCCCGCCTCCCGCTGCAGAAGCGCGTTTTTTTACGACGGCTAGCGTTTTAGCGCCTCTCGTCCTTCGATCCCCCGACGCTGCAGCAGAGGAACTCGTTTCCAAGTGTGAGCTATCTCATACCTCTCGACCGATCCCCGAACTATTCTACCGAGCGGGCGTGGGGAGGGGCGACCTGGGAAGTGTCAGAAAAGAAACAGAACGCATAGATCTTGTAAAAAATCATCCCGGCATGGAACTTGTTGACTTTTGAAGCGTCGATACGCGCGTTTCGCAGCAAACGACTGCCGATTTTCCAACCGCAGTCGGTGCGCGGCATTCATTGCGATTTCGGTTTCGTTCACGCGGCGGGAGGAGGACAATCATGAGCATGGCACTTAGAGTTCGCAGGTCTATCCAGGAACTGCAGGATGAATACACAAAAGGTAACAAGAAGCCCCTTGAAGATCTGATGCGCGCGTGGAAGGGCATCAAGGATCTTCCCCCCGAGGATCCCAAATCGTTCTTTGTCCTCGGCGGCTACCATGGTGAGCCGTTTCGCGGCGCGGGCTGGGGCAGCTCCTCATATTGGGGTGGCTACTGCAATCATGGCAATATCCTGTTTCCCACTTGGCATCGCATATATCTGCTGAAGCTTGAGGGCGCGCTGCGCAGCATTCCCGGTTGCGAGGACGTGACGGTGCCGTTCTGGGACGAGACCAGCGAGGACTCCGTCACCAAAGGGATTCCTTCAGCGTTGACACAGAAAGATTTCGTGCTCGACGGCCAGACAATTCCAAACCCCTTGCGTTCCTTCGTGTTCGCCAGAGGCGTTAAGGACCATCTCAGTCCATTTCCCGACGCGGACTACAGCAAGCCCAAGGGATATGAGACGGTGCGCTATCCGTTGTCGGGACTGGTCGGCAGCGCGGACAAGGACGCTACGGACAAGCATAATGCCAAGTTTCCCGACTTCGACACCAATGTGAGGCTGCTGAACGACAACATTGTCACGTGGCTGACTGCGACCGTCATTGTGAACGGAAATCCGATCGGCGGCGGCCGCGTCAGGGAAAAATACGCGGCGTGTTTGAACGCGCCAAATTACACGGTCTTTTCTAACACGACCTCTGCCGCCCAGTGGTTCGACGATAGGGGCGTCAATGTGGTGCCACTCGAAAGCCCGCACAACAGCATTCATCTGGCCGTTGGCGGCTTTGACCTGGCGAAGATATTTGACGCATCCCCCATAGAGGGCGCTAACGGCGATATGGGCGAAAACGACACCGCCGGACTGGATCCGATCTTCTTCTTTCACCACTGCTTCGTCGACCGCGTTTTCTGGCTCTGGCAGAAAAAGCACGGGTTTACGGACAGGCTTGAGATCATCCCCGAATATCCCGGAACCAACTCGGTTGACAATCAGGGTCCGACGCCGGGCACAGCGGCAAACTCCTGGTTGACGCTAGCATCGCCGCTGGATCCGTTCAGGAAAGCGGAAAACGGCAAAGAGCGCGCCTACACTTCATTGGACTGCGTCAACATCGAGACACAGCTCGGTTACACGTATGGTCCCGGATCGCTTGATCAACCCGCCGAACTCCTGGCCGCGCTGCCTGCGGCGGTTGCTCATCCACGAACGGTCAGCGTTACCGGAATCAACCGCGCTCGGATTCGCGGATCCTTCCTGATCTCCGCTTTCGCCAACATCAACGGAAAGCAACAGCATCTTGGAACGGAAGCGATACTGAGCCGCTGGCATGTTGAAGGATGCGCCAACTGCCAGACGCATCTGGAAGCGACAGCGGCGTTCGGCACGCACGCACTTGGCGCAGCTGCGGCCGCCATTAAATCTAATCAAATCACGGTCGAAGTTCGCACCCGCGATGGCTTGCTCAGTGAGCAACCGCAGCCTTTGGCCGCTACTGCCCGCTCCGCTATGGCTGGGAAGAAGCCGTACAGGGTTGAGGTGCGATAGAGGGCTTTACGACAACGACCAACAATGTCGAGGGGCTCCTTCCATGTGGCTCTTTTTAAGGAGACGGGGCAATGCCAGACGCCTTTCCCGCGGTAGGTCATAAGTACCTAGTGGACTTCAAGGCGCCAGGCGCAGAATTCCGCGTTCAGCTTGATTTCACGTCGGACACTTCGCTCACTTACACGGGCGTTAAGCCTGACGGCAGTCTTGATACCAGCAACGTTGAGACTGTCACCATCAATGTCGAACCGATCAGGGACCAGCTTTTTCTCGTCACCTGGAAGGAAAAGCTTGGCACGACGGTTGTTCATTTAGAAGACTACAAGAACAACACGATCATCACGAACATAACGGATCCGGACGGGACGTTCTCGACATTCCATGGAGTGATGACTTTGATTTGCTAACGTTACAAAGCGAGGTAGGACGCCACGACCTTGGCCGCACCGCGGGGCGGAAGAAGGTTGAGCAAGGTCGTCGAGATTACCGATGTGATCAACTGGCTTCATCTCAGGGACGCCCCCGAACCTAGGCGAATTGCCGATAGGCGTTATTGCCAGCAAAGTCTCGGCATCGGCAACGTCCAGACTGGGAGGGTAAGCATGTATCGCCGGGGAGAATAAATTGAGCGGTCTTGCTGAGCTCCCGAACCGCGTTTCGCATGCGACAGTCGCGGTTTGGGTACTGAGCCTTATTGCCTGGCTTGCCTTAGCAGTTTTGGCCGATATCGATTTTTTCACGCTTCCCATCTGCAGTTCGAGAACGGGGGCTCTTGCGAACCTCTCGCTGCAGTTGGCTTTCACAAGCCTCCCTGAGTTGCTGCTCGCGTCGTGCATTATGGTTGTTGCAATGATGGTGCCGACGCTTTCGGACCCGATAGATCAGTTGTGGCACCGCAGTCTGGCGCGTCATCGATGGCGCGCGACCAGCTTGTTCATGGTCGGCTATCTGTCCGTTTGGATCATCGCCTCTGCGATGCTCTTTCTTCTGGCACAAATGGCAAGCAGCCTCGTGAGCAGCGGACCGGTCCTTTTCTCCGCATGTTGCTGTCTCGCTGTGCTGTGGCAGCTAAGTCCGGCCAAACGCTACGCCCTTCAGCGTTGCCATCTGCGCCCTAGGCTGTCGATTTTCGGGGCGCGCGCGCTCCTCGATCCGTTCGTCTTTGGATCGACGTCGGCGTGCTGGTGTGTGGCGACGTGCTGGGCATGGATGTTGCTGCCCCTCACCGCTGTCCGGTTTCACACCCTGCTTATGGCCATGGTCAGCGCGATCGCTGTCAGCGAACGCTTGGTCTGGCGCGCCCTACTTCGCCTTGCCGCGCTGCGGCTCCACGATGGTGGCGCGGATCACTGCCTGTTTGCCGCTGCGGATCACGGTCAACTCGGCCGAGTCCCCCAGCCATAGGAGACCGAGGCGGCTGCGCAACTGGGAGGTATCGCGCACCGGCACTCCGGCGAGGTCCGTCACCACGTCGCCAACCTTGAGACCGGCGAGGTCCGCCGGAGAGCCCGGATCGACTTTGACGATGATCGGCGTGGTGGGCGCCGCGGCGAATTTGAACTCGCGCACCACGGCGGGAGTGGGATCCTCGAAGGTGATCCCGAGCTTGCCGCGGCGGACGTCACCCGTTTCCACGATGCGATCGGTCACGATCCGCGCCATGTTGATGGGAATCGCGAAGCCCATGCCGGGATTGGAATTCGTTGCGCCGACGAAAGCGGTGTTGATGCCGATCAGATCGCCGCGCAGATTGACGAGCGCACCGCCGGAATTGCCCGGATAGATGGCTGCATCGGTCTGGATGAAATTCTCGTACTGCTCGAGGCCCACGTTGGTCCGGTTCAATCCGCTGACGATTCCGGAAGTCACGGTCTGGCCGATCAGGAACGGATTGCCGATGGCCAGCACGAAGTCGCCCACCTCGATCTGGTCGGAGTTGCCGATCGGAATCGCAGTCAATTTGTCAGCCGGAACCTTGATGACCGCAACGTCGGTATCCGGGTCTCCGCCGACCAGCTTCGCGACCAGTTCCCGGCCATCAGCAAGTTGAACGGTAATTTCGTCGGCGCGGTCAATGACGTGATTGTTGGTGATAACGAGACCCTGGCTGGCGTCGATGA
>WNFF01001836.1_pt1 | contig 17220 bp, 18 predicted proteins | sample 5400441 | NCBI WGS metagenome assembly WNFF01 (sample SAMN13153345, study PRJNA577476) | soil metagenome | isolation source: 120 cm saprolite under Douglas fir tree site 2 hole 3 replicate 1 | place: USA:California | collected 2015-04-18 | reverse complement strand
GGGACGGCAGCTTGGCCGACGGATTGAGCTTGGCGATAGCCGGATCATTCCAGGTCTTGATCTCCCCGAGGAAAATCTTGGCGAGCGTCGGGCCGTCGATCACGAGATCGCCGGACTTGACGCCCTCGATGTTGACGACTGGCACGATGCCGCCCATGACCATCGGAAACTGAATAAGCGCGCCCTCGTCGAGCTCCTTGCCGGGAAGCGGCGCGTCAGAGGCGCCGAAGGTGACGGTCTTGGCTTTGATCTGTTTGATGCCGCCGCCCGAGCCGATCGACTGGTAGTTCAACCCGACATTGGTCTCTTTCTTGTAGGCATCGGCCCATTTCGCATAGATCGGATACGGAAAGGTCGCTCCGGCGCCTGATAGATCGATTGCGATCGCGGGCCCGATCGCCGCCGCGGCGATGAAGGCGCTTGCCGTCATGGTGCGGAAAAGTTTCACGATTTCTCTCCTGTCGTGACGGGACGAAAGCTAAGCCAACGTGAGCCTGGGCTCACGGTTGCTATCTCCGTCCTCGGTTTGGTTGCTGGCGTATAGTTAACAACAGGCCGGGATGAGCGTTCCGACGCGCCGAGTTGGCGGTCGATTCCGCGGCTGCCCGCATCCCTACGCGTCCCATGTCATCGTTCTATGATGGTTGGATGACAGTTGGATGACAGCCTAAACCATTGTGGATAGGCGCAGATCTGCCTGTGGCCGCAGGAATCCCGATATGCGCCGCCATCCCGCGCCCACATCGACCGTCAGTTCGAAAGCGCGAAAATCGGCTTGCCGCCGGCATCCCTGATGTCGGACGCCCACAACTTCTGAACCGCGTCGACGACGTTGGCCGGCATCGGGACGTAGTCGAGCTCCTCCGCCATCTTGCCGCCCCTCGCATAAGCCCAGTTGAAGAATCTGAGCACTTCGGCTGCCGTCACCGGATCGCTCGGCTGCTTGTGCATGAGCACGAAAGTGGCGCTGGTCATCGGCCAACTGTCGAGACCGGATTCGTTGGTCAAAATGACGCCGAAGCCGGGCGCTGCTTCCCAGTTGGCGTTGCGGGCAGCCGCCGTGAACGACTCGATGGTCGGCGCGACTGCTTTGCCATCCTTGTTCGTGAGTTTGGTGGTCGAGAGCTGGTTGTGCTTGGCATAGGTGTATTCGACGTATCCGATCGCGCCTTTGATGCGCGCGACCATCGCGGCGACGCCTTCGTTCCCGCGAGCGCCGGTGCCGACGGGCCAATCGACCGCGGTGATCGATCCGACCTTGGATCTCCAGTCCGCGCTCATCTTGGAGAGGTAGTCGGTGAAGACGAAAGTCGTGCCGGAACCATCGGAGCGATGCACGACCGCAATTGGCTGCGACGGCAGCTTCAGGCTGGGATTGAGCTTTCGAAGCGCCGCGTCATTCCATGACTTGATCTCGCCGAGGAAGATCCTTGCCAATGTCGGGCCGTCGAGCGTGAGGTCGCCCGCCTTGACACCTTCGACATTCACCACCGGCACGACGCCGCCGATCACCGTCGGGAATTGCACGAGCCCATACATGTCCAAGTCCGCTGCCTTCAGCGGCATATCGGAGGCGCCGAACGTCACCTCCTTGTTCTGGATCTGCCTGATGCCCTCGCCCGAACCCACCGACTGATAGTGCACCGTGATGCCGGTCTGTTTTTTGTAGGCCTCGGCCCATTTCGCATAGATTGGATAGGGGAAGGTGGCGCCGGCGCCTGAAACATCGGCGGCGACCGCGGAAGAGGTGATCGCCGCGACGAGGACGGCGGCCGCCGCGAGCATGCGAAGAAGCTGCAAGACGCCCTCCTGTCGATTTCGAGACGAACTGCAAGCCGAAGCGGCCCTGGCTTGCGTCATCGCGGCGTTCGACTTGGCACTGCGCGCTCGACGATCAACCTGTTCGGCAATTCGATTTCGAAGTTGTCGCCTTCCCGTGCGCCATCCCATGGCTCTACGATCGCCCCGTGACAGTTGGATGACAGTCCAACCGCTTGCGGATACTTGCGGATTAGCGAACGCCCATGCGCGGGCACGAGCGGAGGGGCAATCACTTTGGAGGGGCAATCACTTTGGAGGAACGAAGAGCGGCTTGCCGCTTGCATCCTTGATCTGGGCGGCCCAAAGCCGCCGAACCGCGCCGACCACGTTGCCCGGCATGGGCACATAGTCGAGCTCCTCCGCCATCGTGCCACCCTTGGCGTAGGCCCAGTTGAAGAACTTCAGCGCCTCGCCGGCGGCTGCCGGATCGCCCGGCTGCTTGTGGATCAGGATGAAAGTCGCGCCCGCGATCGGCCAGCTCGCGGCGCCAGGCTCATTGGTGAGGATCACCCCGAAGCCCGGCGTTCCCGCCCAGTTCGCATTGGCGGCAGCGGCGCTGAACGACTCGATGGTGGGCGCGACCGCCTTGCCAGCCCTGTTCAGCAGCCTGGCATAAGTGAGCTTGTTCTGCTTGGCATAGGCATATTCGACGTAGCCGATCGCACCTTTGATCAGGGCAACGCTGCCGGCGACACCTTCGTTGCCCCTCGCGCCGATGCCGACCGGCCAGTCGACCGCGGTAATCGATCCGACCTTCGACCGCCACTCCCGGCTCACCTTGCCGAGATAATCGGTGAACACGAAGGTGGTGCCGGACCCGTCGGAGCGATGCACCACTGCGATCGCCTGGGACGGCAGCTTCGCGCTTGGATTGAGCTTGCGGATCGCGGCGTCGTTCCATGACTTGATCTCGCCCAGGAAGATCCTGGCCAAGGTCGAACCGTCGAGGACGAGGTCGCCGGGCTTGATACCATCGAGGTTGACCACTGGCACGACCCCAGCGGTCAGCATCGGAAACTGCAAGAGACCATCCGTGTCCAGGTCGACGACGCTCAGCGGCATATCGGAGCCTGCGAAGGTCACCTCCTTGTTCTGGATCTGCGAGATGCCGTCGCCCGACCCGATCGACTGATAGTTCACCCCGATGCCGGTCTCTTTCTTGTAGGCCTCGGCCCATTTCGAATAGATCGGGTAGGCGAAGGTCGAACCGGCGCCGGAAATATCGGCAGCCATGGCGGGCGCCGTCGCAGCCGCAGCGACAACGCCGGCTGCGACGAGTTTATGAAAGGTTTTCAACGCCCTCTCCTGCCGAAGGTGCAAGGTTAGCAAAGCGCCGACCACGATCAACCGGACATTCGCCGATCAGCTTTTGGCGCAGGCGCAGCAGGCCATCGCGCGCGTCGGCCACGATTCTGCGGTCGTGTCATAAATCATTGGAGATGCTCACGAACCTCCTCCAGCCGCGGCCTCGGCGATGGGCAGGTGGGCGGTGAATGTCGCCCCCTGCCCCGGCACGCTTTCGATGGTCAGCCGGCCGCCGTGGCGGTTGAGGATGTGCTTGACCAGCGCCAAGCCCAGCCCGGTGCCGCCTTGCGCGCGGCTCTCCGATACATCGACCCGATAGAAGCGCTCCGTCAGCCGCGGCAGATGCTCGGGAGCGATGCCGGGACCGCGATCGCGCACGGCAATGCGCGCTTCCGCTTTGCCATCCGGCCCTTCGCCACGGGACAGCGCGATGTCCACCCGCTTGCCGGACGCCGCGTATTTCAGCGCGTTCTCCACGAGGTTCTCGAACACGCGGATCAATTCGTCGCGATCGCCCGGAACGAACAACGGCGCCGAGGTCCCAGCCGCCTTGACCTCGACGTCGCGGTCGCGCGCCAATGTCTGCAAGCTATCGGCGACCTGCCGAACGATGGCGCCGAGATCGACCTGCTTGTCGGGCCGCAGATGCGCGTTGAGCTCGATGCGCGAGAGCGACAGGAGATCGTCGATCAGGCGCGCCATGCGGTCGGCCTGCACCTGCATGATGGCGAGGAAGCGCTCGCGCGCCGCAGGATCTTCCCGTGCCGAGCCGCGCAGCGTATCGATGAACCCCGACAACGCGGCAAGCGGCGTGCGCAGCTCGTGGCTGGCATTGGCGACGAAGTCGGCGCGCATCTCCTCGACCCGCCGCAATGGCGTGAGATCGTGGAACGCAAGCAGCAGGAGGCCGGGCCTGGAGTCGGCCCCGCTCGACAATATCGGGGTCACGATGGCTTCGTACCAACGGTCGAACGGCACGCGCTGGAAGAATTCGGCGCGTTGGGATGTGCCGCTCGCGCGCGCGTGGCGGATCGCCTCCAGCACCTCCGGCACGCGCAGCCCGAGCGAGACCGACTCGCCCGGCCGCAGCGCGGGTGCAACCGCGGCGGCCCGTACGTTGAGCGCAACCACGTCGCCGCGATGGTCGAGCGCGACCACAGGATCCGGCAGTCCGGCCAACACCGCCTCGATCAGCGGATCGCCGATGCGCGGGGCGCGCGGCTCATCTCTCGGCAGCAGCGCCGGCGTCGTCTCCGCACTCGCGGTCGCGATCAGGACCGCCGCGGCGATGAGCGCGAAGCCGGCGAGCGCCGGCGCGGCAGCAATCGCACCGAGCAGCCACAAGGCGCCGAACGCGAGCGCCGCCGCCGCAAGCACGAAGCGCGTGCGCTTGAGCCCGTCAAGCCATCGGGCGGGGCGGGGTGCGCCGCTGTCGTGAGTCGCTGTCATGTCACGCGCGAGTCATAAGACTTTGCGTCGGTCGCGACAATCGAAGCCAAACGCCCGGCCAGGACGCAAAGTCCTCCCGCACGATCCTCTTTAAAGTGACCGCGATGGCATGCCACCAGCGGCGCAACCTTCGTCACAGGAAACCGTGGGCGCGGATGGAACGCGCACGGCTGTCGCACCAAGAACAGCGTTGAATGCGGCCGCCGCGGTTTGTTTGGCAGCGCAACAGACGCACCAACACACGCACTGGACACGACGGCGAAGCGCTGCCCGGGATGGATCGACGACCAGTGATGACAGCTGCAGCAAGCAGGCAAAATCTTGAGCGCTCAATGCGACCGGCACGTGTGGGTTGCAAATCTCATTGTAAATAACAGGCCGGAAACAATGAAACTACGCCCGGCGCTCTTTCGTGCAGCCGCAGGTTGGTCCTTCGCTCGCGCGCATGCTCCCCGCTTGGCTTCGTTTGGCCAAAATGCTCGTTGGGTTCGTTTCGCCAAAATGCGGCGCCCTTCGCCCTCATGCTTCGAGACGCGCGCACGCTCACTCGACTTTGCGGGAGTGCTTGCGCATGCGCGCTCCTCAGGATGAGGACAGCCGAGCTCGCGGCTCGTCGCCGAACCGTTTTCGGTAATTCCCGTCTCACGATGTCAAACAGCCACTCTCGTTCCCGCGGCGCATTTTTGCGCCCGGGGTTTTGCATCCTTTGCTTCACCGACCCCGAGTCGAGGGGTGGGCGGAGCGCCGAGAAACGTTCGGGTGCTCAGCGGAACACCCGTGGGGCACGCCATCTTGCGTCAAAGACGCGCGTGAACGCGCTTATGACGCGGCGTGCCAGGCGCTTGCGAGGCGCCTTGCGTCCCATGACGCGGGACGCTCGCCTCTCGGCGCTCCACCGTGGCGGTTTTGGGCTCCCGGGGCCGCGCTTCCGTCTCCTTCGACGCCCGGCGTCCTACAACGGCGGGCAGGTGCCTTGCGGATCCGTGCAGCGAGCTCCTCGCACCCAGGTCGTAGTGCCTGGAGGGCGGGGTCCCTGCCTCCCGAGGCGAGCGGTTACGAGCCGCCTGCCGCAGGACGCCACTCCCCGCTCCGCCTTCAGGATCGTCTCCGGAGACGCCCCTCATGAGCGAGGATGGGAAGTCATGTAGCATGGCCTCACGTCGTAGTCAACAAAAATATACGATTTGTAGCCAAAGAAAATGAAAGACCGTCACTGGCCCATGTCGACCCCAACTCAACGGGTAACCAAGGCCCTTTGCATCAGTCTTCACGGCTGCAAGAATCGATTTGACCGCCCCACCCTCCCGCAGGACCTCCGTCATGTCGAATCTAGTTCACAATGAGCAGGTGAAGTTGGCGGCGACGTTCTGGAACAACCTCGCTGTCGCGGCGCTTCTCGGCGTGTTCCTCGTGCCGGCGTTCTACACGCGGCATACGGTGCTCCAGCAAGCGCTCTCGATCGGCGTCGGGCTCGCGGCGGCGATCGGCCTGCGGATGCTCTCCCATTGGTGGCTCACGCGGCTGCGGGAATGAAGCGAGGACGTGCGCGCCGCAGCTCGGGCTGCAGTCCAGACTTGATAGAAGGCCAGATTAAGGGACATGCGAACGGTTCGCTGCGCGTTACTCGGCTTACTCCTTTCCTTGAGCCCAGGAGTGACCGCCGAGTATCCTTGGGAAGAGGAGCCTGCCTCGCGTTGGACGCGCGACTTCTCCCACTCCGCCCGCGACAACCGCGTGCCCCTGCCGACGACACAACTCGAACAAGAAGGAATCGGTGAAAAGGTCACGGTGCATGATGTTTTCGATCGTTGGGTTCTGAATGAATCGGTGAGCGTTGGCCGCGGGACGCACTTCGCCGAGGTCACGAAGGACTGCAAGGGCAAGATCGAACTCGATTTCGCGCTCACGCCGACGCAGTGGCAGAACCCCGCACGACAAAAACGCTACTACCGGTCGGTCGACAGGCTCGTGACCAAAGTCGGACGGCAGCTGCTCGCCGATTTCGGCCATCAACTATCCGGTCGGGAAAAAGCAGCTTTCATGCGGGCGCTGCATGCGCTGGCCTGGCAGGAATCCCTTTGGCAACACGCTATTCGTTACAAAAACTCGTTCTTCGTGGTGTTGAGCGGCACGTCGTACAATGCGCTCGACGACTGGGGCATTACCCAAGTCGCCCGCTCGCACAGCCATCCGGACGAACGTCTCAACGAACGCTTCTTCGCAGCGAAAGGGTATTGCTCGATCGGGAGCACGCTCTACTACGGCTTTATGGAGTACTATCTCGTCTACATGAACGCGCGCAGCCTCCCTTGCAACGACACCGCCATGGACAAGCTCGTCGGCGCTTACAACCAGTACGCGTCGGGGTTCAGCTATTGTCACGGCGAATTTTCCGAAGACGAAACGTTCCGCACCTACCAGATTCGAGCGATGACCGGATTCGGCAATCACTACGAGAATCGCACGTGGTTGAAGAAAATGAAGTGAGTTCTTTTGAACGCGTCAACGATGCCGGTCTATGAAAACAGCCCCCCGGAGACAGGTGGCAAGAACAACGTTTCGGTGACGACCCTATCGCGGCGGAATTAGTTGGGCCGCGTATAATTAAAGATAGGACGGCTCGTGCATGGCTCCGTGCTTACAGTGGTCGGGCAGAATTACCTCTCATTGGGAACAGATGACGAGATGTTCAATTAGACGGCGCGTTCATAACCCTTCTCGGCGGCGCAGTGGCGGCGTCACCGCTTGCTGCGCGTGCCAGCAGCCGGCGGAAGAACGATGCAAGAATTCAGTGGCGGTTATCTTATTTGAGCGCTGCTGACTTCGGTGCGAGCAACAGCGTGTAGCACGCGTCTACAAGGGCGGAACTCGGGTACGATTCACCCGGGAGGGTCACGAACTCCTTGGGAAATTCGTCCCGGCGCTTCCACGACTCGACCTTCGAAAGCGCGGCCTTCTTCGCATCGGCGTCGGGCAGTGCGCGGAATTTATCGGCGCACACGGGTGCCAGCGCCGCTACGACCGCCAGCTCTGAGCGCTCTTTTGCCATCTTATCAGCGGTGCTGCCGAGCGACCAGCCACCCCAGTAAAAACCAACAAACATCGTTACAACGGCGCCGGCGGCTGCGCCTTGCAGCAGACGCTTCAGCGATTCTCCTTGCAGCATTGAAGGCGCTTGCATGATGATTTCCTTTCGCTCGACATGTTTCGGAGCGAGGGCAACGGACACCCGGATGGGTTCCGGTCGCAAAGTCGAATTGAAGGCCCGGCCGCGTTGAGCTGGCGCCTCGGTCAAGTCGAGCATGCACCCGTTTGCAAATAGAATCTGTTCAAAATTGACCACCTTCTGATCATCCTCACCCTCATGCGAACGACATGCGGGGCAAGGTTGGTCGGCCACAAGCCGCTGTCCGAAATGAAGCTCGGGAAGCCCAGAGGAAAATCGGGCGAGACTCCCCCGAAAAAAACCCCGCCGAAGCGGGGCTAGTAGGGCGACTTGGAAGCCCAGCCCCCCGAAACGGGGCACGCGGGCGTATTGATCTAAGACGTTCGCGGGAACGCGTCTGTATAAAATTGACCACTTCAGCGAAAAGCACTTCAACGAAAAGCCAGCTCCAGCGCCGGCCTGCTCGGTTCTCTAAGAAGCCGCGTCCCTTCGGTGGTCAATTTAATGGTGTGTTTTGGTTTCAGGCCAACGCCGGCATCGACCTGTTAATCGGATAGCATCTTGCTTTGGATTGCTTCGACTCCGCATGTCGCACAAACGAGCTTAGTCTGCTCCTCGCCATCCGCGACCTCAATGGTCCGGGTGCGCATGAGCTTTTGACAGATGGGACAGATCCAGATGGGTGCGGGCGACGGCGGATCAGGCTGGAGAGGGGACATGGCGTTTCCCTGTGCTTGTTGAGGCTGCCGGTGTCGTCGCCAGCAGTCCAAGAGAGACAGCATGATTATGTCGCTCGATCATGGAGGGTAGCTTTGCGCCATACGGTCGCGAGCCACGGCTGCTGTTGGCGCGGAAGTCCCGGCGGGCGGTAGTAGTGTCCCACCTCGAAGAACCCGGCAGCTCTAACGTAATTGCGCCAGGTGTCGAGATCGAAGAAGCAGCTGTAGCGGCCATCGCTAAAGCCTTCCTCGTTGTTTCCTCTTGGGTTTGAGCAGAACAGGATGCCGCGGGGCCTCAAGGTTTCGCGGAGTTCGAGCAATATCCTCGGCAACTCTTGGCTCGGCACGTGGAACAGCGACGCATTCGCAAACACGCCGTCGAAGCGGCTCTGCGGTAATTCCATCGCGAGAAAATCCTGGTGGAGAACCTCGCACCCGGAATAGGAGCGTGCCATAGCCACGAATTCCTTCGATCCGTCCAGGCCTACAGCGTTGTGGCCCAATGAACGAAAATGGCGGAGGTCTCGCCCAGGCCCGCAACCCAGATCAAGAATGGAATAGGGCGGATCGTTCTCAATCGCATCCAGAAGCGAGGCATAGTTTTGACTGACGTCGTGATCCCGAGTGCCATCCCAGTATGCCTCGGCCATCCTATCATAATAGGCGATCGTCATTTTTGACATGCGACGCGACTGCTCGACATCGACCCGAAGTGACCCATAAGATTTACTCTGCCGATTTCCACGCTCTCCCAATCACCGCTGCTCCATCGACATAGGAAGGGCAAGACATATGTGCCGACGTGATCCTCGCAAAGAAGCTCGAGTCGCCGGTCCGCCTTCGTGAACGAAAGCATCCAGGCGCTGCTCTGCCATGTTGCCATCCGCTCTAATGGTCCACCGACTAGATTGAGGGCGTCGTTTTTGAAGTGATGGGTTTCGTATCACCTTGTGTCGCCAAGTCGGCCGCCTCTTTGGCCAACCGGAGGGCTTTCAGTCGTGCAGTCTTTTCTCGAACGGCCCGAGCCTCGGACTCATAATGCGCCTTGGCCTCCTTCGCATCGTCAATCGCTTTCTGTGCCCTCTTGAACCGGGCTTCAGCTTCATCGCGTTCCTTCGAATGGTTAGGCAACGTCGTCTCCTTATTTCGGCGTGGGAGAAGGGTCGATAGGCGATGTCATGCCTGCGGCACTCATCAGCGACCATCATCCTGAGGTGCCCGGCCACCGATCTCGGGCTTGCCCGAGATCGGCACTAAATGCGCTTGTGTCAAAATCGCCAAAATCAACAGACTCGCACCCTCTCAGGATGGCGGTGAGCATGCTTAGCGGTCGTTGGTATTGGATCGCAGTCGACGATAAATAGTGCACCACCATCAATCCGATGCTGACGCGTATCGCGACGATGCCATGGCCTCGTCGGCTTTCCTGCTGCCGGATCGATGTATAATGTTCGGCCCTAGCTCGGCACTCGGGAGATGTCAACATTGCGTCCCCCCGTCCCCACTGCGAAGGCGTCTTCATAGCGAATGGCCAGGGCGTGAGTCTGGTCAAAACAGAACACCTATCTTTATGACCCGCACGCCTGTGTGTAGGGGGCGAAGCGGACATACCCCGCTGTATCCTCACGATCTTGTCTGACGTGAATGACCCGAAGCGGACAATCCGCGGTGTTCGAGTCATGTCCGAAGCTCAGAGGCGAATTACTTGGCTATTGAACTCTCGCTAACGAGAAAATGGTGAACCGAGTAGGCAGTCATAAGTGCGGAATAACCCTCTGGCAGGTATGATTGCTGCCACGCGTCGCCAAACGCGGCTTTGATCGCATCGAGGTCCCGCCAGATGGACTCGAACACAACTTCAGACGCGGACGCGTCCACCGGCTCGAGAATTCGATATTTAAGGCACCCCACCTTACTGTTGACCAGAGTCGCAGACGAAGAGTGAAATTTTTCCAGCAGTTCATTCCGGCATCCAGGCGCAGCGGTTGCCCGAAAGACCCGCGCAATTGGTCGAGAGCTGTTACGGACTGTCATCTCACCTCTCCAGGATGTTGGGTTTCCCTTCGATTTTCCTCCAGTCAAGCGCTGCCACCTCTTGTTTGATCCAGGCACGGAAGGCCTGCACGTGAGCGTGCTCCTGCCGGCTCTTTGCGCAAACGAAGTGATAAGCGCGGCCGGATCGCAGCGCTAACGGAACCGGTATCACGAGGCTTCCCGTGCGTACGTCGTCATAGGCCAGCACATCGTGCGCAAGCAGCACTCCAGTACCTTCGCCCGTGGCATCAAGCGCGTGATCAGCACTGTTGAAGCGCAGCCCGCGAGTGACGTCCACGCCTTCAACGCCGGCGGCCTTGAACCAGTCGGTCCAGGTTGGCACCCCGGCTTGGTTGGCGAGCGCGTCGTCATGGATCAGTGGCACACCCTTGAGTGCTTCAGGCCGCTGCATAGGTCCGTGCGTTTCAATTAAGCGAGGGCTGCATACGGGCACCATGGATATCTCAATCAGCTTCTCAACCACGAGGGACGAGTCGGTCGCCGCATCGATGGCCCCATTGCGTATTGCAACATGGACTCCATCGGTTGTGAAATTGGCATTGCTGGCGGACGAGGAAACGCGTGCATCGATCTCAGGATATGCAGCCGAGAAACGATGGAGCCGCGGCGCCAGCCACTTCGAGGTAAATCCTGGCGGCGTGCTGATTACGAGCGCGCGGTCCGCGCCTGCGTTGCTCAGGCCCGCTACCGCGTCGTGGATGTGAGTGAAGCCCGTCTGCAAGCCTGGATAAAGCATCTTGCCGGCAGGCGTTAATGCGATCGATCGCACGCGCCGTTCGAACAGCTTGAGGCCGAGCAGTTCTTCCAGTCCACGGATCTGGTGGCTCAGCGCCCCGGCCGTCACATGCAGCTCTGTTGCGGCTTTGGTCAGGCTCAGATGTCGCGCGGCGGCCTCGAAGGCGCGCAAAGCAGTGAGCGGCGGCATTGATCTATGCATGAGATTATCTCAAGTCTCGGCTGAGAAGTGATCGTTTGCGGGCATAGCTTCATTAGCTGATATTCAATACAGCGAAATCGACGGATGAGGAATACTCAACTTTCGGAAATCGAAACACAATTGGAGTTGGACACATGGCTAACGCAGCACATCACAGCCATCTCGCCCATTATTCCACCCAAGAGGCTTCTCTTCAGAGCAACACCAACGCCAAGAAACCCGGCGTGTTGTGGCGCATCTTCGATGCAATCGTGGAGTCGCGTCAGAAGAGCGCCAATCGAGAAATCGCCCTCCGGCTCGCCCGATCGGGCGGGCGCATCACGGACAGTATCGAGCGCGACATCACGCAGAGCCTTTTGAAAGGCAATTGGAAGGTTCGCGACTGAGGGCGACTAAGTGAGATATTTGCGGCGTTGGCGTAGGCAGCGGAGCGATCTAGCTGCGGGCCGCGTGGCAAGTAACTCGTTCTCATTATTCAGGCAACACGGCGTGAGGATCGATGGAAAAAGCCATACACCAAACCCCACCCATCCTGTTGCGTCAGGATCGCGGCGTGGTGTCGATCCTTACGCTGAACCGACCCGAAAAACTCAATGCTCTAAGCAACGAACTGATTTACGCGATCATCAGAGCCTTGGACGTCATTGAGCTTGATCCGACAATCCGCGTTGTAGTCATCACCGGGGCTGGGCGCGCTTTTTGCGCTGGGGCCGATATTGCCGCATTCCAACGCCACATGCAGGCCGGCCCGGCAGACGCGGTCACGCATTTTATGCGCCCCGGTCAGCAAATGACCCGACGCGTCGAATCCTTCCCCAAGCCGATAATCGCTGCAGTAAACGGCTTGGCATTTGGTGGAGGGTGCGAACTGGTCGAAGCTACCCATATTGCGTTCGCAGCGGCGACAGCTTCCTTCTGCAAGGCCGAGATTAATATCGGAATCATCCCTACCTTCGGTGGCACCCAGCGATTACCTCGCAATGTCGGGCGGAAAGCTGCAATTGAATTGATCCTGTCTGGACGGACATTCGACGCATCCGAAGCCGCCCGGCTCGGTTTGATCAATCGCGTAGTTCCCAACTCCGATGTCTTTGCAAACGCTGTTGCACTGGCTGAAACGCTCGCAACAAAACCACCGCACGCCTTGGCTGCGGCGCTAGTGGCAATTCATCGCGGCATGGATGCGTCGATTGACGATGGCTTGGCGATTGAGGAAGCCGCATTTGCGCGGATCGTGCCGACCCATGATGCTGGCGAGGGTGTGGCGGCCTTTGTCGAAAAGCGCCGCCCGACATTTCTCGGCCGGTAACACTACCCAACCAAGAGCGCCAACCCGGGTCATGACTTCTCAGCACTCAGAGCACGCGGCTGCAATCTGTCGTTGACCGGGTACGTCCGTGTGAGTGCCGACAGCCCGCGGGGCGCGCGCGGCGTCCAATTACTGAAAAGGCTCTGACATGGCGCTTCGCCGCCGGATCGTGCGACGATTTTAAATGAACGCAACGCAAGGCGGCTCGTCGATCGAGTTCTGGTTCGACTTCGCATCGGGCTATGCCTATTTTGCAGCACTCGAGATCGAGGCGCTAGCGGAGCGTCACGGGCGAAGTATATTGTGGCGTCCCTTCACACTTGGCGCTGCATTCAAGGTGACCGGCGCGCAAGGCCTAAGCCGCACGCCTCTAAAGGGCGAATACGCGCGGCGCGATTGGCAACGTTTGGCGAGGTTAAAAGGCGTGGTGTTCAAGTTGCCTGAGCGCCATCCCAAGGTCGGGCTAGCAGCTATTCGCGCTTTCTATCACTTTGATCGCGTCGGTTCGCCTGCTGCCGCCCGCTTAGCCAAATACATCATCACCGGCTACTTCCGAGATGGCCTCGATACTGACGATCCCCATGCGATCGCTCACGTGGCGTCGCAGTTCCTGGGCATCAATCGCGAATCGGTGCTAGCAGGCATCAACGATCCCGAGGTCAAAGCTATCGCACGCCAGCATGGCGAAGCTGCTGTTGTCCGTGGCGTGTTCGGTTCGCCCTGGATCTTCGTCGATGGTGAACCGTTTTGGGGCAACGATCGTCTCGACATGGTTGACCGATGGCTTTCTACCGGTCCCTGGTAGGTCGCGGAGGGCGAGGGCATGTCCGCTTCTGGCAGATTTTGTTGCGAAAGTCGTTGATGGTTCCCGCGCGGAGTGATTCGCTCGTTCAGATGCGATTCGCTGCGGAGGCGGGCGATGATGGGGCGGCTCAATCACGACCAAGGGCAGCTGTTTTATTCATTTTCTCTTGAAGAGGCTGTTCCCGACGATCACCTGGTTCGCAAGATCGCTGCGGTTCTCGACCTGTCATGGGTCCATGCCGAGCTGGCGCCTCATTATCCCAACAGTGGTCGGCCTTCGATTGATCCCGAGCTGATGATCCGCATGCTGATCATCGGCTATGTGTTCGCCATCCGCTCGGAGCGAGCGCTGTGCCGCGATCTGCAAGTGAACCTCGCTTATCGCTGGCTCTGTGGGCTTTCAATCGAAGACAAGATCCCGGACCACTCTGCGTTCTCGCGTGCGCGCAATGAGCGGTTTCGTGAGAGCGATATTTTCCGCCGTGTCTTCGAGCATGTCGTGCAAACGTGCATTGCGGCAGGGCTGGTCGGCGGCGAAGGATTTGCAGTCGATGCCAGCCTGATTGCGGCGGACGCCAATAAGCAGCGCTCGATCCCGGGAGCGGAGTGGAACAAGGAGTGTGCCGCTAAATCCGCAAGCCGCGCGGTGAGGGAGTATCTCGCAACCCTCGACGACGCCGCCTTTGGTGCGGCGAGCGAAGTCAGGCCGAAGTTCATCTCGCCGTCTGATCCTGCCGCGCAATGGACCGGTGCAATGCGCGGACCGGCCTTTTTCGCCTATGCCGACAACTATCTCGTCGATGTGAAGTGCGGCGTGATTGTCGACGTCGAGGCCACACGTGCCATTCGCCAAGCGGAGGTCGGCGCCGCCAAGACGATGATCGATCGGACCGAGCTACGGTTGGGACTGAAGCCCCAGCGCCTCGCGGCCGATAGCGCCTACGGATCGGCCCCAACGCTCAATTGGATCGTCAATGAGAAGAAGATTGCGCCGCACATCCCGGTTATCGACAAGTCGATACGTGAGGACGGCACCCTTTCGCGGGGAGACTTCACGTTTGACAAGGAACGCAATGTCTACGCCTGCCCGATGGGCAAGCTTTTGAAGACGACGGGGCGCATTCTCTCCGAACATATGCTGCGGTATATAGCGAGCACCCGCGATTGCGGCGCGTGTCCCCTCAAGCCCAAGTGCTGCCCGAACACTCCGGCACGCATGATTCCGCGCGACGTCAACGAGGACGCTCGTGACACCGCTCGCGCACTCTCCAGGACCGAAGCCTTCGAGCAATCCCGGCGCGATCGCAAGCGTGTCGAGATGTTGTTTGCGCACTTGAAGCGAATTTTCAGACTTAACCGGCTGAGACTGCGTGGGCCCCGCGGCGCACAGGACGAGTTCACGCTTGCGGCCATCGCCCAGAACCTCTGTAGGCTCGTCAACCTCGTCGCTCGACCGCCGCCGTTAGCCGCTGTGTGCGTAATGGCGTGAGGATCAAGTAACGGTTGCTTCGTGACATCAGCCGCCAATTCCAAGGGACCAAGCGGCAATAAGGGACCATCAACGCTTACGCAGGCTGGCGTCTCTCACGAGGGACTTTTGCAACAAAATCTGCCAACTGCGGACTCATGCGGTGCAGCAAAAAAAGCACCTTCACTCGATCACCTCGTCGACGAGTGCGAGCAGATTTGCCGGCACATGGAGACCGAGTGTCTTGGCAGTGTTGAGATTGATGGCCAGTTCGAATGCGGTCGGCCGCTGCACCGGCAGATCGGTGGGCTTCTCGCCCTTGAGGATGCGATCGACATAGGCTGCGGCACGCCGGTACATGTCGGCGCTGTTGACACCGTATGAGATCAGGCCGCCGGCAGCGGTAAAGTAGCGATAGCTGTAGATAGTGGGCACACGATAGCGCGCGGCAAGCGCGATGATCTGCTCGCGATGAACGTCGGTAAAGGCGTCAGGCAGGACGATGAGGCCACCGTCTGCGCCTGAACCAAGCGCGCTCATGGTGCCCTCGATCTCGGCGGGGTCGTGGATGAGTGCGCCAATGGGCTTCACCCCAAAGGATGGGGCCGCAGTCTCGAACGAGCGCAGGAAACCTGGCCCATAAGGAGCTGTCGGGGGATTGAACATCAGCGAGACGCGGACCAGATGCGGCGCGATGCCCTTGAGTAGTTCGAGCCATTTCCCGCTCAACTCGTACTCAAGGCTCGAGAAACCCGTCACGTTGGCGCCCGGATGAGCAAGGCTCGCGACGAAACCCTGGCTGACCGGATCGGCGACCCGTACGAATACGATGGGAGTGGTGCGTGTCTCCCGCCGCAAGGCAGCCACCGCGAGCGAACCACCTGCCAGGACGACCTCCGCTGGTAGGCCCACTAGCTCAGCTGCATGGGTTTGCATTTGGGCGGGATCGGCACTCGCATAGCGATATTCGATCAGGATGTTGCTGCCGGCCCTCCATCCGAGCTCCCAGAGCCCCTTCCGGAAATTCTGAAGATCACGCTGCGCGTCCGGATCATCCTGGGCGACCCGCAGCAGTACCGCGATCCGCCGCACTCCGATCACTGGCATCGTCGGCTGCTGCGCGCGCGCGGCGAGCGGCCATGCCGCTCCGCCGAGAAGCGTGATGAACTCGCGTCGCCTCATTCGATCACCTCGTCGGCGAGGGCGAGGACCGTGGGCGGAATAGCGAGGCCTAGCGCCTTGGCGGCCTTGAGATTGACGACGAACTCGAATTTGGTCGGCTGCTCGATAGGGAGATCGGCAGGTTTGGCGCCGTTGAGGATTTTGGCTACGTAGCTCGCGGCGTGCCTGAACAGGTCACTGCGGTTCGGGCCGTAGGCCATCAGCCCCCCAGCCTCGGCGATTTCTGCAATGGAGTATATCGCCGGTAAGCGCTCCTGAGCCGCAAAATCGACAATACGCTTGCGGAAGAGCAACGTTTGCGGATTGCGCAAGCCGAACAGCGCATCGGGGCGCTCCCGGCGCAACCTGGCGAACCCGGTATCTAAGTCACTGTCTTGTCGCAGCACCACCGCTTGCAGGCTCAAGTTCATAGATGGCGCGCCGCGTTCCAGCACCTCCCATTGCGCCTGGTCTTGTGCGAAGTCCGGATTCATAAGGACCGCCACTCGAGAAATCTGAGGGACAGCCTCTTTAAGCAACGCCAAGCGCTTGCTCGCCATTTCCGGAGACACATCATTGGACAGCCCGGTGATGTTGCCTCCGGGGAAGGCGAGGCTAGCGACGATTCCCAATGCGGTCGGATCGAAGACATTCGCCATGACTATAGGGATTGTCTTGGTCGCTTTACTCGCTGCGATCGCATTGTTCGTGCCCGACACCACAATGAGACCCACTCCGAGCCGAACCAACTCCGTCGCTAGCTCGGATGCTCGATTGAAACTGCCCTCGGCAAATCGGCGCTCGATGAGAAGGTTCTTACCTTCCACGAAACCATTCTCCTGCAATCCTTGGAGGAAGGCCTTCCCGGCTGATTGCGCCGGGATCGTCGGGTCATTTGCCAGAAAACCCATTCGATGGATTTTTCCGGCTTGCTCGGCGCGCGCCGCGAGCGGCCACGCCGCCGCGCCGCCAAGAAGCGTGATGAAATCCCGCCGCCTCATACGAACCATGGGGACTTTCTCCCCA